>SESH01019369.1_pt1 | contig 11715 bp, 7 predicted proteins | sample 3171561 | NCBI WGS metagenome assembly SESH01 (sample SAMN10866947, study PRJNA518727) | freshwater metagenome | biome: subpolar coniferous forest; feature: holomictic lake; material: water; isolation source: holomictic Lake 442 2011 16.5 m and 2014 13 m | place: Canada: near Kenora, Ontario
TCTACGTCCGGCTTATCCATTTGGCCCAGAAATTGACGAGCGTAGGCAGACAGACTTTCGACATAACGCCGTTGTCCTTCCGCATAGATGGTGTCGAAGGCAAGGGACGACTTCCCGGATCCAGAGAGTCCCGTAAAGACCACCAGTTGGTCTCGCGGGATCTCGAGCGAAATATTCTTAAGGTTGTGCGCTCGCGCGCCTTGAATAACAATTCGATTTGCCACTGTGACAACCTATCCGCGTTCTGGATCCGTACTGTCGGGCTCCGTGTCATGCATTTGGGAGCGCAAACTATGCAATACGTCTCGCAGCTGAGCCGCGACCTCGAAACGTAGCTCCATGGCTGCTTGCAACATCTCTTTTTCAACGCGGTCCATCTCTTGTTCGATATCACTAACCGTCGACAGTGTCCGCGGTTGAATCTCAGGAGCCGCGACGCCGTTTCCTCTGAGTCGACCTAAAATATCCGCCACTGACTTGTTGATCGTGACTGGTTCTATTCCATGTGCCAAGTTGTATTCAATTTGCACTTCGCGACGACGTTGGGTGGTTGAGATCGCGTCCCGCATGGAATCGGTGATGCGATCGCCAAACAGTAAGGCCTCCCCGTTCGCATTCCTCGCCGCGCGTCCTATTGTTTGAATCAAGGCCGATCGCGACCGAAGAAATCCTTCCTTATCGGCATCCAGGATGGCGACGAGGGAGACTTCGGGCAGATCAAGCCCTTCTCTCAGAAGGTTGATCCCCACCAGAACATCGAATTCCCCGAGGCGTAGCGAGCGAAGAATCTCGATGCGCTCAATAGTGTCGATATCGCTGTGCAGGTAGCGAACACGAATTCCGTTCTTCGCTAAATACTGAGTGAGATCCTCAGCCATGCGCTTGGTTAACGTTGTGACCAATATTCGCTCACCGCGTGCCACAACCTCGTTGATGCGCGTGCGTAGAACGTCCATCTGATTCATGGTCGGGAGGATTGTAACTACGGGGTCCAGCAAACCCGTAGGTCGAATCACCTGCGTTACCACCTGGTCGGAAACCTCACGTTCGTAGACGCCTGGCGTTGCCGATACGAAGATTGTCTGTGGGATCAGCTCAATGAACTCATCGAAGTTGAGCGGGCGATTGTCGAGCGCGCTCGGAAGACGAAATCCGTGTTCTACCAAGGTTGTCTTTCGACTGCGATCACCTGCGAACTGTCCTCGCACCTGTGGGATGGCGACGTGAGACTCGTCGACAACAACGACAAAATCATCGGGGAAATAATCGAGGAGAGTGTACGGACGATCGCCTGGAGAACGTCCGTCAAGGTGGGCGGAGTAGTTCTCGATACCAGAACAAAAACCGGTCTGCTGCAGCATCTCGAGATCATTCTCGGTGCGGCTTCGCAGTCGTTGAGATTCCAGAATTCGTCCGTCAGATTCCAAGACATGCAGCCGTGCCCCCAGCTCTTCCTCAATAGACGCAATGGCCTTGGTGAGGGTCTCTTCGCTGGTGGCGTAATGCGTGGCAGCAAAAATCACCAATTCATCTACTTTTCTTCCGACTTCCCTCGTCACGGGATTGAACATTTGGATGGCTTCTAATTCGTCATCGAAAAATGTCAAACGGATAGCTTCGCTTGAGTAAGCCGGTTGCAACTCCATAGTGTCCCCGATCACCCGAAAAGTGCCACGCTCAACCACTAAATCATTTCGGTGGTACTGCATGTCAATAAGTTTGCGCAATAGCCCCCGCGACTCGTAGGTTTCGCCACATCGCAACGCCAGCATCGCATCTCGGTATTCGTTTGGATTACCGAGGCCATAGATGCACGAGACCGACGCAACAACTACGGTATCGCGTCGCGTCAGCAAAGAAGATGTCGCGGCGTGGCGCAGCCTGTCAATCTCCTCGTTAATGGAGCTGTCCTTCTCAATGTAGGTATCCGTTCGAGGTACGTAGGCCTCAGGTTGGTAGTAGTCGTAGTACGACACAAAAAACTCAACTCGATTATGAGGCATCATTTCTTTGAGCTCTGATGCCAACTGGGCTGCCAAAGACTTGTTCGGCTCGAGGATGAGAGTCGGCCTTTGGAGTTTCTCAATCATCCACGCAATGGTCGCCGTTTTTCCCGAACCCGTGATGCCCTCCAGCGTCTGATACCGCAGACCATCTCTTACACCTCGTACAAGCTGCGAGATCGCTGTTGGCTGGTCACCCTGCGGGGAAAATGGGCTTTCGACGACAAACTGCTGCTCAAACACGAAGCGTACTCATGAGTCCATCAACATTTCGGTACAAGTCTTCAAGCGAGCCATCGTTTGCGATCACCTCATCGCATTCAGAGGCAACAATTTTGGGATCGCGCTGGGATCTGATCCGAGCTTGAGCATCATGGGGGTCGAAGCCTCGATAATCAACCAAGCGCCCTACCGCTACTTCGGGGGAACTAAGAACGGCCCACACGCGTTGAAGCCCGAAAAGATGACGATGCTCGACTCGAAAGAGTGGAAGGGCGACCGCCACTAATTCGCTGGTGGCTGACTGTACCTGTCGAATGATTTCAACCCCAATGGCTGCGTGTGTGATCGCATTCAAACGCCGCAGTGCCGGAGTTGATTCAAAAACGACTTGCGCGACGAATGCACGGTCGTAGTGACCTTCCGGCGTCAGTATGGCGTTTCCGAAAGCGTCTACGAGAGCGTCCAGTGTTAACGAGCCCGGCATCACCAAATCACGAGCGACCACGTCAGCATCAACAATGCACGCTCCGTATCGGGAGTCTAGATAATCAGTCACGGATGTTTTTCCTGAGCCGATTCCGCCCACGACGCCAATGATCTTCACGACACCAAAGTAGCCATTCATGAGCCACTCGCTACCTCTTGAGTAGATTTGGCAGGTGGACGAGCGAGAGAAAACCTTTTTATCGCCGAATGAGCGAGAAAGACTGGAGAAACGCTTCGACGTTGCACTTTTTTTGCTGGCTCTCATACCTCTACTCTTCAGTCAATCAGGCCGCATCTCCGACGACACCAAGGCCTACCTTTATCTAAACCCTCAACATTTGTTGGCTACGGCGTCCTCCATGTGGAATACGGACCAGGGTTTTGGTATGGTCACCCATCAAAATATTGGGTTCCTCTTCCCTATGGGTCCCTTTTTCTGGTTGTGCCATTCGGTAGGTATGGCCACTTGGCTTTCCCAGCGCCTATGGATGGGGCTGATAATCGCGGCGGCCGGTATCGGTGTTCGACGCTTCCTTCGATTCTTGGGTTTCGGCGATGCGCCGGCTCTCGTCGGCGCGATTTTCTACATGCTCAGTCCCTATCTTTTGGTCAACGTTGCACGAACTTCCGCCATACTTTTGCCCTGGGCGGGTCTGGGTTGGATCATGAGGGCATCCCTGCGCTCCTTGGATGATAAGGGTTGGCGCGAACCAGCGAAGGTAGCTCTCGTGGTAGCTATCGTCGGCGGAACCAATGCGACCAGCATTCTGCTCGTAGCCGTGGCGCCGTTTCTTTGGATCTCCTCTCTGGTTTTGCAGCGTCGTGTCACCATGAAGCGAGCCGCGTCCGCCTGTGGGCGCATCGGCATCCTTTCGCTCATGGTCTCGCTGTGGTGGATTGCGGGGCTCTGGGTGGAGGGGCGGTATGGCCTGAATGTTCCGCAATTTACTGAAACAATGGCCACCGTCTCGCAATCGTCCAGTGTTTCCGAGGTATTTAGAGGACTGGGTTACTGGTATTTCTACGGTGGTGATCACGGTGGATTGTGGACCGATAGCGCTACGGTCTACACAACGGGCTGGCTGATCCCCTCTCTTAGTTTTATAGTGCCAGCCGTTGCTCTCATTGCGGGTTTAGTCCTGCGTGGTCGCTATCGCCGTCTTGCGACCACTCTCATCGTTGTGTCCGTGGTAATCGCTGTTGGCTGCTTTCCCTATCAACAGCCCACATTGTTTGGCACGGCAGTCAAATGGTTCGGCAATAACACCAGCGTCGGCTTGGCACTTCGATCCACTAATCGCATCGTACCGGTGATGTTGCTCGGCATGGCAGTTCTAATTGCAAGCTTGCTCTCAGCCGCCGAACGGCGTGGAGGTACGAGGACTGTAAATATTGTCGCTGGAGCGATCGTCGCATTATCGTGCGCTACATTGTGGCCCCTTTGGAGCGGGTCCATAATCCCATCCGACCAAACATCACCTTCTGCCTTGCCGGCCTACGTCACTAATGCCGCCAACTATCTCAACAGTCATGGTTCGGGTTTTGTCCTCGGTCTTCCGGGACAGGACTTTGGGAACACTACGTACGGCGCCTATAACGATTCCCCCTGGCCGGGCATCCTCTCACGCCCCTATGTAGCCAGCCAGGCGTCACCGCAGGGCGAACCCGCCAGCATCAATCTTGTAAGGGCCTTGGATCAAACTCTGCAACTAGGCATCGCGCAACCTTCATCAATAGCTCCGATTTCTCGTCTGCTGAACGCAGATTCAATCTTGGTTCAAAGCGACACGCAGTTTTGGCGCTACCTCAATCCCTCGCCAGCGTACTTGGGTCAGTTGTTCGCACCTGCCCCCCCCGGCACAAACTGGAGTAGGTCGTTCGGACCTCGGACACATGTGCACTCCGGTGGCCACGAAAACATTGACGAGCAGACTCTGGGCCTACACCCAGGCTTTACGTGGCCTCGTCAGTTGGAAATTTTCACAGTCTCGAATCCTCGGGGACGTCTGCGTTTGGAGAATACCGACACGCCGATGATCGTCTCTGGCGACGGTTCGGGCCTTGTTGAAATGGCCGACGCTGGACTATTAAACAACACGCGGCCCATCTTCTACGAAGCGAAATCGAGCAAGCAACAACTGAAAAAATTGGCTGCAACTGCTAACCCCCTGCTCGTGCTGACGGATAGCAATAAAAACCGACTCGATACTTTTTCGACGTTGTCGCGCAGCCTTGGTTACGTGATGTCGGCGAGTCAGACATCATCAGGTAACCCTGCACAGACATCTTTGAATCTGTTTCCAGGGCAATCGATGTCGTCGCGAACCGTCAGCGTTATGAGCACCTGGAAACAACTGGACTGTTCGTCCTACGGCGACGCCAACAACAACACCGCGGAAACGGGACCGTGGGCCGCATTTGACAGTAACGCCCTTACCTCTTGGCAAACCGCGTCTAATGCTCGAGCAATTGGCCAGTGGATATCGGCCAGCAGTTGGAAACAAGTTGCTTTCAAAGTCATCCGCGTCGCAAAGTCGAGTTCCTTTCTCAATGCGCGTTCAATCACCTCAGTTGGAATACAAGTTGATGGCGGAAAAACCTATCTCCGACACTTGCGTGGTAGTGGTATCACTCGCGTCACTATTCCTCGAACCATTGGTCGAACGCTACGGATCACCATCAAGTCAGTTTCGTGGAATGACTCACTGTCGAGTCAACACAGTGAAGTGGGATTATCAGGCATCAGCGTTGATGGTCTGATGCCAGGGACGAATTCCCTTCGCTTGCCGAATCGTCTCCTTACTGCCCTCGGAGCACAATCCTCGAAACTGCCGATTGATATCTTGCTGAGCAGAGACAGGGTTGCACAGTTTGCGCCGCGAACCGATCCCGAAACATCTCTCCAGAGACTGATTGCCTTAACAAATCGACGTAGTTTTCAGACGCGTGGAATGATCGGGTTGAATTCACAAGCTTCTGATGCGACGCTGGCGAAGATTTTGCACCGTAATCTCAGCGGCGATATTTCCTCCACGGAGTCATCGTCTCGCCTTACAGGGACTTTGAGTGGCTCCAGCTGGAACGCTTTCGACAGGTCCGAGAGTTCAGCGTGGACACCCGAGTTCCATGATGGAGTCGGTTCATGGGTTTCGGCGCAATTCAGAAGCCCCAGGTCGATTTCACATGTTGTCATCACGATACGTGATGACAAGACGCATTCTATTCCTACTGAAATCGTTATGTCAGGTGTCGTCGGCAGTCGGATGCTGCGTCTTGATGCATCTCATCTGCTGTCGCGAGGGGACGGTCTCGTGCGGTTTGCCTTCGATCTTGCGCCACTTCGGACGTCAGCTGTCCGATTTACGGTGTCCAAAGAGAAGGAGTTGTACGTGTCGGACATACTTAACCCGAAGGTCCCTCAGTTGGCTCCCATTTCAATCAACACAATCTCGATGAACAAGATTGCTCCCGCGAGCGGGCCGCTGTCGGTCAACACTTGCACGGATCAGTTACTGAGCGTGAATCAGCGTTCCGTCGCCATACGGATCTCCGCATCCGTGCACGACCTCTTAGAAATGAATTCAGTTCCTTTCACCACGTGCACCAGCGACTCGCTCTCGCTGGTGAAAGGCGTCAATTCGATCTCGACAAGTCTCGGGGCTGATGCTGGCTTTGACATCAACACTCTCAATTTTTTCTCTGACGATACCGCACCGGCTCATGTGTCCACTGATACTGCATCCGCAGCTGCGGGCCGCTGGACCAGTCGATCCTCACTAACAACTGCAGTTCACCACGGAGCTGGGAAACTTCTCGTGCTAGCGCAGAGTTACAGTAACGGTTGGCACGCCTTTTTCGGTGGTACCGACTTAGGGCCGGGACAATTAGTTGACGGTGCCTCCAACGGATGGATACTCCCCAAGAACTTGCCTGCAATCGCGACGATCGATTTGGTCTTCGTTCCTCAATCCTCGGTGACGGTCAGTGAATGGATGTCGCTCGCGTCACTGTTGCTCATTCTCTCGCTCATTATCTTTAGGCGCCGCCTCGAGAGTCCATTAGGGAACCTCGACTCACAGATGGTCATACCCGCCCCTCGTCGCGAATCGCTATGGATAATTACCCCCAGCGTTCTCGCGATATGGCTGTGCGCCGGAACCATTCCTACGATGATTGCCTTGTTGATCTCCCTGTTTGCGAGGTTTTCTGGCAGAAGGCTTTTTGCTGCTACTTTCGCCGCAGCGTCGATGCTCCTTATTGCAAGGTTTACTGAACAAGTGGCGCACGCAACCACCGCTCCGTTTATTGCTTGGGCGAGTTTGATTCCCCACGCGAATTCGATCGGAAGTTTCGTTCTCGCGTTACTGGCGTTTGACATTGTTCTTCGACCCAACGATACTGACGACCTATGACAAGCTGGCAGCCAGATGAACCGCGACGTCGGGGGCTCAATATGTTGTCCACACTTCGAGTAGAGCCCACTGTTGACGGTGACGAGGAACGGATCGTAACCCCACCTCCATACGGTTGGCTGCGGCTCTGGTATTGGTTCCGCCTCGGGGCTCGCGCCAAGCACACCCCGCATGTGGTGATCGCCTCATTGTCAATCGACGCGGTTAATCAAGTTGTCGGGCGAACCACTATCTATAATCGCGACATTCTCGAAATATCGTCCGCCAAGCTCTCCAGTGTTTTTGGCTACATCGAACGAGGAGCTCGCGTGACACGCCTGGTTCCCGAGGAAATACCGACACCTTTCGATACGAGCCAATTGCCGTATCGCGAATATCGCGGGACTGTATCCGAACTTCCCGCCGAGAGCTTTGACGTCCTCATTGCCACGAACTACTTATTTACCTCCCCAACCCGCATCATTTTGGATGAGGCCCTACGCATCCTGCGCGTGGGCGCGTGCGTCGTTTTTTTCGAAATAACTCACTTTGGCGTTGGCGAATCGCAATACCCAGCCGCCACGAAGCGCCGGATTCGAGGATTTATCGACGAGGCTCTTCGAACTGGCGAGTTTGCCATCGTATCCGAGGGTCCCCGCTTTGTATCTCCCGGCCAAGCATGGCTTCGTGTCGTACCTGGCTTCTCGCATTTTCTCAGAAAGGACGTCGTGATTGTCCTCGAAAAAGTTCCCTTCAACCTTCAGGGAAGAGCAAACCCAGTAGCTTCGTAGCCGTAGCGTCCCATGACAGCTGCGACGCAGCCACGCGGCAGGCGTTTTCCAGTTCCGATCGTGCTGGGTCGTCCGTGAGAAGCCGAATTAATTCGTTACTCAGATCTTCGGGGGTCTTGCAGAGGACACCATGGTGACCAACCGCATCGCGGTGGCCCATCACATCCGAGACAACCGAAGGTGTCCCACAAGCGGCGGCCTCAGATATTGTCATACCCCAACCTTCACGTTCCGAGAATGAAGCGAGTAGCCATGCCGATTGGTAGGCCGAGATTAAATTGTTCCTCTCGAGGTGACCGCGGAATTGAATGTAGTCAGTAGCTCCTAATTGGGAAACTAGGTCTCGAAGATCACCGCCGAGGTAGCCATCACCAACGATGTCCAACACGGCTTCTGGAACTCTGCGGTGAACCTCTACAAAAGCGCGAATGAGATCATTCGTTCGCTTCACGGGAACGAGGCGACCGACGTTAATGACCGTCGGAACGGTAGCTTTATGTTTGCCTGGCTCGAAATCTGCGGAAAGTCCCACCGGGACCACTTCGACGTTCTTGAGGTGCAATCGGTAACGGATTTCTTCCGCGCTCGATGGCGACAAGGTACAGATTCTCGAACGCCGATAGACCAACGGGGCAAGTCGATGTTCCACAAACCATCCAAACCTCGCCAAGAACCGAGGGAGGGTCTGTGCCCACATTTCTTCGTGGACGTGATGAAGAATTATCAGACGCCGTTTTCTAGCAAACCATAGAGGCGTCCAAAATGGCATCCCGTTCCAGACCTCAACCACCGCGTCAAACTTTGTTCGGTCGCGCCGCCACCCCTCGACTATGACCTGCAGGAATAACTGATATCGCCCACCTCGTCGATCAAGTATTACGCCGTCTCGATTCTTCGCCAGCGAGGTGACAGGCACCGCTGACGTTCGCATAGTGACTTCGTAGCCAGCGGCCACCCACCTCTTAGCAATCTCGTGGGCGTGTCGCTCACTACCACCCGCTTCGGGGTCGTCGAGATCTCTCCACGCGATGATCTTGATCTTTCGCTTCTCAGAGCCGCCCACCGGCTCCACGATAACTAATTGCGGCGGACAGTACACAGACAACGCACATAAGTCCCAATTGCGCCCACATATCCGCTTGAGCAATTGCCTCGACCGATCGTGAGTTACTCCAAACATAAAGTCCCGCGCTGGCCGCTCCGACTGCCACGACGCTTACTGGCCACGAATATCCGAGGCCAAGGGACCTATTGGCAACCAAAATCGTGACGCCGAGCGCGCTCATACCCACCGACAGGGGAAATAAAGCCCCGCTACATGAGGTGTACGAAGCCCCAAAGGATATCGAGATGAGATGGTTTCCCGAGCATTTAACTGCGACGAGAACTGTTCCTACCATTGTGAGGTAAAGGCCAGCGACGGCGACAGACATGTTGCGCCATCTTGGTGTTTTGGCAGCGGGCCTTTCAACTTCCGCTACGACCAGCGAGGCCAGGGCGAAGGCTCCATAGACGATGAATTTCGACATCTGAGAGATGGCTCCGTATGAACCGCGCTCGCCTGGCAGGCGGTGTCCTACGATAACGATGTCCAAGTACATCAGCGTGATGAACGACAGGTAACACACAATTGTGGGTAGCGAACTGCGCCAAATCCGCATCGGGTCACGTAGCCGTGATCTTGCAATGATTCCCCAACTTTTCCTCGTGGCATGGAGACTCAGCATGAGCGCCATCACCACGTAACTCGTCGAGACGAGAACTAGACCAACTCGTGCGCTGCCTAGTACCAAAACAACACGCAGACCGCTCTCAAGGAGAAAACTATTGGCCAGGGTTTGGTAATCACGTTCGGCTTGCAAAAATCCCCGCACGGCACACAGGTACAGCCACATGAGGCCACCCAGCAGAACCAGAGCCGTCGGAAGCAATGCTAAGCCTGGGAGCTCATACGACAGCAGATAGGCCAGTCCCACAGAAAGGCTCAGGCCCACGAGCAACGAAAACCGCAGAGATTCTAAGAATCCTTGGCGCCAGGATTCAATGCTTCCCACGCCGCCAAATCGGACAGATCGAACGATACTGACGGTGAGCGCCGTTCCCGTGATCGACACGAACAGAAATATCGCCATCAATTGTGTGTACGAACCATAGTCAGAACTGGACAGTGATCGCGCCAAGACGAAGACCACAAGAACGTTGCTCAAGTTGGCCAACATGTTGGTACCGCTGACCTGGAAAACCGATCTGGTGACTATTCGCGCAGCAGACTCTTCTTTACGCACCGGAATCGCTAACTAGCTGTGCGAGCGCCGCGGCAAAATCGGAGCGTCGCGCCCCGTTCCTTCGCCCGATGACGTCTCGTGGTATTCCTCTTCGACGTTAACCGCCCAAATGTCGTGCGTGGCCCCGTAAATGTTTTCCACGGTGAGCATAGCGGTCAGCATCGAGTGATCCTGGTTGTTGTACTTATGCATTCCATTACGGCCCACCAGGTGGACATTGGGAATTTCCTTCGCGAGATGGGATGAAATTTCAGCAACATTTGCCTTGTAGCTCGAGTCGTAATACGGGTACGCCTTGGGCATTCGAAACACGAAGCCCTGCTCGACCAAACTTGCATCACTAATCAGGCCGAGATACTGAAGTTCTCGCACACCCTGCGCAATTAACTCGTCGTCCGACATATTCCACACTTCGTCGCCTTCGAACACGAAATACTCGAGACCGAGGCAGGTACGCCCCTCCTTCACGAGAAACGGTGACCAAGAACCAAAATTCTGTATTCGCCCCACCTTGACTTCAGACGCATGAATGTAAATCCAATTGTCAGGAAATATTGATCCTTCCGGGATTACCAGAGCGACTGTTAGAAAATCGCGGTAATGCAAATCGTGACCGGCAGCCATTACCGCCTGAGGTAGCACGGGCGAAAACATGTCTACGAGTTGGGCCATGGGCGCGGTCGAAATGATGTTGCTCGCTGCTTGGCGGAAAGTGTCTCCATTGGCTAACTCAACCTCCACGGTCGCCGCGAGACCATCAACGACCTCGATGCTTCGAACTCGTGCCCCCAACACCACTTTGCCGCCCTGCGCTACTACCTTCTCAGCGCATCGCTCCCACATCATCCCCGGACCGAACTTTGGATACTGGAATTCCTCAATGAGACTAGTGATGTCGGTCTGACCTCGCTTCGGAAGGAGCGCATTCATGATGGCCGAGCTCAGCGACAGACTTTTTACTCGCTGTGCCGCCCAATCAGCGGGCATCTCGTGCACGGGCACTCCCCACACCTTTTCGGTGTAGGTCTTAAAAAAACGTCGATAGAGGCGCCAGCCAAAACGCGCAACTAGCCAACCCTCGTAATTGGTTTGATCCTTTGGTGGGCGTATTCGAGCCCACACGTAACTGCCCACGCAACGTATTGCCTCCAGGATTCCGAGATTACCCAACGCATTGGACGCCTTCAGCGGGTAGTCGTAGTACTTGCCGTCGAAAAAAATGCGACTCAGGCGCGGTCGCGAGAGAAAATCTTCATCCGGCAGAATTTCGTGCCACAGACTCTCCACGGCCTTGACCTTGGTGAAGAAACGGTGACCGCCTATGTCAAAGCGCCAACCGTCGCGCTCGACAGTGCGCGAGATTCCCCCTACTACTGAATCAGACTCGAAGACAACAACCGACCCACCTCGCTTGACAATTTCGTAGGCCGCCGTTAGGCCTGCGGGTCCCGCACCAATGACGACTATCGGATTCTCTTCGTTCACTTTTCTACCTTAGCGATTCACCTAGAAAATGCTGATGCACGTGGTGGAAGAT
>SESH01049821.1_pt1 | contig 11714 bp, 7 predicted proteins | sample 3171561 | NCBI WGS metagenome assembly SESH01 (sample SAMN10866947, study PRJNA518727) | freshwater metagenome | biome: subpolar coniferous forest; feature: holomictic lake; material: water; isolation source: holomictic Lake 442 2011 16.5 m and 2014 13 m | place: Canada: near Kenora, Ontario
TTGGAAACGTGCAGCAAACCGAGTCCACGGGTGCATTGCCCCGAATTGTGCCTTCGCACACGGACAGTGTAGCACACGAACGTGGGACCCCACGCCGCTGCAAGCGGCGCGGAGGCGAACACCTACCAGGGATAGAGGCCGTAAAAGCCTCATTCCTCCCACCCGTAAACGGGCGGGTTTCCTGAGGCTACTTCTATGAAGAAGGTTGAAGGCGGCGCACGGATGTGGCAGCGAGCCGCCCCGGCCCCGATAGGGGCGAAGCATCGGCCCTACGTATGGTACCATGACCCGCAGAATCTCTAATGTACAATCCGCAATGGCGTAGAGAAAACGTGATCGCCTTTGGCATCAGCCAACCACACGTCGCCCTGAGCGCCAGCGAAGATACCGCATGACATGAGGTAGTAATGCTATGAGCGACACCCCAACCGAGCTTGAGCGGGCGATTGAGCCCTGGCTCCAGCATATGACGTGGCGGCGCGACTTTGCGCGCTGGCGCGAGCGGCGGATCAACCAGGAGCAGTACCAGGGCGAGCGACTGGCGATGCTTGAGCGGGCGGCCGGCTGGCTGTCAGAGATCCGTCTGCTCGACCTAGGCGCGGGGATGGGTGGGTTCGCTGTGGCGGCGGCCCTGCGCGGCGCGCGGGTGGTGGCCAGCGAATACAACCCGGCCTACTGCGAGATCGTGCGGCTGCGCGCTGCCCGCCACGGCCTGAACCTGCCGGTCTTCAATACCGCCGGCGAGGCGCTGCCCTTCGCCGACGCGAGCTTCGACACGGTGGTCGCCTGGGACGTGATCGAACACGTCCAGTCGCCCGCAGCCATGCTCAGCGAGGTCGCCCGCGTGCTGCGACCCGGCGGCCACTGTCTGCTCACCGCGATCAACCGGCGGGCCTGGGTGGATCCGCACTACCACATTCGCGGGATCAACTGGCTGCCACGGCGCATGGCCGAGGCGATTATCGCCCGGCGCGGGCGCACCAAGGCCGGGGCGGCGTTCCGCGACATGCAGCGGCTCAGCGAGATGCACTACTTCCACTACGGACAGTTTGTGCGCCTCTGCAAGCGCCACGGCTTTGCGGTGAAGGACATGCGCCAGCAGCAGCTGCGCCGAGGCCAGTTGCGCAGCCCGAAGCCCCGCCGCCGGGCCATCCGCGTCCTCCTGCGCACCCTCGGCCTGGAGGGATTGGCCTACCGCGCCCAGCGCCGCTGGTATGTGGGCATGTTTGAGCTGGATCTGGTGCGGGTTCGATGAGGAACCACCTGCGCGCTCGGGCGACCGCACTGACCCCGCATCTACTCGCCCTCGCGCTCTATCTGGGTGTGGCGGTGGTTCTGAGCTGGCCTATGGTTTGCACCTTTGGCTCCGCCACCGTGGGCATGCTCACCTACTCTGGCATCGGTGACGCGCTGCAAAATGTCTGGAATATCTGGTGGCTGCGGCACGCCTTGAGCGCGGGCCAAAACCCGTATTGGGTCAATCTGCTGTTCTACCCGGACGGGGTGCAGTTCTACCTGCAAACCCTGAGCCTCACCAATATCGTGCCGGTGATCCCCGTGGCGCGGCTGGCGGGCGTGCCGGCTGCCTACAATACGGCGGTGCTGCTGGCGATGGCCCTGACGGGCTACACCACCTTCCTCTTGGCGCGCTTTTTTACCCCCAGCCTGGGGATCGCGCTGCTCTGCGGCCTGCTCATAACGGCCAGCCCGCTGCACATGATTAAGCTCCAGGCCAATCAGCTCAACCTGCTTAGCCTACAATGGCTACCCCTGTATCTGCTGGCGCTGCTCTACCTAGAGCACGCCCCCTCGCGGCGGACAATTGCGGCAACCGTGCTGATGGCCCTGCTCATCCTGTTTGCGGATTGGTACTGGTTCCTTATCTGTGTGGTCTGCACGCCGGTGTGGGCGGCGGCCACGCTGCTGCGCGCCGCGCAGCCGGGTCGTCTGATACGCGCCTACCTGGCGGTGGCGGTGGGCGTCGGCATGGGCGCGCTACCGCTCATCATCGGTATCCTCCAGGTACGCGATCAGCTCCCGGTCGGCAATGGCATTGATCAGATCTGGGCGGATTACGTCCGTGGCTTCTCTGCCGATCTCTTGAGCCTCTTTGCCCCCAATCTTCTGAACCGCTGGTGGGGCATTTGGGTTCGCGAGCATCTGGTTCCGATCACGCCCGCCTATGCGGTGGATGGGTGGTATGTGGCGGGCGGGTGGGTGCTGCTGGCCTGCGCCAGCCTGGGCCTACGTCAGCTCTGGCGCGTGCAGCGCCCGCTGGTGCTGCTCGCCGCCTTTGCTTGGGTACTCTCCCTTGGCCCCTCGCTGCGGGTGGCGGGGCGTGATACGGGGTTCCCGCTGCCATACGCCTGGCTCGCCCACATCCCCCTCTTGAGTGTTGGACGCCGCCCAGCGCCGTTTATGCTGCTGGTGATGCTGGTGGCGAGTATCGCGGCGGCGATGGGACTCCAGCAGGCGCTGGCCCAATCCTCGTGGCAACGGCGGAGCCTGATCCTCGGCCTGCTCACGGTGCTGGCGGCCATCGAACTGGCCCCCCCTTCAGCAGCCCAGCGCCAGATGATCTCGCTGGATCCCCCGCTGCTGATGCGCGAACTCCACGCCCGCCCTGGCCCGGTTGCCGACCTGCCCTTTACCTGGACTGAGGATAGCCGCTCGTTACTCAACCAGATGGGGCATGAGCAACCGATTATTGGCGGCTATGTCGCCCGCTGGCCCAGCTACCCCAGCGTGAGGCGCATACCATTGCTCCAGCATCTCGCCGAGCTACGCCACAAAGCTGATATTATCCCCATGGACGCATCGGCCCTGCGCGCGATGCAGTGCGCCTACCCCGTGCGCCACGTCCTGCTCAGCCAGGATGCAGTCAGCCGTGGTCAGCAGGCAGTTGTTGAGACCCTGGCGACGACCCTGGCGGGCGCGCCGGTCATCCCACGTCAGGCCGATGGCTACCTCTGGTATGAACTGCCGCTGGTACCGGCACCCTGTCTCCCGTTCATTAGCCTCGGCACCGGCTGGGACGCCGTGGAGCATGATGCCCTGGCTCGCTGGCGCTGGATGGGTGCCGAGGCGACTCTTGTGATCAACAATACTCAGCCGGTCGCGCAAATGGTGAAGCTGGGCCTCAGCCTGACCGCGTTCAAGACGGCGCGCAGCATCACGCTGTTGGACGGTGATCGTGCGCTTGGCTCGTGGCTGGTGGCCCCTGGCCCGGCGCACCGGCATGAGATCTGGCTCCAGCTCGCCCCTGGGCGAACGGAACTGACGCTCCACGCCCCGGCAGACGCAGATCCAAGTGCGCCGCGCCTGATTAGTGTGAGTGCCCAAGAAATACAGCTGACGCCGCTCGCCATGGCGTCTGCCGAAGCCAGTGGACGATGAGCCGTGCGCGTAACTCACCACGGATGGGAGGGATTCGGGGAAGGACAAGCCCTCCCCGAACCCCTCCATCCGTGGCGAGTGGCGTTATCTTTAGGCGTTTTCGGGAGATCTCTGGTTGGGCACTCAAAACTCAAAACTCAAAACTCAAAACTCCCTCGCCGCCCAGGTCTCGCGCGCGGTGGTCTGGAATACGCTGTTTGTGCCGCTGCGCCTCGTGGCCGAGGTACTCTCGACGCTGGTGAAGCTGAACCTGCTCAGCCAGGCGGGCTACGGGCTGCTGGCGCTGATCAGCGGGGCGAACAACGGCCTGGGCACGGCCATCGATATGGGCACCCAGCGCGCCATGCCCAAGTACATCCCCGAGCTGAGTCGATCCGGTGGTCCGCGCGCCGTGCTGCGCCTGCTGACCGCCATCTTCGCCGCCCAGTTGGCGGTACTGCTGGTGGTGGCCGTCGGCCTAGCCAGTTGGCTGCGCGGGCCGTACCTCGACACCCTGCGCGAGAAGATCCTGGCCGACCCCAAGCTCGGCGCGCTCGACCAGATGCAGTTGCTTGGCCTGCTCGGCGGCTACGGCTGGCTGGTGATCACCGCGATCATCGCCCTGCTCTTCCTCGGCATCTGCTACGACATTTTCATGGCCTACCTGAACAGCTTCTTCAAGCAGCGCACCTGGAACAGCGTCGCCCTGGCGGCCGGCCTGCTGCCCCAACTGCTCAGCGTGGCCGCCATCCTGCTGCTGCCCGACCAGTGGGACATCCTGGGCGTGCTGGGGGCCACCGTCCTCGCGCCGACCCTGGCCGTGGCCCTGGCTGGCTGGCAGGTATTCCGATTGCAGCTTGCGGATTTGAGATTGCAGACTGAGCAGGAGAAGGCCGCCGGCAGCGAGAAGGCCGTCCGCCAATCCGCAATTCATCATCTACAATCCGCAATCCCGAAGGGCTTCGTCCGCTATACGGCGGTCTCCTTCCTGATGACGGCGACTGACTTTGTGGCCAGCGCGGGCTTCGCGATCTACCTAGCCGGCGATATTGGCGATGTGGCGGTGCTGACGGCGGGCGCGGCCCTGGCCAAGATGGCGCTGGGCTACCTGTACACGCCGATGGTGGGCGTGCAGGTGCCGCTATTCTCGCGGGTGCGCCAGGGCGAGGGCGGCACGCTGAACGGAGCCTACCAAAGTTTGGTGCGGCTGCAGTTGCTGCTGTTTGTGCCCGGCGGCGTCGGGCTGATGCTGTTGGCCCAGCAGGCGCTGCTGGTGATCAGCCCGCAGTACCTGGTGGCCGCGCCAATCGTCTGGGTGCTGGTGCCCTGCCTGTTTGTGGAGTCGCTGCTGACCACCGCCCACAACGCGCTGATCGTCTACGAGAAGCTGGGGGTGATCATCGCCTCGCGGCTGCTGACTCTGGCGGCGGTGGCCCTGCTGGCCCTGGCCCTGCCGCCGCGCCTGGGCCTGCTCGGCGTAGCCCTGGCCTTCGGGCTCTCGCGTGTGGCCGCCGGAGCCTGGGCCACCGGCAGCGGCTACCGCCTGCTCGGCCTGCGCTGGCCATGGCGCTTTACCGCCCGCGTACTCGGGGCTAGCCTGGCCATGGCGGCGCTCATCCTGGCCGCACGCGGCCTGCTGCCGACCCTGCCCGCCGCCGCTGGCCTGGCGGTGCGCCTACGCGAGGCTGGGCTGATGTTCGCCCTGGCCGCCATTGGCGCGGTTGGATTCTTCACCGCCCTGCGCCTGCTCGGCGGGCTCGACGCGCAGGATAAGGCCCAACTGATGAAGCTGAAGCTGCCGTTTAAGCGCTGGCTCGCCAAGCTGATTTGATCGCCTGCGGCAGCGTGGTACAAACATTTTTATGCTCACGCGATGGGGCCAAAGACCCCATCGCGTGAGCATAAAACAGACCGGCTCCGCGCTGCCGCAGGCGCAAAGGCCCTCGCCGCAGGCAAACATTATGCGTATCGCGCTCTACAATCTGACGACGACGACAAAGCTTGGCGGCGTCGAGAGCTTCGTCTGGGATCTGGCCCGCGAGCTGGCCGGTCGTGATCACGAAGTGACGGTAATCGGCGGGGCCGGGCCGCGCCGCGAGGCGGCCCCCGGCGTGCGCGTGATCACCTTCCCGTTTACGCCACGATCTTTCTGGCAGGCCATCCCGCCCCTGCGCCGGGCCTACGCCGAGGCCAAGCTGCTGGAGCGCCTGTCCCTGGCCGTGCCCGCCCTGCCGCATCTGGCATCCGGCGGCTACGATATTATCCACATCCAGAAGCCCTACGACCTCGGCCCGGCCCTGCTGGCCGGTCGGCTCGGCGGGGCGAAGGTGATCCTGGGCTGCCACGGCGAGGACTTCTACCGGGGCGACCGGCCCCTGGCCCGCATGGCCGCCGCCGCCGTCTCCTGCTCGCGATTCAACGCCGCGACGGTGGCCCGCCGCTACGGCTTTATGCCCCAGGTGGTCTTCAACGGCGTTGACATTGGCATGTTCCGCCCGGTGTCGCCCGACGCCGACTTGCGCGGGCGGCTGGGCCTGCCGAGCGACATGCCCCTTCTGCTGTTCGTGGGTCGGCTTCAGCCCTGGAAGGGCGTCGAGACGGCCATCCGCGCCCTGGCGTGTATCCCGGACGCCGCGCTGCTGGTGGCTGGGGCCGGCGAGGATCTCCCGCGCCTGGAGCAGATCGTCGCCGAGCTGGGCCTGGGCGCGCGGGTGCGCTTCCTGGGCGAACTGGAGCGCCACGCGCTGCCCCGGCTCTACCGCTCGGCCGACTTGCTGCTGGCCACCAGCCACGCCAGCGAGACCTTCGGGATCGGCCCGGTGGAGGCCCAGGCCTGCGGGCTGCCGGTGGTGGCCAGCCGCTTCGGCGGATTCCCCGAGGTCGTGGACGAAGGCCGCACCGGAATCCTGGTGCCGCCGCGCGAGCCGCAAGCCCTTGCCGATGCGATCAACGCGCTGCTGGGCGATCCGTCCCGCCGTGCCGCGATGTCCGCCGCCGCCCCCGCCTGGGCCGCCCAGTTCGCCTGGCCCGCCGTCACCGACCGAATCGAGGCGGTCTACCGCTCCATCCTATGAACATCCTCATTGTCACGACATACGGATTCGACCCGGCCTTCCCCAGTCGGCCCGAGCAACTCCAGGCCCGTGCGCTGGTGCGCCGGGGCCACCGGGTTGTCGCCTACGAGTACCTCGACCGGCGCTATCCCGGCCAGTCGATCCGCCACGAGTGGCTCGACGGCGTGCCGGTTCATCGCGCCGCCACCCTGGGCTTTTTTGCCCCCGAGGCCATGCTGCGCCTGCTGATCGCCGACCGGCCCGATGTGATCCACATTCACCATATGCGCAGCCTGCTGGCCTACCAGACCGTGCAGATCGCCCGGCGGCTGGGGGTGCCCACCGTGCTAACGCCCCACGGTCTGCTGCACGACGGCGATCTGGTGGTGGATCGTGAGCGGCCCCTGGACGCGCCGCTGCGCTTCGACAACCTGCTGCTGACCCCGCGCCAGTTGCTGGCCCGCCTAGCTCGCGGCGCTCACCCGCGCCGGGCCGTGCGCAACTACTGCATCCACGCGCCGCTGCTGATGATCGACCGCGCCCTGGCCCTCTCGCGCCACGAGGCCGACCTGCTCCAGCGGCTCGGCGTCGCGCCGGAGAAGATCCGCGTGCTGCCAAACGCGGTCGATCTTTCCGACTTCGAGATGCCTGGAGCGGAGAGGTCTGGAGAGGCGCAGCCTCTCCAAGAAATTAAATCCCCCCATTCACTTGACGGTGGGGCGTCCGGGCGCCCCACCGTCCTCTTCATCGGCCAGTTGGTGCCGCGCAAAGCATACGACCTGCTGGCCCGCGCAATGCCGCTGGTGCTGCGCGAGGTGCCGCAGGCCCGCTTCGTCTTTGTGAGCCACAACCGCCAGGGTGAGTCCGATCTGCGCCGGCTGGTGGCCGAGGGCGGGGCCGAGGCCAGCTTCGAGTTGCGCGGGCGGGTGAGCGAGGCCGAGAAGCTACGCCTGCTGCGCGAGGCCGCCGTGGTGGCCGCGCCTAGCCGCTACGAGGGCTTCGGCATCCCGCTGATCGAGGCCCAGGCCGCCGGGGCCGCCCTGGTCACCAGCGATGTCCCCGCCTGCAACGAGCTGATCACCCACGAACACAACGGCCTGCTGAGTGCCTACAATGACCACGAGGATCTGGCGGCAATGATCGTGCGCCTGCTGCGCGACCGCGATCTGGCCCGCCGCCTGGGCGATACCGGCCGCCGCGAGGTCTTCGCCCGCTACAGCGCCGACCGGCTGGCCGAGGATCTGGAGGGGATTTACCAAATCATGTAGGGGCGAAGTATTCGCGTCGGTTGCACAGCGACCGACGCGAATACTTCGCCCCTACCGCCCCATATGAATATGCGTGATATGCCCACACAATCCACCCTCGCCGCCGAGTCCCCGCCCGATGCGTGGCGCGTGCGGCTGATCATCTTCCTGGGCTACCTGGCCCTGGGGGTGGTGTTCACCTGGCCCCTGGCCTTGCACCTGGGCGACGGGGTGATCCAGAAGGGCGGCATGCCGGTGGATGCCGGGCAGGGCGTGTGGAACCTCTGGTGGGCGCGCACCGCGCTGCTGCGCGGGCAGAACCCCTTCACCACCGGCTACCTCTTCTACCCGCTCCAGATCGATCTCTTCTTCCAGACTCTGAGCCTGCCGAACGCGATCATGGTCGCGCCGGTGCTGCTGGCGCTTGGGCCGGTGGCCGCCTTTAACACGGTGGCCCTGCTCTCGTTTGGCCTGGGCGGATTCTTCACCTATCGCATCGCCCGCGCCCTCGTGGATGACCGCGCCGCCGCGCTGCTGGCCGGCTGCGTCTTCGTATGTGCGCCCTACCATATCCAGCGGCTCTGGAGCGGGCCAATGGAGCTGATCGCCGTCCACTGGCTGCCGCTCTACGTGTTCCTGCTGATGCGCGCCCTGGCCCGCCCGAGCTTCCCGCGCCTGCTGGCGGCCGCCCTGGCCCTGCTCGTCACCACGCTGGCCAGCCAGTACTACGGGCTCTACGCCGCCATCTATACGGCGGGCCACGGGCTGCTGGCCGCCACCCTGGCCCCGCGCGGTGCCCGCCTGCGCAGCCTGGGGGCCACCGCCGCCGTGGGCATCCTGTGGGTCGCCGGGCTCCTGCCAATGATCCTGGCCGTCGGCGGGGTCGGTGCCGCAGTGCTGGAGGACTGGTACCCGCGTCAGGTCTTTCACTCGGCGGCCCTGGTCGATCTGATCGTGCCAAACATCCAGCACCCGATCTGGGGGGCCGCCGCCGCCGCCTGGCTGGTTCGCCTCCACCCCTTCGGCCTGGAGAGCGGCGCGGGCATGGGCTTGGGGATCACAACCCTGTGCCTGGTGGCCCTGGCCCGACGACCGCGCCGGGCCTGGCCTTGGGCAACGCTGGCCCTCGGCACCCTCGTGCTGGCCATGGGGCCGCAGTTGCGCCTCACCGCCGCCGAAAGCCCTGTCCCTGGGCCGTTCCTGCTCCTCGATCTGATCGGCCCCTTCCGCAACAGCAGCCGGCCCAGCGTCTTCCTGGCCCTGACCATGATCCCCGTCGCCGTGCTGGTCGCCGAGGGTTTCGCCAGCCTCCACCATTCGGTACGATTTTGGAAAAATGAGCCAGCTTCGCCGAACCATTTTTCCAAAATCGTACAAATTTCAGTCCGCTGGAGCCTCGCCGCGCTGCTGGGTGCCGAGCTCGTCGTCGCGCCCTGGCCAATCACCCCCATCGCCGCCGCGCCCGCCTACCGTATGCTCAACGCTGACCCTCAGCCCGGCGCGGTGCTGGAGCTGCCGCCGCGCAATAACGACAGCGTCTACCTGCTCAACCAGATCTGCCACGGACGCCCGCTAGTCGGCGGCTACCTGGCTCGCCTGCCCGATTACCCCCTGTCGCGCTACCCCTCGGCCCTCAAAGGTCTCTGGGACGCCACGGCCCCCGCGCCCGATATGCTCGACCTCGACCCGGCCGCCGAGTTGGCTACCCTGGGCATCCGCTTCGTTACCCTCGACCTGACCCAACTGCCACGCGCACAGACCGCCCGCCTGCGCGCGCGCCTGAGCGTGCCCGGCATCAGCCGGGCCTACGCGGATGATCGGCTGGAGGTGTACGCCGTTGATCATGCCGCCGCCCGCCCGGTCGCCGTCCTCGGCTCGGGCTGGTATGATGTTGAGGGCGACGGAACTCGGCGCTGGCGCTGGATGCAGGGGCGCGCCAGCCTGAGCCTGATTGTCCCAACCGAGGCTGTGGTTGAGCTTCAACTGACCGCCACCGCCTACGCCGAGGCCCGCCCGCTGAAGATCTGGCGGGGCGAGGAGTTGCTTGTCAGCATCGCGGTACCCGCCGCGCCGCGCGACCAAGCGGTCGCGCTCCGGCTGTTGTTGCCCCCCGGATCGACCGATCTGGTGCTGGAGAGTCCGGTCGCCAAAAGCCCGGAGGGGCGCTCCCTGAGCCTGTCGATCAGCAACCTACGGGCCACGCCGCTGCCGATGGCGCAGGGCGACGTGTCGCCGCAGGCTCCGCCGCCGCCGCCGATCCCGGCGACTGACGCGCCGCCATGCGGGCCGTAGGCGCGAGGGCAACATGCACAAGCGGCGAGATTCTACCAGTTCCAGGTGAATATGCAGCGTTCCGATCACCACAAGTAGAGGAAGGAAGATCCGATGAGCGACCCGACAGACTCAGCCATCCGCGCCTACGCCGACATCGCCGTGCAGATCGGTGTGAACCTACAGCCCGGACAGCACCTGCTGGTGCGCGCCGATGTGCGCGTGGCCCCCCTGGTGCGCGAGATCACGCGCAGCGCCTACCGGGCCGGGGCGCGCTACGTCCACGTCTTCTATGACGATGAGTCCCTGACCCTGGCACGCTTCCAGCACGCCCCGCGCGACTCGTTCGCCGAGTTCCCCGAGTGGCGCGTGCGCGCTCAGACCGAGCTGATCGACGCTGGCGCAGCCTTGATCAGCATCGCCTCGGGCGACCCCGACCTGCTGAACGGCCAGGACTCAGCCCTGGTTGGCCTTGTCCAGCAGACGACGGCGCACAAGAGCCAGCCGATCAGCCAGCGCGTCACCCGGCCTGCGGTGAACTGGCTGGTGATCGCCGCACCCTCGCCGGGCTGGGCGGTGAAGGTTTTTCCCGCTACCTCGCCAGAGCAGGCCGAGGCCCAGCTCTGGGAGGCCATCCTGAGCGCCTGCCGCACCCACGAGTCCGACCCGGTGGCCGCTTGGCGTCAGCATACCGCCGACCTGGCCAGGCGCAGCGCCTACCTCAACGCCAAGCGCTACGCCGCCCTGCACTACCACGGCCCCGGCACCGACCTTACCCTGGGCCTGGCCGATGGCCACCGCTGGGTGAGCGGCAAGATGACCGCCGAGAACGGGGTGGAATTTGTGGCCAACCTGCCCACCGAGGAGGTCTTTAGCGCGCCGCATCGCACGCGGGTGGATGGGATGGTGCAGGCCACGAAGCCGCTAAACCTGGGCGGCAGCCTGATCGCTGACTTCAGCCTGATCTTCCGCGAGGGCCGGGTGGTGGACGTGCGCGCCGACCAGGGCGAGGACGCGCTGCGCAGCCTGATCGCTACCGACGAGAGCGCGGCCCGCCTTGGCGAGGTAGCCCTGGTACCCGAGAGTTCGCCGATCGCCAGGGCCAACCGGGTCTTCTTCAACACGCTGTTCGATGAGAATGCGGCCAGCCACGTCGCCCTTGGCCGGGCCTACCGCTTCACGATTGACGGGGGCGTGGCCATGTCCAGCGCGGCGTTTGCGGCGGCCGGCGGCAACGAGAGCGCCATCCACGTGGACTTTATGATTGGCTCGACCGCGATCGATATCGACGGGCTGGACGCGGACGGCAACGCGGAGCCGGTGATGCGCGCCGGCGAGTGGGCGTTCGGCGTATGATCCGTGAGGGCGCAGCCGCGCCGCACGGCTGCGCCCTCACGGGAGCAGATCGGCCAGCTCGCCAACAAGGTGCGCGGGCGCGGGACCGAGGCGCAGGGCGTTGGCGGCGGCCAGGAAGCCCGGCACGTCAAACAAATCGGCAACCGACTGTCGGCGCAGCGCGGTGGGCAGGAGTTGCTGGAAGGCCCCGAGGTCGAGCAGCGGCTCGTACTGGCGGTAGCTGTCGTGCAGATAGCGCTGCACCTGGTCGGCGCTGAAGACAGGCAGGAATTGTGGTGGTTCGGGTAGATGCAGGGCTAGGCCGGGGGCCGGGCTATCCTCGGCGGGCAGCGTGTAGCGCAGCATGTCGCGCAGGGCGCGCCCGTACAGGTCGCCCAGCCAGTGGAAGAGCCAGCAGCCGCTCGGGGCCGGA
>SESH01083694.1_pt1 | contig 11714 bp, 10 predicted proteins | sample 3171561 | NCBI WGS metagenome assembly SESH01 (sample SAMN10866947, study PRJNA518727) | freshwater metagenome | biome: subpolar coniferous forest; feature: holomictic lake; material: water; isolation source: holomictic Lake 442 2011 16.5 m and 2014 13 m | place: Canada: near Kenora, Ontario
GCGTTTTCGCGTGCATTTAAGGCCCTGCCGGGTAAACACCTGCCGACATGCTGCAAAGCCTCCGCATCCGCAATCTCGCCCTGTTGGAGGAGGTGGAATTGGATTTTGAGACGGGGTTCACCGCCGTGACCGGCGAGACCGGGGCGGGCAAGAGCATCCTCCTGGGTGCGCTATCCCTGCTGGCCGGCGCCCGGGCCGACAAGACCATCATCCGGCAAGGCGCACCCGCCACCGAGGTCGAGGCGGCTCTCTTCTTCACGGACAGCCGCAAGTTGGACGCCGCCCTCGCCGCGCTCGACCTCCCGGCCTGCGATGACGGCGTGTTGATCCTCAAGCGCAGCCTGCCGCGGGACAAGGCCCCCCGGATTTCCGTCAATGGGAGCATGACCACGCTGGCCGCCTTGCAGGCACTCGGGGAGCAGTGGATTGATTTCCACGGCCCAGGCGAACCCCGCCGCCTGCTGAAAGAGGGCTGCCAGCGCGAACTGCTCGACCTCTTTGCCAAGAACGAGGCCGAACGGCAGAAATACTCACTCCACTACCAAGCCTGGCGAGAACTCGTCGACGAACACACCCGTCTCGCGGGTGCCGAGAAGCTCTCGGCCGACCAAATCGAGTTTCTCAAGGTGCAACTGGCCAAAATCGATGCGCTGGACCTAACTGATGAGGCCATTGCCACGCTGGAGCGGGATTTTTCGCGCCAGCAAAGTGCGCAGGAGATCACTCAGCTGGCCGCCGGTCTGAGTCACGGGCTGAGCGGTGACGACGGCCTGCTGGGCCAGCTGGCGGCCTTGCTCCGCTCGGCGCGGCAGCTGGAATCGCTCGATGCCGCCAGCAAGCCGCTGGCCGACCGGTTGCTCTCATGCTCGGTCGAGTTGGGCGACCTCGACGCCGAATTTTCCTTCCTCGCCCAGTCCCTGAATTTCGATCCGGAGCAGGCCGAGGCCCTGCAGGAAAAGATGAATGCCTGGCTCGCGCTCAAGCGGAAGCATGGGAGCAAGCTCGAGACCGTGATCGCCGCGCGCGACGAGATGCGGCGGAAGCTGGAAATGCAGGGCGACATCGAGGGTGCACTCGCGAGGCTCGAGCGGCAGATCGCCGAGGCGGGCAAGCTCGCGCGCAAATTTGCGGGCGAGTTGCGGCTGACCCGCGAGAAGGCCGCGCTGCAACTGGCCAAGGCCGGAGGAAAAGTCATCGCCCAGCTCGGCTTCAAGAAGGCGGACTTCCGGGTCCATCTCGTCTCGCTCCCGGAGTTGGGGCCGCAGGGCGACTGCACTGTCGAGTTCCTGTTCTCCCCCAACGTCGGGGAGCCGCCGCTGCCCCTGCACCGGATTGCGTCGAGCGGGGAACTGGCGCGCGTCATGCTGGCCCTGAAGGCCGTGCTGGCGGAGATCGACGACGTGCCGCTGCTGGTGTTCGACGAGGTCGACGCCAACGTCGGCGGCGAAATCGGCCGCATCGTCGGTGAAAAGATGGCCCACATCGCGGAGCGGCACCAGGTGCTGTGCGTGACGCATTTGCCGCAGGTGGCGGCGCAGGCGCAGAATCACCTGGTGGTGACCAAGGACCAGAGCGGCGACCGCGCCTCGGTTGCCATCGAGCCCATCCATGGCAGCCGGAAGGTGCGGGTGGGGGAACTCGCCCGGATGCTCGGCGACCGGAATGCGAAGAGCGCCATGGCGCACGCCGAGGAGTTACTGAAGGGGTAAGGGATTGAGTATTTCGAATAGGTAGGGGCGCTTGCCCCAAGCGCCCGGGCTGTTGAGGGCAACAGCCCCTACCGGGTCGCCTTGTGCGCCGAGCCTTGCCATAACTTTGTCGTCCTGCTTAGCGTCAAACCATGTCCCACCCCATTTCCCGCCGGACAGCGCTCAAGCACCTGGGGGTCGGCGCGGCTCTGGCCACCAACATGAGTTTGCCGGCCGCGGCTTCCGCTGAAGCAAAGTCTTCCGATCGCAAGGGCCGCGTGCGGCAGTCCGTCTGCCAGTGGTGCTACAAGAAGTTGTCGCTGGAGGAACTGTGTGTCGCGGCGGCCGGCATGGGCTTGCAATCCGTGGAGCTGCTGCAGCCCAATGATTTTCCCGTGCTGAAGGCGCATGGCCTGATTTGTGCGATGGTCAGCTACCCCACGGCCAAGCTCGGGGAGGTGAGTGTCGGCGGCATCACCAAGGCTTGGAACCGGCGGGAGCATCACGATGCCCTCGTGACGGTATACGAGGCCCAGTTGCAGGCGACGGCCGCCGCCGGCTATCCCAACCTCATCTGCTTTTCCGGCAACCGGGACGGCCTGAGTGATGCGCAGGGACTGGAGAATTGTGCCGTTGGCCTGAGCCGAATTCTTCCCCTCGCGGAGAAACTCGGGGTGACCGTGTGCATGGAGCTCTTGAACAGCCGAGTGAATCACGCGGATTACATGTGCGACCACACGGAATGGGGCGTGGCCCTCTGCCAGCGGCTCAGCTCGCCGCGATTCAAGCTGCTTTACGACATCTATCACATGCAGATAATGGAGGGGGATGTCATCGCCACCATCCAGCGCCACCACCAGCATATCGGCCATTACCACACGGCGGGCGTGCCGGGCCGGCATGAACTGGATGAGAACCAGGAACTGAATTATCCGGCCATCATCCGGGCGATCATGGACACCGGCTACCCGGGATTCGTCGGGCAGGAGTTCATGCCGCGCGGTTCCGATGCGCTGGCCGCGCTGCGGGCCGGGGTCGCGGTGTGCGACGTGTGAGTACCTTCGCTGAGATCATGAGGTAGGTCGGGGTTTATCCCCGACACGAGCGGCGCGAAGTCGGGCATAAAGCCCGACCTACAGAGATGGCCGATCCATTGCGGGTTTGCATCGGCTAGGGTGATTACTTTGCTGGGCGCGATGAAATTCACTTACCCCCGCCTGATTCTCGGTCTAGTTGTTTCCGCCCTGGCCGCATTCCCAGCCGTCGCCGCCCCGCTGCGGGTGCTCTACTTCACCAAATCGGCGGGTTATGAGCATAGTGCCATCAAGCAGGTCGACGGCCAACCGAGCTATTCGGCCAACGTGCTTGCCGCCCTCGGGGCCAAGCACGGGCTGGTCTTCACCTGCAGCAAGGACGGCTCGCTGTTTTCCCCGCAGTATCTCGCCCAATTCGACGTGGTGTTATTCTATACCACCGGCGATCTCTGCACGGTGGGCACGGATGGCCAACCGGCCATGACCGCGGCGGGCAAGCAGGCCCTGCTGGACTATGTGCAGGGTGGAGGGGGGTTCGTGGGCGTGCACAGCAGCAGCGATACTTTTCACACGAATGAACACGGCGGGGGCAACAATCCCATCCGGGGGCAGCGCTACACCAACTACGGCGACGCCTGCGATTCGTACGTGAAGCTCCTCGGCGGGGAGTTCATCCGGCATGGCCCGCAGCAGGTTGCCCGGGCCACCATCGTGTCGCCCCAATTTCCCGGCTACGGGGCCCTGGGAACGGAACTCAGCGTCAAGGAGGAGTGGTATACCCTCAAGGAGTTCTCCCCCGACAACCATGTCCTGCTGGTCATGCAGACGGCCGGCATGGAGGGCGGGGACTACGCCCGACCGCCTTATCCGCTGGCCTGGGCCCGCCTCTCGGGCAAGGGCCGGGTGGCCTACAACGCGATGGGCCATCGGGAGGACATCTGGGACAGCGCGGCCTTTCAGTCGATGCTGCTCGGCATGCTGCAGTGGGCGGCCGGTCGGGTGCAGGCCGACGTGACGCCCAATCTGGAGAAGGTCACGCCCGGCCACGCGAAGCTGCAGGCGCAGCCGGCGGAGGTGAAGTAAGGCGGGATCCGTCTTGGGTAGGGAATTTAGTCGGGCTGTAGGGCGGGGTCGCTGACCCCGCCGGCGCTCGGCCCTCGGGCGGGATCAGCGATCCCGCCCTACAGAATCCGCTCCTGCTACCAACTTACGCGGTCTACGCCCCCAGCGCGCGGGCGCTGCGCCATCTCTCGGTCGGGATGCTCGCGAGCGCGATCAGGGCGATCTGGCTGGCGACGAAACTGATGAGCCAATAGAAGGCGGCGTCCATGAAACCGTAGCTGTGGAGACCGACGCCCAGCATGTTGGTGCCGAACCAGCTCCAGCTCGTCACGATGTTGCCGAAGATGGCGAGCATCATGAGCCCGCGCTGCTTGACCATGCCGCCCCAGCGGGCGTGGAGAATGATGGCGTTCCAGACGACAATCAGCAGCGCGCCGTTTTCCTTGGGATCCCAGCCCCAGAAGCGGCCCCAGGACTGGTCGGCCCAGATGCCGCCGAGCACGGTGCCGACGAGGCTGAAGAGCGTGGCGAAGCAGACAATGCCGTAAACCATCCGGGCCAGCGCGTCCGCGGTGGCCTTGTCGAGTGACTGCGTGAGCACGCCCCGCACGATATAAATCAGGGCCAGGAAGCCGGCGAGGAAGGTGGCGGAGTAGCCCGCCGTGACGACCACGACGTGCGTGGCCAGCCAGATGTTCGTGTCGAGCACGGCACGCATCATCTCCAGGGTGTCACCGCTGAGCGACAGGTGATGGGCGATCAGCAGGGTCACAAAGCCGATCATGCCGGCGGCGACGGAGCCCACGGCGTTGCGGTAGATTTTCTCGAGGAGGAGGCAGAGCAGCACGGCGCCCCAGCCGACAAAGAGGGCGGAGGAATAAAGATTCGTGACCGGGGGACGACCCTCGAGCCACATGCGGGTGATGATGCCGGCCGTGGTGAGCAAAAAGGCCACCAGGGTAAGATAGAACGCGCTGCGACCGAGCACCTCCGGCCAGATCAGCCAGGAAACGACGGCGAGGAAGAAAGCGAACGCATAAAGCGTCATGCTCTTGTAGAACGGCTCCGCGGCGTTGAAGCGGGACTCGATATCGCTCTTGTGCAGGGCATCGGTGTAGCGCTGCGCCAGCTGCGAGTGGAAGAGCTGGACGATTTCGTTGAACTTGGCGGCGTCGCCGGTGCGCCAGGCATGCCCGAGGGCGGCGTAGGCCATGACGTTGGCGTTGATCCGGCCCGTGCCGAAGGACTCCATGAGCGCCTCGCCCGTCGTGCGCCAGTGCGTCGGGTCGGTGTCCGTGAGTTCCGGTTGCACGGTGCGCAGGTAGCCGACCTGCTCAAGATAGGTGAAACGATCCGCCATCTCTTTCATGACCTTGACGGCTTCGGGGCTGTGCGGCTCACCCTTCTGCTTGGCCAGAATGGCGGTGATGCCCGCGGGCAGGGCGCGGTCAAAGGTGGTGAGTTCGGTGAGGAAATCCGGGGCTTCCGGCACCTGCAGGCTGGCCTTGAGCCGGAGGTAAAGGGCGATGTGCTCATTGACCGCAATCACCTGCTTCTGAAACGAGGTCCGGAGCGGGGTCTCGACCGACTCGGCGAGCCGGGCCTGCCGGTCCAGTTCCGCCAGCTTCGGCCGCAGCTGGTTGTAGGAGAAACGGGAGCGCTGCTTGGGCACGAAATCAAAGATGGCCAGCGTGCGCATCGCGGCACTGTCGTAGGCGATCTTGGTGTCCTCGGGCGCGATGCCGAGGAGGTCCAGCACCTCGGGCGAGTCGATCTTGAAGGTCGGGTAGGCGTCGGTCTTGACCGGATTGAAAAGCGTCTCGGCCAGCCAGGCGATGGGCGACTCCGCCATCGGCGTGCTGATCGCGGGGTCACTCACGCGCTGCCGGTTCTGCATCACCAGCAGCGAAGTGCGGGCGACGGTGTCGAGGGGCTTGAGGCGGCCGTTGACGAGCACGGGCAGCCGGCCAAACCCGGCGAGGTCAAAGGCGGACTTGGTGGCCGGCGGGCGGAGGGCGGAGCCGACGTAAAGGACGCCGAAAGCGAGGGCGAGGAGAGGGAGGAGGCGTTTCATGGCAGTAGCGAGTAGTGAGCAGCGAGTAGTGAGTAGGAGATAGCAGGCTGGGCGTGGATGGCTGGGCGAATGCTCGCTACCCACTACACGCTACTCGCTACTGCGGCGGTAGCCGCGCGTTTGCGGAAGAAGGCACCCAGGGAAAACCCGAACTGGATGATCAGGCCGACGCCCATCATGATGCAGGCAATGTAAGGGAGCTGCCAGCTGGGGTTGCGGACCACCTGAAGGATCGTGGTGGCATCGTCCTTTTCGAAGCCGGCCTGATAGAAGGTCATGCCCTGATAGCGCAGCGGGTTGTTCATGTAGATGAGGACGGTGCGATCATCGTGGCCGTCGTCGCTCTTGACCTGGATCCGGCTGGAGAAATTCTTGGGAATGTCGGTGCCGGCGTATTTGTCGTGGCTGAATTTCTGCAGCGTGAGGGAGAACGGATAATAGTGCCGCTGGGAGCGCAGGGCCACTTCCCAGGTCTTGCCGCCATATTGAAAGGTCTGCGGCATGCCGAGGTGGGGCGAGGCCAGCCAGATGCCCAGGGGACCCTCGGGGGAGGTGATCTCCACGAAGGCACCGGGGATGTTGCGCTCATCGGTCTTGTAGGTGACGGGCAGGGGGATCAGCACCAACTGCGCGCCGAGCCCGGCCGTGGCAATCGAGGGCCGGGCATTGGCGGCCGCGGACTGGTTGCGCATCTGCACGTTCACGTTGGGATGGTATTCCCGGATGGTGACGGAGAACGGCAGCTTGGGGTGCTGGATGGACTTCTTGTCCTCGAGCAGGGCCTCGGGGATGGCGACCACGGAGTCGAACTTGGCGTCGCTGTGGTCGATCAGCACCAGCTCGCTGGCCAAGAAGCTCTCGGAGTATTGCCGGGTCTCGCCATTCTCGATGCGCATGAAGCTCTCCTTCGCCCAGAGGCCGGTGAACAGCTCGCCGAGCAGCAGCAAAATCAGGCCGGAGTGCGCGAGCTGGATGCCGCTCTTTTTCCAGGAAAGGGCGAAGCGATAGACATGGGCGCAGACCAGGTTGATCAGCAGCAGCCCGCCAATGGTGTAGCCGCCCGGAAATAGCGGCAGGGAGAGATTGGTCTGCGGGAGTTGCCAGAAAACCACGAAGCTGCGGAAGTATTTTGCCTGCACCGCCCAGATGCCGAGGTTCACCTGGTCCAGGGTGGCGACAAAAACCAAAATGAGGGAAAGGATCAGCAGCGCCACCGTCAGCTGAAGCGAGACGAAGAGGCTGCGGAGCTGGCGGAAGAGGGTGCTCATGGCTTAAGGGGCCTTGATGGTGGCGAGGAAGTCACGGAAGGCGGCCTGTTCCCTGGTGACAATTGCATCGGGTCCAAGTAGCTTGAAAAACCACGTCTGGCCGTTGTGTGGTACGATCGCGCCGAGCACCCGGGTCGGCTGGCCGTTCACGGAGCCGAGGGCATCGACGATCGTGATGTGGAACCCGTTCACGTCGAGGTGTTGGATCCCGGCCTCGAGTTCGCTCTCGGCGACCGGTGGCAGGCCGACCTGGCCGCGCCAGCGGTTGACATTGGCAAAGAGGCCGCCGGTATCGCCGGGGAACGCCGTGATGGCGAGATCGGCGACGGCACCGCCGTCGCCCGTGATATTAAAGCTGCCCTTGCGGAAACTGCTGACTGGCTTGGCCTGCCACTGGGCCGGGGCAGTCCAGGTCAGGGCGCTGCCGGCGGCGACGGCGGGACCGCTGCCATCCGGCATGGCGCCCATGGGGCCCGCCGGGGCGGCGGCTCCGCCGATCGGGGGATGCCCGTCGGGCAGCGGACCGTTCATGGCGGCCGGAGCGGTGGCTGCGGGCATGGCGGCCGGGGCCGGGTCTTTCGGGGCGCGATAGGCTGCGATCTCGCGGTCTTTGCAACCGGCGGTGATCAGCAATGATAATAGCAATGCAGTGGTGGAATATCGGCGTGGCGACATGGCCATTGTTTAGAATTCCATCGGGGACAAAGTGCAACCTCAACCGCGTAACACCTCAGTTACAGCACAGCATATAGCAATATATGCACAGTGCAGATTTTTGCTGCCAAGCCCGGTCGAACCCGTACGTATTCAGCCATGCGGTTCAGGCCCTTGGGCGACAACGCGTTGATGGTGGAATTGGGCGACGTCATAGACGAGTCCACCCACGAGCGCGTCCAGAAGGCGTGGCGGGCCCTGGTCGCCGCGCCCCTGCCGGGGGTGCTGGAAGTGGTGCCGGCTTACACGACGGTCACGGCGTTCTACGATCCCGTGCTCGCCGTTCAGGCGGGGGCGCCGGCGGGGAACATCGTGGACTGGCTTGGGACGCAGTTGCTCGAAATGATCTCGGATCCGCCCAAAATGGAAAAGCTCAAGGCGAGAACGGTGGAGGTGCCCGTTTGTTACGAGGCGGAATACGGACCGGATATGGGCTTCGTGGCGAAGTACGCCAAGCTCTCGCCGGAGGACGTCATTAAGCTTCATGCCAAGCCCGAGTATCTCGTCTACCTCGTTGGCTTTGCCCCGGGCTTTCCCTATCTCGGCGGCTTGCCCAAGGCTTTGCATGTCCCGCGCCACAGCAAGCCGCGCATGGTGGTGCCACCGGGCTCCGTTGGAATCGGCGGCGAGCAGACTGGCATCTACCCGCTGGCGACCCCCGGCGGATGGAATCTCATCGGGCGTACGCCGCTGCGGCTGTTTCAACCGGCGGTGAATCCCCCGGTCCTGCTGCGCGCCGGAGATCGGGTGAAATTTCGCGCGATATCGAAAGCGGAATATATTCGAATGGAATCGGAGACATGAATAACGGGTCCACGCTCATCACCGGTCATCCTGAGCAACGCGAAGGATCCATGCCGCCAACGTGGCCGTGGATTCTTCGCGTTGCTCAGAATGACAAGCTTGCAGGAGGTGGCGGGTGATCCACATTCTCAAACCCGGCCTGCTCACGACGGTGCAGGATCTCGGCCGGACCGGCTACCAGCAATACGGGGTGGTGGTCGGCGGGGCGCTCGATGCCTTTGCCGCGCGCACGGCCAACCTGATCGTGGGCAACGCCGACAGCGCGGCCGTGCTGGAGCTGGCGCAGACCGGCCCGGAGCTGCGCTTTGCGCAGGAGACACTCGTGGCGTGGTGTGGGGCGGATTTTGACGCCCGCATCGGGGGTGAGCCGTTGCCCCGCGAGCGCGCCGTGCGGGTCGCGGCAGGCGAGACCCTCAGCTTTGGTTTTGCGCGCAGCGGTCTGCGGGCCTGGCTGGCGATCGCCGGGGGCATCGATGTGCCGCTGGTGATGGGCAGCCGCAGCACCTACCGCCGCGCCGGCATCGGCGGACATGAAGGTCGGCCCCTGGTGGCCGGCGATATTTTGCCGCTGAGTGCCCCGTCGGACTGGGCCCGGCAGCTGCTTGCGACCCTGCGGACTGGCCAGAAGCGGGCGACGGCCTGGAGCGTCCGGCCGGACACGATGGGCCGGTCCGCCCCGGCGAGCGTGGTCCGGGCGATGATCGGGCCCGAGTGGGATTGGTTCACGGTGGAGGCGCAGCTCGCATTCTTCCGGACGGAATGGAAGGCCACCCGCGAGGCGGACCGCATGGGCGTGCGCCTGGACGGCCCGGAACTGCGGTTGGAGAAATCGCGCGAGATGATTTCATCCGCGGTCAACACCGGCATCGTGCAGGTGCCGCCGGCCGGGAAACCGATCGTGCTCCTGCCCAGCCGGCAGTCGATCGGCGGTTATCCGCGCCTGGCCGCGGTCGCGACCGTGGACCTGCGGCGCTTCACGCAGTTGCGTCCCGGTGACGGCGTCCGTTTTGAACTCATCACTTTGGCGGTGGCGCACGAACTCTACCTGGCCCGGGAGCGCGACCTCAGCCGGGTCCGCTCCGGCCTGAGCCGGCTGACGGGCTGACAAAATAGCATGCTCATCAATTTGGAAAGACAACACACCCCGGCGCTCCTGCGCCACCCCTCTCTAGAGGGGATCCAATCATTACGGTTCTGTCTTGAATCCCCTCTGGAGAGGGGTGCCCGGCAGGGCGGGGTGTGTTGGTACGCGCTCGCCCCCACCCATGACCAGCATCGATCTTAACTGCGATCTCGGGGAGGACGCCGGCCACGATGCCGAACTGATGCCGCTGATCACGTCAGCCAACATCGCCTGTGGCGGGCATGCCGGGGACGAGGCGACGATGCGCGAGACGTGCCTGCTGGCCTGGCAGCATGGGGTGGCCATCGGGGCGCATCCCGGCTTCACGGACCGGGAGCACTTTGGCCGACGGGAACTGCCCGTGACCGCCAAGCAGGTGACCGACTTGGTTTTCAGCCAGACCCGGCTGCTGCAGGAAATTGCCCTGGGCTGCGGGGGACAGGTGCGGCATGTGAAGGTGCATGGCGCTCTCTACAATCTGGCGGCGCGTGATCCGGTCCTGGCCCGGGCCGTGGCGGAAGGCACCCGGGAAGCCGATCCGCGGCTCGTGCTCTTTGCCCTGGCGGGCAGCCACCTGCTGGCCGCCGGCCGGGCATGCGGCCTCGCCGTGGCCAGTGAGGTTTTTGCCGATCGCACCTACCAAGCGGACGGATCGCTCACCCCGCGCACCGCGCCGGGCGCCGTGATCGCGGATGTGGACCAGGCACTGCGGCAAGTCAGGCAGATGGTGAATGACCGGTCGATCACGGCGGTCAACGGCGTCCGGGTGCCAATGCAAGCCGACACGATCTGCCTGCACGGCGATGGGGCCAATGCGGTGTTGTTTGCCCGGCGCCTGCGGTTGGCGCTCGAGCAAGCCGGCATTCCGCTAAAATCCATCAGCGCGTGATCAAGCTCATCGGCATTCTGGTGGTCGCGATCGGGTTCGGCCTGCGGTTCAACACCCTGCTGGTGGTTTTGGCGGCGGGCATCAGCACCGGGTTGGTGGCGGGTCTGTCGTTCAACGAGATCATGGCCCTGTTCGGAAAATATTTCGTGGAGAACCGCTACATCACCCTGACGGTCGTGCTCATGCTGCCGGTCGTCGGGCTACTCGAGCGCTACGGCCTGCGCGAACGGGCGGAGACGCTCATCAAGTCGGCCAAGGCGGCGACGGCAGGTCGCGTGCTGCTTTTTTATACCGCGGTGCGGCAGGTCTCGATTGCCTTTGGGGTGAATATTGGCGGCCATGCGGCCATGGTGCGTCCGCTGGTCTCCCCGATGGCGGAGGGCGCCGCACACGCCCAGCATGGCGCCTTGCCGGAAAAAACGACCGAGGCCATCCGCGCCCACGCTGCGGCCGCGGAGAACATCGGCAATTTTTTTGGCGAGGATACAGTTTTTGCCGTGGGCGCCGTCTACCTGATCAAGGGCGTGCTCGAAGCCCAGGGCGTGCCGGTCGGTGTGTGGGCCCTCTCCCTGTGGGGCATTCCAACCGCGCTGGTGGCGTTCGGCTTCATGGCCTGGCGGGCCCGCCTGCTCGATCGCCGCGTCGCCCGCGAAGTGGCCGCCGCACCCGAACGGAGGGCCGGGCCGTGAAACTGCTCAGCCTGGATGTATTCTATGTCATAGCGGGCGCGTTTCTCCTGCTGGTGTCGGGCCGCATTGCCCTCGATCGGCAGCATGCGCAGCGCTGGGGTTCCGCCCTTTTCTGGGGTCTGCTGGCGGTCACCTTCCTCGCGGGCAAGGCCCTGCCGCCGGTCGCGGTGGGCTACATGATCTTGCTGATGGTGGTGCTGGCGGCGACGAAGCAGATGGGGGCTTCGCCGGAGGCCGGCGCGCCCCCGGCGGAGCGCGCGGCGGCGGCGGCGAGGCTGCGCAATCGGATATTTGTGCCCGCGCTGCTCATTCCGGCCACGGCGGTCGTCGGTACGCTCCTGTTGAGCCGGCTGCATTTCGGGGATTGGT
>SESH01064564.1_pt1 | contig 11680 bp, 5 predicted proteins | sample 3171561 | NCBI WGS metagenome assembly SESH01 (sample SAMN10866947, study PRJNA518727) | freshwater metagenome | biome: subpolar coniferous forest; feature: holomictic lake; material: water; isolation source: holomictic Lake 442 2011 16.5 m and 2014 13 m | place: Canada: near Kenora, Ontario
AAACCACCGGCAGCCGGTCCCGACGCCCAGCCGATCGAGCCAAAAGAAAGCGTGGCTGAAATAGATTCTGACGTTTCGGCAGGAGGTATTTCAACGAAGGCGGCTGGTGACTCGTCACCACCGCCATCTGCCGCCTCAGCAGAATGGGCAAAATCCACTTCGAGCGAGAAGGGAGCGATAGTCGTGGGGGGCGCTGCAATCTCTGGCGGTCTGATCTACGTGCTGGCGAGTCCGGCCGCCGGAGCTGCGGTCGGGGCGGCCGTCTTCCTCGCTCCAGTTGCACTCGTGGCGTATTCGCCATTCTGGCTCTATAAGAAAATACACCACAAGACAGAGGAAACGCACGCACCAACGGCGGACTTTCATTTCCAACTCGCCCGTGAGATTGGCTTGCCGATAACGTTGGCGCCGGGCGGCAGTGTGACTGGCAGTGTTTTTTTCCCGCTGACCGCTGGGCCCAAGCGCTTGACGGCGCACTGTCTTCAAGGCGAGCGCGACATACAGGTGGAGGTGGTGCTGAAGGGCCTCCAGCAACTTCACCTTGAGTCAGTCTCGACCGCGAAATCCGGGCCTTGACCGGGCTTGAACTTTTGAACCCGGCCCCCGGACGGGTTGGCGCGACGCCCGCAGGATAAAGCACGGAGGCCGCGTTCCACTCGCGCCAACTGCATCGATATGGATTAGAACTCCCAGCGGAGGCCGCCGGAGAATTCAGAAGCCTGCCGCGTGTGGTCGCCACGGGAACCGGTGGCAGTGGCGCTAAAGACCAGCCGATCTGTCAAGTGCCAGTCAAACCCGAGGCTGACCTGCACCAGATTGATATCCGCCGGCCGGCCCGGGGCCAGATTACCGGTGGACTCGCCGACGAATCGGGCGGGGATGGAGCGGTCCGTTTCAAATTCGTGCCACCACGTGGCGGCTAGGCGCGGCTGTCGAGCTCGTGGTGCACAAAGCCCTTCAACTCGGCAGCGAGCCGGCTCTGGTTCCAGCGGGTGTCGCCCTGCGGACCGAAGAAGACCGCCCGCTGGTTGTTGTCCACGCCGTGGATGGTGTAGCCTTGCGCGGCAAAATAGACGCAAACTTCCGAGCCGATGAGGCCCGAGGATCCAGTTACAAGGAGGGTTTTTGACAATGTAGTTGGATTGAGAATTACGGTCAGACAATTTCAATCCTCTTCTGGCTTCGGGAATTAAGCGCCACACCCATAAAAATTCACCGTGGTTGATGACGGCCCGGATGCGAAAAAGTACAACCAGCGGGATTAAGGGGTATGACGGGGATATTTTCCCCCGCTTCAATGCGCTGGGCATAGTCTACCCAGTGAAGGTTAGGGATCCGTTCATAGCGCCAGTTGGCCAGACTGACGCTTAGGATAGCTAAGCAGACAACAGCACAGGCATATCGTCGCCAATCAGATTGGCCTAGACCCTGAATGAGTAGCCAGGTGACCAGCAGTTTGGGTAGGATAAAATATCGGTCGCCATTGGACAGGACCGCGAGTGGTCCCGGATCCTGCCGGAAGCGAAACAGTGTGCCGGCCAGGACGAGGGCGACGCAGGCGGCGAGGAGCAGCCGGGTTTCTTGTTGGCGGCCCGGCCAGCAGGCCGCGACCAGCAGCAGGACTGCGCAGCCGAGGCCGAGGCTGGCGGCGGCGGCAACCGGCAAGCGCGCAGCCCATTCCACCGGCAGGCACAATGCGCCGGGCAACCGCAGGCCTACGGTTTGCATGACCTGAAGTCCGCTCCACGCAGATTCGGCGGGGCTTCCAGCATCGGCGGTTCGGCAGACTGTCACGAACTGAACCAGGGCCATGCAGAAAATGAGTCCGGCGAGCGTCCAACTGGCCGGGCTGCGTCGCCGCACCGCCCGATAAAGAAACAGCGGGGCAAAAAGCATGGAGAATACTCCCGTCAGGCCCAGGACGCCGGCCAGGAGGAGGTCGCCCAGGTGCTGCCGCGGCCGGCTGGCATCACGGGCAAGCAGCAGCCAGACGAGGCCGAGCGCGGCGGGCCATTGCAAATTGGTGAGGTTGCCGATCGCTTCGCCGGAGTGGGGCAGCAAGCCCAGCGCCAGGGCGCAGGCCGTCCGTCCGGCCAGTTCAATGCGGGCCGAAAAGACGGCGGTCGCCAAGGCGAACGTAATGGCCATGGTGACCGAGAAGTAGGCTGCGGGCAGCAGCGCGGCGTTAAGCGGCGCGACCAAAGCGGCAATTATCCTGAGGAGCAGATGATGATATCCGCCGTAAGGTGCCAGCAGGGCCCGTGCGCCCTCCACATCGGCTTGCACAAAAAATATGGCTCCATCCTCGGCCCAGAACTGGGGGCGGAGAAACATCTCTGGCCGGCGCGAAAAAAAGACCAGCAGCAGGGCAAGACCGGTCAAGACTGGCAGCAGCGCCCGGCGGGTAACGGAAGGTGGGTTTACCGGATTGATTTGGTGAACTTTGGCTGCCGCGCGCGATTGTGCAATGGCAGGCTTGGTTGAGGCGGAGCAGGGGCCTGGAGCCAGGCCGCGGGATTCACCCTGCCAGAGGCGAGGCGAGCCGGAGTTTGGTCGCGCAGGGCATGGCGGACACTCCGTAGAATTTATCGATGGCTCGAGTAACCTGTGGGAGATTGAGCCCGAAGCGCGCCAGACGCTTCAGGCCGGGCTGCGGCAGGCTCTTGATGACCTTGAATTGCACGGCACCGTCATACCGCACCGGGAGCGGCTGCAGGCCGTTCTGCCGGTAGAGACGGTTCAGGCAGTCGGGATTCAGCAGGCTGATGTGAAACTCGGGCAGGAGATACCGGTAGTTCAGGCCGGCCATCCGGGCGGCCGGCGAGGTGAGGTTGCCGGTGGTCAGGAGCAGCAGGCCGCCGGGCCGGAGCAAACGGGCCAGCGTGGCGAACACCTCATGGACTTCCCGCACATGCTCGACCACCTCGATGCACGAGATGACATCGAAGGTCCCGGTGGCGGCGGCGAGTTCTTCCCGGGACAGGATGGAGAAACGATCGACCTGTTGCAAACGGTCGGCGTAGGTCCCGATGTCATGGCCGTGGATTTCGACCGGCAGGGGGCGGGATCCCCGGGTGAACGCCGGCTGGTCGCGCAGGAACTTCAGCAAGCCCCCGGCCCCGCAGCCGAAATCCAGCCAGCGCACCGCCGTGGCGGTGGGGGCGGGTTGGAAATGGGCTTGGGCGAGCCGCCAGAGATCCGTGAATTCCAGCAGCCGGTCGGTGCGGCGGTAGTCGGCATACTCACTCGCATAATCGACATAGGGGTCGGGGCCGCGGCCCTGATAATAGTCCTCGTTGTAGATTTCGTAGCCGGGAAACGGCTCGACCCACAGGTAGGCGCAAACGGGGCAGCGGTAGTAGTGAAATTCGCGCCGCAGCAGGACGCTCCATTTTTGACCACGGTGTTCGGGTTGCGGCGAGGCGCAACACGGACAAGCGGAAGGCGCAGTCGGCTCCGGCATGCGGCTCAGGGTTTGGCGAGCGGGCCAAAACGAGCCTTGGCCCACGCGATCAGCCAGGTGATCGGGTCCCGGAACATGCGGATTTTTTTCCCCTGCTTAAACGATCGGGAATGATAGGTGACCGGGATTTCAATGGGGCGATGCCCGGCCCGGATTAGCTTGATGAGAAGTTCCCAGTCGAAGTCGAATCGGTTGCACTCGAAAGTGAGCCCCTGCAGACAATCGCGCCGGAAGACCTTATACATGGTGAACGGATCGCGCAGCCACATGCCGAGGGAAAGGTTGATCAACAGCGTGAAGCCCCAGTGACCGAGGTTGAGAACGAGGGCCTGCAGCGGCTGGTCGGAAAATTTCCGAATGGCCCACCCGCCCTGCCCGTGGCGGGCGCCCAGGACAAAATTCTGCCGGCGCGACCGGATCGGAGTCAGCAGTTCCTCATAGTCATCTAGGTCGTATTCCAGGTCGGCATCCTGGATGAGAATGATGTCGCCGGTGGCCGCTTTCAAACCCGCCCGCACCGCGTGACCCTTGCCGCGGGGCTGGTCCTCAAGGATCAGTTTGACCTGTGGATGGTCGCGGTAGCCGAGGACAATGTCGCGGGAGCCGTCGGTCGAGTGGCTTTCGATGATAATGAACTCAATCGTGAGCCCCGGAATGGATTTCTGCAGCAGCTGATCGAGGGCAGACGCAACGGTGCCAATTTCGTTGTAGACAGGGATGATGACAGAGAGGGAGTCCAAAGGATAGGTCTTGGAGGATTCCGCGTCGGCGGAGCAGGTCAACTTGAACCCGCCGGGTGACCGGGGAAGCGCCAGACCCAGTAGCCGGCACTGGCCAGAATGAGCAACCCGAAGCCACAAAGTCCCAGCGAGAGACCGAAGTATCTCGGCAGAAAACGAAAAGAGATATGATAGGTGCCGGCCGCGGGAATGATGACACCCTTGAAGGCATGGTTTACGCGGAAGTATTCGGCGGCAACTCCGTTGATCGTGACAATGAAATCCCGCTTCAACCAAGCCTCGGACAGGACTGCGACACCGGGACCCGGAGCCTCGATATCAAAGCTCGTGGTGTTATTAGTAAGCTGGTAATTTCGGGCCGGCACTATCCGGCGCTCGGTCTGGTCGCCACGAGGCAACGGAGGCACCGTGGTATCGCTGCCTTGCACCGCCGCCAGTGGCTGGCCGCCGGCGGCGCGCACCATACCGGCAAAGTCCTCGGCCGTACGATAGCCACTTACCCGGTCGGCATAGAAGGCGCGGGGCCAGGCTGTCTCGCTGCGATAAAGATCAAGGTCAGCCATTTTGATCGGCGTGAGCTGGGCGCCGACCTTGCCTTGGTCGCTGTGATAGTCGAGGTAGTAGCGGACATTCAGCAAATCGAAGAAGGGGCGGACGGCGGGCAGGCCGTCAGGATAAACCACGAGGCGCCAGTCCCAGATGCGTTCCACCTTGAAGGCGGCTTGCAATTCCCGCATGGAGGCGTTCACCAGGGCATCAGGCCCGTTCACCCCCTCGAGGAGATACATGTCGTTCCAGCCGGGGAAAAAATTGCTCCCGAATCCAACGGTGCGGACAGGTTCATCGTGGGCATCCTTGATTAGAGCCTGGAGGGCGGGGGAGGGTGCGGTGAAGTCGGCGCGGGGCGCAGCGTTCAGGGTGTAATTGGGAAATTGGGTGTGCAGGTGCATGCCGTGGCGCCAGAGCAGCACCACCACGCAGGTCAGCAGGTAAAGCTTCAGGCCCGGGGAGAGCGACCGACCGGACAGGATGTGACGGGCGAGGAATGTCAGGCCGACGAGGGCGGCCAGCAGGAGCGCAAGACTGCCCCAGACAAAGTAACTATGGGGAACGGTCTGGCCCCACGAAAGAAAGCCATAGGTGCTGCGCTGCACGGTTTGGGTCAACGCGATGTAGTGCAGGACGAGCACAAAAAGCAGCAGCGCCCCGATGGCCATGTCGCCCAGACCCTCGCGTTGGCCCAGTCTTTCTGCGGTGATGGCAAAACCGAAGCCCGCCATGATCGCGAAGAGATGGATCAGGCCGATGCCGAACGAATTGTCGATATGGTGAATGTTGCCGAGAAAAGGCCAGCTGGCGATCCACTGCGGCGGCACCAGGCCAAAGACAAAAATCACGGGGAGGAGGGACCCGATGCCGATGCCGAGCGCAATCCGGTTGGCGGCCAGGCGGCGCAGGTTGACCAGAAAAGCGAGTACCCCGAGCAGAATCAGGAAATTGCTCGAGGGATTGAAGACCTTCTCGGATTCCCAGAACGGGCGCAGGAGGATCTCGTCAAAAAAGCCGAGGGCCAGGCTCGGCTGCACTTGAAAGGCAAAGGGGGTGTTGTAGCTGGAGTAGGAAGTCTTGATGGCGTGGTAGAAGGTCAGCCAGGTCGGGGCGGCCAGCAGCAGCAACAGGCCGCCCGCACCGGCGGCCAGGCCCAGGCGCTGCAGTCTTTCCCCCCAGGGACGCGCGGCGCAGAGGGTCATCATGGCGCCGGCAAAATTCATCGTCACGACCGACACATAAGCTTCCTTGGCGGTGCCGCTGGAGATCAGCACGAAATTAGCGAAGATCAATCCCAGCAGGGCGGCGAAAAGATGCCGTCGGGTGGTGGCCCCGACGACTTGGCACCAAGCATAGAGCACTGCGGGTCCGTAGCAAAAACTGAAGAAAGCCGGATGATTGACACGGAAAATGAAGAAGCCGCAGAAGATGGACGCGAAGCCCACAATCAACGCCGCCGGCAGATGGCGGGTGGAGTGGAGGACAATGAGTCCGAGGGTCAGCCCAAGGAGCCATTTGGCGGCGAGAAACTTCAGATCCCACGCCCAGGCGGCCCCGCCGGCCAAAATCACCCCGAAGTGGAGCGGATCACCGAACATCGTCTGGCCCTGTCCGAGGAGGATGTTGCCGCCGGAGTTGTAGCGATTCCACAGGGGCAATTCATGGTCGTGCAGCAGGGCCCGGGACTGCACCCGGGAGACCGGGGCATGCGACCACATGATCGCGCCGATGTCGGCGCCCCGGGTATCGGTGACCTCCGCCATCTTCACCTTGGGCAACGTGGGGGAACCGTCGTAGAGCAAGGTGGCTCCATAGTTGGGTGACACGTAGCTCGCCCCGAAAAAAACCACCGGGTACGAGCTGATGACAGTGGCGACCAGGGCCGTCATGGCCACGGCGGATCGCGGGTGGTCGCGGCACCAGGACACCAACCGGACGAGCCTCGGTTGAAGCCAAGTGCGGGGCCTCTGACCAAAGTAGTGCCAGAGGATCAGCAGTCCGACCAGCACCGCAAAGACCGGCAAGGCCCGGATAAAAAAGGGGCGGAGCAAGTCGGACGACGAGACCTGCAAGGGGAGATTCGAAGTGCCCAGATCCAACAGCAGGAAGGTGTCGTTGGCTCCGGGGGTCGATTCAATGGTCAGCGTGTCGGCTGCAATGCTGGTGCGGGCAACCTGATTGGCGGCGGTGAAGTCCGCGGGGGAGAACTCGTGCAACACGCTGCCGTCGGGCCGGCGGATCAGCGCCTGGCTGACAGTCACAAGGGCCTCGGTGTCGATCGGATCGAAGCGGATACCCCGAATGGAGTCCGCGACGATCGGGAAGTTCAGCAGCAATGGCGGCTGGTTGGCCTCCACCCGGGACCGGGAAGATTCCGCTTCGTTGAAGCTTCGCCCGGTATTGTAGAACATCTGCACCGTGCCGGCCGCCGTGGACGTGAGCCTCGCCTCGAACCGGTAGAATCCCTGCGGCGGGGCCTTGCCAAAATGCGGGATCAGGGTGTTGCCGACCACGAGGCTGAGCAAGGCAGCACCGAGCAAAGCCGAGAGGATACTGCGCAACTTCATCGTGCCAGATTCGGGAAAAGAGGGCCGGGGTCGCAAGGCTTATCCTCGGCGGGGCAGCAGCCATTCGAGACCCCAGAGCAGAAGCGCCAGCACGGCGGCGACCGGCCAGAGGTAGCGCCCGCATTTGACCGTTTGCGAGGCCCAGTAGGAAAGCGGAGCCATTTCCACCGGCTCACTGAAAGCGAACCAGCGGCTGGTGTCTTCCAACCGGCCCCGAATTTCTATGCGGCCGCCGGACACGAAGACATTGGCCGTTTGCCATTTCGCCGGGCGTCTGGCCCCCGGGGGCGGCACTTGGGCCAGGACAAAACCCAGCGTGGGGTCACGCACCAGCAGGTTCGTGCCGGGGTCGCCGAAATCTCCGGCCACCCGGAAACGCAGGTAGGCGGAGCGCGGGACGCTGACGGCCAGGCTGATCCACTCACCGGTCGTGCCAGCTCCATGACTCCCCCAGGTTCGGGCGCAGGCCAGCGCCGGAAACGTCGGAGCTAGGCCCAGGGACCCGGTGGCGGGACCTGGGTGCGTATTATCCGGGTCGTCGGGCTGGGGCGGGCGCGGCAGGGTGTCGTTCAGGCGGAAGGGACCGGGGTGAACGGAATCCAGCCGAAGCGGGCGACGGACACTCACGGGCATGATGGCCTGCAGGGCCGGCAGATTGATGCGCTCGAGGAACGAGCCGGTGCCGGGATAGGGGATGTCTGGTCCCTGCAGAAAGGCCACATCATGGGTCGCGAGATAGTTCCGGACATTGCTTTCACACGCGTCTGAGTAACGGCGGTCATCGGGCAGCACATCCGCGTAGATGGACTGGCTTTGCACGTTGAGTCCGATGCCCAGGACCGCCAGCCAGACTACGCCGAACGCGGCGGTGAGATACCGGGAAAGCGGCCGGGCGGCGAGGCTGCCGAGCCAGGCCAGGGCAAGGGCATTGGCCAGCAGGCCGAGCACGAGGGTATCCACGTATCGGGAAGCAGGCCATCCTGCCCCGACCCCGCGGGCATAGGCCGATGCAAAAATTTGCAACCCGGCCCAGCCACCCAGACCAAGGAGGAAGAGAGGGAAATTCTCTTTCGCCGGAGACCGCCGGTGCCGGATGACAACGATCAACAGCGCGACCAGCGGGGCCCAGAGCACCAAGGCCGACCAGGCATGATCCGGCGAAGGCCATTGGAGGCTGTGGAGGACATAGAGGATAAACTCACTGGCGGAATGGGCCTTGAGGACCTCGTGTCCACTGACGGTCACGCGACTCAGCCAACCTAATGCGACGGTCCCGATGCAGAACACAACGGTCGGGAGCGGCAGGAGCGGGCGCTGCCGGAGCAGCCAGCCCTGCAGCAGTGCGACCGGTAGCACAATCGCGGCAGCCAACAGACCCGAGCCCATGCTGAACAACGCCAGGAAGGCGCAGACGGCTCCGGCCCACCAACGCCGCGACCAGGGCGGGGCGAAAGGGAGCAGCCAGAGCGTGCCGAGGGTGAGCCCGATCAGGAAATATTGCTGGGAATGAAATCCTCCGAGGACATTTTGCCACGCCACGGGCAGGCCGAAAAGCAGTGTCACCAGGGCAAACCAGCCAGGATGCCAGCAGCGGGACAGGTGCCGGCAGCCGGCGAGGAAAAAGAGCACGGCGATGCTGCAGTGCATTCCGGCATTGACGACGCATTGCAGGCGCGCATCCCACTGGCCGTTGACCAGCAGCTCGGCGAAACCGAGCAGCTTGGTCAGGACGATGCGATGTTCATTGTGGGGGAGAAAAAAATCAGCCGGCCCCAGCCGGTGTTCGAACCAAGGCAGAAAAATATGCAGGCCCTCAGCGTCCCACTGGTCCCAGGTCGGCAGGTCGGAGCCGAACCGGTTGATCACGTCGAGCTTCAAGCCCAGCACGAGGGCGAAGAGGCAGACGGAAATGAGGATGCTGGAAATCCGGCGGGTCATGCTCCGGGATCAGGGACCCCGCCCCGGGGCGGACGTGCGAGATTGAAGCCCTCGATATCCAGGCTGAAGTTGGGATTGTAGGCGGGGTCCGATTCCAACTGCCGACCCCAGGTCGCCTGCATGTAGGCGACCTCGCGGGCGAAGCGCGTGAGCTTTTCCGGGGTATCCTCCGAGCCGCGACTGGCTGATTCATGATGGAGCAGCTCGGCGAAGGGGGTCCAGAGATTGCGGTAGCCGGCGGCCCGGACTTTCAGGCAGAAGTCTACGTCGTTGAAGGCGACGGCGAGGTCGGTTTCGTTGAGTCCTCCGACTCTTTCATAAAGCTCGCGGCGGATCACGAGGCAGGCCCCGGTCACGGCCGAAAAATTCTGGGTGAGGCGGGCCCGGTTCCGATACCCGTCCGTGCCGCGGGGATAGCGGTAGAAAGCATGGTTGGCGACGCCTCCGAGGCCGAGGATGATCCCGGCATGCTGGATGGTGCCATCGGGGTAATACAGCATCGCCCCCACCGCACCGATATCCGGACGGACAGCGTGCGCCACCATCTCGGCCAGCCACTCCGCGTTGATGACCTCCAGATCGTTGTTGAGCAGGCCGACCAGTGTTCCCGCAGCCTGGCTGACCCCGAAATTGTTGAGCGCGGAGAAATTAAACGGCTGGTGGCAGGCGAGCACCTTGACCCGGGCATCCAGTCGCTGGACTTCCGTAAACCAGGCGAGAGTCGCGGGGTCAGATGATTCATTGTCGATGATGAGGATTTCGTACCGGGGATACGAAGTCTTGGTCAAAATGCTCTCCACGCAGGCTTGCACTAAATGCAATCGGTCGCGGGTGGGAATTATCAGTGAGACCAGCGGGGCGGGATCGGGCAGCGGATAAACCACCCGCCAGTGGTTTCCCGGGACCGGTGCTAGTTTCACCGCGTGGCCCTGGCGCGCGAAATGTTCCGACAGGGCCCGGTGGGCGGCCGTGACGCTGTAGTCCTTTTCGCCGACGGCGAGCGCCGTCGAACCCTCGATGGCGCGCCAGTGGTACAGCACCTCGGGGACGTGGTGCACCTGACCGGGGGGCAGTTTTTCCAAAATGCGCAGCGCCAGATCCCAATCCTGGCTGCCTTCCAACCCGGCCCGAAAACCGCCGGCCTCCCGGATCAGGTCGGTGCGGATGACCGAGAGGTGCGAGAGGCAGTTTTGCCCATGGAACAGGTCGGGCAGGAAATCCGGCTTGAAATACGGATCGTAGCGCCGGCCGTCCTCGCTGATCTTGTCCTCGTCGGAATAAAAAAAGGCGGCCGCGGGATGGCGGATGATTTCCTCGGCCATGCGGGCCAGGGCGCGGGCCGGGAGTTCATCATCATGATCCAGGAGCGCACAAAATTTTCCTTGGGCGAGAGCCAGGGCGGAATTGCTGGCCTCGGAGATGTGACCATTGACGGGCCGGAAGACCAGTTTGATGCGCGGATCGGCGGAGGCCAAGGATTCGAGCAGCGGGCGGACATGCGGGGCCGTGGACGCATCGTCCGCGATGCAGAGCTCCCAGTTGCCGTAGACTTGTTCACGGACGGACTCCACGGCGCGCTTCAGCCATTTGGCCGGCGTGTTATAGACCGGCATGAGGACCGAGATGAGCGGCCGTTCCGGCAGGGCGTCGATGCGTTCCCGCAAGGCCTGCAGGGCCGGCGGGGTGTTGGGTTCGTAGAGATGCAGCCACTTTTCGTAGGACTCCACCATCGGCGGCTTGGCCGGGGCAAAGACCATCAGGGGTGATTGCAGCACGCAATGCCAGGCGCCCTGGTCGTCCGCCGCCTCAATGACCAACGATCGTTGGCCTGTTTCTAGCACCAGATGCAGCAGAAAGCCGCAGTCCCTTGCGGCAACATTACCATGGACGGTAGCCACGTCGGGGCGCGGCATCCTAGCTTGTCCGGAAAATTCCCGCTCGCTCACCCGGGCGCGAATCCTGGCCGGCGGCGTTCCGTCCGGCAACAGGCACCAGCCGCGGATACAAAGGGGGCCGGCGGGGACATGCCAGTAAGACGGTTCGTCAATTTGGAATTTAGCCTGTGGCCCGGATGTCACCACGGGGGGTGGGACTGCGGGGGCTGGCGACTCGGGCGTCGTGCCGGTCGCCCGGTCGAACAACTGGCGGCGGAGGGCCCGCAACGGCGTGGTGACCTGCCACGAAAATGATTCCTGCATGCGGCGGATCTTGCCGTCGCGCACCTTGATTTCGTTGTCGCGCCCAGTGATTTCATTGCGCAACCGCTGCTCCTCCGCCGCGGCCGCGGCGGTGAGGCGAACCAGCTCGGATTGAAAATTATAGGCGAGCCGCTCCTGCGTGTGCACGATCTCTTCCAGGTCCGCGATGCGCCGGCTGGACCAGGTCTTGAGTTCGCTGAAGCCCTGGCGGGTTTCCGCGAGGGT
>SESH01048201.1_pt1 | contig 11679 bp, 16 predicted proteins | sample 3171561 | NCBI WGS metagenome assembly SESH01 (sample SAMN10866947, study PRJNA518727) | freshwater metagenome | biome: subpolar coniferous forest; feature: holomictic lake; material: water; isolation source: holomictic Lake 442 2011 16.5 m and 2014 13 m | place: Canada: near Kenora, Ontario
ACAAAACCACCCAGTTCCATCGTGTGATGTTCATAGTTACCTCTTTTTCAGCCTGCTCGCCGCCGTCGCCATACGGACCACGTCCTTCACCTGTCGATCCAGATTCAATTCCATTCCAGCCGTCCGCACCACCTTGAGAATGTCCCCGCCCTCTGTTCCGGTGGACAGGGGATTCTCCCGCATCCAGTCGGCCAGTTCGGCCACGCCAACCGCCAGCCGGAACCGGGGCGGCGCGTCTTCAAAGGCGGCGGGTTTGTCCGAACCCCGGATCGGGTGGGCGGTCTCCGTCACCAGCCCCGTCTCGGGATCCTTCCACCGCAAGCGCACGATACCGAGCGGCGCGTCGGCCGCCCCGCTGGTCTCGAGTTCGTAGAGCGCGGTGGAAGACTGGCCTGATCCCACTTCGCCGGCATCCACCGCGTCGTCCCTGAATTGTTCCTTCTCCAGATGCCGTTTCTCGTACCCGATCTGGCGGTAGGCCTTCACCCGGTCCGGCTGGAACTCGACCTGGATCTTCACATCCTTCGCGATGACGTGCAAGGTGGCGGCAGCCTCGTCCACCAGGACGCGCTTCGCTTCGGCGAGCGAATCCAGATAGCGGTATACGCCATCGCCCTTGTCCGCCAGGGCTTGCAGCATGGCATCGTTGTAGGCGCCCACACCGAGTCCGAAGACCGAGCAGAAAACGCCCTGTTTCCTGTAGGTTTCCACCTGTTTCAGGATTTCGTCCGAGGTGGCCGCGCCAAGATTCGCCACGCCGTCGGAAAAGATCATGACCCGGTTGGCGGCGCCGCTGCGGAACCGGCGGGCGGCGATCTCGTAACCGAGCCAGATGCCGCCTTCCAGGTGCGTGGAGCCGTAGGTCTGGAGGCTGGCGATCGCGGCGCGGATCTCGTCCTTCCGGGCCGCGCGCGTGTGATCCAGCACCAGCCGCGCTTCGGAACCGAAGGCGACGATGGCCATGCTGTCGGCATCCGTGAGGCGGTCGAGGAGCATCGACATGGCCTTCCGGGCAAGTTCCAGGCGGTCCGGGGTGTTCATCGAGCCGGAGGTATCCACGATGAACGTCAGGGCCAGGGGCCGCTGCCGGTCCCGACCCAGCACCTTGCCCCGCACGCCGATCCGCAGCACTTCCAGGCTCGGGCGGAACGGCGAACGGGTCCGGTCGCAGTAGACGGCGAAGGTCGCGTTTTCCGGCGGTTTGTAGGCATATTCAAAGGCATTCACGAACTCCTCAACCCGGATGGCGCCTGTGGGCGGAAGCCGTCCGCCCAGCAGGTACCGCCGCGCCAGGGTAAAGGAGGCGGTATCCACGTCGATCCCGAATGTGGAGAAGGGGCTGGCCTTTGTCTCGATGATGGGATTGTAGACCTGCGGAGGGTAGACAGGTTCAGGGCCGGACGCGGCAGTCTCGCCCGGGTCCGGTGGCGGGGCGGCAGGGGCGAACGCCTCTGTGGCATCAGCCGGCTCAATCATGACGGTGCCATCCACGATCCTGTACTTGAGTCCTGCCACCTGTGTAACAATCTTCAGCGCATCCAGCATCGAGATGTAGCGCGCGGTGAAGGTGATCTCTGCTGGCGAAGCCTCATCGGTCTTCTTGGCCTCGAAAAGATCGGCGATCTCGCCTGCCTTCTCCGCATCCTTGTCCAGATTCAGGACGATATTCGGGCTTTTCTTCACCTTATCGAGCGTCCGGGAGTCGCCCTCAACACCCGCCTTGGCCAGGAATTCGACGACATCGTGGATATTCGCCTGCCGAAATTCGATTTGGGGAATGATGGTCTTCTCGAGGTTCCGGATTGTCTCGGCGGTGCGGGCATCCGGCTTCTTTTCGTCTTCGCACCGCCGGGAAATGTCATGCTGTATTCCGGCCTCAGCCCGATCCCCGGCGCCGAAACCGCCGACACCATAGCCGGTGCCGATTCCGGCACCGAGTTCTTTGCCGGCGACAGCCTTGAATTTTGGGCTGAAGGAAGTGGCGACGGCGCGAGGCGACAGGGTGATGGAGGGCGAATCAGGGGTGGTGACGTGGCCTCCAGCGGATCGCAGAGTCACCATGCCCCGGGCTGCCGGCAGTTCAACCCCTGGCGAGGACGGAGGAGGGGGTGCCGGAACCTGTTGGACGGGAGCACTGGCCTGGATTCCGCTAACCGGGCTATCGTCCAGATCTTTCACGTAACAGGACTGGGACTCCGCGTCCACCGCGGCCTGGATTCCGCCAACCTTGCTTTCGTCCAGATCTGGAACGTGAAAGCTGATCGAAGGGGCCGCTACTTCTTCAGGGGCCGGCGCGGATTCTGTCGTTTGTTCGATGACGTGTCCGGCACTGGAGTAGCTTCGATCGGCGAGTTTCCCCTTTGTGGCACCGGAGGGAACGTCTGTCAATAAACCTTCACGGGCGGCATCCACCCTCACCCCAGCCCTCTCCCCTGGAGGGAGAGGGAGGCGTTCGTCGAGCTTGCTGACACCCTTATCACCCCCATAACGGTAGCTTGAATCCTCATTCCTCCTCTCCCTTTGGGGGAGAGGATCGAGGTGAGGGGTATTCTCTTTGGCAACCGAACCGTTCAGGTTCAGAGTCTTGGCATTCACGACAGTCCCTTTGTCGAGGCCGTCTCCGTCTGCATCCGGAATTCCGTCATCGTCAGTCTTCTCCCCCCCGTTGCTCCAGCCATCCACTTCGAATTCGAAAGCGCATATCTTTTCCGCAGGTTTCCCTCTTCCACAAGGAACACGATAAGCCGCTACCCGACTGCGGCTCAAGCCCGGCATGAACAACGCCGCCAGCATGATCATGATCATGGCGGCGGCAGCCCACTCGATGATACGGCGGACAGGAATGCGGGCGGTAACCGGGCGGCTCCGGCGTACGGCCAGAACGGCGGCCCGACGTGCCGGGTCCAACCGTGGGGCATCGGCCTGACGGCGGGCGAGTGCGCCTTGCACAAGGGTTAGATCGTGACGAAACGCCTGTTCAGCGGCCTTGCAACCGGGACAGGACTCGAGATGTACCTGGACCTCGACGGCAGCCTTGTCCACGATGTCTCCCAGCACATAGCCGGCCAAGAGGTTCCTGATATCCCGGCAGTTCATGGGCAATCCCCCTCCCCTGCGGCCTTCCGGACGAATCCGGCGAGTTTCCGGACGGCGTTATGCAGCAGCAGCCCGACATGGCCCTCGGTCTTCCCCGTTGCCGCACTGATTTCGCGATACGACAGGCCCTCCTGGAGCCTGAGCAGGAGCACCTGCCGCTCGGTGGCCGGGAGTTGAGCAACACCGTTCATCACCAAGTCCAGTTTATCCTCCTCCGGTACACCGGGGTTCCCGGTCACGCAGCGTTCCTCGGCGTGGCGGACGTGCAGGCACCTGATCCGGCCTTCCCGGCGGAGGTGATCCACCGCTTCATTATGGGTGACCCGAAAGAGCCAGGGGCGGAGGGACCCTGAGGGTTGAGCGCCGGGCTTCCAGAGGCGGAACAGCTTGATAAAGGCATTCTGGACAACGTCTTGCGCGGCGTGCGGATCGTTCAGTATGCCGGCGGCATACCGCAATAACGCAGATTCGTGCGCTGTAACAATCGCTTCCATTTCAGCGTCCGGAACGGAATTCCGGCCCAACGGTTCTGGTACCTGTTCAACCACGCGGTGGATCCTCTCCTTCGCGGCCTCTGATACAACAACGTTCCCCGACGCCTATTTCTTAGTGAGTATTACTTCTTCGAGGCGGACTATTACAGTACATTCGACCCGGCTCGGGGCGAAAAGTTCCCAGGCAAGTCCGGGCCGATGATCTTTGTTTCAACCACCGCACGGTACTGTCCACTACGGCAAGCGCGCTTCAGTCGGTGGTCTTCATCGCTCGACTCCCCGCTCCGCCGTCTCGGCGGCCGCCAAGAGGCCTGCGGTGAGCACTGGCGCGGTCTGCGCGTGCCCCGAAATTGGCGACCGGACAACGGCTGCCTGAAGGGCAGCTATTCGCCAGCCCAGGCAGAATGCCTGGGTTCTTTTCGGGAACATCCTATCTCAGAGCCCGGATGGAGCGAGAAAAGGCCTTCGGTCGTCGTTCGCTCCATCCGGGCTCAAGGACGGGTGGGTTCGGATGGGGCCCAGGGCGGCGCTGCGCTTGCCCTGGGCTTTCCTGTTTGTGCCCTTCGGGCACATTGTTCTTTGCTGACCCTGTTTTCTAGTTTCCAGGTCTAGCCAGACCGCGCCCCAGCAAACTGGGTTTGAAATTGAACGGTTTACCGGGAATGGGACCGGGTTGTCAGTTTTCCGCCTCCAACATTCCTCTGGCACTCCTGACTGATAAGCGTATCCTGAGTACAACCTTATCCAACAGCAACAGGAGCCAACCATGCCCAACATCGCCAAAGTATTGAGAGAAGAAATCACCCGCATCTCCCGCCACGAAGTCAAAGTCGCCATCGCCCCCCTCCGCAAGTCAGCCGCTAGGATGAGGCCGGACGTGGCCGACCTTAAGAACCGTTTGGCCATCATTGAAGCGCAAATCAAACGGATCAACCTGCTGGCCATCAATCTAGCCTCCACCCAGCCTGCCGCCACCGTAGTACCTGAAGAAAGCAGGGCTTGGATATCCGGCAGGGGGGTAAAGAGCCTACGAACGAAATTGGGACTGTCACAGGGCGAGTTTGGGAAATTGACCGGGGTTTCTTCCCATGGTGTCTATCTCTGGGAGAGCAAGCCGGGCATGTTGAAGCTTCGGAATGCGACCAAGGCGGCCATTATGGCGGTCAGGGGTATTGGCAAGGTTGAGGCCAGAAAGCGGCTGGCTGAGAGGGTGATCAAGAAGGGTGTTTCAAGGCGGCGGAAATAAGATGGCCGCGTTTAGACGAAGTCCGGAGTGAAGGAAACCCGTATGCCAAACGTCAAATTCACCTGTCCTCATTGTCGACAGCCGCTGGAAGCGCCGATCGATATGGGGGGCGAGGCACTCGACTGCCCTACTTGTCACAAACAACTCCTCATTCCTCGTCTTCAGCGCAGTGCTCCATCACTCGCAGTCAAGATTGTGCGGCCCCCGCATCGCAAGGCGCGCATGGGCCTCAAGCCCGCCGCCGGCGAGAAGATCAAGGTCAAGCACCTGGTCAAGCTCCGCGTGACCCAGGCTGGCAAGGATGCGATCCCGGGCTAACGGCGTCTCTGACTCGAAGCAAGGCCGCTGCCGCCATTCCACACGTAACCGAGGCGATCATCCCGGCTCATCTTTCCCCCACCCGCCGCTCAAAAAAACTTTAACAGTTGCTCACTTTGTATTGCAAAGTACTTTGCTGCGAGTTATGCTGCCTTCGTAATTCAGAGCAATAGATGGTCGCATACGAAAGGAGACGGACGATGAACACACCGAATGATGCCAGCCTCAACAACCCTAGCCCCAACAGCCCCATCCCGCCGGACCCATGGGCGCCCCCAGTCCGACCACCCTCACTCCCGGGACAAAGCCACCTGGAACAGGGCTTCGCCGTGGACTATGTGGCGATCCCCGGCGATCTGACTGCCCAAAATCTACTCGAACGCCTACTCAAGACGCCGGCCTCCGTCGCCTACGAGTTGACCCGGGGTCGGCGCCTCCAGGCCTGTCTCGTGCTGTCCGTTATCGCGGCGTTGTGCTTCCTGGGTTACGGGTACATCATGGGCTCGTTCTCCGGCGGCGAACAACTTCTGGCGGTTCCCGTCAAGCTGGTGGCTGGGGTGGTTCTTGCCGCCGCGATATGTCTCCCCAGCCTCTACATCTTCTCCTGCTTCTCGGGCGGACGTCAGTCGCTTGGGGACACCCTCAGTCTTTTTGTCCTGGGGCTTGCCTTGTGGAGCATCCTCCTGGTCGGATTCGCGCCGATCGCCTGGCTGTTCTCCCAGTCCACTGAAACGGTGGCCTTCATGGGCTTTTTGCATTTGCTTTTCTGGGGGGCCGCCGCGTGGTTCGGGCTGAACCTGATGAACACCGCGCTGGCGCATCTGAACGGGCGGAAGCTGGGAATCCTGCGTATCTGGGGCGTGATGTTCCTGGTGGTCACCCTGCAGGTTGCCGCCATGCTCCGCCCCCTGATCGGGAAAGCCACACCGTTGCAACTGAACGAGAAGAAGTTCTTCCTCGCGCATTGGTCCGACTGCGTCAACAGCAGGGACAAAGCCGGGAAGTAAGTGCCATGCGAACCAGCCGACCCATTCACGTGCGTATTTCTCTCCAGGCACTCTGCCAAGTGGATGACACCGTTGTCCGACTATTGTGGCAGAACGATTGCGGAGCCCTTGCCCGGGTGTCACTCGCCGCCGTCATGGTCGGGTCGGCGCTGTTCGGGTTTGCTTTCGGCATCTGGAGAGCGCCCGAGCAGGCGCTCTATGCCGCCATCAAAATGCCGGCCATGATCCTGGCGCTAGTTGGGGTCAGTAGTCTGATCAATATCATGCTGGCCTACGTGCTGGGGTCGCGCCTGTCGGCCATCCAGACGACGACCTGTGTGCTCCTCAGTCTCGCCATCACGTCGGTTATCCTAGCCGCCCTGTCTCCGGTGACCCTGTTCTTCGCGCTTCAATGCCCGGCCCCCACGGAACCAGGATCGATGACGGCCTATCGTTGCCTGTTGACGGGCAATACGTGCGTCGTGGCATTCGCGGGCATCGCCGGCAACGCAAGGCTCTACCGGTTGCTATGCGACGTGACCGCCGCGCGGGCGATGGCCTTGCGGGTGCTGCTGAGTTGGATATTCGTGACCGGGCTGGCGGGGACTGAACTGTCATGGCTGTTCAGCCCCTTCCTATCCCGGCCGGATCTCCCGATCCATTTTTTCAATGACATCGCGTTTCAAAGCAATTTCTTCGAATACCTGTGGCACGCCGTGATGGGTTCGCTGCCGTAACCAGCCGAAGATGGATGGATTCACCGTGAGGAACCATGCCGCCCACCCGCAGCCATTCGTGGTAGACGTCCCTATCCCGTACAAACTTCAGCAGAAACCGCCGGTCATGACACCGGTGCGTCAGGTTGAAGGCGTGCCCCTCTCCCAAATATCGCAAGGCTCTTGGCACGCTCTGCGGGCCGGCGGAAATCCTCGAAGGCGTTGTTGGCGACCATCATGGCTCTCCGTTGTTCCGGCGGCGGCCTCTGATTGACAGAAGCAGCGACCCAACGCCTCTTCCCGAAAAGCGTCCCTGCAGTTCCTTGGGCTGAACAGACGGTGAATTGTGGAAGCACGCGAAGAACACCCACCCGATCACCGGAATAATCAGGATAATTGTCCAAAAGAATTTAGCGGCCGCCGAGCAGCCCTGACCCTTCAGCCATAGGCGCCCAATCAGATATGCCGAGACGATGCCTGAAGCCATGATCCCGATCGTCTTTGTCTCCATATTCATGTGTTCCGTCGCATCCGTCAACGTTACGCAGCAGGCGCGGGCTTTTGACCGGTACCTGGCTGCGCTTGTTGGCGCAACTCATTCCACGTCAGACGGATCCAGCAATCTGGCCCCGTGGTAAATTGCCAGGATTTCAACTACTTCTTTTCTGACTCGGTAGACAATCCGATAGTTTCCGAGGATGATTTCGCGGACGGCAGGATTGCCAATTTCGGGAACAACTCGACCCGAGCGGGGGAAGGTGGTCAGGCGCTCAATGGCTCTGAGGACATCCAAAGCAAACAGTTGGGCATACTGAGGGGAGTCAACAGCGATAAACTCTGCGATGGCTTCAAGGTCGGCAGCCGCTTGCAGTGTCCACCTTATTTCAGCCATTTCCTCATCCTTTCCTTCACGTGATCGTGAGGAATGGTTTTGCCCGCGTCTGCCTGGTGAATGCCTTTTTGGATTTTTGCCAGAAAAAGAAGTTTCTCCATGGCATCCTCGATTGAGGCACTAGCCGGCAATCTCTTTACTGTCTGCATGACCATCTGCTTTGTCGTCATGGAAGCACGATACCACGCCGGGTGTGCGTCATCAATCCATCTTGATTGCCAGTATACAGGATGAGTGGTACGCGACAGGACTGAGGGTTAGCGAATTGTGCGCCTTGACGGTGACAGATCTGGACCTCACCCGGAGACTCGTGCATGTCAGACTGGGAAAAGGAGCCAAGGATCGGGTCGTCCCGTTTGGGCAGGGCACGGCGACAAGGCTCAAGGCTCTGATGGCGTCGCGGGACCTACCGTCGGGGTTACGTGCCGCAAGACCGGTATTCGTCACCGTCAGCGGGCAAAGGTTGACGCCAGCCGCAGTCCACGCGGTCATTCGACGGGAAACAGCCCGATGCGAAACCGCCACGCATGTGACGCCGCACACGTTGCGTCACACCTGTGCCACGCACATGTATTCCAGGGGTGCAGGCATCTTCCACATTCGTGACATGTTGGGGCATTCCGATGTTGGCACCACGCAGATATACACCCGAGTCGCGCCACGGGAGGCGCAAAGAACGCATCGCGACAAACATCCCCGAGAGCGGACGGTCCGATGCCTGTTACGCCAGGGGAACCAGCCGGAGCAATCGAGACTGAGTGTCCCGAAACCGTTGACAGGATTCTCACAATCCGGAGATCGTCAACGGGTTACCGCTGGACAGATGACCGATGACCGACGCCGATACGGCGCGCTCCCGGACGACTACGCGCTTGATCAAGTGACACGCCATTGGATCGCGATGTATGCCGAGCATCTCCGGCTCTTGAATCGAAGCAAGAGGACCATTTGCGCTCACATCTCACGTCTCAGGAGATTCTGCGAATTCGCATCCTCCCGTGGCGTCCTGTCATGCCTGGCGATAACACGTCAACTCATTCTCAGTTACCGCGAGCATCTGACCGACCACCTCAAACGAAGAAAAAGCGGAACCGGCGCGGCGGTGAGAAATCAGTTTCTGGCGGTCGTTGTCTGCTTCTTCAGGTTCCTGGCCTACCGAGAAGCCCTGACTGAGAGTCCCGCTCTGGGCATCCGGTATGCACGCGAGCCTCAGATGCTGCCGCGCGCGGTGCCCTCGCCGTCTGATGTCGCCCGCATTCTCGACCAGCCGGACATCGACACACCTGGTGGGCTGAGAGACCGAGCCATCCTTGAAGTGCTCTACTGCTGCGGGCTACGCAAGGAAGAGTTGATATCGTTGACCCTGGCTGCGGTTAATGACGACGAGGGGCGCGTAAGCGTGTGGGCGGGCAAGGGAAACAAGGACCGAGTGGTTCCGATCGGGAAGATGGCAATCCACTTCGTACGGCAGTATACCGCCTTGGTGCGTCCCAGACTGGTCAGGCCGAACAGTCCCGGTCAATTGCTGTTCCTGAGCATGCGGGGTCGGAGACTATCGAAGAACTCCTTGCTGTGCATCGTCGAGAAGTACGCGAACGCCGCCGGCATGAGCGCGTTAGGCGTCACGCCACACACGTTTCGCCACGCCTTCGCAACGCACATGATACAGAACGGGGCGAATCTGAGGCATGTGCAAGAGATGCTTGGCCATGCCAAGATCTCGTCCACGCAGACCTATGTCCATCTATCGGTACCCGACCTGAGGAAAGTGCACAGAAAGACGCATCCGATAGGGTAATTGCGGCACGTTTCCCATTCTGAGGAAAAAAGAGAGCCGGAATGGGGGTTCTGGCGGGTCAGGGCGGAGGAATCGAGGGGGAAAAACAGGGAAGCAATCAGCGTGAGGAGCGGCAGGAACCGCCCCCCCCGAACAAGGAATGAGTGTCGCTTCATGTTTAGTGTGATGATAACAAACGAACCGACTCGCAAGCGATCAATCCAAATCAGGCTGCTGCAGGTGCGCGCAGACCCAAAATAACCCAGCGTACAATCGCGTCAGTAGCAGAACAACCAGAAGAAGTCCGTAAGGAGTTTCTCGAAGTCCTTCCCTTCGATCTTTCCATCCACACGCAGTCGCTCAAGTTCGTCAAAGATTGACCGAGGCGAGGCACTCCTGAGAACAGACGTGATCGCTCGCGCCGTCTCAGCATCAAGTTGTTCCATGGCCATTCGGCGAAACGCCTTTATGTAATCATCTTTGTTCATGGTCTGAGAGGACGAACATCATTGGGGTTCAACTTGATTGGACGCATCGTTACAGCTTGCGACGCTTGCCCGACACCGAGGCCCGGATAGCTTATTGTGAGCGGTTCAGGGAAGAGCCCTTCCCCGTGATACTCTGTTGGTATTCGAATATCATCGACTAGTTGCAGTGTGTCGAAAGAAGCAACATGGCTTGGTGTCCGTGGCAGTTGCAGCACACTTTTCACCTCCGATTGGGACATGCCGCTGATGTTCTCGAAAGTGACATAGGTGCCTGGGTATGAACGCGGCGCTATAATGCCTGATGCTGCCTCATCAACACCTGCTCCGCCGATCGCCCTGTACCCTGTCGCAGGGATGGCCGTTCCATCTGATGTTACGTAGAATGTCTGCCGACTCGTGTTCTTTGAGGCCAATCGTGTAGCTCGTTCCTCACCCAAAGTCGATATCTTCTTCCTAAGAAGATACTCGGGAACTTTCTCGACCCCTTCGACGAGAAGGCGGCGGACATATGCTTTCCCTGGCACCAACGTAACAACATCCAGTGTGCCAAGGGCCGCGCCAAGAACCACTGCGGCACCTGCAGCCGCCCTGTAACCAGCCCCCTCTTTGGAATTGCTGGCAATGCCAAACTGGTCTTTGACCAACTGTGCGCTCCCTTTGGGGTCAGGGAGGGCGGATCTCATAATATTAGCATTAAGGTCAAAAGCCAAAGCCGCCGCCGACACAGTCTGTTGATGATACCCCTCTTCAGTGTACCAGTTACCGTACGACTGAAAGTCCAGAGCGGCACCATCAAGCGGGAGAAAGCTTATTGGATTCCCGCCCTCCAACCCCAGCGGATCGGAGTTATTAACAGGGTCATTGCGGCACGTTTCCCATTCTGAGGAAAAAAAAGAGCTGGATGCGGGGTTCTGGCGGACCAGGGCGAAGGATTCGGAGGGTAGGACCAGAGTGACGAGTGCGGCAAGGGTGGCCAGGAGCAGAAGCCGCGCCGGTCGGACAGTCTGTAGAAGCCGCTTGGTCATACCGGTAAGACTAGCAGACGCCCCGACAAGGAGGCGAGCCGTTTCGGGGCCGACGTCCGCAACGCGCACCGGAGACGTTTCTGGTCACTCTTAGATGCGAATCGTTATGTCCCACTTTGAGGAAGCACGATGAGGAACCGGAGCGAAGGAGAGATCCTGCCATTCGACCATCACGTCCCTGCCCAGCAACCCCATCGTCATGTCCAATGACGACACGAAGGTCGCCTTGCAGAGCGTCGAAGACCACACGGGCACGAAGGCCTTCTTGGTCGATTTCTCCGGATCAATCAAGACCAGTCTGACGCTGTGTATATACGCCTGCGATTCGCCGCCAACGCCATGAATGGACTTCTTGCTCACCTCAGGCGCAAGATTGTTGTGGCCGAAGTAGGCGGCATAGGAGGCCGGGAAGCAGGTCTCGTCCGCCCCCGTATCCAAAAGCATGGGGAACAGTGTACGATTGCCTGTCGCCATGTCTTCAACATGAACGAACAAGAGGGGCTTGTCACCGATTGAGGGGTACTTCAGAACCATGGCTGGTCTCGGCTAGTAGATGAACGTCTGGTTGGCGTTCGGCATCTGGAAGACGGCCATGGCGCGCCCCCGCGCGTTACTCTTGCGGATGGCCGCCGCCATCTTCC
>SESH01069445.1_pt1 | contig 11664 bp, 11 predicted proteins | sample 3171561 | NCBI WGS metagenome assembly SESH01 (sample SAMN10866947, study PRJNA518727) | freshwater metagenome | biome: subpolar coniferous forest; feature: holomictic lake; material: water; isolation source: holomictic Lake 442 2011 16.5 m and 2014 13 m | place: Canada: near Kenora, Ontario
CGCTGGATTCGAGCTATCCCCTCAAGGTCTTGGGTCAATTCGTCAACCTGGGCACAAGACCCCGAAGCCGCCGGATCGAGGTCGAGTTTTTCGTCCATGACGCCCACACCGGCCGGCTGATCACCCGTCACCGCTACGCCAAGGAGGCCTCCGGCGAGGTCGTCTTCAATGAGAGCATTCCCTTTGGCAGCCGCCGGTTTTACGAGTCTGATTTTGGCAAGGCCTTTGAGCAGATCTTCGACCTCGAAACCACGGCACTCACCCGCGATCTACAGTGCCTGCCGTTCGTGATGCGGGTGTTGCAGATCAACGGCAAGGCGCTGTCCCTGGACGCAGGCACGGATACCGGCATTCACGTCGGCGACCGTCTCACCGCCTACCGCAATGAGGAAGCCGCCCGCCCCTTTGGCGTGGATGGCACCACCTTCGCCTTCGGTAAGACCCCGACGCCGCTTCAGGTCACCAAGGTCTTTTCCAACTATGCTGTGGCCGAGAGCGAGACCCCCCTGACCCTGGGTTTTGGCGAGCTATTGCAGGTGTGGTGATGTTGGGCGGGTAGCCGGGCGCTCAACTCTGGAGTAAAGACTCTGTCAATCTCAATTTCACCCATGCTACTCGGTTCCAGAAGAGGCGGGGGCAGTGGTTTTTGCGCCTTCCGGGGGCTTTTTTGACGCCGGTTCCGTGCTGCCGGAGGCTTTTTCTTTTTTCTCCTTCTCCTTCACCGTCTCCGTCTCCGCAGGCTTGTCCTGGCCCTCGCCATGCAGGTTTTTTTTGTCCCCGGACTTGAAGTCGGTTTCGTACCAACCCGCCCCCTTCAACCGGAAGGCTGGGGCAGAGAGCTGTTTCCGCAGGCTCGCGGCACCGCAGGCAGGACAGTCCGTCAGGAGATCGTCGCTGATTTTTTGCAGAGCCTCCAGTTTGTGGCCACACTGTTCGCATCGATAGTCGTAAAGAGGCATTGGATAACCTTCATCTCTGGTGCTGAAAAAATGCCAAGACCCTATGGCTTATGGGGATACTGGCGCGGGGTTTCAACGGTTCTGCTCAGGCCTCCTGTGGCTGACTTCTCAACCATTCGCCTTGGCGGTGCAGAACATGGCGGATCAAAAACTCCCGGTCGGCCTCGCCCAGCTCCAAAAATACCATGTGTAGCCGGTATCCTTTGGCATGGGCCGGCAGGGGATCACACACGACGACCCGGGCCAGCGTCCGGATAAGCCGCAAACTGGGCAAGAACGCTAGGCGGATCTCGAGATGGGATTGGGTGGCAAAGGGTTCCACCACATCGCAGGCTAGTCCGTTGGCACTCAGGCTCACGGAGCGCAACGGTGCCTCGCTGATGTCCTGTCCACCATCGAGCCAGTGCGCCAGAATTTCGATCTTTTCGTCCAGTAGCTTCATGCCTTCCGCAATCTCAGGGGTCTCCACCACCAGGGTCTTGAGGGTCTGACTCAAGCGTTGACGCAGCGGCATCAGCGCCGATGTCAGGGGACTGGGGCTTCTGATGACACGCAGACGTTCCTGGCATTCTTCCGCCGTTAAGAGCGATAACCGCAAACGCACCCTGTCCTCGATCCGGAAATACCGCCGCCGTTCCATAAAGCCGGGAATTTTTGTCATTTTACTCCTGGTGAGGTTTTATGGTCGCAGCAGCCGCAGCGGCTTCCCACACCAGCTCGATGCGGCGATTCATGGCTCGGTGTTCCACACTATCGTTGGGCATCAGGGGCTGGAGATCCGCTAGGGCTTCCAGGCGAAAGCGGCCAGAGGATAGGGCGGGATTTTGCAACAGCACCTGCAGCACCGCCACCGCCCGCTGGGCGGACAATTCCCAATGGGAACTGAAATGGCTGGTTTGTAGCGGGGCATTGTCGGTATGGGCGAGGATTCGCCACACCCCAGGCACCTTGGCCAAGGGCACCGCCAAACGTTGCAAGACATCAAGAAACGCGGGCTCCGGCAGGGCCCGGCCCGGCAGAAAGGCACCCCGTTCCGGCAGCCTGATCAGCAAATGGCCGGGCGGCCGCAGGATCTCCAGCGCGCCGCCCTCCCGATCCACCACTAGAGCCTGACGGAAAACCTCGGCCTGGCGCTCCAGCCAATCTTCCAGAACCGGTTGGGTGTCTCCGGCAACGATTTGAATCACCGGCGGCGGAATGGCGCAGGGCGGACAGACGGCCGCCGCCACGGGGGGGGATACGGGAGCGGTGGCCTGGGGAATCTTTAGCCGTGCGAGCCCCAACCCGCTTCGTGCCCCATCGATGAGAGCCTGGTAACGGGACGGATCGCCGCTCGCCGAGAGCCACAAGAGCGCAGCACCCACCCAGACCAGAGCCAGGCCTACACCGGCCAAACCCATCACCTGCCCAAAGTTCGGGGCAATCCCGCCGTTGGGTTCCGACAGGCCGGTCATGCGGCGGTTTCCAGGGTTTGCGCGCTGAGACGTTGAAACAATAGATGGGGAGATATCCCCTGTTGTATCGCCAACACCGCCTCGAGGGCCACGGCCCGGCGGCGGCGCTCCCAAATCTGAGCCTGCTCCAGACGGCCAGACAGGGGCTGGGCCACGAGAAAGGCGAGTAACCCGCCATAAAATACCGCCACCAGAGCCAAAGCCAGACTGGCTCCGGCCCGTGACGGCTCTTGGGCCACCAGAAAAGCATGAATCAACTCCATCATGGCTCCCAGCAGTCCCAGGGAGGTGGCCGCCAACGCCAGTGCCCGCAGCAGCCGCTGAGCCGTTGTGAAGCGTTCTTCGAGACGCAGGGCGTCATCCGCCCAGAGTGTCTGTAACGCCGCGTTGTCATAGCCATCCACCAGCCATTTCACCCCACGAGACAGCAGCGGATCGGTGATTTGCGCCTCTTCGAGCCCTGGGTGCTGACGCCGCCGGCCCAGATCCGCCAATTGTGCCGCCTCGTTGACCAAGGGGTGCCAGGCCGGTTCCTGACGCACCAGGACAGAGGCCAGATCCTGGAACCCTCTGGCAATCTCCTGCGGGCTAAACTGTACCAGCAAGGACAAACCCGCCCCTCCCCAGACCCACAGCAAGATCCGGGGTTGCCAAAAAGCTCGCCCGTCGCCCGTCGCCACCCCCAGCCATACCCATAAACCCCACAGGCCCAGCAAACCCAACCCGCCCGATACCGTCGCGATGTCCGTTCTCACCCGTTGTACACTCCACAGCCTCATTTTTAAGACTCATCTCACTCTAGCAAAAAAACCGGCCGCACTCCTGGAAAATCCCCGGCAACGGTAGAGGATCCGCTGTTGCGGCATGTCGGTGACAGTGGCAAACGCTAGTCGCTCTCGCTATAGTCATGCCTTAATCAATAAATAAAACTCATGTACACGCCGTTGCCAGCCGCTGGAGACCCTCATGCCCCGTTACCGCTCCCACACCTCCACTCAGGGCCGCAATATGGCCGGTGCGCGTGCCCTCTGGCGCGCCACCGGCATGACCGACGAGGATTTTAATAACAAACCGATCATTGCCGTGGCCAACTCCTTCACCCAGTTCGTGCCGGGTCATGTCCACTTAAAAGACCTTGGACAACGGGTGTGCCGTGAAATCGAGCGTGCCGGGGGTGTGGCCAAGGAGTTTCATACCATCGCCATCGACGATGGCATCGCCATGGGCCACGGCGGGATGCTTTACTCGCTGCCCTCCCGCGAGATCATCGCCGACAGCGTCGAATACATGTGTAACGCCCACACCGCCGACGCCCTGGTGTGTCTCTCCAATTGCGACAAGATCACCCCAGGGATGCTCAATGCCGCCCTGCGGCTCAACATTCCAGCAATCTTTGTCTCGGGCGGGCCGATGGAGGCCGGCAAGTTGGAATGGCAGGGTGTGGAACGGGCGGTGGATCTAATCGACGCTATGATCGAGGCCGGGGACACCCGCAACAGCGACAGCGATGTGGCACGCATGGAGCGTTCCGCCTGTCCCACTTGCGGCTCCTGTTCTGGACTTTTTACCGCCAATTCCATGAACTGTCTCACCGAGGCCCTGGGTCTGAGCCTCCCCGGCAATGGCAGCCTGGTGGCGACGCATCGTGACCGCGAGCGCCTGTTTCTGGAAGCCGGCCAGATCATTGTAGCGCTCGCCAAACGCTATTACGAACAGGATGACGCCTCGGTACTGCCGCGTTCAATCGCCACCTTCCAGGCCTTCGAGAACGCCATGACCCTGGATATTGCTATGGGTGGATCGACCAACACCATTCTGCACCTGCTGGCCGCCGCCGAAGAAGCCGGGGTGAATTTCACCATGACGGATATCGACCGCCTCAGCCGTCACACCCCCAATCTCTGTAAGGTGGCACCCTCCAGCCAAAAATTCCATCTCGAGGACGTGCATCGTGCCGGCGGGGTCATGGCGATTCTCGGGGAACTTGATCGGGCTGGGCTACTCCACCAGGATTGCGGCACCGTCCACGCCGCCTCGATGGGCGAGGCCATCGCCTTGTGGGATGTACGGCTCACTCAGGACGCCAAACGCCAGCGATTTTTTCGCGCCGCGCCGGGCGGCGTGCCCACCACGCTGGCTTTTAGTCAGGATCGCCGTTATGCCACCCTCGATCTGGATCGAATCGAAGGCTGTATCCGCGACCGGGCCCATGCTTACAGCCAGGACGGGGGATTGGCCATCCTTCACGGTAACCTGGCCCCGGAGGGGTGTGTGGTCAAAACCGCCGGTGTGGATGCGTCCATTCTCCAGTTCAAGGGGCCCGCACGGATCTTCGAGAGCCAGGAGGCCGCCGTCGAGGCGATCCTCAACGACCAGATCCAGGCCGGGGACGTGCTGGTTATCCGCTATGAAGGCCCCCGAGGCGGCCCCGGCATGCAGGAGATGCTTTACCCCACCAGCTATCTCAAATCCAAAGGCCTGGGCAAGGTGTGCGCGTTGCTGACCGACGGCCGTTTTTCCGGTGGCACTTCGGGTCTCAGCATTGGCCATGTTTCCCCCGAGGCCGCCGAGGGTGGCAATCTGGGCCTCGTCGAGGAAGGCGATCTCATCGAGATCGATATTACCCAGCGCACCCTCCAGGTCGCGGTGCCAGATGAGATTCTCGCCAGCCGCCGGGCTGCGATGGCGGCACGCACCAATCCCTGGCGGCCCGCTCACCGCGAGCGCCCGGTCAGCGCGGCGCTACGGGCCTACGCCGCCATGACCACCAGCGCGGCGCGCGGGGCGGTGCGGGATGTGACACAACTGGCACACTGACAGGATTGCTTGAATGAGCGAAGTCAATGCGGTTTTAGTCGTCGAGGACGAATGGATCAGTCGAGAACTGCTGATTGGAGTTTTGGAAGAGGCCGGGTACCGGATCGTCAGCGCCGAACGGGGCGAAAACGCCTGGCAGATTCTCGAGGCCAGTCCCTCCAGTTTTGACGCCATCCTGCTGGATCGCATCCTGCCAGACATCAACGGACTGGTGTTGTTGCAAAGAATCAAGGGCCATCGCGTGCTGAGGCATGTTCCGGTGATCATGCAAACCTCCATGAACGAGTCTGCAGACGTGCTGGAAGGTTTGCAGGCCGGTGCCCATTACTACCTGACCAAACCCTTTGCCGCCGAGGCGCTGTTGGCCATCGTCCAGTCCGCCACCCATGACTACCAGGATTACCGAACACTCCTTGAGGAGTCTCGTCAGGCCGTTCACACCCTCAGGTTTCTCAATCGCGCCGAGTTTTTCTTTCAGAGTCCCGCCGAGGCCCGCGCCATCGCCACACTGCTGTCCAATGCCTGCCAGGATGGCCAAAAGGTCGTACTGGGCTTGCTGGAATTGATGCTGAACGCCATCGAACACGGCAATCTGAAACTGACCTACGATGGCAAAACCCAATTCATTGCCGACGGTACACTCCAGGAGGAAATCGTCCGGCGTCTGACACTCCCTGAATTCAAGGCACTTAGGGCCATGGTCGAATTTGAACGCCGGCCTGATCACATCTGTTTTACAGTCCAGGACTGTGGTCAGGGATTTGACTGGCGGCCCTATCTGGAGATCGACCCCAGCCGGGCCTTCGACACCCACGGCCGCGGGGTGGCTCTGGCACGTCTGATCAGTTTCGACCGGATCGAATATTTGGGGTGCGGCAACCGGGTCGTGGCCACTGTGACGTTGTCACCGCCTCCGGTGGGATGACTAATGGCGTTCCGGAAAATACCGGCGAATCGCCCGATTATGTTCGGCTAGAGTTTCGGAGAAATAATGGCTGCCGTCCCCCTTGGCGACAAAATAGAGAGTGGATCCCTCGGCGGGATGCAGCACCGCCTGTAGGGCGCTGCGACTGGGATTGGCAATTGGGGTCGGCGGCAGTCCCTCGTTGAGATAGGTGTTATAGGGACTCTCTCGTGCCAAGTCCTGGTGGCTGATGGGCCGACCCGGGGGGGGCGTGATGCCGTAGGTCACCGTGGGATCCGACTGCAGCCGCATCCCGAGCCGGAGGCGGCGAAGAAAGACCCCGGCCACCTGCGGCCGTTCGCCCGGCAAGGCGGTTTCGCGTTCGACAATCGATGCCAGAATCAGTGCTTCGTAGGAAGACGCCAGAGGTAATCGAGCGGCTCGCTGTGCCCAGGACTGCGGCAAATAGGCCTCCATCCCGAGATAGGCCCGACGCAAAAACGCCACATCTGTGGTGCCATTGGGAAAGTGATAGGTATCTGGGAGAAACCGCCCCTCGGGGTGTTCACAAGGCGCTCCCAAGTCGGTCATCAGATCGTTGGCTGACCGGGTGGCCAGGGTGTGGGCCAATTTGGGATGTGCCGCAACCGCCGCCAACACCTGCCAGATATTCCAACCTTCCACCAGGGTCAGGGCATACTGCACGACCTTACCGGAGGCCAACAACTCGAGAAATGCCCGAGGATTTGTGCCGGGCTTGACACGGTATTCTCCGGCCTTGATCCGGCGGGCCAGGCCACTAAACCGCGCCAACCCGATCAGGTAGTAGGATTGCTGGATCAGCCCCTGTTGGGCCAGGCGTTCGGCAATCCCCTGGATGGAAACGCCCGCTTCCACATCAAAAACCACGCCCTCCGCTGGAACGGCTAGGGGCGTCTCCAGGAAGGCTGCGACATCCCTCCATAACCAGCCACCCACTAGGCTGGACAACAGAAGAAGCACAAAGACCCCCAGCCCATGCCGCTGTGACGACCGGCGGGAAACAGATCGCCCATGTCCCACCGGTTTAAGGGTCTAGGGAATGCCGGGCTCAGGTCAGCTCGCCAAACACCAGGGTGCCATTCGTTCCACCAAAGCCGAAGGAATTAGACAATGCCACCCGGATTCGCATGCCACGCGCCTGATTGGGGACATAGTCGAGGTCGCAAGCCGGATCCGGGGTCTGATAGTTGATGGTGGGAGGGGCCACCTGATCGCGGATGGCCAGTACCGAAAAGACCGCCTCGGCCCCTCCGGCGGCACCCAGCATGTGGCCGGTCATGGATTTGGTCGAACTAATGGCCAAGCGGCGCGCATGATCATCAAAGGCGGCCTTGATCGCCAGGGTTTCCGCAGCGTCGCCGGCCGGCGTCGAGGTACCATGAGCATTGATGTAGTCCACCGCTTCAGGGTTGAGACCGGCATCTTCCAGAGACAACCGCATGCAATCGCGGGCACCTTCTCCGTTCTCCGAGGGCGAGGTCATGTGGTAGGCATCAGAATTCATCCCTACCCCCACCAATTCGGCGTAAATTCTGGCCCCGCGGCGTTTGGCGAACTCGTATTCCTCCAACACCATGACGCCCGCGCCATCGCTCAACACGAAACCATCCCGATCCTTGTCCCAGGGACGGCTAGCCCCCTCCGGGTCGTCATTGCGAGTGGACAGCGCCCGGGCTGCGGCAAAACCGCCCAATCCTACGGGGGAGGTGGCCATTTCGGCCCCCCCGGCAATCATGGCATCGACGCGGCCGTGACGGATCATGTAAGCGGCTTCACCGATATTGTGCGCACCGGTACTGCACGCCGAGACAATAGAAAAGTTGGGGCCCTTCAGACCAAACTTGATCGACAGATCGCCTGCGACCATGTTGATGATGTTGGCCGGCACAAAAAACGCCGAGATCCTGCGCGGCCCACTCTGCAAATAAACGCCATAATTGTTTTCGATGCCGGTGATGCCACCGATCCCGGAACCAATGGCCACACCGATGCGATGGCGATTTTCATCGGTGACGACCAGCCCGGCGTCCTCGATGGCCTGACACCCCGCGCCCATCCCGTAATGGATGAACTTGTCCATCTTTTTGGTGTCTTTCACCGACACATATTTTGTCACATCGAAATCATAGATTGGCCCGCCAAAGCGGGTCGAGAAGGTCGAGATATCAAAATGCGTGATCGGCTTGATGCCGCTCTTGCCCGCGAGAATGTTCGCCCATGCGCTAGGTACATCTACCCCAACCGGGGATACCAACCCCAAGCCGGTGACTACAACCCGTCTGCCTGCCATACCGAGGACTCCCCTAAGCATGCCTCATAATCCACCCTGCGAACCGCCTGAGGCCACTGCGTTGTCAACCCCTGGTTTGTTCGATGGGCAAAAAACCCATTAATTGCTGTGTGATTTGATGTAATCAACCGCTTGTTGGACTGTCGTGATCTTTTCGGCATCCTCGTCGGGAATCTCCGTCCCGAACTCATCTTCGAGTGCCATCACCAATTCGACCGTATCCAGGGAATCCGCCCCCAGGTCATTCACGAACGAGGCCTCTGACGTAACTTCCTCCTCTTTCACGCCCAGCTGTTCAATCACGATCTTCTTCACACGTTCTTCGATACTACTCATGTAATTTGTTTCCTCTGGAGTTGCCTACGAACCGCAGCCTACCACGGTGCGAGCTTATTGTAGGGAGAAACCGCCCGGCGGAAAAGCCGACGGGCGAGAACCGGATGCTCTTTTCAAATTTGGACACCGGGCGAGCCACCCAGGTGTTCATGCCATATAGAGTCCACCGTTGACGTGCAGCGTCTCGCCAGTGATATAGACCCCCCCGTCAGACACCAGAAACAGCACCGCCTGGGCGATATCCTCGGGCTGTCCCAACCGGCCCAATGGAATATTCCCCATCAACGCTTTACGGTGATCCTCCGGCAAGGCTCGGGTCATGTCGGTGTCGATGGCCCCCGGGGCCACACAATTGACGGTGATGCCCCGCGAGCCGACTTCCCGGGCCAGGGATTTGGTAAAACCCGACAGTCCCGCCTTGGCTGCGGTGTAGTTGGTTTGTCCAGGGTTTCCCGTGGCCCCCACCACTGAAGAAATATTGACAATACGGCCACGACGCGCCTTCATCATCGGCCGCAGGCACGCCCGGCACAACCGGAACACGGCGGTCAGGTTGGTCTCCAGCACCGCCGACCAATCCTCGTCCTTCATCCGCATCAGCAGGGCATCGCGGGTGATGCCGGCGTTGTTAACGAGGATGCTGGGGGCACCCCAACGCGCTTCAAGGTCTTTTAAAAAGGCATCTACTGCTGCGGCGTCGGTGACATTCAGCACCCGGCCCTCCCCCCGCCCGCAAGCGGCCAGCCGTTCGCTGATGGCATCCGCGCCGGCCTGAGTGGTTGCCGTTCCGACCACTAGGGCACCGGCCTGTCCCAGTGCCAGCGCAATAGCCTGTCCAATGCCGCGGCTCGCCCCGGTTACCAGGGCAATGTCATTTTTTAACATGTTTGTTTTTTTCATTCGTCAGCATGAAGCATTTCCAGGGCTGCCGTCAAAGTGGCGGGATCGAACACCGGCAGGGGACGAACCCGTTCGTCAATCCGCTTACCCAGGCCAGTCAGTACCTTGCCAGGGCCAAATTCGAGCTGCCAGGTCATGCCGGCATCGGCCTGGCATCGCACCGTTTCGGCCCAACGTACCGGACAATGGAGCTGGCGACCCAATAAATCCCGCAATTCATCCGGGGTGGCCGAGGGTGCCACGTTGACATTATGCAACACCGGGATATGGGGTGTCCTGACCGACACCGCCGCCAGCCGCTCACGGAGCAATGCCGCCGCCCTGATCATCAGGGCGCAATGTGAGGGCACGCTCACGGGTAGCGGAATGGCCCGTTTGGCACCCAGCGCCTTGGCCTGGTCGATGGCGCGCTGTACTGCCGCAGCCTGACCCGCAATCACCACCTGGCCGGGGGCATTGAAGTTGACCGCCTCGACGATCTCGCCCTGCGCCGCTGCGGCACAGGCCGCACGCACCGCATCGTTATCCAGGCCCAAAATCGCCGCCATGCCGCCGCTCCCCGCCGGTACTGCCGCCTGCATCAGCCGGCCACGATCTCGCACCAGCGCGACCGCCTCTTCAAATCCCAGCGCCTCGGCGCATACCAGTGCGGTGTATTCGCCCAGGCTGTGACCAGCCATCCCGGAGGGCTCCGTGCCCCCTTGGGCTTGCCAGACCCGCCACACGGCAACCCCCGCCGCCAGCAACGCGGGTTGGGTGTTTTCAGTTTGATTGAGCGCCTCGATAGGGCCTTCCTGAACCAGACGCCAAAGATCGAACCCCAGCACCCCAGAGGCCTGTTCGAAGGTTTCGGTCACTGCGGGAAAAGCCGAGGCCAAGGCGGACAGCATACCCACCGCCTGGGAACCCTGGCCGGGAAATACGGCCGCAAAATTGGGAGTCATGGGGTTTGCCTCTCCACCCTAAATCTACTAGCTAAAAACTCATCAACACCGAGCCCCAGGTGAAGCCGCCCCCGAAGGCCTCCATCAGCACCTTTTCGCCGGGACGAATGCGGCCGTCCCGTACTGCGGTATCCAATGCCAGCGGAATCGAAGCCGCCGAGGTATTGCCGTGGCGATCTACTGTCACCACCACCCGCTCCATGGGCATGCCGAGCTTCCGAGCCGCAGCCTGGATGATGCGGATATTGGCCTGATGGGGGACTAGCCAATCGAGATCGGATTTGTCGAGTTTGGCGGCCGCCAGCGTTTCGTCGGCAATCCGGCCAAGGGTCGTAACGGCCATCTTGAAGACCTCGTTGCCGCGCATCTCAATGAAGGGCCGGCCATGACGAATGCTATCGAGTCCCTGGCCGATACCCGCAGGGACGCGCAACACCTCTTCATAAGAACCATCGGCATGAAGCCGCGTGGAGATCACCCCCGGTTGGCGATCCGCGCGCAACACCGCAGCGCCCGCACCATCGCCGAACAGCACACAGGTATTGCGATCTTGCCAGTCAATGATGCGGGACAAGACCTCGGCACCCACCACCAGAGCACACCGGGCCTGTCCAGCACGAATAAAACTATCCACCACCGCCACGGCATAAATAAAGCCGGTACAGACCGCCTGGACATCGAACGCCGGACAACCCGCGATGCCCAAGCGTCGCTGCAACAGGCAGGCCATGCTGGGAAAGATCTGATCCGGTGTGGTGGTGGCCACCACGATCAAATCAATCTCCGCAGGCGTCACGCCCGCCATGTCCAAAGCCCCACGCGCCGCCTGCTCGGCAAGATCGCAGCAGGTCTCTTCCGAAGCCACGATGTGGCGTTCCTCGATGCCCGTTCGATCACGAATCCACTCGTCGGTGGTATCCACCATGCTGGCCAGATCCTGATTGGTCAGGATCTTGTCCGGCAGGTAACTCCCGGTGCCTATGAAGCGGGCGTATTTCACGACGTTCGCCCTTGTGCA
>SESH01108144.1_pt1 | contig 11662 bp, 8 predicted proteins | sample 3171561 | NCBI WGS metagenome assembly SESH01 (sample SAMN10866947, study PRJNA518727) | freshwater metagenome | biome: subpolar coniferous forest; feature: holomictic lake; material: water; isolation source: holomictic Lake 442 2011 16.5 m and 2014 13 m | place: Canada: near Kenora, Ontario
TCCGAGCTGGGTGCCTTCCACGTTCTCGTACGCAGGCGCACCGACCATGGCCCGGAGATCGAAGTTGCCTCCCCAGAACGTAGCTACTCTTCGCTGACCCACGAGGTTCACGTAAACCCCTTCGCATCCTGTGTCCGGAACATCACTCCCGTAACTCCGGTTCTCCATCGTCTTGACACCGTCGATTTCCAACCCGACCATTGTCTTGGTGGACGGCGTAAAATGCAAAGCGACTCCTGTCCTTGCCACATCGCCGAATTGGTAGTCATCCGAGTTTTCTAAGTTGGTCAGATACTCGGCACCGGCATGCAGCCAGAAGAGTCCGATGTGCTGGCTGTAAAGCAGTCCGCTCCCAAAACCGAAAGCCCCGGTACCGAGTTGCATACCGGGCCGCGCCCGGTTCTCATTCTTGAATTCTCCTGTAGGGGTGCTGGTCCGCAAAACGACTGCAAGATGTTTGTCAGAGAGCTCATCGTGGTAAAAGCGCCAGCGTCCGCTCAGTGCCAAGTCTCCGAACCCATCTTCTTTGAACGTCATGATGTCGCCGTTCTTCTTTTCGGCCGTCATTCTCTTCCATCCGTAAGGCATCACGAGATCAGCATAGAGATCGTCGGTGAGTGCGCCGCCGACAACCAGATTGGCCATGGTGCCTTCCATCTTCTTGCCGATCATCGAGCGCGTCTTCAGCACGTCCCGCGTCGAGCGATCAGAGTCGCCTGTCAGCAGCTTGTTCTTGTACATGTAGCTGAGCGAGGTGCCCACACTGAAGATCCGTGCCGGTGGAGTCGCCGCCGTGGTAATCCGGAACGGCATGGTCATGCCTTGATAGGATATGGAGGCCAACGCATTTTCCAGGGAAAGAATCTTTCCCCCGTGCTTTTCCTGAAACGCATGGGCCGCTGTTTCAGACCTGAAGGCGATATAGTTGGGAATCATGTCCGGCGTCAGATCGCTGTCGACCACAAGGACGGCTTGCTCCAAAGGAACCGCTTCGTGTGTGTCCCAATCCGTCGCATAAGCTGACTTGACGTGCGGCATTCCCAGATGCTCGTTGATGTCCCGGAGGGCGCAGGCAATGCCGCAAAAATGCTCCTGGGTCCCGTTTTCGAAGACGACTTCACAGGCCGTGTTTCTGTATACCTCGATGTACATGCCGCACACTTCGCAGCCTTCGCCTTTCGACACCTGCATCTCGTGTTTATCAACCGCCTGTGCGACGGAAGTGCCGAACAGCAGTCCTGCAACCAGCATCAGCGTTTTCACGGTCATTATGTTTTTCATTTCGAATTCCCTTTCTGTTCCGCGTTCAGTTGCGCCAGAATCTCGTTAAAGGTCATGACCTTCCCGCTGTGCTTGTCTTTGAACGCGTCGGCGTCAGCCCGGACTCCAAAGGCGAAGACAAAGGGCATCATCGATCCTTTGGGGCGGCGTTTGCTGCCGAGAACATAGAATGCGTCTGCCGCTGGCACCTGCTTGCGCGTGGCAAAGTCCAGGGTGGTCACGCTGACGACATCCTTGCCAAGCTTCTTCATGATCCTGCTCGCGCAGCTCATGCAACAAGCGTGCATGTCTGGGGATTCCTTGATGGTCAGAACGAACTTCGTATCGCTCTTCGCCGCATCCATGCCACACAGTTGGCAGATAGCCAGTTGGTTGGTGGCGGCAGCTTCCTTCCGCGCTGTCTTCTCCGGGGACGCCTTAAGGGTCTGAACGAGATTCGTCTCGCTCTTCGCCTCATCCATGTTGCACCGTGGGCAACTGGCCGTCTGGTTGGTGGCGGCGGCTTCCGCTCGGGCGGTCGCGCCAAATAAGGTGACGCTCAGCAAGAGCATCGGTATCAGTTTCTTCATGGTTCGTGTTCCTTTCGTGTGTGTTGTGTTTGGTGTTTTAGTGCATAACAGTCACAGCGGCGAGGCGGACGGCGACAAGGACGCTCCCCAGCAGCAGTGATGCGACGGCCCATTGCAGGAGCCTTTTCGTGTGTGCGACAGCGACGGTTGCGGCGGCGGGAATGTTCGCCATATTGCGCAAGGCCGCGTAGATCAGGGTCGCCCAGCAGCCTATGTAAATGGCAGCCGTGGCCGCGATCATGTCCGGTAGTTTCTGCCAGACGCAAAACACGCAGTGGTGAAAGGCGGCATGCAGGAACAGTGGCGACAGCCGGGTGTGTAAGGCCAGGACAAAGGTACAGAGGGTCGCGGCACTCAACGCGCCCAACAGGAGGCTGGCGTGGTAGCGTGGTCTTCGCACGAGAACGGCCGACAGCACCACGAGCGCGAGGGAGGCGATGAAAAATGCGACAACCCAACCCCAACCGTTGTAGGTCATCGATTGCAGAAGTGCTGAGGAGGAGTCATCAAAGAGCGAGCTGCAGCAGTTCACGAAGCGCGGTTTAACCGCAAACACAAAGCGCAGGTCGAAAAACGATTCAAGAAACATCAGGCCAGCCAAGGGAATCAGCGAATACAGCTTACGCTTCATCAGCGGCTGGGTTTCGATCTTGCGATCGAGCGCGTTGAGCACCAGCCAGTAACCGTAGACCATCGGCACGAGAAACTTTAGCGCCGTGGCGATAAACGAGTCGGGCGTCTTCAGCAGATGCACGCCGCACAGGCACATGGCACCGGGGATTGAAGGTATGAAACTTTGGAGCATGAAGAACCAGAGTGGCACCAGCGTCAGGCGTATGTAAAGCCCGAGCATCACGAGCGTCATGCACAGGTACACTTTTTTCTCAAGCTGATACTGCTGGTCTGATGGGCTGGCCTGATCCCATTTCCGAGCCACAGCAACCCCCACGACAAGCGCCACCACGCCGATTGCCAAGGACAGGATCGACAGCAGCAAATATGTTACAACAGTCGTGTTCAGAATCATGATGTCTCTCCCAGCATCAGGACATCGTCCACCAGGTCATCGGACCCAATGGAACGTTCGTGCAATGAGATAATCAGTGTCCGGCCCTCGCGCTTGAGTTCCCTTAACAGTTCGAGAATAGCCCGTGCATTGTGCGGGTCGACGTTCGAGTTCGGCTCATCGGCGATGATAATGTCGGGGGTATTAATCAGGGCGCGCGCCACAGCCACGCGTTGCTGTTCGCCGCCGCTCAGGTCGTTCACCCTAAAATGCGCCCGGTGTTCGAGATGTACCCGTCGAAGGAGGCCAAGGGCCTTCTCCCTGCGTGCTTCGTGATGCAGCCCCAGCGGCAACAGCGGCATACCAATATTGTCCAGAACCGTTCGCCCGTGCAGGAGATTGAACGCCTGAAAGATGAACCCGATCTTGCTGCGGCGGATCTCGGTCAAAAAGTGGTCGGGCAGATGCGACACGTCGCGACCGTCGATGAACAGACTCCCGCTGGTAGGACGCGAGAGACAGCCTAGGAGATTCAGCAGGGTGGTCTTCCCGCTTCCAGAAGGCCCCTGCAGGAGCAGGCATTTACCTGGCTTCACATGGATACTGAGGTTGGAGATGGCGTTGACCTCGCCCGCTTTCGACCGATAAGTCTTGCTGATATTTTCAGTTCTGATCATGACATTCTCCTAACCGCGCATGGCTTCGTCCGGATCAATGATTCCCGCAGCCCACGCCGGGATGATTGTGGCGACCAGGAATGGGAATATTCCAACAGCCGCGATGAGGCCCACCGTGGTGGCTGTAACCTGAATGGGAATCTGCATATCAGGGAAGATCACGGCCCAGCCCAGGAAATAGGCCTTGATGCCCGGTGCGCCCGCCAGCAGGTATCCCAGCGCCAACAAAAGGCCGCCCAGGGTGGCCGTGGTTGAAATGATCACATTCTCGAACACCTTCATCTCAATGATGTTCGTCGTGCTCCACCCCGTCGCCTTCAGGATGCCGATCTCGCGTTTCAGGCGCGTGTCCGTGCCGCTGGCCTCGGCCCACGCCGTCAGCATCACCGTCAGCAGCAAAATGATCCACATCGCCTGGAACACGCCAGCCCGGGTTCCATACACTTGCTGGACGATGCTCTTGACGGCATCCTTGCCCAGCACGCGCGTGCCTTTTGCCAACTTCTGGATGCCAGCAGCGACCAGACCTGCATCCGCTGGGTCGGCCAGGTACACACACAGGTCGGTCGCCTCACCATCGCCATACCCAAAGAACGTCCGTGCCGCCCGCACAGGGACAATGATCAAGTCAGCCGCATAGATCTGGACATCGCGGGTGAACAGACCCACGATCTTGAATCTTCCGGAGTTGCCCAGACCATCTTTGAGCGTGAGCGTGTCGCCCACCGCAACATTCAGGCTCTCCGCAACAGCCTTGCCGATCACCGCTCCATCCGTATCGCCCTTGTTCAGGAACCGTCCGCTTTCGATGGCCAGTCCGACATCATCCGGACGGGGCATCGCGCGCACATCGAGGCCCATCAGCGTGTACGTGAACGTGTCGCCAGCGACCGTGACCGGCACATAACCCCAGACCCGCGGTGCCACGCGGGCCACGTTCTCCAGCCGCGCCACCTTTTCCGGCAAGGCCATGGGCAGACGTTCGGCCCGTCCGCCGATCATCGCCTGGACCGTCAGATCCGGCATCCCATCCGTGGCGAGCAAGGCGTCCTGAAGCATGCCGTCCCTCACAAAACTGAGCGATGCAAACACCGTCACAGCGATCAACAGCGGCACCCACACGGCCACCGTCTTTGCGGGGTTCCGCCCTAGGTTCGCCGCGGCGACCTGCCACAAGTTGTAGTGGATCGAAGCTCTCATGGAACAGCCGTCTCAATGGTTGCGATGAAGGGGCGGCCGATTGCACTCGGGCATGCGACCCAGTCACTGTCATCGTGAATACAATAACCTGCCGGCATATCCCCCAGACCTGCAGCAGGCCCCTCCAGCGGATTGCGGGCGTAGGAGCCTTCTCGCGAAAGGGCCAGCGAACACATCCCGATACTTGCCGCCACCGCGCGCCGAACCACCGTGTGCCTGGAGTCAGTCGCGTAACGTTCGCGGACTACAAAGGCTGCGATGGCGAAGCAGCCGGCCAGCATGATCAGAACTATCGCTGGGGTGTGTCCCGAATTCATAGAACCTCCTTGGTTAGCCGCATCTCGCGCTCGCGCAACCAGGCAAAGAGGACGGGGGTCACAAACATGATGTGGATGAAACTGCTGAGCATACCGCCGATGATTGGTGCGGCCAGGGGCCGCATCACTTCCGAGCCGGTGCTGGTGCTCCACATGATCGGCAGCAAACCGCACACCGTCGTGGCGACTGTCATCACTTTGGGCCGTAGGCGCAAAGCCGCGCCGTCTTTCACAGCTTGGATCAGGTCCGCGTGATCGAAGGCGTGTCCACGTTCTATCCGTTTATTCTGCACAGCCTCTTGCAGATAGACCACCATGACGATGGCTGTTTGGATCGCGGTGCCGAAGAGCGCAATATATCCCACCCAGACGGCGACGCTGAAATTGTAACCCAGCAGAACCTGCAGAAAAACGCCGCCGGTCAGCGCGAAGGGCACGGCTAGAATCACATGGGCCGCCTCTTTTGCGGAGCGGTAAATGATAAAGAGCAGCAGGAAGATGATGGCGAGCACGGTTGGAATGATGACCTGAAGCGTGCGCTGGGCACGGAGTTGGCTCTCATGTTGTCCCGACCATTCGAGGGTCATTCCCTGCTCTAGCCGGATGTCGTGTTCAATCCGTTCGCGGGCCTCCTTTACAAAACCGCCGAGGTCGCGCCCCTGCACGTTGGCCTGAACAAAGGCCCGGAGACGTCCGTTCTCGCTGTCGATCTCGCTGGGGCCGACCACGCGCCTGACCTTCGCGACTTGCCCGAGCGGAATCGCTTTTCCATCGGGTGCGAATACGAGCATGTCCTCCAGACTTCCGATGTCATCGCGGTCGTCGCGTTGGTAGCGCACCTGGACGGGAAACCGTTGCCGGCCCTCAATAGCGGTTGTCACGTTCTTGCCGCCCAGGCCGATTTCAACCGCGTCGAGAACGGTTCGCGCCCTCAGTCCGTACCGGGCCAAGGCCGCGCGGTCCACCTCGATGTTGATATAGGGCTTGCCCTGAAACCGTGAGGGGGTTACGCCGACGGCACCGGGAATGGTGCGGAGCACCTGTTCCACTTCTGTTGCCTTCTTCTGCAGGGCCTCGAGGTTATCACCGAAGATCTTTACGCCAACCTGGGCCCGGATGCCAGTGCTCAGCATCAGGAGGCGGCCCTCGATGGGATGCAGAAAGCCCGGCACGAAGCCTGGCGCCTGACTGAGTTTTTCGGTCAGTTCCGCGATCACCTTCTCCTGGGTCATGCCAGGCCGCCACAACGCCTGCGGCTTCAACTCGATGGTGGTCTCGATCATTTCAACCGGCGCGGGATCGGTAGCGGTCTCGGCACGACCCAATTTACCTGCGGCCGACTGCACTTCCGGTACCTGCTTCATCACTTCGTCCTGCCAGGCGATGAGCCGTTTGATCTCGGTCAGCGATGTGCTCGGGAGCAGAACTGGCATGAACAGCAGACTGCCTTCGTTCAAGGTCGGCATGAACTCGCTTCCGATTCCATCGGCCAACCGGGCGACGCCGTGCCAGCGCCAGGCCTCCAGCGTGCGGACCAGCGGACGCGGCAGTCCGAAGGCCAGCGCCAGCGCGAAGACGAGCAGCCCGGCGGCCGATCCCAGCACAATCCTGCGGTGCGCGAGGGACCAGTTGAGTGTCGGCTGATAGAGTCCGAGCAGGCGTTTCATCATCCAGTTCTGCGTTTCCGGCAAGAACGGGCCTCGCACGAGAAAGGTGCAGAGCACGGGCACCAGCGTGACCGCCAGCAGCGTGGCCCCGATCATGGCGAAGGTCTTGGTATAGGCGAGCGGATGAAACAGCTTACCTTCCTCGCCCATAAGGGTGAACACCGGGACAAAGGCCAGGATGATGATCACCATTGCGAAAAAGATGGGCCGACCCACTTGCCGCGCCGCGTCGAGCGTCACTGCCCGAGTCTGCTCCGCCGTAAGATGCGTCCGCCCGCCCATTCCCGCCTCCCTCCGCTCGCAGTGCCGGATGACGTTTTCGGTCATCACGATGCCGGCGTCCACGAGTACGCCGATGGCGATGGCGATGCCGCTCAGCGACATGATGTTCGAGGTGATGCCGAACTGGCGCATCAGGATGAACGAGATCAGGATCGAGACCGGTAGCGGCAGGGTGACGATCAGAATGCTGCGGAAGTGCCAAAGAAAGACGATGTGGGCCAGGATCACCAGTAGGATTTCCTCAAGTAACGTCTTCTTCAGCGTGGCGATCACGCGCTCGATCAGCGTGCTGCGGTCATAGAAGGATTTGATGCTGACCCCAGGCGGGAGGCTCGGCGTGATCATCGCGATTTTCGCTTTGACCCGCCGGATCGCCTCAAGGGCGTTTTCGCCGTTGCGCATCACCACCACGCCCCCCACGACCTCCTGGCCGTCCACGTCCAGCGCACCGCGCCGGAAATCGCCACCGAGTTGGACCGTAGCGATGTCGCGCAGGTAGACCGGCGTCCCGGCGTTCTGTTTCACGACGATGGTCTCCAGATCGGACACTGATGCGATCAGGCCGAGTCCGCGCACGACGAACTCGAGGCCGCTCTCTTCGATGACTTTTCCGCCGACGTTCACGTTGCTTTGACCCACCGCCTCGAGCACATCCTGAAGCGAGACCTGCTGCGCCCTCATGCGCGCGGGAGAAACCTCAATCTGGTACTGGCGCACAAACCCGCCGATGCTGCCGACCTCTGCGATGCCGGGGATCGCATTGATCTGATAGCGGACAAACCAATCCTGCAACGCGCGCAACTGCGAGAGGTCATATCCTCCTTTGGGTGCCTTCGCCGGATCAACAGCCAGATAATATTCGTAGATCCACCCGAGACCCGTGGCGTCTGGGCCAAGTTTTGGCACCACGCCGGCAGGCAGATTGTCACCCAGATAGCTCAGGCGTTCGAGCACACGCGAACGTGCAAAATAATTGTCGGTGGCTTCCTCAAAAATCACGGTGATGAACGAGAAACCGAACATAGACTGGGCACGCACGTCTTTCACGCCTGTCAACCCCTGGAGGTTCACCGAGAGCGGATAGGTAATCTGATCCTCGACCTCCTGAGGGCTGCGTCCCGGCCACTCTGCGAAGACGATGACCTGGTTCTCGCTCAAGTCTGGGATCGCATCGACCGGGGTGGTGCGCACCGCATGGAGGCCCCAGCCGATTGCAAACAAAACCGCACAGATCACGAGAAAGCGGTTGCGGAGAGCCCCTTCTATCAGGCGGTTGATCATCGCGTTACTGTACGACCTCCTCTCCACACGTCAGCATCTCCGCTCCATAAAACGGATTACGCACGGGGCCTTTCTCTTGTATCCAGAGCATCGGCTCGTTTGCCATGAGGCAACGATAAACCTTTAGCCCGGCAAAGGTCGCATTTTCTTTTCGGATCTTCCTGGCCAAAGCCACCACGGGTATGCTGAAGCGAGTGAAGCGGTTGCGGGCCTCATCCAGTGTGCGAGCGGGTACCCCACGCGCCAAATCGTTGAGGCCCTGAACGGCGCCTGCCCAGGGGTCCGGCGGCATGATTTCCTTACACAAGGTGGCCAGCAGTCCGGGCAGGCGGGCGATATGTACGTTGAACTGCTTGAGATCGTCCGATGCGAGCGCCTGACTGATGTCGGAGGCTGTGGCAAGATAGGCGTGAAGCGCTAGATGTTGGGCCACAGAAAGCTGGTTCGTGTTCGCGGGCAAGGGCGTCACATCCGGGCGGACGTAGTGCTCGACTGTATTCGATTCCGCAAGAATCGGTTGAGCCGCATCGGTGTAATGCGGGATCGCCTCCGCTGCCACCTGACCCGGATCAGTGAAAGGCACGGCCGCGTTTGTGTCCGCTGACGCGAGCTTCGGTTCGATGAATAGCGGATCAGTGACTGATTCCGGCGGTGCCTTGCCATGGGCAGCGGCGATCAGGGCGCTCCGCTGCTTCCACAACTCATCCCGCACCCCCATGCGGATCAGACTGGCTTGGTAGTGGTTAAGTGCCATGTTCTTTGCCGGCTGCGGCGAACGGACCACTCCCTTGCCCTCTGCGGCAGGTGGCGGTGTCTCCTCTGGCGCGGTAGACAGTGTCTCCGCCTCCTGAACATCAGCAAACGGATCGTCGGCATGGGTCTCGCTTCCCAATCTGAATTGGGCTTGCGCATCAATCAGGACGTTGCCGGACGTGACAACCCGCTCGCCCGGCGCGAGACCTTGGAGAACCTCCCAGCAGGTGTCCCCCTGACGGCCAAGTTTGACGCGACGCCGCTCGTATGCGCCTTCGCCTTTATCCACGTATGTATAAGCCGAGCCGCCGGGAAACAGGATGGCGGACCGCGGGACGGCCAGCACGTTGGGAATGGCTGCGTGCAGACGACCCTCCGCGTACATGCCAAACCGCAGTGCGCGCTGGGACGGACCGTTCGTTGAAATGACGGGGTTGGCGATGTCGGCACGTGCCTTTACAGCACGAGACGCGTCTGTGACGGTCGGATCGATGAACGAGATGACGGTGTGGAATATCCGTCCTGGGGTTGCGGTGACGGTCACCTCAAGAGCCTGACCTACTGCAAACCAAGGCAACTGCCGTTCATAGACGTCGAAGCGGAACCAGAGCACCGAAGCATCCGCGAGGGTCATAAGCTTCTCCCCTTCCGCGACATACTGTCCGTTGTAGATCGTGCGTTCAAGCACGACACCCGCCTGCGGAGCAGTCAGTTGACTTGTAAAAGGGGCAGTATTCTGATCGACCAGCGTCACATCGTTGCTTGGGGTTGGCTGGTTGATGCCCACGGCGCGCAGATACGCTCGCTTCTGCGCGAAATCAGGGCTGAACAGCGTGACCAACGTCTGGCCTTCTGCGACTTCCACCCCAGCATACGGCACCGCGAGATTGTGAATGCGGGATGCGATCGGCGCAGAAATCACAGTCTTTCGGGTCTCGTTGGCATCGAGCGTTCCGGCCACCCTCAACGTACGGATCAGGGGCTGACGATTGACTACATCGGACTGGACAGCCAGCACGGTTACGCTGTTGGAACTCAGGACCACGATGCTGTCGCTCACCTGAAAACCCTTCTCTCCCTCGTAGACGGGCGTCAGCGCCATACGGCAGATGGGGCATGCGCCGGGATGGTTGGCTTTGACCCATGGATGCATCGAATCTTGATAGAAAGCCACTAGACGCTTTTGGGATCCAAAAGATCGTCCTGCGGACAGAGCCCCGACTCCGTAACCCAGCACGACGCAAAGCGAGATGCCCACCAAGACGCTCAGATACTTGTTTAGGTTATGATTCATACGCGCGCGCGACCAGCCCGTGCAACACCTGTTGCTTTAAAAAGGTCATGCGGTAAAGTACACTGCCTTCATGTGCAGCAACACAGAAGGAGAAAAAGCGTCTTACACACGCATGACCGAGGAAGAGCGTAGTCTAATCTATTGGTGGAAACAAGCGAAAAAGAGTGTGCGCGAAAAGGCGACATTGCTGAGGCGCGCGCCTGAACGGGTTGCTCGGTCAGGCCGCCAAGACGCCATCCAGTTCGATGCCTCCGGCGAAGACCGCCGAGACGGCCGAGGACTGGCTGGCAAAGGAAATCCAGAAAGACGGCATGCCCATCCCTTATCGTGCCCTTGTCGTGCCGCGCAGACCGTGGTTCGGCTATACGGTCTTCACGTGTCGGGGCCTGAGTTCTTCCTCGATCTTCTCCGCAAGGAAGACCTTAAGCAGGGACTGGTAGGGAACGTCTCGCTTGTTCGCCAGCATTTTCAGCCCGACGAGGATGGACTCCGGCAACCGCAAGGAAATCGATCGGGTAGATGGCTTCAGATTGGGGAAGACAGCCCGTTTCGCCTTCGACCAGTCGAGGAACTCCGTGGAATCGTGCATCGCCCAGAATTCTCGCTCTTCGTCCTCGTTCTTGAATGTTGGAATCTGTTTCTTGGTCATGATCTGTACGCCCTCCGTTGTCGTATATGATGTGCGTATACGTGTCAAGATGGATTTAGCCTATTCTGGCTCTCGACGCCGTTGCGAGGGGTCTGCATTCATGGCGAAACCGGGCGAGGCCACGGTGCGCACGGGCTGTTCGTCAAGCACCCAGAGGGCCTGGCAACCGGGGAAGGTGGCGAGCAGGCGCAGGCCGGTCTCCGGGCCGAGCACGAAAAGCGTGGTGGAAAGGGCGTCGGCCTGCATGGCGGTCGGGGCGATTACCGTGACGCCCGCCACGCCCGTGACGGGCTGGCCGCTGCGGGGGTCCATGATGTGCGCATAGCGAACGCCGTCCAGCACCACGAAACGCTCGTAATTGCCCGAGGTCGCGGTAGCCTCGCCCTCGCGCAGTTGGACCGTGCCGAGGATGCGGTCACCGTGAAAAGGATCGCGCACGCCGATCCCCCAACCGGTTCGCCCGGCGCCGGGGACGCCATGCGCGCGGAGGTTGCCGCCCAGGTTGATCAAAAAGTCGGTTTCGCCCGCCGCGCGCAGCCGGTCGTAGGCCAGATCGACCGCATACCCCTTGGCGATGCCGCCGAGATCCAGCCGCATCCCCGGCAGCGCCAAGGCGGCTGTGGGGGCGGCCGGGTCCGTGAGGTCCAGACGGACGTGCCGCCATCCGACCCGTTCCAGAGTCTCGG
>SESH01107497.1_pt1 | contig 11650 bp, 3 predicted proteins | sample 3171561 | NCBI WGS metagenome assembly SESH01 (sample SAMN10866947, study PRJNA518727) | freshwater metagenome | biome: subpolar coniferous forest; feature: holomictic lake; material: water; isolation source: holomictic Lake 442 2011 16.5 m and 2014 13 m | place: Canada: near Kenora, Ontario
CGTCGGGTCTGGTTCATGGGTGCCCTGCCTGGGGAAGGGGTGGACGGTTCGGGGTCCCCCTACCTTGCCAGAAAGGGGCGGGTGGCGCGGGAACTGGCGGTCCCGGGGGCCTCTAGGTGGGCCAGCAGGGCAGGTCCGGACTTATGTGCATGTGGTTGTATTAATTTCTATGGAACGCGTTTATTTCTAGTGGTTGGAAAAATTGACCAAGAGATGATCAATCTTCGTGGACAATCGTCCAGATATTTATCTAGACCTAGGAGTTCAGAATGGTTGTTCTGCGGCGACTCTCCTTTTTCGGGGCCCTTTTGGCCCTGTCTCTGCTCCTGGTGGGCACCACCGGGTGTGTGGGGAATGGCGACTCTGGCGTCAAGGCTCCCCCATCCGGCGGTGCCACGGCAGCCCCCGCCAGCCTGAGCTACAGCACTGCTCCGGCGGTCTATGCCAAGGGCACGGCCATCACTCCGAATGCCCCCCGGAGCACCGGGGGGGCCATCACCTCCTACAGTGTTGCCCCAGCCCTGCCGGCAGGGTTGGCCCTGAACACCACCTCTGGGCAGATCACGGGTACCCCGACGGTGGTGGCCCCCGTCGCCACCTTCACCATCGTCGGGTCCAACGGCCTGGGTAGCGCCACCTGCCTGCTGTCCATCACCGTCAACGACGCGGCTCCCGCCAGCCTGGCCTACCCCAGTGCTGTTCTGTCGCTCCGGCGGGGCACTGCCGTTCCGGGCCAATTCCCCACCAGCAACGGCGGGGCGGTCGACGCCTACAGCGTGTCCCCAGCCCTGCCAGCCGGCCTGACCATGAGCCTCACGACGGGCGTGATCACGGGCACCCCCACGGCCGTCTCGGCCACTGCCAACTTCACCATCACGGCTTCGAATCCGACGGGCAACACCAGCTGCCAGATCGCCATCGGTGTGGTGGATGTGGCCCCTCTGAACCTGGCCTATCCCAACTCAACCCTGACTCTCTACCGGGCCGTGCCCCTCGCTGCCCAGACGCCCACGAATACGGGCGGTCCCATCACCACCTATAGCGTAGCTCCCGCCCTTCCGGCCGGGCTCACCCTGAGCGCCACCACCGGTGTCCTCAGCGGGACCCCGACCACCCTGCAGGGGGCGACCACCCATGTGGTCACCGGGACCAACTCCGGTGGCACTGCCACGGCCCAGGTCGTGATCTCCGTGGGCGATGCCGCCCCAGTGATCTCCACGCAGCCCGCCGCAACAGGCGCAGCAGTGGGCGGTTCCGCTTCCTTTACCGTGTCTGCCCAGGGCGTCACGGCCCTCTCCTACCAGTGGCGCAAGGATGGGACCCCGCTGACTTCCGGCGGGAACATTGCCGGTGCCACCAGCGCCACACTGGCGCTGTCTGCCATCACAGCCGGGGATGCTGGGTCCTACTCGGTGGTGGTCTCCAACACGGTGGGTGGGGTGACCTTCACGACCACCAGCAGTGCCGCTGCGCTTGCCGTCACCACGCCTCCGACCATCGCCACCCAGCCGGGCAGCCTGACCATCACCCAGGGCCAGGATGCCACTTTCACTGTGGCGGCCAGCGCCACTGGAACCCTCAGCTATCAGTGGCGCAAGGGCGCCTCGAACCTCACCAATGGCGGCAACATCAGCGGCGCCACCTCGGCCAGCCTTACGCTGACTGCGGCTGCCCTGGCTGATGCGGGCTCCTACCAGGTGGTGGTCACCAACACCCAGAACGCCGTCGCCAGTAGCGTAACGAGTAGCGCCGCCACGCTCACAGTGAACCCCTACCCGGCGAGCAACCTGCTGGTGGCCGGATTCCCTAATCCCACCACGCCTGGCGTCTCGCACGCCTTCACGGTCACCGCCCGGGATATCACCAACGCCACCACCATTGGCTACCGGGGCACCGTGCACTTCACTTCCACGGATCCCCTGGCCGTGCTGCCTGCTGATTACCAGTTCGTGGCTGCCGATGCGGGCGTCCATTCCTTCACTGCCACCTTTGGCACAGAGGGAGCCCAGTCCATTACTGCCACAGACACGGTCACCGCCTCCATTGCAGGCGTGCAGACCGGCATCACTGTGACTTCCCAGCCCCCGACCATCCTGACCCAGCCGCAGACCCAGACCGTGGTGCCACCGGATGCCGTCACGTTCACCGTGTCGGCCCGGGCCAACAATGGCGGCTCCCTCAGCTATGCCTGGAAGAAGAATGGAACCGCCATCCCGGGTGAGACTGGCGCCTCCACCACGGTGGCTGCCACCGAGTTCGCCACCAACCCGGATGCCTACAGCGTGACCGTGAGTGAGGGTTCCCTCAGCACGGACAGCGCCAGCGTGTATGCCCAGGCTGCCGTGACCGCACCCACCTACGCCGGGGATCCGCTCCCCGTGCCGTCCCGGCCGCTGACGATCCTGCCCTCGTTGCACGTGGACCCAGTCCTCTTCCCCAACGGTGCCTTCCGCCTGGGCTACGACGAGGCTCTGAAGAACCCCGTCTGGACGGCCTACCTGAACTTCCCCGTCACCAGCCCCTATGCGAACTCCACCATCGACTACACCACGGACCTTCGTCTGCAGGCCCCCCAGGTCGGACGGGACGACTACACGGGGATCTACACCGGGGGCGCCAACGTTCCCAACAGCTATGACCGTGGTCACCAGGTGCCCCGGGCAGATGTCTCCTACCGCTACAAGACCGTGGCCGGGGATGACGCCACCATCATGAGCAACTTGGTCCCTCAGATCTCCCAGTTCAATCAGCAGACCTGGCAGAAGCTCGAGGACCTGATCGGCGGCACCTCCGGTGGCGCCACGAATGGCCTGACCTCCTTCAAGGGCCGGGTGTGGGTCTACACGGGTTCCTACTTCCCAACCAATCCGACCTGGTGGAACTCCACCATGACCGCTGGTCTCAGGATCGCCATCCCCGAGGCCTGCTACAAGATCGTCGTGCACGAGACCACGCCCGGCCACCCCGAAGTCCTGGCGGTGCTCATGCCCAATGCCTGGGGCCTGGTGAACAGCAACACCACCGTCGGTGCCTATGTCACGTCGGTGGCCCGCATCGAGGCTCTGACGGGGATCAACTTCTTCCCCAACCTCGCCACCGTCGCACCCACGGTGGACATTCCCACCTGGAAGGCCACCGTCGATGTCCGTGGGTGGAGGACGCCCTTTGAGCAGACCACGGGCCCGAACGTGCACATGGTCCAGCCCAGCTACGACACCACGGTGGAGCTGGGTACTGAGGTCGCCTTCTCCGGCGCCGCCACACCCAATGCGACAGCCGCCACGGGTACCACCATCGCCAGCACCACCTGGAACTTTGGCGATGCGACCCCGACCAGCACCGGTCTCACCTCCACCCACCTGTACACCGGCGCAGGCACCTATTCCGTGACCTTCAGCGCCAACGACAGCCTGGGCAGCAGCAACACCCTCACCCGGGTCATCCGGGTGGTTCCCCCTGCCTCCAGCAACACGGCGCCCACTACAAATCCAGCCACCCTGGCGGACAAGGTCACGCTCGTGGACCAGGCCGTCACCGTGACCTTTGCAGTGTCTGACGATCGCACCGCAGCAGGTTCGCTGGTGGTGACTGCGGTCTCTGACAATGCCGTTCTGCTACCTGCCAGCGGGATCACTGCCGCCAACCTCTCAGGTGCGGTGGAGCTTGTGTTGGTTCCAGTCACTGGGCAGAGCGGCTCGGCCAACGTCACCGTGACGATCACGGATGGGGACGGTCTCAGCAGCACCCGGACCTTCCTGTTTACGGTCAATGCGCCTGTGGCGAACACCCTGACTGAGGGCTTTGAGACTGGGACAAAGGCTTCCTATGTGCTTGGCAACGTGACTTTTGCCTCTGGTTCATGGGCCCTGAATGATGCCCTCATTGCAACGGCCACCTCGACCTCAGACCGGAAGACAGGCACGCAGTGCCTCCGGGTCCGCAATGGCAAGGTGACGATGAACTTCGACTATGCCTTCGGCGCCAAGACCGTGACGGTGAACCATGCCAAGTACGGCACGGATGCCAACACCACCTGGGGCCTCTGGTACTCCACCGATGCTGGCACCAGCTGGGTCTCCGCGGGTGCGACGGTCACCTCTAGCACCACCATTCTGACGCCTGCCACTTTCACCATCAATGTCACCGGCAACATCCGCTTCGAGTTCCGCAAGACCGATGGCACCACCCTTCGCTTCAATCTGGACGACTTCCAGATCAATGGCTACTGACCAGCGCCTGATCCACTGATGCCGAAGGATCCGCACTTGAGCCTGCCCCACCCCGTGATACGCAAGGAGTCCCGATGACCCGTTACAGATCCTCTCTCCTCCTCCTCACCACCCTCGGTTTTGCCGTGGTCGCCCAGGCTCAGACCGGGACGACGTCCGGCTCCGTGAAGGGGGTCGTGAAGTCCCGGCAGGGGGGTGCTGTGGCTAGTGCCACAGTCATGATCCGCAACAGCGAGACCGGGCTCTCCCGGACCGTGCGGACGGACCCCCAGGGGGAATACCGGCTGCCCTTCCTGCCGGTGGGCACCTACGAGCTGACGGCCACGGCCCCCGGCTTGAAAACCATGAAGGACAGCGGCGTGGTGGTGAGCCTGGGCCAGACCTCCACGCAGAATTTCACCCTGGATTCGGCCACGGCCGAGGCCGTGGTGGAAGTGGTCGGCAACACGGATTCCGTGGATGTAGCCCAGATCAACACCATGACCGCCATCTCCGAGAAGCTGATCGACGCGATCCCTGTCAACGGCCGCAACTTCACGGATCTCGTCCAGCTGACGCCGGGTGCTGCGGTGGGTGCCACCAGCTACTACACCACCGTAGAGGGCGCCCGGGGCATCCAGAACAACCTCCAGATCGACGGTGCCAGCTTCAACTCGAAGTTCAACAGCGAGCAGCGCGGCGGGACCCGCATCCCCTTCTCCTTCGGCCAGGACTCCATCAAGGAGCTGCAGGTCATCACCAACTCCTTTGATGTGCAGTTCGGCGATGCCGTGGGCGCCGTCATCAACGCCGTCACCAAGAGTGGGACCAACGAGCCCGGCGGCATGGCCTTCTTCCTCTACCGCCCCAAGGCCCTGGTGGCCAGCGTCAAGGAAGTCCCCTACGACCCGAAGGGGATCGTGAACGACCCGGTGGTCCGCACCCGCAACTTCCAGTCCACCCAGCTCGGCTTCAACTACGGCGGGCCCATCCTCAAGGACCGCCTCCACTACTTCATCAATGTGGAGGCCTCCCGCCGGGGCGAGGACAGCGTTCCGGCCTTCAGCTTCAACAACACCTCCGGGAACACCGCCACGGACTTCAACCGCTTCTTCGGGTCCACGGGCATGGGCGCCATGCTGGTGACCATGCCTGGCCGCACCCTGGCGCAGGAGAATGGTCGGGCTTGGACCGATCGCCAGTCCAACTTTGTGGTCATGGGGCGCCTGGACTGGACCATCAACACCAACCACCGGGCCACCCTGCGCCTCAACTCCCAGTCCTATGAAGGCCTCAACGACATCTACCCCGGCAGCCGCCGGAACGACACGGCGGAGTCCGGCAACTCGACCATGAACTTCTCCAGCCTCTCGACGGTGCTGGAGGTCAACTCCATCCTCCGTGCCGACCTGCTCAATGAGTTCCGCTTCCAGCACTCCACCGAGAAGCGTCCGACCACCCCCAACACCACCCTCAGCTCGCCGGCCCGCATCGCCAACAGCGGGAGCGGCTACTACATCAATGCTGGCCAGTACTACATCGATCCCCGCACCACCAATGAGCGCACCATCCAGGTCCAGGACAACCTCACCTTCATGACCGGTGACTGGGTCTTCAAGGGCGGGATGGACCTCCAGTTCATCAACATGAACAACCGCTTCCTGCCCAGCGCCCAGGGCAACTGGACCTTCTCCAGCTACGACGCTGCCAACCAGTGGTTCGCCGGAACCCTCGGGGGGACTGGCGTCTCCTACACCCAGGGCTTCTCGCCCCTGGATGGCATGAGCAGCTTTGACGAGAACTACTTTGCGGGCTACCTGCAGGGCCAGTACGGTGGCCTGCTGGACAAGCGGCTGCTGCTGAGCTTCGGCCTTCGCTACACCCTGGAAAAGTGGAGCGGGAACCCGAACCCAAATCCCAAGCTTCAGGGCCTCGATCGGGCTCCGAACGACAGCTCTCTGGATCCCCGACTGGCCTTCAGTCTGGATCTCTTTGGGACAGGCCGAACGGTCCTCCGGGGTGGCTACGGCTGGTTCAGCATGAGCAACCCTGGCCAGACCGTCTCCGGGGCCATCATGAACAATGGCCTGAACCTGCTTTCCTATTACGTATCTTCGGGCACCGCCTCGAACCTGCCCCTCTTTGCTCCGGGCGGGGTGCTCTCGGCCTCCTCTCGCTGGAGTGGTCCCCTGACCGCGGCCGGCTCCCTGAAGCCCGTCTCCACAGCCTTGCTGGCCTCGCTGCCCCAGGATGCTGTGACGGTCACGATCATCGACCCGGACGCCAAGATGGCCCAGGCCCGGGCCCTCTCGCTGGGGCTTGAGCACGACTTTGGCAATGGCTACTCGGCGGCCATCCGTGGCACCTACAAGAAGTTCTACAACCTGCAGTACGCAGTGAACATCAACCTGGCCCAGTACGCTAACGGCAGCCTCACCACCCTGGACCCAGGCATCTACAACGACGGCTACGCCACCACCTGGAACCACTTCTCCAACGCCACCGCGAGCCGCCCCTACCGGGCCACCGTTCGTAGCCGCTCCCTGGACCTGACGGGCTTCGGGGACGTGATCCTCTCCAAGTACGACGGTGAGGGCCGCTACAAGAGCCTCGTCCTCGAGGGCGCCAAGCGCTCCAAGGGTGGCTGGGGCTTCAAGGGCAGCCTCACCTACTCCAAGGCCGAGGACAACAACTCCAACGAGCGGGCCACGCTCACCTCAGCGACGGCTCTCACCGAGAACCCTGCCGATCCTTTGAGCTCCTATGCACTGAGCGACAACGACCACAAGTTCCGGGCCGTTCTGGCCTGGTATGTCCCGGTCATGTACGGCATCCAGGTCTCGGGCATCACCACCTTCACCACCGGCCGCCCGTTCAATGCCGTGTACTACAACGACCAGAACGGGGACGGCAAGTACATCGACTCCGTCTTTGGCCGCAACGCCAATCGGCAGCCCAACGAGAAGACCTTCGACCTGCGCTTCTCCCGGACCTTCAGGCCCTCGGCCAAGCTCTCCCTGGAGGGCATCGTCGACGTCTTCAACCTCTTCAACTGGGCCAACCAGTACTCCTCGCAGTACAACTACGCCGCCACCGCAGGGTCTGCACCGGACAGCTATACCGCCGCCTTCGGCAAGATCGACCGCCCGGACAACCGGACGCGGGAGGTCCAGTTCACCCTCAAGGCCCGGTTCTGAGTCAGCCATGAAAACGAATGATTCATCTCGCCCCAGTGATTTAGGAGGACCCATGTTCACCCGCATGATGCGCCTAGGAACCGCCCAGGTTCTTTTGGGCCTTGGCATGGGGCTCGGCGGTGGCCTGCTGGCCCTGCAGACCGGCTGCATGTCCAATGCCAACGACTACCAGAACCCCGCGCCGACCGTGACTCAGTTCACAACCGGCACCCTGGCTTCTGGGACCTTCACGCCCACCCCCGCAGGTAGCACCCTGAGCATTGCCAGGGGCGGGTCCGCCTGGTTCCGTGCCTACTTCGCCGTGACCGGTGGCCATGCCGTCCTGATGCCTGGGGCCTCCACCGTCACCAGCAATGTGCCCTTCCAGGTCTCGAATATTTCGGCGACCACCACCTACCTGCTCACGGTGTACGGCGGGAACGGCCAGCAGACCTCGATCCCGGTCACGGTGGTGGTGCTGCCGCCACCCACTTCGCTGCGCTTTGGTGCTGAGACAGCGACGTACTACAAGGACGTTCCCATCGCCACCAATGCGGCCACCGTGGCGGGTGGTGGGACCTACACCTATACAGTCTCGCCCTCCCTGCCCACAGGGCTCAATCTGTCGGCAGCTAGCGGGGCAATCACCGGTACCCCCCAGGTCGTTTCGGCCGCCGCCACCTACACGGTGACTGCCCGCGATGCCGTGGGCCAGAGCACCACCTGCGCGCTCCAGCTTGCGGTGGCCGATACTCCCCTCACCTTGACCCTCAGCCCCACCTCCATTGCGCCTGGGGGCGCCTCCATCCTGGGGTGGAACGCCAGCTCGGTGACCGGCGTCTTCAGCCAGGTGATCATCACGGCCAGCCCGGCAGATGCCACGCTGCCTACGACGTTCAGTCTTTCGGGTACTGCCAATGTCAGTCCGACGCTCACGACCACCTACACCCTCAGCGCCACGCCGGTCAGCGGCGGGGCCGAGGTGCGGCGGAGCCTTGGCCTCACGGTGGGTAGCGCCCCCGTGTCCCTCACGGCCCTCGGCGCCTCCCCTGCGCTGACCACCTATGGCGGCACCAGCGACCTCACCTGGAGCTTCACGGGCGCACCACTTACCCTGACCCTGGATGGGGCCAGCGTGCTTGGCCTGCCAGGTACGACCGTCCACCCGGCCCGCCGCCAGACCTTCGTCCTGACTGGCTCCAATGTGCTCAACTCCACCCCGAGTTCCCTCAGTACCACCGTGGCTGCCCGGGGACTGGACACCTGGCTCGGTTCCCCCGCCGCCGGGGGCTGGCTGGATGGCACGGGCGTGGCCGCCCGGGTGCTGCTCAACACAGCGGCCATCTCTGGCACCACCGCCGGCAGCATGAACCTCAGCCTGGATGCCGAAGGAAATCTCTACCTGGCCGATGCCCTCAACCACGTGGTCCGCAAGGTCACGCCGGCGGGGGTGATCACCACCCTGGCGGGCAAGCCGGGCGTCTCCTTTGTCAACGCCGCCACCGATGGCACGGGCAGTGGCAACGGCAGCGCCGCCCGCTTCAACCGCCCCGCCCAGGTGATCGCCATCGATGCCAACACCCTGTACGCCATCGAATATGGGGCCCACAGCCTCCGCCTGCTCACCAAGCAGGGGGATGGCACCTGGACCGTCTCCCTGGCGGCGGGGACACCAGGCACCTATGGCAACGCTTCCACTCAGCTCTTAGACAACCCGCTTTCCATCGCTGCCTACAGCGGCAAAATCTACATCGCGGATTGCTATACCTCCACGATTCGGGTCTTTGATCCCCTTGCCTCTGGGAACAAAGTCTCCACCTTCGCAGGTGGGGGTGGGGCTTCTAGCTACGGCCTGCTGGATGGCACTGGCACCGCAGCGAAGTTCCGTACCCTTTCCAGCCTGGCCATCGATCCAGCGACGGGCGATATCTACGTGGCGGATCGCGAGAACCACGCGATCCGCAAGGTAACCCAGGCCGGGGTGGTGACCACCCTCGCCGGTGCCTACCCCACGGCTGCTGCTGGCAATGTGGATGGCAGTGGCACGACCGCCCGCTTCAGCCGCCCCACGGGCATCGCCCGGGCCGCCGACGGCACCTTGTTCGTGACGGACAACAACAACCACACCGTCCGCCGCCTGGCCTACAATGCGGGTACCGCTGCTTGGGACGTCACCACCATCGCCGGGTCTGGTACCGTCGGCAATGTCGATGGAACGGGAACGGGCATCCAGTTCTTCGGCCCCGAAGGCCTGGCCCTGGATGCGGCTGGGGTCCTCTATGTGGCCGACGCCGGCAACTCGACGATCCGCAAGCTGACCCCCTCCGGGTCGCCCGCCGTCTATGCCAGCAGCCCCTTCGTGGGCCTTCGGCAGAACGGACTGGTGAATGCCACCGGTGCCCAGGCCCGGTTCTCGGTTCCCAACGGCGTGGTCTATGACAAGAACGATGTGGCCTATGTCGCCGACGAAGGCAACAAGGTCATCCGCAAGGTGGCCCGAGATGGTTCCGTCACCACCTGGGGCAGCGGGGTCACCCTGACCGCCCCTTATTCCGTGACCGTCGACGATGCACTGAATGTCTATGTCCTCGACCGCCTCGCCGCCGGCATCGCCGTGGTGAAGATCAACTCCGCGGGTGCCATGTCCACCGTCACCCTCACGGGCGTGACCTTCACGAACAGCAACCCCCGCGGCCTCGCCGTGACCGGTGATGGGACCAGCCTCTTCCTGGCCGATGGCAACAACCTGCGGAAGTTCAACCTGGCCACCGGCGCCCAGTCTGCCACCATCACCACCGGGCTGCTCGGCGTTAACGGCATCGTCACCGCAGCGGACGGCGTCTACTGGGTGGAGTTTACCTCCCACACCGTCAAGAAGGCCGGACTGGACTTGTCGGCACCTGTGGTGGTTGCGGGCATCGCGAGCTCCAAGGGCTTCGTGGATGGGGCCGGCGCCTCTGTCGCCCGCTTCAACCAGCCTGTGGCCCTGGCCCTTGCCAAGGATGCCAGCGGCAATGCCACGAAGATCTACGTGGTGGACCAGGGTAACCATGCCCTCCGGGTCATCGACCGCACAGCGGGCGACACCGTCAGCACCCTGGCGGGCAAGCTCGACACCACCCTCGCCACAGGGCTGCCAGGCGTTTTTGCTGTGCTGCCCGGAACCCTTTCCGCCACAGGCACGGCCGGCCTCTACTTCCCCAAGGGCATTGCCATCAACTCGCTGGGAGACCTCCTTGTGACCACCAGCGACGGCATCGTGCAGGTGACAGCCCCCTAAACCTCAGGCACAGGCACCCTCGCCTGCCAAGCCCCCGGCTCCCAGTGACCCGGGGGCCTGGGTTTATCCAGCCTTGGCCCTCCGTGCCCGGGGCGAGCTCTGAGCCAAACCGGGCAGAAAAAAACTTGACCTTTGTTCATATAGAATCCTGCGTATATCGGTGCAGTTCTATTACCTGACAGACTCCAGGTGTGTTTTCTTACCTGGGGGTCAGCATGGGCTTCTTCCGCAGGGTCACCTTGGCCGCGGTGGCAGCAGTGGCCTTGCTTGTGGGGTGCGGGGGCGGGGGCAGCCCAGCAACCCCTCCCGTGGCGCCCAGCATTAGCAGCCAGCCTGCTGCGATGACAGTCACGGCCGGAAGCCCGGCGTCATTCAGCGTGGCAGCGGCAGGCACCGCGCCCCTGGCCTACCAGTGGAAGAAGGACGGGACCGCCGTGGCAGGGGCCACGCTGGCCACGCATGCGCTGGCCTCCGCGCAAGCTGCGGATGCTGGAACCTACACGGTGATGGTGAGCAACACGGCTGGTAGCATCACCAGCAGTGGCGCGGCCCTGACGGTGAATGTACCGCCAACAATCACCACGCAGCCTGCGGCCACCACGGTGACCGCAGGGAGCAGTGCAACCTTCACGGTGGTGGCCAGCGGGACCGCACCCCTGACCTATCAGTGGAAGAAGGATGGGTCCGCCGTGGCGGGAGCCACGTTCGCCACACTGACGCTGGCTTCAGCTCAGGCTGGGGATGCGGGCACCTACACGGTGACAGTGAGCAATTTGATCGGGGCTGTCACCAGCAGTCCCGCCACGCTGACGGTGAACCAGGCCCCGGTGATCACCACCCAGCCCTCTAGCCTCACCGTGAACGTCGGATCCTCTGCCACCCTCAGCGTGGTGGCCAGCGGCACGGCACCCCTGTTCTACCAGTGGAAGAAGGACGGTGTGGTGCTGGCCGGGGCCACCTCCTCAAGCCTGGCCTTCGCCACTGCC
>SESH01081103.1_pt1 | contig 11648 bp, 11 predicted proteins | sample 3171561 | NCBI WGS metagenome assembly SESH01 (sample SAMN10866947, study PRJNA518727) | freshwater metagenome | biome: subpolar coniferous forest; feature: holomictic lake; material: water; isolation source: holomictic Lake 442 2011 16.5 m and 2014 13 m | place: Canada: near Kenora, Ontario
GAACAACATCTAAATGTTCCCCGCAATACCAACAACGTCCTCCGGTTTTTGCCCATATGTTCATGTTATTCCACACTCACCTTTGCCCTACGAGTTTCCTTGTAGCGTTTAGGCCGATTCGCAGCGGCGGCGGCCGCGGCGTTGCCGATGTCGGTGAGCCCCTCGCGGGCATCCACGTACCTGAACCAGGAGAGCAGGGCATAGCAGCCGACCGTTGCATCGAGCCAGTGGTTCTCGGCGCCGGGCCGGCTGTGCCACTTCCAAAACGTGCCGACGGCGCCCACGGCCTTGTCGGCCAGCATCTCGGCGGTGATGTTTTCGGCGTAAGCCTGGTGGGCGTTGGGGTTCTTGCCCCAGAGGCTCAGGGATCCGGGCGAAAGCGGCAGCGCCAGAAAGCTGCGCTGCACCAGTTCGCGCCAGTAATCCACCTGCACGGCCAGAAACTGCCCCTTGGGGCTTTCGCTCATGTGGCAGTAGTGCCCGGGTGTGCCCACGGTGTACTTGCTCTCCGGGCGGTACTTGGTGGCGGCAAAGCCCCAGGCAGGTACGATCGGGAAGCGGGCGCGGGTGTTGCGGCAGAAGGCGTGGATGGTGTCGCCCTGGAAACCGCGATCGATCCCCATGGCGCGGATCGGAAGGTTCATGGCCTCCACCTGCCGCAGCACCTCGGCCAGGCCGGCATAGACGCGCCGGCCGCTCTCGAGTTCCGACACATTGGGCGGGCAGAGACGGCCGCGCGCCGGGTAGCGGCCGTAATCCAGCACGGCGCAGGTCATGTTGCGGCTGGCGGCCACGATGGCCCAGCGCAGGCCCGCGGCCGGGTTGACGTCGATCTGCACCACGGCCCCGCGCGCGCCTGGCGGCAGCGCGTGCCGCTCGAGGCCGTTGCAGCGGCTGGCCACGGTGACGGTGCTGAGATCATACCCTGCTCCCCTCGCTTTTCGCGGCGCGTTCTCGATCTGCGAAAAGTAGGCCGTCTCGCCCATGCGCAGGCGCAGGTTCCAGGCATGCTGCAGGGCGCTCTGCTCGTAGGGGAGAGATTCACCGCGAAGGTCGCGAGGGTTCGCGATGGTGGTTTCATTTGGATCTACAGCACCACTGGATTTTCCTTCGCGTTCCTTCACGTCCTTCGCGGTGGAAACTATAAACTGTCTGCGATCGTAAAGCTCCGGATCGCTGATCTCCCCTCCCTTGTCCATCTCGGCCCGGTTGGCGGCGTAGTACGCATTGGCCAGTGGCAGGTGGGGGGCGCTGTTGCGCTGGTCTTCGCGCCAGAGATCGGCGTATGCGTCCCAGAGGTCCTGGCGTTCCGGCCAGGAGAGCATCAGGCGCATGCGGATGCCGGCAAACTCCGGATGCGTGGCCGGATCCAGAAAGCGGTCCGAGAGGTCCCCCTCCTCGATGCAGGTGCAGACCATCACGATGGCCACGGGCCGATCATGCCCGCCCAGGCCCATGGCGCCGTAGACGATGCGGTGCTCCAGCTCGCCGGTGGCGCTGGGGCTCTTGGCCGTCTGTTCCGTCTGCACGTCATCCCCGATCACCAGCTTCGGGCGGCGGCCGCGGCGCTCGATGCCGTGGAAGCCGCTGTCGATCGAGTAGCAGGCGATGATGTTGCCAGAGGCCTTGGAATCACGCACCGCCGGCAGCACCACCCAGTGCACGCCCCACTCGATGCGCGTGCGCAGGCCGTCCACCAACTGGCTGGCGCAGCGCTGCACGTTGCCCGCGAGGGCGCGCACCGGGTGGCACACGGCCGGGAAATCCTGCAGCAGCAGTTCGTTCTGCTCGATCGCCTGCTTGATGTTGGCCAGGAGCTGCTTGGCCTTGGGATCGTTGGCCGCCAGCACCACGATGTAGTCCGCATGGCCGTAGACGGCAGCCCACACCGCGGCGATCTTGGCCCAGGCGGTCTTGCCATAGCCGCGCGGCAGCGCCACGGCCAGGGAGCCGCCGGAGATCGCCGCGGTCTGCAGGCGCCGGATGTATTCGCGGATGATCGGGGACGGAGGCCGGGGATTCTCCCCCAGGGGGAGATCCCGCCCCACCATGTAGGTGTAGCCGAAGCGTTCCAGGTCAAACTCGCATGCATCCCGGCGCGCGGCATCCAGCACCATGGGGATCGGGCCGCACTCGGCATTGCGCTGCGCCCACTCCCGCACGCGCGCCGCCACATCCGCGCGCCTCTCCTGGCGGTACTCCTCCCGTGTCTCGGCCGGCGCCACCTGTTCCGCCTCGGCCGATATGGGTAGCCCCTGTTCCATGCGCTTGGCGATGATCAGCGCCTGCTGGTCCACAATCCACTCCGCGACATCCGCCGGCAGCGCCGCGGCCTGGTCCATCTGCTCCGCCGACAATGGCCTCCCGGCAGCCAGCGTGCGGGCAATATCCCGCGGCGCCCGTTCTTTTGAAGGGGCGGAAATGTCGAGCGCTGGCTGGAGGGTAGGGGTCATGTGGCAGGTGTGGAGGAAGCCCCCACCGGATACGCCGAGCACGGTCCATCGTGGCCATCCGTTTTCGTGCAACTCCAGCCATCGTGGAGTTTGGTGCAGGTAGGGGATTTCTCCAGTGCGGCGCGTGCCTGCTCATGCTGCAACGCAGGGAACCATTCGTACTTGTCCAGACTCTCCATGAACCGAACGCACATGGCAGCGGTCGGCACAACCTCGGTGAAAATGTTCCCGCGGCTGTTCTTGTACGGCTCATAGACCGCCTCCAGAACTGCCTTCTGCAACTCGCCGCACTCCTCGGCAATGACAGTTGCCGCGTGAATCGGATCTGTTGGCCAGCGCGGGAACTTCTTGGTGGCCCTTTTAACCTCATCGGATATGTCCACAAATGTGGCCAGCTCCCAGCGCAGCCGCTCGATCTCGGCGCGAGCCGCATCCCGCTCCCGCACCGACGCCACAAGGTGCAGCCCGGTGTCGTGCAGGATGGAGCGCAGCGCGGCGAGTTCGTAGTTATGGCTCATGCCAGCCTCCAGCCAATGACCATGCCAATGGCCACGATACCCAGGCAGAGAATACCGATGATGGTCAGCAGCCCTAAAACCTGGAGCCGCAGGAGTTGATAGTCCTGTTCGAGATCATCCGGTACGTGGGCCGGCTGGTGACGGGAACAGTAGGCGACGTGTGAGGCGTTGATGTAGTGGCGGTTCATTTCGGTTCTCCTGTCAGCACCAGGCCGCGATCGATGTAGCGGCCCTGGGGCGCTGGCACGCAGCGCTTGCAGCTTGTGGCGCCCGGACGGGCTTGGCAGTCCGATCCGGGCGTGTGTTTCTTGTGGTGCCGGCAGCACGTGAGCGGGCAAAGGCCATCGCGTGCCACCGGGCAAAGGTTGCGTGGGCGGTCCATGCGGTTACTCCACCAGGGCTGCGGCGGCTGCCGTGCGGGCGTTGCGTTCATCGGGACTCATCTTGTCCACGCGTTCGAGCGCCGCACGGATCCGGTCCGCGCCGTGGGGTTGTGCGGCATGGGCCACGGAAGACCGTGCCGATACGCCACGGTCACGGCAGGCCGCACAGATCGTGCGCTTGTAGCCGCCGGGGCCGGAGCGATCAATCGGCCCCTGGCAGGCCTTGCACGGCGCGCCGGCCGGAGGCTCCACCGCGGCGGGGCGAGGAGCTGGAGCGGTCTTGGCCGGTGGTTTTACGGGGCAGGGCTTGCCTGGGCAGGACTTGCCGTTGGCCTTCTGGTCCTTGCGGACCTTTACGAAATCCCGGCCGCAGATGCCGCATTTCAGCAGGCCGAGGCCCTTGCCGCTGGGCGCAGGCGCCGGCGCGGTCAACTTGGACGCGCGGCGCGGTTTTTGGCGGCCGTGGTTGTACTTGTCCTTGCAGCCGGCCAGCTTGCCCGAGGGCAGGTTCCGTGTATTGCAGACATCGCCGGCGGTATCGCTGGAACCAGCCGGCGTGCTGTCCGGATTGAGACTCAGCCGCAGCGTGCCGATCGTCAGCAGCAGCGTGCGCGCGCACTCTTCCAGGTCCATGGCTTCCTGCGGCATCATCGTCACCAGGAGCCGTCCATCTTCCGTTGTTCCGATCCTCTTCATTTCGTTTTCCTTTCCCCGGGCGCCGCATCGGCGCCCACTGTTCACTGATCACTGTTCACTGATCACAGGGTTCCCCAAGATCCACCAGGATCTCGCGCGGCTCGTTTCCGTTGGCTGGGCCCACAATGCCGGCCGCCTCGAGCGCCTCCATCACCTGCAGCGCCTGGTGCGGCTTGATCTTCATGCGCCGGCCCAGGGTGGTGAGGCTCGCGCGGCGGGTGGCGCGCAGCACCTCCTTGGCCTGGTCGAGAAGTTCGGGGGCGAGGGCCGGGGCGATCTCCCCCGGTGTCTCCGTGCTGGGCGTGCTGGCCGTGGGATCGTTCTCCAGCAGGCGGAAGGTCTTGCACTTGCACTGGTGGCGGCCATCAAAGCCGTTGCGCAGGCATTCCGGCTTATGGTCCCGGCGCTCGTGGTGGCATTCGCAGATGTCGGTGGGGCTTCCATCCGCCGCGTCCTTCGCGGCGGAAGTTGCCGTAGACGTTTCTTCCTTCGCCCAACACTTTGGCTCGGGGATCGCTTCTGCCGCCCGACCAAGCAACTCCGTCTCGTTTCCGTAGCCGATCAGCACCGCGATCTGCGCGGCCTCGTCGAAGGCGTGCTGGGCGTTATTCCAGTGGTCATAGCGCATGCGCCTCTGGAGTACCGAGACAATGCCTTCCCAAAGCGCCCGGCGCTCGATCTCCTCGGTGGTCTCGGTGGGACAAGCCCAAGTCTTGTTCAGCCAGTTCCAGGCGTCGGCATCGTCGTAGTGGTCGCGGATGTTGCTGTCTTCCATGCCGAAGGTGCAGACCAGCGTAACCAGGTTGGAGATGGTGGTGGTGACGTTGGAACCATCGGCGAGGAAGAGCAGATCGGGAACTTTGATCTCGTCCTTGCCGGAACTGTCGTAGGTTTTCAACGCGGCCGCTACCTGGTCTACCGCCCAGGCCTTGTGTTTGAGCGCATGCATCTCGCGCTTCTGTGCCAGGGTGAGTTTGCCGCCGGTCCCGTCGCCCTCGTTATCTTCTGAGATCTGGAACCAACCCACGCGCTGCTTGTCATCCAGCAGCAGTACCGGTTTTGCGCCCCGGGTACCTTCTTTCACTTCCTTGCCGATGTAGTTTTTGCCGAGGAAATCGGTACGAATCCCCAGGCCGAGGTTCTGGGCCTCGTAACGGCCGGCAACCAGGAATGACTCGCCGTACTTGCTGCGCAGGTGCGCAAGATTGGCTTTACCGTAGAGTTTGGTCTTGTGTTCCCAGCAGTTCGGGATCAGGCAGCGGGCGTTCTTTTTAACGTTCGCCGGTTTCTCGTTTTCATCGTGAAAAAGGTCCGGTGTGCGATCCGTCCGCGCGCTGCACTGTTCGCAGGTGGGCACCGGTTCGCCGCCGAGTTCTCCCCAGGGCCCCACGGCTCCCAGTTGCCATGTGGCGGCGCGGAGATAGCCGCAGCGGCCGAAGAGTTCCTCCTCGATATCCTTGACGGAATTGTCGGCGTCGAAGATGTTGAAGTACCATTCTGACTTCCATTCGGAAATTTCGATCTGCCGGGCGGCCGGAAGGCGGGCGATCACCTCGAGCTGCATGGCGCCCAATCCGGACAGCTTGCCGTGCTTGCGGAGCTTAGCTAGGAGCGGCGGCACGATCGAGCAGAGGCTCGCCCGTCGGTACACCCAGACATATCCCTTGCCGAGTTGGGTGGCGATGGCCTTGGGATCCCGGCCGGCATCGATTAGCATCTGGATGCTGCGGGCTTCCGTGAGCGGATCGAGATCCTCCCGCTGGAGGTTTTCCAGCACGATGGTGTCCAGGGCGGCGGTGTCGTCAAGATCCCGTACCACGGACAGGATCGTGGGCTTGTGAATCAGTTTGTGCGCCTCGAAGCGGCGGCGGCCGGCCAGGAGTTCGTACTTGCCACCCTTGGCCGGCCGGCAGACCACCGGCTGCACCAGTCCATGCGCCTCGATGCTCTTGGCCAACTCGAGGATGGTAGGATCACCTTCCACGATCTCGCGGGGGTTGTGTTCGGTGGGGACGATCTTCCCCATGGGGATCTCTTTGAGTTCTTCTTTCATACTGTGTCTCATTGGTTTGGGGTTGTGGTTTGGGAAAGGCTATAGCCAGTGCTCCTTCTCTAGTTCTCCCAGTTCTCCCACCCCCACCACCCCCTATTGGGGGTGGGAGAACTGGGAGAACTGGGAGAACTGGCCGGCGGCAGTGTTGCCAAAGGCAAAATGGGAGAAGTGGGAGAAGTGGGATAACTCAATGTTTGCATGGGTTTGCTCACGGTGTGGTTTTTCCGTTTTCGTGCTCCAGAACGGCCTTGACCACGTTTTCCCGTATTCCGATGAAAGTTTTGTTCTTCCGGCGGCTGGTTTGGACGTGGATTCCGTACTCGTGCGGTGTCTCAACCAGGGTGTTGAGGGCATCCTCGGCACGCCGTTTCGAGATGATCTCAGAGGCAAGTTTCTTGGCGTCGGAGAGGCTCACGGCCGCGTCGTGATCGATCAGCATCTGGGCCACCGCGGTGGCATCCTTTTTGGGGTCCGTTCCGCTCTTGGTGCCGGCTATTTTGGCGGCGCGAGCGCTTGCCGCGGCGGCGTCCTCCTGGGCGGCTTCCCGCCAGAGAATCTCCTCACCGGAGCCGTGGGCGAGGTAGCGGATGAAGGTGGGTTTCCCCTCGGGGGTCTTCCATCCAGGCCAGCGCTTGGCGGCGATGCACCGAAAGAGTCCGTCACCCTCGGGCCAGAGGACGATCTCCGCCCGGGCCCAGTTCGCCAGGTCTGCGCCGCCGCTGCCGAAGTACTGCCAATCGAACGGTGTCCAGGTGTTTATGTCGCGGAGCTGCAGGCGGTTGGTCTTGCACGGGTGGTGCATGCAGATGATGGCGCAGTGGAACCGCTTGGCCAGGGAGTTGAGGCCGATGCGGCAGAAGTCGGCGATCACCTCGGGCAGTGTGGGATCCGCGCCGATGTACGCCAGCAGAGGATCGATGCGCAGGATGTCCGGGTGGTGCCGGATCAACGCCCGCTCCGCGAAACGCAGGAAGTCGCGGCCGCTCACGCTCGTGCACCAGATCGTGCGGGTCTGCTGATCTACGATATGCTGATCCTCGGCCGAGAGGGCCAGAGCCGAGAGGATGCCATGGGTGGCGCGGTGCATGTCCCCCGGATCATTCTCGGCCTGGATGGTCAGGGTGCGGAGGGGGCGTGTAGGCTTCAGGCCGCAGCATTCGCGCCCCAGGCTCCAGGAGATGTCCTGCTGCACCCCCATGGTGCTCTTGCCCGTTCCTGAGGGCGCCACGATCAGCAGGGAGCCTCCCCGCCGCAGGTAGTGCGCCGTATCGCAGGCCAGCAGGAGGTCTGACGCGTCCGGCGTGGTCATGGCAGAGTGAACCAGGCTCTCTCCAGCCAGTTCGGTATCGGAGCCGCGCTCGATCCGGGCGCGCAACTTCTCCAGCGACTCCTCGAGTTCGGAAAGCTGCTCCTGGATGGTGGAATCCCCGGCCGGCGCCGCGGCAGCCACCTCCGTGCGCCACTCGTGCACGGTCCGTTCGCAGAACGCCAGGTGCACGCGGTCGAGATAGTATTCCGCGTGTGCGGCCGTCGGGGTCCCGTCGATGATCTCCTCGATGTGCGCCACGCCTCCCACCTGGTCGAGCTTGCCGGCGCCGCGCAGGGAGTCCACCACGCTCATGATGTCGATTGGCGTGCCGGCGGCGTGAAGGTCCACCAGGTGCGAGTAGACGATCCGGTGGGTGGGAACAGTAAAATGCCCCAGGGTGATACCGCTCGTGGCACAGAACCCCAGCACTCGCCCAGGATCCAGAAGGATGGATCCTACCAGGCCCCGTTCAAATTCCGGGCATGCAGCTGCTGCAGGTAAGTCAATGGAATCAGCCATCACTATAGATTCCTGTTGGCCGGGTGCACATATTTCAGGCCCAGCATGGAGAAAAGATCTGGTTCCTCGGACACCGCCACTCGCTCATGGGTGTTTTCCCTCACCAGATGTCCGTTTTCAGAATGAAAACCCAAGCGGCACCAGGTGGAGGCGAGAAACTTGGAGTACTCTACGGATCCGGTCCTGATAGCCAGGATCAGTCCCCAGTTGTCCGGTTGCGCCGTGAAAAGGTCGATCTGCACTTCCATGGGGGATAGGAGTTGGATGTACTTGCCGGCCACCGGGTCTCCCTTGGAGATGCGCCCCAGGCTGCGCACGATGGTGGCAAACTCCGGATCACGCACGCGTCCCAGGGGGCCGAAAAGACCATCCTCCGGTACAGTCCGCGGCACGCAGATAATCTCAATGTCCCCGCACGTAGGTTTCTGGCGCCGGACGCTACCCGCGATCGCGATCCGCGAGCAATGGGGGAGTAGCCTCTCCACGATTCTGTCCGCAATGATCCGCGCATGTGGAAGCAGAAGAGTGTTTGTACCGTCCATACTCAGCCTCCCAGATCAGATTCACCCAAGCTTCGACTACCGCCGCACGGCAATTATCCGTGTGCGTAATTTCAGGTATGATGACGATATGCTTCATGTGGCAGGTGTCTGAGGGTTGAAAAGGTGCACCGTTTTGGACAAAAGAAAACGGATGTGGTCAGACCGCTTGCGCATGTTCTGTGCCGCATCCTGATCGATCTTTTCCAGCAATTCAACCGGCAGATCAATCGTGGTTCTGTGCATCCCCGGCGCCACTTGCCCCGGGAGAGATGGCCTGGCTTTTCTGTTCATGACAATATGGTGCACCATTTCCCCTGTATGCGTCAATAGGAATAAATAATATTTCTAATGACACTATATGAACGGTTTGGTAGGGTGAATTGGAGGTGCTTATGAGAACACCAAGAACAGACCGAGGCTCGGTATGCAAAAAGGTTGGCGTTTCAATTCCATTAGATCTCTGGACAGAGATCGATCGGATTGCAAAGGCCAATCTACGTACACGCTCCAACATGATACGCGTCATCTTGGAAGCCAGCCTGGGGAAACACATCCCTGGATCTGATGCTCAAGGACCTGGATACCGCGTTGTCCGCCCGGCCGCCATCAAGGAGTAATCAATATGCGAATGTTCTTAGTCTGTTGTTTGGCAATGGTTATTCCTATGTTCGCGCCAGCAGGTGATGGCGATAAGGAAATTATTAACTCGGTTGCACTAACCGGGAAGGCATTGGATGCCTGGAAACTGGTTCGCCCGCGGGCCGAGGGGATCTGTGCACAACTCAGTTCCAATCCATATTCAAGACACACAGTGAATGCCTATGCAAAAGCAGGTATCAACGTGCATTCTACACGATACGTGCTACTAGGTACTGCCACCTGGGACAACGTAAGTACCAACAATCTTGGGGATTACTTCGTGCACTTCATCGCACGCCCACAGGTAGCACCGAATGAAAAAGAAAATAGAGCCGCGGATCAGCCTATTGTTTTCCGCGTAACTGATGTACAGGGAGTTTTGCGGGTTGAGTCAGGAGGTTTACAGTGATCTTACCTGTTTCTCGGTACGAGGCATCACCTACAGACTCAAAAAGGGGGAATAATCCATGAACTTGGAAACGGCCTTTCCCTTCATCTACAATCTTCTGATGATCTGCCTGGGACTGGTGGTGCTCTACCTGCTGGTAGTATCCATCCTCCTGCCACATTACGTATTCCGCATCCGGGAGGAGGTCCGTATTCGTCTCGATCGGCAGACACTCCTCCTGGAAAAAATACTCGCCGAAGCCGTGCTGCATACCAACACCTCGGTAGTTTGTCCATCCTGCGGAGTTCCAATCGCCCTACAGGATGGCCGCGGCTGCTGCGCTTCATGCAAGCAACAGGTCAAGGCCTGAATCCAATCGGCCTCTCCCTTTTTTTGTGTTGTTCTTTCTTTCGGTTTCGCGTTAGTCAGTCGTTGTGCCTGACCTTGGCGTAAGCACTGCCTTCCGATTTGGCTATGGAAGAACCTAATGGGGGGAGGGTCTAGGAGGCTATTTACGGCGTTGACGACTAAGAATCAACATCGAGCACTCAAGCCAGACCCCTGTAGAATCGCCTTGTGGAAGGTTAAGAGGAGAAAGGTGTGCGTATGAAATATCTGATTTATACACGGGTCTCGGAACGTGGCTCGGATTGGGCAGGGGAAACCTCATGCGCTGCCCAGGCAGATGAATGCAGGCGATACATGGCGCAGGCACATCCAGGATCTAGTGAGGTTGGGCCACCCATAGAGGATGAGTTCAAAACCGGGACAAATAACAAACGCCCCGGATTGAAGTCCATACTTGAGGAATGTAATGCTGGTTCTTCCAGGTGGGAGACGTTGGTGGTTCTGGATATCGACCGCCTAGTTAGATCGATGGAGGGATATGTAGATCTGCTTCGTGTGCTGCAGAAGGCTGGTGCTGCGTTGGTTGCGATCCGCCAGGATGTTGATATGACCACGCCCAGTGGCAGATTTCTCATGCACATGCTGGTGGCAAGTGCTGAGTTCTTTGCTGGACAGAATGCCAGCAAGACGCGAGATAAGATGCTTTGGATCGCACGGCAAGGTATGTGGCCGGCTGGCGGATGCCCGATGGGATACAAACGCGCAGGAGTTAAGGATAACCGGCTAGTCCCAGATCCGGTGGAATCGGCTCGCGTGGTGGCGATTTTCGAGGATGCTGCCCGAGGCCATCATATTACCGAGATGTGCCGCACGCATCGCTTGCCTAAAAACACATTGATCAAGGTCCTGCGTAATCCGATTGTCCGCGGCCGAATAGTCTATGGAGGGGTTGATGTGGTTGGTCTTCATCCTCCGATTATCGACCTGGAGACATGGGAAAGAGTGCAGGCGTTGCACACCGTTAGACCAGTCAAAGATCATCTACCTAGGCCAAGCCGGCAGCACTACCAGTATTTACTGACTGGATTGGTGCGATGCTCCTGCGGAAGATCGATGTCTCCTGCAACTTGTAAAGGCCGGCATGGTGGGAAGTTTCCTTATTACCGATGCCAGGATACGATCGGTTGCTCGCGCCGGTCTTATGTTCGGGCCGATCTTCTTGAAATGGCTGTCAAGAAGCAGTTCACGCAAATAAGCCTCGATACAACGACGCTGGAGGCTATTGCGGCGGGTTTGTCGGAAAGGGTAGCGTCAGCGTCTAGGGACGTTGACCAGGCGGCCGTTGGCGCCGTGGCGGCCCTCGCGGAGGCAAGAATTAGACGGCAACGGCTCTTGGATGCTATTGGAAGCGGTCAGTTGACTGGAGCCGCTTTATCAGATGTCAACGGAGTCTTAGGTGAACTAAGCACCTCTATCGCAAAATGGGAGCGTGATACGGAAAATGCAAAGAGGGTTCGGCCAGTATGGACTGTGGAAAAGGTGATGCAGGCCATGGCGTCGTTGATAAAGTCGGCCGAAGGATTCGGAGATAACCCAGCCATGATGTCCGCGTGGATGCGGTCCCACGTCCGGACTATTACGCCACGCGATGATGGTACGTGGTCAATGGCTTTTGAACTCCCAGGGGGTTCTACCAGCACGTACCAATGGCACCCCCTAGGGGCTCTGGTCGAACTCATTTTCAGAGTGGAAAAGCTCGTAGCGTAGGGATGCTAGCGGGCGGGTGCGTGGTTGAGATAG
>SESH01051371.1_pt1 | contig 11640 bp, 11 predicted proteins | sample 3171561 | NCBI WGS metagenome assembly SESH01 (sample SAMN10866947, study PRJNA518727) | freshwater metagenome | biome: subpolar coniferous forest; feature: holomictic lake; material: water; isolation source: holomictic Lake 442 2011 16.5 m and 2014 13 m | place: Canada: near Kenora, Ontario
TTTTTCCTCCGCTTGTTACGATTATCTTCCCTCAAGGCAAGTTACACAACGCTCAGGGAGGAGACAAGCATTCTCCTGCACAATGACCCTTTCCACCAATCCCTGCGGTTCGCGTTCATAAGAACAAAATTTAAACCCATTGACCGTGAGGCCACGCATGAACACTCATAATCCTGGATTTTTCTTTGATGGCACCGTTGCGGAAATAGCGGATCATGCCGCATCGCTCATCATTGTTGAGGCATACCGCTCAGTTGCCAATCACGGACGTTTTTCCATGGTACTTGCCGGAGGCACGTCGCCCAGAATTTTATATCAGAAACTTGCTGAAGGAGTTACAACTGAACTGCTTGAACACTATAACCTTCCTGTACCTGAGTGGCGCAAACAAAGACGGCTGACTCATCACCCTCTTCCCGGGCACACCTGGTTTTTCCAGGGAGATGAACGGTGCGTCCCGATCGACCATCCTGAGAGCAACTACAAAATGATTAGAGAGTCACTGCTCTCAAGTACTGCCATGCCTGAACATAATTTTTTGAGAATGAAGGCAGACGAAGCTGACACGGAGGCGGCTGCAAGAAGGTACGAGGGTACCATCCGATCTTTTTTCTTTCCCGGTAAGAGTCTGTCGAGAGAGAGGTTTCCAGTTTTTGACCTTATACTTCTGGGTCTCGGCGACGATGGCCATACGGCTTCACTCTTTGCGGATAATCCAGCCATTCTGCAGGAAAAGAGGCGTTGGGTACTGCCAGTCAACGCCCCGAAAGGAAAACCACCGGGAATGCGACTGACCCTGACCCTGCCAATAATCAACCACGCACGGAACATCATCTTTTTTACTACCGGCAAGGATAAGAGCGAGCTGGCCAAAAAAATATTTTTGGAAAAAGAGAGCGGTCTCCCTGCAACTCTTGTGAAGCCTGAAAACGGAATTGTCTACTGGTTTACGAGTAGAGCCTGACTACCGATTCCGGCCCCCGGGAGTGAACAGGATAAAGATCTGGAGATTGACCTCCAACGGCCCCCCTTATGGCATCAACAATGGCCCATGAGTATTCAACGCTGTCCTGGCGAATAAAATTCATCTGCTCTCCTGCCATGGCATCAAGCAGCAATCGATGATAAGGAGTCAACCCCGCCTCAGTGAATGATGTTTTGTAATCAAACTTCATGAAAACAGGGTCGGTAATCACCGCTTCGCCGGGACGTTTTGCCCCGAACTTTATGGCAATGGTCTCTTCCGGCTGAATTCGAAGGATAACCTGATTGGCAGTATAACTGCAACTTTCGGCTGGGCCGAAATAGTTCTGGGGAGGGCACTTGAAGGTAATGACGATCTCGGTCACCGTTTCAGCCAGGTTCTTGCCTGCCTTGATAAAAAAGGGAACATCCTTCCAGCGCCAGTTATCAATAAAAAACTTGATCGCTGCAAAAGTTTCAACCGTTGAATCGGAGGCGACGTTTTTTTCAGAACGATACCCATCATACTGGCCAAGCACAATAGAGTGTTCAGCATTTTCCGGAATAAAGTGGCGAATTGAACGAAGCACCTTGGCTTTTTCGTCACGCACTGCATCTGCAGAGAAATCAACAGGCGGCTCCATGGCAACAGCAGCAAGAAGCTGAAGCGCGTGATTCTGCATAATGTCGCGAAGCAAACCAGCCTCTTCATAGAATGCTCCGCGGTCACGAATCCCGAAATTTTCCGCAATGGTGATGGAGATGTTGGCGATATGATTGCGGTTCCACAAAGGTTCAAAAATGCCATTTGAAAAACGGAAGACCATAATGTTCTGTACCGTCTCTTTGCCAAGATAGTGGTCAATACGAAAAACCCGCTTTTCGCTGAATGCCTCTCCGATAACACTGTTCAACTCCCGCGCACTCTGCAAATCGCGCCCATAAGGCTTTTCAACAATAATTTTTCGCCATCCGTCGCTGGAACAATTTTGTTCTCCAAGATTTGCCTCTTTCAGGTTCCTGACAATAACCGGAGCAAGACTGGGCGGTGTGGCAAGATAAAAGAGCAGATTCGTGTTACTGCCAGACTCTCCGGCACCCCTCATAATCTCCTGATGAAGGGTGTGATAACCATCCGGCTCGGCAAGATCCAGCCTCACATAAAAAAGCCTCCCTGCAAACGTTTTCCATCCAGCCTCCTCGCTCACTGTGTCCGGAAATAACCTTACCATATTTTCCCGCACGGAGCTACGGAACACTTCATGGGAAAGAGCTGCACGACCGACTCCTATAATCCGAAAGTCATCTGGAAGATTCCCCCACAGAGCAAGCTCACAGAGAGAAGGAAAGAGTTTTCGGGCTGCAAGATCACTGTTGGCACCAAAAATAATAATGGTGCAATTATCAGCTTTTACCTGCATGATGGTGCCTGATTAAGCTTTTTTTTATTATTTGTCAGCAACGGCATGACCTCCAAACTCATGACGCAATGCAGCTACCGCCCTGTCGGATAAATTCTCTTCTGAACGTGAACGATAACGGGCAAAAAGTGAGGCCGCTATCACAGGAATGGAGACCTCATGCTCAAGAGCGGCCTCCACAGTCCAGCGACCCTCGCCCGAATCGGCAATGGCGCCTGTGAGACCGCCGAGCTTTGGATCTTTCTGCAAAGCCTGAGCCATAAGCTCCATCAGCCAGCCACGAATCACTGAACCGTGCGACCAGACTCGGGAGAGCTTTTCAAGATCAATATCATAACCACTTGAGTCAAGCAGGTTGAACCCTTCTCCGATAGCCTGCATCATGCCATATTCAATACCGTTATGCACCATTTTGGCGAAGTGGCCAGACCCGGCGCAACCCATGTAACCATAGCCGTTTTCCACACAGAGGTCGGTAAGCAAGGGTTCAATCGCCTCATAAGCCGTTTTATTGCCACCCACCATGATACAGGCACCATGCCGAGCCCCCTCCAGCCCTCCGCTTGTCCCCGCATCAAGAAAGCTGATTCCCTGCTCTTCAAGGCGGGCCGCTCTCCGTTCAGAATCTTTATAATGAGAGTTGCCTCCATCAACAATAATGTCTCCCCGATCAAGCAGAGGAGCAAGCTGGTCAATCGTGCTATCAACCGGGGCTCCCGCAGGCACCATCAGCCATATCATACGAGGAGATTCCAGCTTGCTGGCAAGCTCCTTGAGAGAGCTGGCAGGCAACGCCCCTTTTCCCTCAAGAGAGCCAACGGCCTCCATGGAAAGATCAAAAACCACAAGCTTATGACCACGTTCAAGAAGATGAAGCGCCATATTAAATCCCATCTTTCCTAACCCAACAACTCCAACGTTCATAGTCACTTCTCCCTATTATCAAGCCGAACTGCCTGTCTGCCACTCATTTTAACACCGTCTCCTGCACATTCAACCATCTTCTGGTACAAGTCAATCACAACTCTATTGACCGCTGCCCACGACTGCCTCTCCGCAAAAGCAAGGCCACTGGCTTTCAACTCCTCATATTGTATGGAATTGTCAAGCAATTCAAGACATTTACCATAAAAATCCCCCACATTTCTTTCATGGGCAACAATACCGCCAGCCGATCTGGCAACAATCTCCCGACAACCACCAGCATCCGAAACCACGACAGGCAACCCTGAGGCAAGCGCTTCGAGCGCAACATTACAAAACGCCTCGGTTGTTGATGGAAAAAGAAAAATATCTCCACTGGCATAAGCCTCCGGCAGCTCCACCCCGGTAAGATAGCCGGTAAATATCGCTTCCGGCATTCTTCGTTTCATTTCATCCTCCTCTGGTCCAGAACCAATCATCACAAATCGTACCTTTTCAGCGTACCCGCCCTGCATAAGCCTGTCGTAAACCCTCATAACAACATCAATATCTTTGTAGGGCACAAAACGTCCTGCATAGACAATGACTTTCCTGTCAAGAGCATTCCACGCCAATCGGAGCTTGTCGGAACGACGGGATGGATCAAAAAGCTCCTTGTCCACTCCCCTCGACCAGATATGAACCCCCGTTACATGATGATCCTGCAGTTTCAATCGGGCACTATTATTCGGAGCAAGCACAATGGTACAACTGTTATAAAACCATGCAAGATATTTCCAGACAAGACCCTCAGCAAACCCAAGGCGATAGTAACTGCAATAGGAGGGAAAATCCGTGTGAAAAGCGGATACCACAGGAATATTTTTTCCCCTCGCATACAGAAGAAACTCTTTGCCGACAATATCAGGTGTAGAAATATGCACAATATCCGGCGCATACCCTTCGAGCTGCCTGAGAGTTTCCTTTGTGAAAAAGCCAAGCCTGTAGTCAGTATAAAGTGGAAGGGGCACTGAAGCCACCCTGTAAACGGTCAAACCGTTATGGTTATCGCCAGCAGAGAGATCAGGAGACCAGACAACCACCTGGTGACCATTCTTTCTGAATGAAGAGACCAGTTGATAGATGGATTTTACCGCGCCATCTTTGTCTCTGACATAACTCCCCACATACAAGGCAATCTTCATAACCACATCCTTACGACCATGCCCATCATGCTGTTTACTGCCTCCCCAACTGCCAATCATGAACCAAAAGTAACATTTCTCCCTGAGATATATCAATCATATCACTCCTGTTCACTTCACAGCAGCACGAGAGAGCTTTGCAACTTTGGGGTGAACCAGCCTTTTGTAATGTTCATAAGAGAGCCGAAGCAGTTCAGTATGAGCCCCGGCATTGAAGGCAATCTCATCATCCTCTTCAAGCTCTTCAGAGACATAGACCTCCATGCCATAGAGGTTGCCAAAGGGAGGCATTGCACCTGTTTCACACTCTGGAAACAGATCAACAAACTCTTTCTCGCAGGCAAGTTGCACCTCCCCTGTTCCGGTCACTCCGCGCAACAGCTCAAAATCAAGCTGCCGGGAAGCTGGCAATACAACCATTGCCAGCTTCCCGGCAATGGTGACAACCACCGTTTTGGCCAGCTCTTTGCCTGGAACATGCGCAGACGCAGCTATCTCCTGCGCTGTATAGGCCGGAGAGTGGCTGACTACAAAATACCTGACGGCGTGACTGTCAAGAAACTCTCTCAATTTGCGGATAGGCATAGCTCCCACTCCCTCGTTTATCGGTTAATAGCAAGAGTATCAATAAAGTCAGCACACCTGGTTTTATAGCCCGACTCGCAGACCAAGCACCACATTATTCGAGCTGATACTATATTTTTGACCTGCACCCAATTCAGTATCGGAAGTCGCGAAATGTCGATACTGCACATCAAGAGTTACGAGGGGAAAAATACTGAATCCAACTCCAGCACCAATCTGCCAGGCTAACACCCTGTCACCCACAATACTGCCAGACCCATTATCTTCATCAATATTCGCAAAACCAGCTCCTGCTGCAAGAAAAGGCTTGACTGGCGCAAGGGGAAGCTCTATATCATAGTAGCATTTAGCCATATAGGTACTCATCGACACATCCTTGACACTTGACTTAACCTTGTTTTGCTGGCTTCCAAATTCTGCTTCAAGGCGATAAAACGCACCATCAAGACCAACTGCTCCGGAAAACCTGGGCCCGGAATCATAAGACCTCGGAGTAATGCTTGAATCATCCAGCGCGGCATAACCCGTCGACCCACTCACATAAGGCATTGCGGCACTGGCACAAGGAGCAGAAAATGCCAACGCCATAAGCCCAACCACAACTCCTGCAACTGTTTTTTTCATTATTGGTTCATTATTCTATATAAAAAATACGACGCAACGGATCTTGCAGTAAAAGTAACATATTGCCGCAACACGACCAAGCCCTGGCAGACATCTCTTTTCATTACAGAAAAAGCTGCACGACACCCCCGGATAAGCGTTGTTTTGCCGGACGAAATCCATTCAGTACATTGTCCATGAAAAGCAAGTTTTATAGTAATAATCGTTACCCTAATCTGACCTTTTATGGAATGGATCACGCAGCCAGAAGCATGGATTGCATTGGCGACATTGACGGCTCTGGAGATAGTTCTTGGTATAGATAATATTATTTTCATTTCGATCATCGTCGGGCGTCTGCCGAAAGAGCAACAAGGCAAAGGTCGGATTATCGGACTTGGGCTTGCCATGCTGACAAGAATCGCCCTCTTGCTCTCAATAACCTGGGTTATGGGATTGACAAACGATCTCTTTACCCTGTTTAACCACACTTTTTCAGGGCGTGACCTGATTCTTCTTGGAGGAGGGCTCTTTCTGCTTGCAAAAAGTACCCAGGAGATCCACCAGAGTCTTGAAGGCGAAGAAGAGACAAAACAAGGGGGCTCTGGCAACAACTTTATCTTTACGATGCTGCAGATTGCCGTTATCGATATTGTTTTTTCGCTTGACTCGGTCATTACTGCGGTTGGCCTTGCCGATGATGTTCAGGTGATGATCATCGCAATCATGATTTCCATCGGCATCATGATGTTGGGTGCCAAAGCAATCAGCGACTATGTCGAAGCGCACCCGACCATTAAAATGCTTGCACTGAGTTTCCTCATCCTTGTCGGCGTCACCCTGCTTGCCGAAGGAGTCGGGTTTGAAATTCCAAAAGGGTACATCTACTTCGCCATGGCCTTCTCCATCTCGGTTGAGATGCTGAATATCCGGCTGCGCAAAAAAGCCTCGAAGCCTGTACATCTTCATCCAACAATGAATATTGACGGCGACAATGCCTGAATTCAGCCCAGCGTCAGCCGTTCAATCAGAATAGCGGCTGACACGGATGCATTGAGGGACTCGACCCGCACGCTGGTGCCAGTATGTGGTATGCGCACCAGCCTGTCAGCCACGGCTCTCACTGGATCACTGATCCCGTTGGCTTCATTGCCAATCACCAGCACTATTTTTTCAGGCCTGTCAGAGAACTCCCTGAAATCCTTTCCATCGAGGGACGAACAGACAACAGCATAACCCTGTTTCTGCAGCCGCCGGAGTTCAAGGCAAAGATGCTCAACCCCTGAATGGCGAATGGCATAAATACTCCCTGCACATGAGCGTACGGCTTTTGCATTGTACCGGTCGGAAGTTCCGGCGCTGCACAGCATGGCATCAGCCCCGAACCAGACCGCTGTTCTGAGTATTGTGCCCACATTCCCCGGATCCTGGACTTCATCGAGCGCAACAATGAGCGATCGCCCCTGCTTCACCTCCGCTTCATGCACATCCTGTCGCTGTTGGCGGAAAACGCCAAAAATCCCCTGTGATGTGGAGGTCTGGGCAAGCTGTGAAGAGTCTCTGTCGGTAACCGAAAAAACTTTTTCCCTGTACCGCTGGGCATAAGAGGCTGCCTCAGCTTCTCCCTCCCTGATCAGCAGTGCAACAAGCATCTCCCCATCGGGCAGGTTCATGCAAAGTTCCCTCACCGAGCGAAGACCTTCTGCCAGAAAAAGCCCCTCCTGATCCCTGAACTTTTTCTGATGAAGTTTCACAAACTGCTTGAGCTTGGCCTTGCTTAACGCAACCTGCTTCATGACTTCGCTCCAGCTCTCTTCAGGCTTGAGATAATTGAAGTCGGATCATGAGTAAAATCTGTCGGGGGCGTCCCGCTTGCCCGGGAGAGAGCTGCGCCATCAAGTTCAACCGAAAACCCATCTGCGCACTCCGCATCCCCTTCTGAACCGTTCATACTGCGCTGGATATACTCGTCAAAACTCTCCCTGTCCATGGAATACCCCTCAAGAATACAGGGGCGTTCCTGGTCACTTTCGGCAACACCCCGCATCGAAGGAGACTCCTCAGCAACCATGAGCGTGATCTTCAGCATCACCTCCTCCTTAGAAAGCTCACCAAAACCAGCTTTTTTCACCAGGCGACCGAAAGAAGGCTCATCAATCTTTTCCATCATCTGAAGCAACTGCCCAAGCCCTCCATACATCTCTGCATGAACCCTGAGTGCCTGTTCAACCGATACCACAGTCTCAACTGCTGGCTGGCTGGCGCTTCTCTGCGTTTCAGACATCGGAGCTGCCGGAGCGCTCCCTCTTACGTTCCTGAAAGTTTCTGCGCAAAGAAACTCCTCATCGACGCTATAATCCCTGAGCCGTTCCCGCATGATATCATTACGCTTCTCCCTTGCACGCCGCGTCGAAACAGAATCAACCTCGCTCCGTTGCTGCGACAAAAGGCGCACAACAATGGTAATCCCGGTAAAGGCTGCGGCCAGGATAAAACAGAGGAGAATCAGCTCAAGCCTGAGACCAAACAGCAGCACTACAAGCAGCTCAACTGCAACAAAAGCCGAAAAAAGAGCGAGAAGAAGTTTCAGGAAAAAACGTTCATTCATAATTTTTTTGGTCATCATCCATTAACAGGTCATCTGGCAAAGAACCAATATATGGATAAAAACATGCATCAAATCAACAGAATACCTGATTCAATGGTATCAAGCCGGACTTTTCATGTGCTCCTTTTTGCTGCCCACCAAACTCACACCAGATCTCCCCCCCTTGCATTACCACACTTACACCCATCAATTTCCGATATTTTTACAATAAATCGTAAGTTAAAGAAACTAATTCACACCGCTTGTTGTTAAAATTTTGTTATAGTGTATGTATTCTTATAATTTTTAGACAATCGGGGGTGGGTATGTCTCTTGAACAGGCGAAGATGTTTATTGAAAAGCTCCATTCTGACAGTGAATTCTGCGATAATGTCACAAAATTTATACGCCACTCGGGGTTTTCATGTACGATCAACGAGATTAAACAAGCAGAGTGGGAAATTCTGATGGAGAACTATAAGAAAGAGGATAGTTGTCCTTATACATCCCAGCCACATGGGTATGAGAATTGGTCGGGGTAGGGTGTGTTTTCTCCATTTTGTTGATTACCAGGCCAGACTGAGGAGCTCTGGCCGCTTTTGGTTTTGGTCGTGCTCTTTCTTTTCCCACTGTTTTTAGCATAAGTTGAGGGGGGGGCAGTACCGTGCAGGGGTTACTATTGAATTTAATGTAGATATTCAATGGTTTTTCTTCTTTTGCTTCAGCATCCGCTTCGGCAGGCATTCCACTTGATTCCCATTTCGATGGTTCCCGCTTCCAGTCTCAATCAACATTCCAAAATCGGTCACAACATCATACTTCAACTTATGCAAGTTCAGTAAAAGTGATAAATACATGAATACAGACACGGAGAGACTAAAGCTGATCCTAAGTACTGCAAACGAGGGCTTCTGGGACTGGAATCTGATTACCGGGTGGATTTACTTAAGCCCGTGGTTTTCCGAAGTTACCGGTTACTCTCCAGGCGCTTCGGAATTCGATACCGCATTTATTAGAATGATTATTCACCCCGATGATCATCAAAAATTTTTCTTTGCACAACAAGTGCCATTTCAGGATAAAAATGAGATGTTGACCGTCACCTGCAGGATGATCTCAAAGGATGGCGTGATTCATTGGGTAGAAAGTAGATGCCGCATTGTTGAACACGGTGAAAATGGCAAAGTTGTACGTATGGTTGGTACCGTTAGTGATATCACCGATCGTAAGCAGGCAGAGGATGAACTTCTCAAGTTGAACCGTACACTTCTGGCGATCAGCAATTGCAATCAGGCACTTCTTCATGCTGAGAGTGAAACGGTTTTGTTGGGTGAGATCTGCCGCATTGTTGTTGAGACCGGTGGATATCGCATGGCTTGGGTTGGTTATGCGGAACATGACAAGGGAAAAAGTATACGCCCGGTTGCTCAAGCCGGTTTTGAGGATGGTTATCTCGAAACACTTATGATCTCCTGGGCCGATATCGAACGTGGGCGAGGTCCAACAGGAAAAGCAATCCGTACTGGCCAGCCATGTTCTACACGGAACATGTTAGCAGACCCTGAATTTGCACTATGGCGTCCGGAGGCAATAACGCGAGGTTATGCATCCGCTCAGAGTGTGCCGCTGAAAGCTGATGACAAGGTGTTTGGAGCATTAACTATTTATTCGCCTCTGATCGAGGCTTTTAATGCTGAGGAGATGAAACTTCTTGCGGATCTGGCTGACAATCTGGCATATGGAATTGCGATGTTGCGAAATCGTAAGGCACGGGAACTGGCTGAGGATGAGCTGCGTCAAAGTGAGTCTCGCTACCGGAGTTTGTTTCAGAACAAACAAACCGTGATGCTGATCATTGATCCGAAAGATGGCAGGATTGTTGATGCCAATCCAGCAGCAGTAACATTCTATGGCTGGGAGCAGGCTGAATTATGCCAGATGAAAATCAGTCAGATCAACATGTTGACAGAGCAAGAGGTAAAATCAGAAATGGAACTGGCCCGCAACGAAAAACGAAATGTTTTTACCTTCCGCCATTGTCGGGCTGACGGCTCAGTCCGTGATGTCGAAGTTTTCAGCACTCCGATTACTCTCGCTGGCATGTCTCTGCTTTATTCCATCATATATGATATTACCGAACGTAAGGAGTTCCAGGAGGCGCTTCTTGCCAGCAATGAACGGATGCATCTCATAGCGGCTGCGACCAATGCAGGTCTTTGGGAGTATGATCTGAGCACAAATATCAATATTTGGTCAGATGAATTATGGAAGCTCTACGGACTCGAGCCGAAGAGCTGTGAGCCTTCAATGGAAAACTGGCTAGTAACCATTATCCCGAAAGACAGGGCGGGGGTTGAACAAGCTGTCATGGACGCAGTTAAAACGGGCAGCGAATTCAACAGTATATGGCGAATTCGAGATGCTGATGGAAAAATTCGCTGGTTGATGTCAAAAGGAAACCCGATTAAAGACCAAAACGGCAAGATATACCTTTATTCTGGAATAGTTCTTGATGTAACTGAAAGAAAAAGGGCGGAGGTGAAACAAAAGCAATTGGAATCGAATCGCCGTAAATTCCAGCGTCTTGAAGCTATTGGAACGCTTGCGGGCGGCATTGCGCATGACCTTGACAACATTCTCACTCCTGTACTCGGGCTCGCTGAACTTGGGATGTTAGAGCTGATAGAAACGAAAAAACAGTATGGATATTTCAATGAAATCAGTCAGGCTGTCGTGCGAGCCAAGAGTCTTATCTCACAAGTCCTTATCTTCAGCGGGGCGCAACAAAATACGACAACTATCGTTAGTGTTCAGGCAGCTATTGTTGAAGCACTGAAGCTTCTCCGGCCATTAATACCTCCCTCGGTAACAATTGTCCAACATATTGAAAAGAGCTGCAGGAACATTCTTGCTGATTCATCGCAAATCCATCAGGTGATTGTCAATCTTTGCACCAATGCATTGCAGGCAATGGAAAAATCTGGGGGATTGTTGACCATTGAACTCAAAGAGAATAATCCCGACATCGGCCTCCAAACAGAGCATATTGATCTTAAGGCAGAAACCTGTTTACAACTCAGCATTTCCGATACCGGAACAGGTATGGATGACGTTACAGTGGAACGTATATTTGAGCCTTTTTTTACTTCTAAACCTGGTAACAAAGGAAGTGGGCTCGGGCTTGCCGTTGTTCATGGCATTATTACAAGCTTTAAGGGAACGATTTCCGTGGAGACACAGCAGGAAAAAGGAAGCACATTCAAGGTCTATCTTCCGGTAGTTAATGATCATATTGTAAACACAACAATTAAAAAAAATCCAGGAAAGAGAAACGGTCGCATACTGCTGGTGGATGACGATCCGGTTGTGCTTC
>SESH01108695.1_pt1 | contig 11626 bp, 11 predicted proteins | sample 3171561 | NCBI WGS metagenome assembly SESH01 (sample SAMN10866947, study PRJNA518727) | freshwater metagenome | biome: subpolar coniferous forest; feature: holomictic lake; material: water; isolation source: holomictic Lake 442 2011 16.5 m and 2014 13 m | place: Canada: near Kenora, Ontario
CGGGGGTTTTTGCTTTTTGCTGCAGATTTTAACCATTACGTTCCTCTATCTTTTGAGATAATTCAACAAACTCCTAAACCTGAATAGAAATGCCTATTGTTCGTGTTGCCCTCGATGTGCCGTTGTCCACTTTGTTTGATTACACGGTGGATGAAGCTGTTCCCATCGGGCGGCGTGTCATTGTGCCGTTTCGCAACCGTCAGTTGATAGGCGTTGTGATGGCGTGCGTAATTGAATCAGAGTTTGCATCAGGGAAGATTAAGCACGTCGTGCGTATTTTGCGCGATAGTGAGCCAATTTCGTCAAAATTGCTCGCATTGCTGCAGATTTGTAGCGATTACTATCATTATCCTATTGGGCAAACAGTCATGCCGGCTTTGCCTGCGAGATTGCGCTCCGATAAGCCAATTTCGATTAAACAAGAGTTATGTTACCAATTAAGAGAAGATAAGCCCCATATCGACCTGATTCCGAAGCGAAAGATCGTTGCGCGAAATATGATCGCAATGATGGAATTACACGCGTGCACCTTGCAACAACTTAAAACGCTATCTGCATCTGCCGGGGCGCAATTGAAATGGTTGATTGAGGCGGGCTGGGTTGATTCGTTCGAGGTAAATTCCCAAGAAATTGAGCCTTGCTCACACCGTTTTGCTAATGCACATAAACTGACCATTGAGCAGCAAGTGGTTGTTGATGAGGTAAGACAGGCGTCCGGTTATCGTTGCTTTTTGCTTCACGGCATAACCGGCAGCGGGAAGACTGAAGTCTACGTGCATCTGATTGATCATGTTTTGCAAGCAGGGGGGCAAGTGTTGCTTCTGGTGCCCGAAATTAATTTGACGCCCCAGCTTGAAGGCTATTTTTTAAGTCGTTTTCCCGTAGCGGTGCTGGTGAGTTTGCACAGCGGTTTGTCTGAAAATGAGCGACTCAATAATTGGCAACTTGCGCAATCAGGGCGGGCGCAGATTGTTCTTGGTACGCGGTTATCTGTATTTGCCGAGTTGCCAAAACTCGCGCTCATCATTGTCGACGAGGAGCATGACAGTTCATTCAAGCAGCAGGATGGCCTGCGGTATTCAGCGCGCGATGTCGCAATATTTCGTGCGAATCAATGCAAGATTCCCATTCTGTTAGGTTCGGCCACGCCTTCGTTTGAGAGCTATCACAATGCGCTGAGCGGGCGTTATATGATGATGAAATTAACGGGACGGGCGCTGGCGGAGGCGCAGTTGCCTGCAATTAAATTCATACACACCAAGCAAACGGTGATGGTGGACGGTATCAGCGAAGTGCTGCTGCGCGAGATCGCCCAACGCATTGCTAAGCACGAGCAAAGCTTACTTTTCATCAATCGACGCGGATATGCGCCCGTACTGATGTGTACGGAGTGCGGCTGGTTGTCGGATTGCAAGCATTGCGCGGGTAAGATGGTGTTGCACCTTAAGGATCATCGATTGCGCTGTCATCATTGCGGCTATCAGATTCGCGTGCCTGTGCGGTGTCCTGATTGTCAGCATGTCGAGTTGTTACCCGTTGGGACAGGAACGCAGCGAGTCGAGGGTGTATTGCAAGATCGATTTCCAGAGGCTCGCATACTGCGGGTTGATAGGGACAGCACGCGCAATAAGCACGCATGGGAAGTAATGCGCGCACAAATTACGGCAAATGAAGTGGATATTTTGGTCGGAACACAAATGCTGGCGAAAGGACACGACTTCCCTGCGCTGACCCTAGTGGGCGTGTTAAATCCTGACAGCGCGCTCTACAGCAGTGATTTTCGCGCCGCGGAAAAATTATTTGCTCAATTGATGCAGGTGTCAGGTCGTGCCGGCCGCGCCGAAAAACCCGGTGCGGTATTGATTCAAACCGAGTTTCCTGATCACCCGATGTATCGAAGTTTGCAGAATCACGATTTTGAGGGTTGGGCTTCTCAACAATTAGCCGAACGTGAGATGGCCGCATTTCCCCCTTTTGCGTTTCAAGCCATGCTGCGTGCCGAGGGCTTGGTTGAATCTGATGTTTATGCCTATCTTAACAGTGCAAGGCAGGCTGGCGTTAAATTAAATCATCCTGTTGATATTTTGGGTGTCGTGCCCGCGACTCTTGCGCGTCGCGCCAATTATGTAAGGGCACAATTGTTGATTCAGGCCAATTCGCGTCGAGAACTTCAGCAGTTTTTGCGCAGTTGGCAACCAGGGTTGATGTCATTGCAGAATAACAAACTTCGATGTTCGCTGGACATTGACCCGTTAGAGTTTTAAAGTCGCACCTTAAATTGGAGAAAAAGCTATGGCAGCAGTAGAAGGTCACATCGTACCAAAACGTTTTTATGATCGCACGATCAGTGAAAAATTACTTTACACCTGTTTTCTATCCCTAGTTGGCCTGGGTTATTTGATGGCCACATCCTATCTGTATGTGACACATCAAATGAATGACAACAAGCCCGGGTTGTCGGTGGCCGATGTGGCTAACAGTTATTATGGAAATCGAAGCGGAACGCGTCTTGAAGCTGCGATCCGTGGACCGATGTCAGGCAATATCAGTGATGATGACCGTGGCGTGATGGTCGCGTGGCTGAAGGATGGAGCTGAAGAGGAACATTTTGCAAAAGATATCAAGCCGATTTTAGATAAAACCTGTCTTGCGTGTCATGTGCAAAGTTCAGGAATGAATATTCCTGACTTGAGTACTTATCAGGGGATACATAAGTTTGCAGAAGTGGATACAGGAATGTCGATGGCCAGCTTGTTGAAGCTATCGCACATCCATCTTTTCGGCATAAGCCTGCTGTTATTTATGTTGGGCTCGATCTTCATTCAGTGTGAGGTCAACGTCTGGTTTAAACGATTTTTGGTTGTGTCGCCCATGCTGGCCGTATTTGTCGATGTGTTGTCATGGTTTTTGACGAAATACGATTCTCACTATGCCGTAATCGTGATTGCAGCTGGCGGCTTGCTGGGTATGTCGATGGCGCTACAAATCCTGATCTCGCTATATCAAATCTGGACCCTCAAAAGGCCGGTGCACTAATCTATGCTTGAGGCCTTCATCGGGGCGGCTATCACTATCTCAGGTCAGGATGCCGTCCTGACCGGGGATGAGATGAAGCCCTATTGCGCAGACTGGCGCGGGCGCTATTCGGGTGTTGCATTGGCGGTTCTGTTTCCTGCGAATACGCAACAGGTGTCGGATATTGTTAAGCTGTGTGTTGCGAATCAAGTAGCCATCGTGCCGCAGGGCGGCAACACGAGTTTGTGCGGGGCGAGCGTCCCTGCGGGTCCTGGCAATCAGATTGTGTTGAATCTGTCCCGCATGAATAAAATTCGTGTCGTGGATGCGATTAACTATACGATGACGGTGGAGGCGGGGTGTAAGCTTGCCGCATTGTATGAAGCCGCCGAGCAAGCCAACCGTCTGTTTCCCTTAGGATTGACGGCGATTGCAGCGAACTGTGAAATTGGCGGGAATCTGTCGACCAATGCCGGTGGTATTGGTGTGCTGCGCTATGGCAGCGCGCGCGATCTCGTGCTGGGCCTTGAAGTCGTACTGCCGGATGGTCGCGTCTGGAACGGATTGCGCAGCCTGCGTAAGGATAATACCGGCTATGACTTGAAGCAGTTGTTCCTAGGTGCTGAGGGTACGTTAGGCATTATCACGGTTGCCGTACTGAAATTGTTTCCGCGTCCTCAATCGACCGCGACAGCTTGCGTGGCCGTCGCGAGTCCTGAAGTGGCGGTTCGATTGCTCGCGTATATTCGGACAACCTGTGGTCAGGCATTGAGCGGGTTTGAAATTATTTCGCGCAACTGTCTGGATCTGGTTTTTAAGCATATCGAAGATGCGCATGAGCCCTTCAAAAAACCATATGAATGGTATCTTCTGATCAAAATTGATGACGTTCAGCATAGCTCACCCGCCGAGGTGATTCGCAGCGCGCTGCTAAACTTTGGTGGAGATGTTCTGGCATTCGGGATTGCGAGTGATGCAAGGCAGGCAGAGGTCTGGTGGCGTCTGCGTAAATATATCAGTGAGGCTCAAAAGATTGAAGGGGTGAGTATCAAGCACGATGTTGCCGTTCCAGTGAGTCGCGTCGCGGAATTTATTGCGGTGGCCAGCAGCGCGCTGCGCAACCGGTTTGACGATCTGCGCATCGTGGCATTCGGGCATATGGGGGATGGCAATATTCATTTCAATGTGTCGAGGGTAGACTCAACAGTAAATGATGCCTTTATCGTGCAGCATGAATCCGAGGTTAATCGTCTTGTCTATCAGGTTGTGCGAAAATTGGGCGGCAGCATTAGCGCTGAACATGGCCTAGGGCAACTCAAGCGCGAAACGATTCGTGATTATAAGGACCCGATCGAGCTGGAAATGATGCGTATGATTAAGCAGGTGTTTGATCCTGCATGCCTGATGAATCCGGGGAAGGTGATCTAATCGTCGCAAGGCGCAAGCGCTGTCGCGCTAAAGTCGCGTGAGTGCCGGCCAGGTCGCACGCAAGTGTTATAATCAACGCCTCATTAAAGGTGCTGTTTATGTCCGTCGTCTTAAATTTCAAATCCCATATTGCCGAATTATTTGCCGAAGCACTGCGCGAAGTCGCGCCAGAGCAAATCGGTGCGTCTATCCTGATCGAGCGTCCTAAGCAGGCGACACACGGAGATTACGCATGTAATCTAGCTATGCAGCTTGCGAAGCCGCTGCGTAAATCGCCGCGCGAGATTGCCAATCTGCTGATTGCGGCCCTGCCAATGTCGGATGTCATCGATAAAGTTGAGATCGCCGGTGCCGGATTTATCAATCTGTTTGTGACCCATGCCGCCAAACAGGCCATCGTGCACGCAGTACTGCATGCCGGTGCAGGGTATGGTCATGTGCATCTGGGGCAGGGGCGAAAAGTTCAGGTGGAATTTGTGTCCGCTAATCCGACAGGTCCTTTGCATGTAGGGCATGGTCGCGGCGCTGCCGTCGGCGATTGTCTGTGCAACGTGCTGCATGCGGCCGGCTGGAATGTCACGCGCGAGTTTTATTACAACGACGCAGGCGCGCAAATTGAAAATCTGATGCGCTCAGTGCAGTTGCGCTGCAAGGGCGTGACGCCGGATGATCCCTCATGGCCTGAGGCCGGCTATCGTGGTGATTACATAGCTGATGTGGCGCGCGCTTACATGGCATGTGAAACCGTCGAGGCGGATGATCAGCATACTACCGGTAGCGGGGATGTGGATGATGCGGTGGCTATTCGTCATTTTGCGGTGGCCTATTTGCGTCGCGAACAGGACTTGGATTTGCGCGCCTTTCATGTTGAATTCGATGTGTTTTCGCTGGAGTCTGCGCTGTATAGCGAAGGCAAGGTCGATGAGACGGTGGCAGGCTTGATCGCCAGCGGGCATACCTATGAGCAGGATGATGCGCTGTGGTTGCGCACGACCGATTTTGGCGACGATAAAGACCGGGTGATGCGCAAATCCGATGGCGGTTATACCTATTTCGTGCCGGATGTTGCCTATCATCTGGATAAATGGCGTCGGGGCTTTGTGCGGGTCATCAACGAGCAGGGCGCGGATCATCACAGCACCATTACACGCGTGCGTGCAGGATTGCAGGCGCTGGATGTGGGGATCCCTAAGGGCTGGCCTGATTACGTGTTGCATCAGATGGTCACCGTGCTCAAGAATGGCGAAGAGGTAAAAATTTCCAAGCGCGCCGGTAGTTATGTGACGTTGCGCGATTTGATCGACGAAGTGGGCTGTGATGCGACGCGCTATTTTTTGGCTGCGCGTCACCCTGATTCTCAGTTGGTTTTTGATATCGATCTGGCGAAATCCAAGAGCAATGATAATCCGGTGTATTACATTCAGTATGCGCACGCACGGATTAGTACCGTATTGGAAACCTGGGGTGGCGAGCGTTTGAGTTTATTGAATGCGGATGTCAGCCTGTTGGATAGCGAATATGAATCGGCGTTATTGCAACAACTAATTGATTATCCTCAGGTAATTGAGAGCTCGGCGCAGGACTTGGCACCCCATCTGGTCGCTTTTTACCTGAAGGAATTGGCCGCTGCGTTTCATAGTTATTACAATGCGTCTCGCTTTTTGGTTGAGGATGAAGCGGTCAAATGTGCGCGTCTTGCACTGATTGCAGCAACAGCGCAGGTGATGAAAAATGGCTTGGCACTGTTGGGTGTTAGCGCCCCGGAAAAAATGTAGTTTTGCCAAAAGCTGATTATTTTAAATTGGAAATGAACAAAAAATGAGTAAAGTTACAGGCAGTAAACCATCAGCACCGAAAAAAAGTGGCAGTCCACTGCTTGCCGGGATTCTGATGGGGATGGTGGTCGGTGTCGCTTTGGCGGCAGGTTTGGCTTGGTTTATATTGAAATCCCCTAGTCCCTTCGTCAATAAGGAAGCGACAACACGGCCAGCGGCGGAAGTCGCGACGGTTGAAGTCGTACGTCCCGAGCCTGTTAAACCGAAGGTTGACGTTGAGGCGGCATCCGGCGTGGACGAGGCTAAGCCTCGTTTCGAATTCTACAAGGTATTGACCGATAAGCCGGATGCGGCCGATGCGCAGCTCAAGCCGGCTGACAAGCCTAAAGCCGAGGAGTCAAAAGCGCCGCCTAAGTTTTTGCAGGCGGGTTCCTTTGCCAGTGCGACCGATGCTGAGAATTTGAAAGCAACGCTTGCAATGAAGGGGCTGGAGGCGAGTGTGCAAAAGGTGACCATCCCGGGAAAAGGCGAAATGCATCGCGTACGAGTCGGCCCGTTTTCAAGCGAGCAGGAGTTGAATAGCGCGCGCGGTACGTTGAAACTAAATGGCCTTGATGCCGCGCCTGTACGCTGATCTGATCGTTTTACACTTTTTATTGTATTTTTGAGGAGAGATAAATGAAATTCAGTCTTAAAAGTTTGCTTCTGGCGGTAGCTCTGTTGATGTGTGGAACTGCTTTTGCCGCAGTACAGGGTAAGGAATTTACCCTGTTGGCCGCGCCGCAAATCGCAAATGCCAAGAAAATTGAAGTGCTGGAATTTTTCTTCTACGAGTGTTCGCATTGTTATCATTTGCACCACGAGCTGGCTGCCTGGGAAAAGAATTTGCCAGCTGATGTCGAGCTGACTTTTGTACCGACAATTTTCCGCGATTCTACTGAGCCGCTGGCGCGCACTTACTATGCGCTCGATAGCATCGGTAAAATCAAGCAGGTAGATGATGCAATCTATCAGGCGATCCATGTGAAACAAGCAAACTTATATGATCTGGACACGATCAGCGCGTTTGTTGCGAGCAACGGCGTTGATAAAGCCAAGTTTGCTGCCGCCTATAACTCATTTTCAGTGAATAGCAGCATTGTGCGTGCCAAGCAAATGATCCGTGAATATCATATCGAGGGTACGCCCACTCTGGTTGTCGATGGCCGTTACGCAATTACCGGTCTGCAACCGGCCGATACGATCCGCGTATTGAACGAAGTGATTACGATGGTGCGTAAAGGGCGTGCCGCAGCACCAGGCAAGATCAAAGCCAAGCCTTAATGCCCTTAAAGGTCGTTATTAGTGGCGCGTCGAGCGGCTTAGGCTTAGCTTTGGCGCGCCATTATCTTAAGTCGGGTGCCATTGTCGGCGCGATCGCTCGCCGCGATGACTTGTTGCAAGCGCTGACTATTGAATTCCCGGGGCAGGTGCATTGCTATGCGCTGGATGTGCGGGATGCGGCGGCCTTGCAGCTGGCCGCTGTAAATTTTATTGCAAAGGCGGGTGTGCCGGATGTGGTGATCGCGAATGCGGGCGTGAGCGTCGGCACTTTGACCGACTATGCCGAGGATGTGGACGCATTTTCTCAGGTGATTGACATCAACGTGCTGGGGATGGTCAAAACCTTTCAGCCTTATCTGGCGGCTATGCGGCGTGAACGAAGCGGTGCGCTGGTCGGTATTGCCAGTGTGGCGGGGTTTCGCGGACTGCCCGGTGCCGGTGCTTATTCTGCCTCCAAAGCGGCTGCCATAAGCTATCTGGAATCATTGCGCGTCGAGTTGCATGGTAGCGGGGTGAGGGTGGTGACGATTTGTCCGGGATATATTAAGACCGCAATGACGGCGCACAATCCCTATCCGATGCCTTTTATTTTGGAAGTTGACGATGCGGCAAAACGGATGGCGCGGGCGATCGCGCGACAAACGCCTTTTGCAGTCATTCCGTGGCAAATGAGAGGCGTGGGCGGCGTATTAAGTTGCTTGCCGCGCTGGCTATATGACCGCCTGTTTGCACGTGCGCCGCGTAAACCCCGGGGTTTGCATTAAGTTCTGGTCTTTATTCAGGTGTGCTTTTTCGGGGTGAGTAGCCGCAAGGCTGCAACGCCGACCGTCAGGCTAAACGCAATCCCTGCGCCTAGACCTGTCATGCCATAGGTGGTCAAGGTGACCGAGATTAATTGGATCGCGATCAGTGTCAGCAACAAGCCTGCCAGCAGTTTATAAAAATTATTCATAATTGATACGGATAAGAAGACGGGTGGCTAATCTAACTTGCCAGATTTACAACATGCTGACAACTGGTAAAAAAATGCCCCTGAGCCGTGAAGTTCAGGGGCGAAGTTCTTAACTATTTGGGAGGAGTTAAGATACCCATCCAGGGAGGTAATGGGTAATAGCTCGCGCTAATCGCAAGCTAAGGCACGCAGTCTTTCAAAAAGTTCACAAAAAATAAAAAAATTTCGCAATTCTCGCAGGACTCACTTGCTTTACTTCTGCATGCGGGTAATCACGAACTTGCCAGCCGATAAATCGGCTAAAATGTAGGCACTACAATTTATTACAGGCTGCTGTCATGCGTATATTGTCATTGTTGTTTTTTGCAGGCTTTGCATTGCCCGTATTTGCGGCTCAGCCTGTGCCCTCGAATCTGGAGCCCTTATCTCCTCCGCCTGAATTTACGCCTGACTCAGCGGCAGGCGATGAGCCTGAAGTGACCATCGTTAAGCAAACTGAGCTCACCGTCGAAGAGTATCGCTCGGGTGGTCGTATCTATATGATCAAAGTCACGCCGAAGGTGGGACCTCCTTATTATCTGGTCGATAGCCGCGGCGATGGTAAATTTGCCCGTCAGGAGAGTCTGGACTCCGGATTTCGCCCGCCCCGCTGGATCATCAAGACCTTTTAACTCATGTCTGTTTACACTACTGTTTCCGAAACTGAGCTGACAGCGTGGCTCAATGATTATTCTTTAGGGCAGTTGCAGGATTTGCAGGGCATCGCTTCAGGCATCGAAAATACTAATTATTTTGTTACGACCAGCAATGGCCGGTTTGTGCTGACCTTGTTCGAAAAACTTAATGCGGACGAATTGCCGTTTTATTTGAACTTGATGGCGCATTTAGCCCGTCATGGTATTCCCTGTCCTGCACCGATGGCCAACCGGCATAATCAGTTTTTGGGCATGCTAAATGATAAACCTGCTTGCATCGTCAGTCGTCTGAGTGGCAAGTCCACAACGGCACCGACACAGGCGCACTGCGCTGCGATGGGCCTGATGCTAGGTCAGATGCATATTGCAGGACAGAGTTTTACTCAGATTATGCCGAATCCGCGTGGCGCTGCATGGCGTGCTGCCACAGCACCTCAAGTCAGGCCCTTCATCGCGGCCGAACAAGCAGCATTGCTCGATAGCGAAATCGCCCTGCAAGCTCAGCGTAATCATTCCATTCTGCCGCAAGGCTTGATTCACGCCGATTTGTTTCGCGACAATGTCCTGTTAGAAGGCGAGCGCGTAGGGGGGCTGATCGATTTTTATTTCGCCTGTACCGATGCGTTGCTCTACGACATTGCCATTACCGTCAATGACTGGTGCATGCGTGCAGATGGCACGCTAGATGCCATTTTAGCGCAGACTTTTTTACGTGCGTATCATGCCGTGCGCCCGTTGCAGGACAGTGAACATCAGGCATGGCCGATGATGTTGCGGCAGGCTGCGTTGCGTTTTTGGCTCTCTCGCCTTTTCGATAAATATCTGCCGCGCGATGGCGAATTGATCCATGCGCATGACCCGGCTCATTTCGAACGCATACTAAAAAATCATATTGATACCTCGCAAGCCGTTTGGCTGTGAACGGACGCTAAAATGGAAATCAGGAAATTAAATGCTGCGCGCGGTTGGATATGGGTGAAACAGGGCTATCAGCTCATCATGCGGAATCCGCTGCTGTCCATTGCACTCGCTTTGGTTGGCGCCTCGATGTTGTTTTTTGCCATTCTCATCCCGCTTATTGGCCCTCTGCTTGCCGTCCTGCTGATGCCGCTGCTGATGGCAGGTTATATGCGCGTTTGTCGTGCGCTTGAAGAGGCGGAAGAGGTGGAGTTTGCGCAGCTTTTTGCAGGATTAAAAAAACAACCTTCGCGCTTAATTGCGCTCGGTGGCTACACGCTGCTGGGGTTGTTGATCGCATCAATGGTGATGATGGTGGTTGGCGGTGAAGCGCTGAACAAACTGCTGCAAAGTTTTCAATCTGCCAATGACCCGGAGCTGCTGGTGAATGCCATGTCAACGGCCGGATCAGGGGTTGTATTAGGCTTGATGCTAGGGTTTGCATTGGTGTGTCTGTTGATGATGGCCTTCCAATACGCACCGATGCTGGTCTTCTTTAGCAACGTGCCGCCGTTAGTTGCGTTGCGCGTCAGCCTAGCCGGCTTCTTACGCAACCTCATTCCGTACACGGTTTACAGTCTCATCATCCAAGCGATAGGGCTGGTACTGAGCATCTTGCCGTTCGGCGTGGGAATGATCGTCTTTATCCCGCTTTGCTTTACCTCGCTCTATGTCAGTTATCGCAACATCTTCCCGTTCGCGGATGAGATTCCGGCGGCGCTTGTGCAGGAGGCGGGCGCATGACGCATCGGTGTCAACATTACGCCTGAAATATTAGTTTGTGCTAATATTCTGTCATTCGAAAAGGTGTCAGGATAAGCCATGCAAGTTGAGCTCGACCCATCCGCAATCAAACGTGCGCAATTGCCGCATAATCTGCTTATTTCCGCTTTGTTCGGTTTTAATTTGCTGATGGCTCCCGCCGTTATTGCACTGAAATTCGGCATGATAGGGCTGCTGATTCCCTTTTTGAGCACCGGTGCGTTAATAGGGGCGATCTATTTGCGTAGCAGAAAACAGACGCTCTGGTTTGTCGATGCGCATTGGCGACTGGCATTTAAAAATAGTCGCTGGCTGATGTTAGGCTATGCCATTACGGCGCTGCTGGTGCTTGTTGCTTGGCTGGTGAGTCTCGCCGCTGCTAATCCGAGCATGGGTCACATTATCTGGACGGCACTCACGCGCATTGCCATTTTACCTACATTAGCCGGGGTGATGATTACCGCAATCATGGAGGCGGGTGCGATCAGTCTTGCATCAAAGCGCGAAGTGCCCGATAGCCTCGTCGCGAGTTTCCCGCCTCAGGTGTGAGGACGTTAGTTAATCCGGTGTTTGTTCAAGCGCCTCATCCGTTCCATTTTTTACCAGTTTGTAGTTATAAGTGAAGCCCGCTCGGTATTTAATCAACGCATGATTTTTTTCGAGCAGTTTCAGCAGCAATCACAGCTCTTTGAGTTTTAATTGGCGGATTCAACTCTGAA
>SESH01044928.1_pt1 | contig 11623 bp, 5 predicted proteins | sample 3171561 | NCBI WGS metagenome assembly SESH01 (sample SAMN10866947, study PRJNA518727) | freshwater metagenome | biome: subpolar coniferous forest; feature: holomictic lake; material: water; isolation source: holomictic Lake 442 2011 16.5 m and 2014 13 m | place: Canada: near Kenora, Ontario
ATCAAGTCGCAATGAAATATGTTCGGTTGCCATGCGTTTGAGATTGGCACGGATGCGACGCGCAAAGTCCGTTTTGGCGCTCAGAATGGGTTGGCGTTGCACAATGACGGACAGGTATTCGCGATGTGCTGCGATGGCGAAAGCTGTACGAATGGCCTCGTCCTTGAGTGTTATTACTTCTCCCGGTTCCGTCTTGGTGGCTTGGATGACCGTTCTAAAATCGGGGGTTCCGCCCGGTAGTTTGCACCAGACGCGGTATTCCGGCACGGCATCGTAATACGTAGGCAGGTTCTGCGCGCGACGCTGAGCATAGAGAGCTGCTCCCGTGGCCAGTGCATCACGGTTGACAATGCATGTTGTCACACCCGGCCACACTTGTAGGATTGCCTGACGTGCGGCATCAGTCCAGAGTCTGGGAACCCAACCGTGCAACAGCACGGTGTCACCGAGAGCCGGTGTCGCATGCTTCGGCGCGATATCCTTCAGTCTTGTTTGAAGCAAAGACCAGACTTCGTTGGCGGGTGGGCTTTTCGAGACCTCGTAGTGGATGATGCGTGGACCCGACATGGCGTGCGCCGATATCCTATCGGTTTGGTTTTCGTCAATTGAGCGTTGCAGGGCCGAGCCGGCAGGGCCGATTACCAGACTATGGCGCGTTATGCGGTTTGGTTGCGGGTTAAAACTCCGAAGCCATGCATTCCAGATCGCGAAGAGCGGGTCGCATGGTGGGCATGGGCGGAGAGTCGGACGTTCATCCCATGTGCGCGTTGGATAGGAACGCACGGGACTAAGCCATTTGGGATCCCTTGTGTGCGGCTCGATTTCGAGACGAGTCACCTCTATTCCAGCCGACTCGAAGTCAACGACCCACACTGAACCTTTGTGTTGCCTTGGCGGCTGGCCAGTTTGGTGAAGCCAGTTTAACGCCAATGCGACAGGGCGCCAGATGAGGTAGCAATTCCCGAAACCTGCCATTGCCAGTTCCGCTAGTAGTGCATCCTGCGCATCCTCGTCCATCAGGTTGGGCACTGTAATTGCCGCACCTTGTTTGTCAGCGCCATCCAAGCAGGCGGCAATTGCTTGTGCGATTGCCCTTGAAGCAGTGATTCTCCCGCGCACACCATCGGCGTATTTCCATGTGAGCGGTTGATCACCACGGAGCAAACGTGTCCAAGCCAATTCAATGGATATGGTACGTGTCAGGGTCTGTGAGCGAAGGGGATGTTGAGAATTTCCCGTGAATAGGTTCCATATTGTTTGCTCTTCACTATCCAACGGGGGAACTCCTTGCGGAACGTACAAGACGCGTTGCTCTGGCTGGACACTTTCCGTTGGCACATTAAGCCACCGAAAGGCGCGACCGCTGGCATCGAAACCGACGCTCATGCGAGTAATTCCTTAAGAAGGTCGTGGACCGTGTCGCGGATGGAGTCTCGGTCCCCTGGCGCACCGTGACACTCCAACAAACGTGCACCTCCCACAAGGGGAGTAATTATGGCTTTATGACGACCTGGTGGTTGGTCCCAAGCAGCCCTGATAATCAGGGGCGCTACGACCCTTGCTGGTGCACCGGTAGTTTGGCGTCGAATGTCTTCATTACGCCAGGTATTCATGGCTGCATTCAAGCTACGCCCCCATTCCTCACGGAGAAGAGCACCTTGTGTTCCCCAACGCGCATCGCCAATCATGGCCCAGATGGGTAGAATACGGACTTCGTGGATATCCGTGGGTAGTACAGCCACATATAGATCTGCATTCAGTGCGGATAGGGGCCAGTTTGTTCGGAGAACTTCATCCACATCTGTGGGGTTGAGCAGGTGGATTGTTGCATCTTGGCCATTCGCCGCGGAAACAAGAAACGGACCAGGAAGGGAGTGCGGCTTGAGCCATTCGCCCATCTCAGGTTGCGCTCGCACGCGGAAGGGCCTGCAGGCTGGCTGGTATTTGACGGCTTGAAACTGTTCGATGGAATAGGCGAACCAGAGTCGCACGAGGTCGGCCCATGTTCGACGTTGCCACCGCCAGGTCTGGTCCAGAACATCTTCCTGCCTCAGCAGGCGCTGGTACTCCCGCCAAACCTGAATGTACCGTACGTTCTGTTGGAGCGCGTAATTCGGTGTTCGGCAGGGCGTCTTAAGTGGCGTCACAGTGGCAAATGGTTGCTCGTGCAGGAGTTCGTCGCATAGGCGTTGAAAACTGTTTACCGTGTCGCTACGGCATGTGCGGCACTTCGGCAACATTCCCGGTGCGATTGATCCGCACTGTTTACAGGCGGCATCGACATAAGCGCGTGCCTGCGGAAACGCACGCGAGCAAAGGTCGCGTACCACCCGATTCTCCATCGTGTCAGTCGTTTCCTGACGCACAACGGCCAGGAGTCGCTGTTTTTCTCCTGCCTTCACGGCGGCTGTTGAACCTGGACGGCGGGCGTAATCAACCAAGGCCACGACATCCATTTCCTGCATTCGGTCCATCGGAACGTCACGATGGAAACGGCGAAGCATGCGCCGAGGTCTGGCTGCGAGTTCGTTCAGATGGGGAGGCAATCCGCGGGCTAATTCCCAGATCAGCGCACGGGGGGCTGGCCCGTCGTCAGTTGATCGAACAAATTGTGTCAGCACATCTGCCAGCGGCATTTCCAAAGATGCATCCCGCTTCTCATGACGTTCGTCGTGGAGAATCCCTGCGATGCTCTGCAAGTAGCGGGTCAGCCATTCATGATAGACGCGGGCGGCGCTGCTTCCGTTTGCTTCATGCCGATCTTCGTAGCTCAGAATGTGAGCGCCCCTGGCCCCAACGTTCGGGTCAGGGTGCCGGTACGGAAAGTCGCGTAAGCCATCTTCGCGGAAGGAGGGCCCAGGAAGTTCGACAAATATCCACGTAGGGCGTGTACGCAGGTTGATGCGTCTCTTTTGCACCGGGCATGGGGTGACCAAGTCAGCACATTCGCGCACAGAAAAGAGAAAGCCCGCACCATTGCCGGGGCGAAGCCAATCTGTCATGGCCTTTTCCCTGTTGGGGGAATCGGACATGGTGTCCCATGGATAATCGACAAAACGAGACTCCATGGTCGCTTCCGAGGTCTGCGGGTTAACCGTCATAAGTCCAGTCAAGGCCGCGCCACAGGAAGAATCCGGATCGGTTCTGTTGCGGATCCTTGGCCTGTTGGAAAGCCTTCGCGAGCGGTTCATCCTGCACACGTCCGACGATCTCACCAACGGCGTCCAAGGCCTGGCGCTGTTGGGAGAGATCCAAGCCCCTTAGTTTCGGCATGATTCTCATCGCAATCTGGTCTGCCAGTGGTCTTGCCGTGCCGGCCGGATTCAGCGCGCGATCAACCGGGTAGTTGACGATGTACTGCAACATCGCCTGGTAGGTGCGGTGTGCAAATGGGCGGCCGAGTATGTCTAACTGTGTGTTCAGATCGCTGAGTGTCTGTACCGCGTCCACATGATCAGCCTCGCTGACCGTTCTCTGCCATCCGGTCCAGCGATCACGGCGCAACATTCCTGATCGATCATCCTGTAGCGCACCTCCGTTGGTCCTCGCACGTAGTTGGAGCGGGCGCCCAAAGTGGAGAACGTTGGCTCGGTCGATGACTTTGTCCGAAAGACTCTGCGTCGTCTCATCCTCATTCATGGTCCCGACAAACAACGTATTGTAGTCCGCAAAAAGTCGAATTGCTGGCTCTTTAACGTCTTTCTGCCCGGCTTTTCCATGGTAGCCAGCAAAAACTTCCATGCTGACTTGGCGGAGGTGTTCTTGGTCATCCAGAGACCCTGCCCGACGCATCTCCAGTTTGCTCAAGAACTCGCTGAAGTAATATTCAATCCGTGCAAGATTCATCTCGTCCAGCAGCACCATGAGCATGTACTGTTTGAGATCTGGGCTTTCAGCAAGTGAACGAATGCCATTGGGATCTTGGCGGCCGCCAAACTGGAACAGAGCGCGTGCCATGGGTGTTGCCTCGTAGCGATTCGTGACGTAGTTGAAGAAGCCCAAGAGGTCCTTCGGGCTGTCCCAGCGCGGTTCGACGGCCAATGTGACAAAGTGGATGCCCATCGCCCTAGCATACATCTCGGGTAGCCGACTCTTTCCAGTGCCGCTGACACCTGCCATAACCGTGAGGCACGAAATATCCGATGTCTTGAGCGCGGTGTGGAATGCCAAGAGTAGGCGGTTGGGGATATCGAATCCCCTTGTTTCGTTCACATAGGATTTCAGTTGGCGCAAGGCGGCATTTTCGTCAGCGTTCTTATCGTGCGTGGGCATCTTGAACGGCGGATCCTGTACGAGACTTACAAACGAAGATTGGCGCAACACGACTTCACCACTACGTGCCTGGCCAATGACGTCCAGCAACTGGCGCAAACGTTGGATTGATTCTTCAAGAGTCTGCTTCTCCTTCTTTAGTTCCGCAACCATCGATTGGTTGATCACAGCCTCCATTTTCGCTTTTGCCGACTGTTGTACGGCTGCAGCTAAAGCCTCTCTTGCTTTCGCAAGTGCGGCGTCCATATCCTTTGTCTTCGCGCCTAGATCCACCAGTTTCGCATCTGCAAGCGCGGTCTGGGCAGCGAGTTGAGTCAGCAATGTTTCCGACTCACGCACTTTCCCTGCAAGTTCATCGAGTCGTCCGACTAGTTTTTTAGCCTCCTCTGCCTGCACATTCCAATTCGCCACTTCCGCCATGAGTTGATCGCGGCGCTGTTCCAGGCCGGCCTTCTCTTCGATAGCCGCGCGTGTCTTTTCTCCCAATTCCCCCAAGGTCTTTTCCAGCGCATCCCTCTCGGCTTCCAATGCGGGGCGCGCGTCGAGGAATGCCTTCGCTGTCGCGGCGCGACGAAGGGTTTCTTGGGCATCCGCCAAGGCGGCTGTCAACGCGTCGAGCTGGGCCTGCACGCCTACAATCTGCTGGCGTAATGCTTCCAGCGTCTTGACGTCCCGTCGCATGATTTCCCATTCACTGATCTTCCAGAACTCCCGACGGTGAAACAAAAAGGCGTAGCCTGCGACCAACATGCCGAGCATGGTGGCGACAAAGGCGGTGGTATAGAGGAGCACTTCGAGTGTCATGGCTGGTTCTCCTGGTCAAGTAATGACGAAAACTTCCTGCTATTTGGTGGGGACTGCATTCGTGGCGGCGCCCTGATGCGCCGACACGTCTGCGCGCAGTCGCTTTGCCAACTCGATATTCCGCGTCTCCAAGTTCGCGTTCTCGGTGCGCTTCTCCGAAAGGTTCTTCTCTGTCGCCACGAGTTCTCCGCGAGCCTGGTCTAGGTTGTGCTGCAATTCATCTCGTTGTTTGGTCAGTGTGGCCAGGATTTCATCTCGTTGTTTGGTCAACGTGGTAACATCCGCCTGCGTTTTGGCAAGTTCTCCCTTTGCGGTGGTCAAGATTTGCTCCACTTTCTTCATTTCGTCGCGCAAGACGGTTAGCTGTCTCCCAACCTCATCGAGTTGCAGTTGGGTCTTTGTCCGTTCCCCATCGAGTTGGGTAACGCGATGTTGCATTGTTGCCGCCTGTTGCGTATTGCTGACTACGAGCGTGGTCGTGTATGCAAGTTGTTTTTCCATCTCTGCGGTACGCGCTATGGCATTGCTCCGGCTGGCGTCGGCATTAGCAAGACGCTGGCTGGCATCCTCCAGTTCGCGTGATACACGTTGCCATTCCCCTTGGGCAGAACGCGTCCGGGTTGCCAGGGTTTCGAGGTCTTTACGGTTTTCTACTTGTGCCGTCGTCTGTGCTGTAATCTGGGCATCCAAAGCGATCTTGTCCTGACGCAGACGCATGCATTGGTCCTCCAGCGCTGTTGCGGTAATACGAAGACCATTCGTTTGCGAAGAAAGAGTTAACACCATAGTCCAAAGTTCATTGGTGGCAGCGACGGCTCTACGAAGATCGGCCTCGGCTATTTCACGATCTATCTGCGACTGTCGAAGCAATTTGGTCGCCGTCACAACCTCAGCTTTTCTGGCTGATAGTTCGGCGGCTATTGTGACCAGGTTCGTTTGTAGATCGGCAGCAATGACTTCATTGGATGCGCATTCCATGCGTAGTGCGCTGGCACGAGCAATCATTTCATTCCGTTCAGCGCTCATGGTTTCCCACTGTGCCTTTGCCTTGAGAAGCGCTAGATGGCCCTTGAGACCAAAGGCTTGTATAACGAAGACGCTGATCGCGATCAAGATGAGCACCACAAGCCATTTCGCACCAGGCGGGCGCAGTCGGTTGCTGATCTCGTCTTCTTTCTCGCTGTTACTGTCAGGATTCATGTTGGCCTCCGTTTGTCATGGAATTCCACAGTGTGCTTACCTCGTTGGCGCAGGCTTCTATATTCTCGCGCAATTGGTAAACCCAGAATCGTTTGATGCGCCATCCCTGTGCAACGAGTGTCAAATCGCGTTCAATGTCGGAAACTTTACGCATGCCACTGATGTCCCGGTGGCATTCGCCGTCAACTTCGATGTCCAGTTTGCAATTCTTGGACACGAGGCCGACATCAAGGAAGCGACCGCATGTGGCATACTGTTGAATCACCGGCAAGCCCCTATCCCAGAGCAACTGGGCAAATTGGGGTTCCCACACCGGGCCAATCAGTTCTGGATCGCCCATGATGGGCGGCGTTTTATGCGCGATTCTGTGCGCGACGGGATCAGGATCCTCAGATTGCGGTGTATCCTCTTCTGCGTTCAATAGTGCGGACAGGTGTTTTCGACCGATTTCCCCGGCACTCCACTCCTTGACCCATTGTTTCGAGCCGAATACATGAAGAACTTTTCGTGCACGGCTCACTGCGACGTTGAAGCGGTTCGGGTCTTCTTCGTAGAACCACAGCGAGCCCTTTGGCATGTCAGGACCGCCGACCAGGCTGAACAGCATGAGATCGCGTTCGCCGCCTTGAAAGCCGTCAGCTGTGTCAACGCGCAAGTCCCATATAGGCGGTATCAGATTGCGTTTCCCGGTCTGTTCGATGGCATCTGCAATTCTGCGAGCCTGTTCCCGGAATGGTGTGACGACGCCAACCGTGCCGTTGAAGCCGGCTTCTGCAAGGCGGATCAGTTCCTGGACGATTCGCTTCACTTGCTCCGGACTCCAAGAGCCTCCGCCTTTGGCAGCGCACCCATCGGGGTTGCAATCGGTCCAGCGGATCCCGTGAGGCCCAGTAATGACATCGCGGCGGTTTCCCGTTGTGAGAACAATCAGGCGTTCCCGATAGAACTGTTTGTTGAAGTAGGCAGCAATTTCCGGATCGCACCGGAAATGCTCCCGCAATCCGATTGGACCGCGCAGCGGCAGGGCGCGCGATGTTGACGCAAGTTCGTAAAACGATCGATCGCGATATCTGTACCGGTCAAATGGATCGGGGTTGGAGGTGCCAGTGCGAAGGCGCAGTCTATCCTCTTCGGTTGGTTTAATGCGCGAAACAAAACGCAATTGCTGCGGATCCCCAACCGCAAGGAGGCGGCGGCAACGGAAAAGGAGTGGAATCACTGAAGCAATGTCGCATTGACTTGCCTCGTCCACAATCAGGAGCTCAAAGATCGCGGCACGAAGCGGGAGATGTCTTCCGACAGACAATGTTGTTGTAGCCCAGAGTGGCAGGTGCTTTGTCAGGTATTGGTAGTGTTTTGCGGAGAGGCGACTTGCGCGGTTGTCGCCACCGTTGCGAGCGTCCTGCGTGATGGTGGCGCGCAATTGGTCCATGATTTCGCGCTCATCCGAAGATTCGAAGTCACACCCTCTTGCACGCGCGAGTTCACGAAGGCAATTCTTCACGGTCTCCTGGGCTACCTGACGGCGCTGGTGCAACTTTTCTTCGATGGCCGGAAGGTTGGGCATCCCCTCCCATGTCTTTCTCAGTTGGGCCATTTTTCGGCCCTGTTGCACGACTTGGGCCGTTGCGGCCCAATTCTCCATCTTGCCGCCAATCTCATCCAACTTTCTCAAGAACGCCCAAGTCGTTTCCTGCGGTAGTTTCGTGTCGTTATCGAGCGCCAACGCCAGTCGCTGTGTTGTTGCGCGTATCTCGGAAAGGAATGGGCGGAGCGTGAGCCACCGAAGAAGCAAGCTTGGTGGTGATAGCCATGGCGATCTTGGCAACGGCGGCACTCGGTTCAGTCTCCGGCGCGTGGCGTCGATGACGGTCTCGGATGGAAGTTCCGGGAGCGTATCCAGAAACTTGCCGTGTGGTGTCTTGCGAAGCGCTTCCAGTTGCTGCGAGAGCGCTTCCATTTCGCTGAACAGTGACTGCGCATCGAGGAATGCGTGCTTGGTTTCCGCAACATCCTGCAATCTTAGCGTAACAGTTTGCCGTTTTCTGTCCGTTGCCTGGTTGGTTGCGGTATCTGTGGTGCCAGCAAAAAGTTCCCGCAAGGCGTCGATCAATGGGCGGCGACTGGCTTCGGGATCCGGGGAGCTCAGACGAACGACAAAAGTACGAGCATCTGCAATCTTGTTTAGGAGGGGCACTACGGCTTCGATCGCCTGATGGTTTCGGCTCGCCAAGATCACGCTTGTCTTGTGGATCGCTGCATGTGCCATGACATTGGCGACGACACGCGACTTGCCCGTGCCGGGGGGGCCAGTCACGACGGTGAGCGGTTGACTGATCGCTGCCTGTGCGGCCTCGGTTTGCTCGAGATTCAGCGTTTCGAGTTCAGCTACTGATGGAAGAGCTGTTGGCGGTTGCGTGGCTGTTGCCTGCGCCGGGGGGTCATACGGAAAGAGCAGCCGCAAGGCAGTTGTGTCGAGTTCCTTATCTGGTATGCGCCGCGGGTCAGACAGCAAGCGAAGTTCGGCTTGCAGGCGACGTGTATATGGTGACGCGCGTTCCGCGGTCAGGATGAATCGATTGTGGAGCCCGCTGCGGGAGATTCCCTGTAACGAATCATTCCGGAGGTTGTATGGGTTTAGCGGTTCCGCTCTGGCGCGGTCGCTGAAGGCGGAAAGCGCGTTGACCAATGCTGGAATCTCTGGTGGCACATGAACGTGACCATCGAGTTGGCCGGAAGGCACATCGAGTTGGCAAAACTCAATGAACGCCCGACGGTTTTCGTATGACGTGCGGAAGGCGGTGTCCAACCATTCTGTATTGACCTCTGGCGAGCCCTCCTGGCGGATGGCCAGCATTGCTGAACCGGGCTGTACTTTGACCGACACGCGGGCGACGAAGACCGGGAGAAGGACTGGTGATTGGTTCTTTGCGTTGACCCGGGCTGAGATATCCAAAGGTCCGGCGATCTGAAACAGGATGGCGTCGCCCTTGGCTGCATCCACCTTGAGTTGCTGGGGCAACATTTCCAGTGGCAGAAAACAGGGACTCCCTTCTGCCCAAGTCTGCCAGTTCCAGGTGGGTGGAAGTTGGATGAAGGACTTGTTTTCCCTGTCAGCGTACGTGACTACAGCCGTGCCACCTTCAATACGGGCACACTCGGCGTAGAACCGGCACAACCTTCGGAATGGGTCCCAGCGTGAGTCGGCGCGATGACTTGTAAGAGTCGTGAGGGTACTGTCGGTTTGTTGGTGTAACGCGGTCACTTCACTGTTCAACTGCCAGATTGAACCTTTTATTAAACGCACGCGTCCACGTTTACGGAGATCGTCCAGAACTTCACTTACGCGGTAAGCGGCGGGAGACTCGTCAAGGAGGCGATGCAACTGGATGGACGTAATTCCATCCCGATTCTTCGAGAGAATTTCCAAAACATCCTCGGGGCGCACGTCTGGCGATTCTGGCATGTGATGCTACTACCTAAGATAATTGCGTCACGAAACGGCTCTTCCGGACAGCCTGGTGCGTGGGTGCATAGGTATGTCGGGGCATGTCACGTTGACATAGTGAACGATACACCTATGATGGATAAAGGGCAAGTACTGGTTGCAGGTGTAGTGCAGCAGTTAACTGTTTGTAAATGAAGTTGTTGCATTTTTGCTGTTCAACGTGGCCGCTGTGGCGTTTTGTGGACATTCCATGCCCGAAGGACTGTTTGTCCGTCGCGCAAGACCCGGAGGCGGGCGGTGGTTGGAGGGACGGGGTTGTGGCACATTCGCGTTGTTCTTTCTTTAACCGGGAAACTTTGCGATTGGCGGCTAAGGCGCGCCGCCCTCCAAGAACGACAGCGGGGTGGCAGGCAAGGGACTGCCTGCCGTTACTTTGTGAGTGGTGCAAGAAGTTGGGGAATTTGTTCCCGCCATTCGACCTGTTCCTGCAGATCGCGGCGGTCCTTGGCGAGCCATGCGAGTATCTGACTGAGGTCGAAGAGGTTTTCCGAGTGCTCGGGAGTCCCTTTGACGCGCTCGCCGCTCTGTACCTGAATAGTGGTCGGGTCGTTCTGCTTGAACTGGCCAGTGATCTCTACGTCGTGGCCGGTGGCGGCGATGTGGAATGCACGCGTGGCGGCTTTGAAACCCCACGTTATGCGAAGGTCTTTCTTGATCCACGGAACAATCCGGTGCGCGGGAAGTGGTCGATTCCGCCATGCCACGAGATTCCGCTTCTCGGTTTCGGAAGCGGCGATGCCGGCCGCGAGGACTTTCCCGACATCGTTGATTTGAAGGCCTCCGATATGGCGGCGACGCACATCGGAACGTGTCACTCCGATCACCAGGCCGTTGCTGCATACGAACCGGAACCAACCCATGAGGGCACGAAAGCGCGTGCTGCCGTCCACCGAGTTCAGACATTCAAGCCTCATGGCCATCGGATTGCCGTCGCCTGGATCAAAGGAGTACTTGTCCGGCAGATAGAGTGAAATTGCCATTCGTTCGCCGTAGGCCGTGATCTTGAGATCCACTTTAACAGCGCCAGGATCGATCTTCGCAGATGCGAGTGCCTTGATCGCCACGTCAAGTACAGCGGTGTGCTGAAGGAAGGCGTACTCCTTAGAAACGATGCCGACTGGCATGAAGGTCTTGTCCTCGCCGAAAGGTTGGCGGACGATCGTATCGAGCTGTGAGTTGACGCCTATCGAGTCATTGGCGGGCAGGTTCAGTGTGAAGGGGCGGCGCTCGAATGTCGGAATGTGCCTGCCGATGTCGCCAAGGGTGCCGGTATGGAACGTCACAGGGGAGTTGAACCACTTTGGCGGTGGCCGAGGGTCTAAGCGGGCAGGGAAAAGATACGCTTGTTGAAGAACCATGGCTGCACCTTCCTGTTTTGTGTCAAATCTCGCCCGGGATGAGGGAGCCGATTTGGTTTTTGGGTTTCGGGTTTGGTTTGCGCGATAGCGCGTCATTGGTCATTGGGGAGAAATGTTTGAGGGCGGCGCGGACGATGGGATGTTCCTGATGGATGCCGCGGAAGATCTCCTGGTGGAGGGTGATGTACTGACGTAGGACGAGGATGGCGTCCTCGCCCATTTCGGGGGCGGTGAAGAGTTCCGGCGCGGCCTTGCCGGAGAAGTCCAGCCCGAGTTGGACGCTGCCGGACGGCAGGAAGGCTCCAATGTCGAAGTTGCTGAGCAGGAGCCGGTGGTCGCGGTTGCCGATGGCTCCGCAGGCGTCTAGGAACCAGGTCGGGGACCCGGTCGCGTTGGCGTGCAGTTGGTCCATGAGCTTGCGTTCGAGGTTCCAGAGGCGCGTGAGTGTTTCCTCCGGCACGCCCAGGATGCGCAGGTGGAT
>SESH01050065.1_pt1 | contig 11616 bp, 15 predicted proteins | sample 3171561 | NCBI WGS metagenome assembly SESH01 (sample SAMN10866947, study PRJNA518727) | freshwater metagenome | biome: subpolar coniferous forest; feature: holomictic lake; material: water; isolation source: holomictic Lake 442 2011 16.5 m and 2014 13 m | place: Canada: near Kenora, Ontario
AGAGGGATTCCACTCTGAAATCCTCAGTTCGTGACGGATAGCACGGGTGGCAATTCGTGATTTTAAATGACCTTTGGATCAGCTTTAAGAACGGCTACAGAACCGATCTGCCACTATTGACTTAGATTGCCCAGCCTTTGCTTGCATATTTCCGCTGTCGCTTTTCCATCTCTGTTGTACCTGTGGGCACAACCATATCAATCTTTTGGAGACCCCAGCAGATCACCAGGAATCGCGATCCTGCCGAACTCCTATGATGATCAGGAAGGCCCTCCCCACAGGATCTCCCCATGCGCATCGCCCTTTTGGCCGATATCCACGCCAACCGGCGGGCGATGGAAGCTTGTCTCGATCACGCCCGCTCCCTGCGGGTGGACCGCCTGGTCTTCCTGGGCGACTACATCGGCTACGGCCCGGAACCCCATGAGGTTGTCGAGCGGATGATCGTAGAAACCGCCAACGGCGCCATCGCCGTGGCCGGCAATCACGATCACGCCGTGGCCGAAACAAAGGAATCCATGACCTCCGATGCCGAGATCGCCATGGCCTGGACGCGGGGGCAACTGGGACTGGAGGCCCGCGAGTTCCTAGGCAGCCTGCCCATGCGCTTCGAGGACGACACCCGCCTCTATGTCCACGCCAGCCCCCAAACCTACCCCAGCTGGATTTATGTGAATGATGGCCCGGCCGCGAAACGCGCCCTGGAAGCCAGTCGGGCCCAGACGGTCTTCTGTGGCCACACCCACCTGCCCGCTCTGCACGGCATCACTGCAACAGGACAGCTGGTCTCCTTCCAGCCTGTGCCTTCGGTACCAGTCCCCCTCGCCCGCCACCGCCGCTGGCTGACGGTGGTTGGGGCTGTCGGCCAATCCCGGGACGGCGACCCCGCCGCCGCCTACGCGATCCTGGATACGGCTCGCTCCGAGATCGTCCATCTTCGCGTGCCCTATGATGTGGAGGCCGCCGCAGCGGCCATTCTCCAGGCAGGACTCCCAGCCACCCTCGCCACCCGACTCCTGAAGGGACGTTGATTCATGAACCGGCGGCGCATCCAACCAGGCCTCGATCTCGATGGCTTTCTAATTGCCGAAAGGGTCCACCAGGGCGGCATGGCCTCCATCTGGGCGGCCAGCCACCCGGATTTCAGTTTCCCGCTGCTGGTGAAGGTGCCCGTCCTCACGGAAGGAGCAGACCCCGCAGCCATTGTGGGCTTCGAGATGGAGCAGATGATCCTGCCCCGGCTGTCGGGCCCCCATGTGCCTCGCTACGTCGCTCAGGGTCAGTTTGAAACTCAGCCCTACCTCGTCATGGAGCGCATCCCAGGCACCTCCCTCCTGCCCGCTCTGAAGCAACTCCCGCTGCCCATCACCGAGGTCGCCAAGCTTGGTGCCCGCATCGCCACTGCCCTCGAGGATCTGCACCGCCAGCATGTGGTTCACCTCGATGTGAAACCTTCCAACCTGTTGGTGCGGCCCACCGGCGACATGGTGCTCATCGATTTCGGCCTCTCCCAGCACGATGAACTCCCGGACCTGATGGGCGAGGAGTTCCGCCTCCCCTACGGAACGGCCCCCTACATGGCGCCGGAGCAGATACTCGGCCACCGGAGGGATCCCCGCAGTGACCAGTTCTCCCTCGGAGTCCTGCTGTACTTCTTCCTCACTGGGCGGCGCCCCTTCGGCGACCCGCAGCGATTGTCCGGACTGAAGCGACGCCTCTGGCGCGATCCCGTACCCCCTCGCCGGCTTCGCCCTGACTGCCCTCCCTGGCTGCAGGAAATCATCCTCCGTTGTCTCGAAGTCCATCCGGCCTGGCGCTTCCCAACAGCAGGCCAATTGGCACTGGTTCTGCGCCATCCGGATCAGGTCAAGCTGACCTCCCGCGCCGCGAAGCTCAAGCAGGATCCCTTCCTCACGGTTATCCGTCGGCGCTTCGCCGAGCACAACCTCGCCCGCCCGACCAGCAAGACGCCCGCCAGACATGACCACGATGCGCCGATTCTCGCGGTGGCGGTGGACCTCTCCCTCGAGGCCGCTCCCATTGCGGAAACCCTTCGCACCATGGTCACGCGCATGCTCACCACCCTACCTGGAGCTCGGGTCGCCTGCCTGAATGTGCTGAAACAGGGGCGCATCACACTGGATGCGACCCATGATTCGCAGGGCATGAATATCCATCTCAAGCGCCTCGTGGAACTCCGCAGTTGGGCGGAAGCCCTGAACCTCGAGGCAAGTCGCATCAGCTTTCATGTCCTGGAATCGCCCGATCCCGCCGCGGCAATTCTCCAGTATGTGAACTCCAACCATGTGGATCACGTGGTGATCGGCGCCCGGGCCAGTTCCCTCCGCCGAGCCCTGCTTGGCAGTGTCTCCAGCCAGATCGCCGCCCAGGCCGCCTGTACCGTGACGGTAGTCCGCCCTCGCCGGATGAGGGCAGCCGATTTTGCTGCCGAACCGGACGAGGAAACCAGCGGCTCCTGGACCGTTGGTTAAGCCCCCTTCCCTGAGCCACAGCAACTTCATGCTCAGAAATGGGCGTGGCCGTCTGGGGCCACAAGATTGGCCGTCTGGCGCAGCGGATCGCCGACCCGCCGCAGACCAGCCAGGTCGCGGACTCCGGCATGCACCAGGAATGGGAGGAGGCGCTGGAAGAACTGAGCCGTAACATAGGCATCGCCGATAGCCGTGTGGGCCTTTTCGATCGGTATATCAAAGGCTTCAGCAAGCCGGAATAGACTCAGCCCAGTCAGATCGATCAAGAAGGCTGGGTGATCGGCATGCCGATGTCGGAGCCAGCCATATAGGGAAAGCGTATCAACCGCACGGTTCCTGATGGGAGCCCCCAGGATCCGCTTTGCATCCCGGTTGAGGAAGGCCTGGTCGATGGAAATGCAGTGCCCCACAAGAACCGTATCACTCAGATAGGTCATCAACGGCTGAAGAACCTCCTCGATCAGTGGGGCGTCCTCCAGTTGGGAGGGCGTGATGCGGTGAACGATGACAGTCCGGCCATCCAGGGTGGCGGTGGGGCGCACCAGCGCCTGAAAGGTGTTGCCGATTTCGATTCTGCCGCCGCGCATCCGGACCACTCCGATGGATACGATGTCGTCCTTGCGGTCATCGAGCCCGGTCAGTTCCGTATCGAGAACAGAGAATTCGATGTCGGCAAGCAGTCGCTTCGAATCAGGGGGTCGCCCCCTCCATCGTTCGCTCCACCACGCCAGAAAACCCATGTCGCTACCGTCAGATAATAAAGGCCTTGTATCGGTCCATGACCAGATCCTGGACCTTGAGGATCAGGCGGAAGGTGTTCTTGAGCGACTGTCGCTCCAGGCTGCTCAGGGTGTCCAAGCGGATAAAATTGTCGATGGGTTTCCCGTCCTCCATCTGCCGGTATTGATGATGCACACGGAGCAGGGCGATAAACTCAAAGGCATGCTCCAGCTCATCCACCAGGTCTGACAGCATGGTGGTTCCTCCCCGGAGGGCTTCGAGACGCTCCATGGTTGAAGCCTGCCGAATTCCCTTCTCCAGGGCAAAAAAGCGGGCGATGTCAACCAGGGGTGCCACCCCCTTGATTTTCAGGTTCAGCCCGTCTTTGTGTTCACCGCTTCGCTCCACGGCCACGGCGCCAAAGAAGCCGATGGGGGGGCGGTTCTTGACTAGCATGTTCGCGAGGAACCCCATGAAGGCCGGGTATTCCGGGAGGAGGCCACCTAGGTGCTCCCGCAGTTCCCAGGCGAGGGATTCGTCTCCGTAAAGGGGCCGAAAATCGAAGAAGAGCAGGGATTTCAGGACGGCCTCGGGCGTTGGCTCGGCAATCCAGGCAGAGAAATAGCCCTTCCACTGGGAGATGGGCTGGCACCAGTCCGGATTGCTGGCCATGTAGTTGGCTGGGCAGGCTTCGAAGCCGCACTGGATCAGGCCATTGCGCATGAACACGGCGAAGCGGCGGAAATAGTCAGCCACCTTGGCTCGCTGGGCCTCTCGAACATCCGCGTAGATCAGCGCATTGTCCTGATCGGTCCGGAAGGTCTGCTCCTTCCGTCCCTCGCTACCCAGGGCAAGCCAGCAATAGGGAACCGGGGGTGGCCCAAACTCCCGCTCGGCCAGTTCCAGCACCTTACGCACCACGCGATCATTCAGCTCCGAAATGATCCGGATGATGTTTGCAGCCCGCGCACCTTCTCGCAGCAGGCCGCCGATGATCCACAGCGCCTTGTGGGATACCGGTGCCAGTCCTTCCAAAGTCGTCTGCCGCTCGATGTCCTCAGAAAAGGCCAGGGGGCTGCGGCCCTGGAGCACCATGAAGTCGTGGTTCGTCACCACCCCGCGAATGGCACCTTCTCGCGTCACCGCCACGTGATGGATGTTCCCCTGAAGCATCTTGAGGACCACCTCAAAACAGGGATCCTTCTCGTCGACCGTCACGACCGGTTGGCTCATCACGCGCACCACCGGAAGGTCACTGGACTGCCCCTCGGCCACCACCTTGGAGCGTAGGTCTGAGTCGGTCAGAATCCCGATCGGCGCTCCGTTTGGGCCGACCACCAGCGCGGCGCTCTGGCGCTCCTTGGCCATCAGTTGGGCGGTCTCGCGGACGGTTGTATCCGCGGCCACGACCGTGGTGAACCGATGACAGATATCCCCCACTGTGGCCGTGAACAGCAGGTGGTCGCTGCTGCCCAAGAACAGGCTCTTGCCCTGGATCTCACGAGAGGTCATGTCCACGTATTTCGTAAGGTGGAACTGCAGCAGGTATTCGGTGATCGCGGGGTGGCTGCCCAGCAACTCGTTCAGGCGACTCTTGGGCAGCAGGTAGCAGAGGGTGTCCTGGATGGCGACAATGGTGGTCTTCTGATGCCCCCCCAACAGGGAAACAAGCCCAAAGGTCTCGCCCTGTTCCCGGTAGTCGACCACTACCTCATCACCCCCGGCTTTTGGCCGAAGGGTGATCTTGACGACGCCCTTCTGGATGATTTGCAGGAAGTCGCTGCTGGGACCATCCTGCTGCAGGATCACCGCGCCCTTGGGATAGAACTCCAGGGTCAAGCCCTTGGCCACCTCCCGGAGAAGCGGTGCCTCCAGAAACTGGAAGGGTGGAATCTGGGCCAGGAACCGGACCGCCTCTTCGATCAGCATCGCCCTACCCCACGCAACAGTGGCTCCGGCTCTCGACTCCACCTCCGGCCTGCTAAAGATACCATCCCTCCCGTGGCCGCCTCTTCCCCGCTGGCACGAGAAAGGCACCCCGAAGGGTGCCTTTGCAGGAATGAATCGGGTGCCTATTCGGCGTCGTCAACCTTCGGCTCGGGCAGCGTGTAGTCCACGAACTCAATGAGGGCCATGTCGGCAGCGTCACCGAGGCGATGGCCGACCTTCAGGATGCGGGTATAGCCACCGGGGCGGCTTTCGAAGCGCTTGCGGAAGTCGGCGCCGAAGAGCTTCTGAACGGCATCCTTGCTTCCCAGCCTAGCCATTGCCAGACGGCGATTGGCCACAGTGTCGCTCTTGGCGAGGGTGATGAAGGGCTCCACGTAGCCGCGGAGTTCCTTGGCCTTGACCAGAGTGGTCTCGATGCGCTCGCTCTCGATGAGAGCGGTCGCGAGATTCTTCATGAGGGCCTTGCGCTGGTTGGTGGTTCGGCCCAGGCGCTTGCCGGAAACGTTATGACGCATGGGAGACTCCTAGACTTCCTGCTCGAGGCGCATGCCGAGGGAGAGGCCGATACGAGCGAGCTCGTCCTTGATCTCCTGGAGCGACTTCTTGCCGAAGTTCTTGGTTTTCATCAGCTCAGCCTCGGTCCGCTGAACCAGCTCGCCGATGGTGGTGATGTTTGCGTTGCGGAGGCAGTTGTTGGCGCGCACGGAAAGCTCGAGTTCCTCGACGGACTTGCCCAGCCAGGTGTTGGCAGCTTCGGCGCCCAGCGTGGCAGCGCCCATTTCCATTTCGGTGAAATCCTCGTCCTGGCGCGCGAACACGAGAAAGTGATCGCGGAGAATAAGTGCCGCATCAGACACGGCTTCCTTGGGATTGACGGCTCCGTTGGTCCACACCTGAAGGGTGAGCTTCTCGTAGTCCGTGCTCTGACCAACCCGGGCTGGTTCGACGATGTAGTTCACCCGGGAAATGGGGCTGTGATTGGAATCCATGGGGATGAACCCGAGGCCCAAGGTCTCGCTGTGATTGCGGTCAGCGGTCACGAAGCCACGGCCCAGGCAGACCACCATTTCGATTTCGAGCTCGCCTTCCTCGCCCAGAGTGGCGATGTGGATGTTGGGATCCACGACTTCCACATTCTGGTTGCAGCTGATGGCGGCGGAGGTAACCGCGCCCTCGCCCTTGGCCTTGATGGTGACCGTCTGCGGTTCGCTGCTGTGCAACCTGAAAGGAACTTCCTTGAGATTGAGCAGGACGTGAGTGATGTCCTCCCAGACGCCGGGAAGGGTGGTGAACTCGTGCATGACGCCCTTGATGCGGACGTTGGTGACTGCGGCGCCCTGAATGCTGCTGAGCAGCACTCGGCGGACACTATGCCCCACCGTGGTGGCAAAGCCACGCTCAAACGGGTAGGCGACAAATTCTCCGTAGGTGTCGGTGAGGGACCCTGGGGTCACCTCCGCGAACCGCGGTCTCTGGAAATCGCTGAGATTCAGCATCCTGCCCCCTTACTTGGAATACAGTTCGACGATCAGCTGCTCGTTGATATCTAGTGTGATGTCCTCGCGGGTCGGTGTAGCAAGCACCTGGCCCTTGAAGGCGGCGGCGTCCAGCGTGAGCCACTTGGGAATGCCGCGGCCAGCGGAGGTCTCGACGGAGGCCTTGATACCGTCGTTCTCGCGGGCTCGCTGACCCAGCTCCACAGCCTGGCCGGGCTTCACCTGGAAGGAGGGGATGTCCACCCGCTTTCCGTTGATCTGGACATGGCCATGCATCACCATCTGGCGGGCGGCTGAACGGCTGGCCGCGAAGCCCAGGCGGAAGACCACATTGTCCAAACGGCATTCGAGGAAACCGAGCAGGTTGTGGCCGGTAACACCCTTCTTGGCGTCAGCCTTTTCGAAGTAGTGGCGAAACTGCTTTTCGAGCACGCCGTAGATACGCTTGACCTTCTGCTTCTCGCGAAGCTGGAGGGCATAGCCGGTGGGCTTCTTGATCTTCCCGGCGCCATGCTGGCCAGGGATTTTGCCCTTGCGGGTCTCGAAAGAGCACTTCTCCTTGAAGCAGCGCTCACCCTTGAGATAAAGCTTCATGCCCTCGCGTCGGCAGAGGCGGCAAACGGCGTCTGTGTATCGTGCCATGTCTCTCCTCCTCTCTTAAACCCGGCGCCGCTTGGGCGGCCGGCAGCCGTTGTGGGGGATGGGGGTGACGTCGCGGATGCTGGTCACCTGGATTCCGGCGGCGTTGAGGGCGCGGATGGCGCTCTCACGACCTGCTCCGGGACCCTTCACGCGGACATCCACTGAGCGGACGCCCTGTTCCTTGGCGGCCTCGGCAGCAATGCCGGCAGCCACCTGGGCTGCGAAGGGTGTGCCCTTGCGGGTGCCGCGAAAGTTCTGATTGCCGCTGGAAGCCCAGCAAAGCATGTTCCCCACCGGATCAGAGATGGAGATGATTGTGTTGTTGAAGGACGCCTGGACGTGTGCCACGCCATGGGGAACGTTCTTCTTTTCCTTCTTCTTGACCACCTTCTTGCCGGCGGTCCGGGTCTGGGTCTTTGCCATGTGCTCCTCGCCTTACTTCTTCTTGCCGGCAACGGTGCGCCGCTTGCCCTTGCGGGTGCGGGCGTTGGTGTGCGTGCGCTGACCACGAACGGGCAGGCCCTTCCGATGGCGCAAGCCGCGGTAGCAGCCGATGTCCATGAGGCGCTTGATATCCAGGGCGACGTTCCTGCGGAGGTCCCCCTCCACCGTCTCCTCGGAGGTGATCACGCGGCGGATGCGGCCAACCTCGTCTTCAGTCAGGTCCCGAACCTTCGTTCCGAAACCAACCTTGGCGCGAGTCAGGATGCTGTGGGCCTTGGCGCGGCCAATGCCATAGATGTAGGTGAGCGCGATCTCGATGCGCTTGCCGATGGGCAGGTCGATACCTGAAATGCGTGCCATCGATTCTCCTTAACCCTGACGCTGCTTGTGCTTGGGATTCTTTTTACAAATGATCCGGTTGATGCCTTCGCGCCGGACCACTTTGCAGTGCTCGCACAACTTCTTGATGGAGGGCCGTACTTTCATGGTGTCCTCTCGTTTACTTGAATCGGTAGATGATGCGGCCACGGGTGAGGTCGTAGGGGGTGACTTCCACAAGCACTCGGTCACCAGGGAGGATGCGGATGAAGTTCTTGCGCATCTTTCCGCTGATGTGAGCTAGCACTTGATGTTTGTTCTCCAGTTCGACCCTGAATACTGCGTTCGGCAAAGCCTCAACCACTGTGGCTTCGAGCTCAATGGCTTCTTCTTTACTCAAGCGCGCTCTCCAAAGACATGACGCAGGGATTCAAACACCAGTTCCGGTGCCCGATTGCCATCGAAGCTCCGGAAGTTCGGCCGATGTTTGTAGAAGCTCAGAAGGGGCTGGAAGGTTGCATTGAACTCACCCATCCGGCTCTTGAAGGCCTCCGAGGTGTCATCGGACCGGTGCTTGAGGTTGCTCGCGCACAGATCACAGACACCGGCCTGCTTTGAGGGCTTGGATTCGAGATGGTAGATAGCACCGCATGCGTTGTTGCTGCATACGCGCCGTCCGACCACGCGGGCCTCCAGCACCTCCTGGGGGACATCAACCAGCACCACCGAACCCAGTGTCATGTCCTTGGAGGAGAGGAAGTCTTCCAGGGCTTGCGCTTGCTGCAGGGTTCGTGGGTAGCCGTCGAACAACACGTCAGAGGTTTCGTCCAGCAGCCGCGCGAAGACAAGGCCGTTGACGGTGTCGTCGTCCACCAGTTTTCCTTCGGCCATGATGGCTTTCGCCCTCAGACCGATTGCCGTTTCTTTCGAAACGGCGTCTCTCAGAATGTCACCCGTAGACAGGTGAGTCAAAGAGAATGTTTCCACCAGGCGCTTGGCCTGAGTGCCTTTGCCGGATCCCGGGGCTCCGAGGAGGATGTTGGCAGTGATGCTCATGCTGTCCCTCCGCGGGTGGAGCGGCCACGAATGCGGCCTTTCTCAAGAAATCCGTCATAACGGCGCATGACCAGCAGGCTCTCCAACTGGGCCCCGCTGTCCATGGCCACACCGACCACGATCAGCAGACTGGTGCCGCCGAAGTAGAAATTGAGCCCCTGGATGTTGTTCGTTATGAGCAGGGGGACCAGGGAGACCAGGGCTAGATAGATGGCGCCTACGAAGGTCAGCTTGGACAGGATGCTGTCCATGAAGATGCTCGTTTCCTTGCCCGGCCTAATGCCCGGAATGTAGCCACCGGAGCGCTTCATATTCTCTGCGGTTTCGTCGGGATTGAACACGATGCTCGTATAGAAGAAGGCGAAGAAGATGACCACACCTACAAAGACCGGGGTGTAGATCCAGAAATGGGTCTGGGGACTGAGGTAGGCAGAGACCTTTGCCAGCCACTCCCAGCGGGTGAACTGCGCGATGGTGGCCGGAAAGAAGATTACCGAGCTGGCGAAGATGACCGGCATCACGCCTGCAGTGTTCACCTTCAGTGGCATATAGGAACTGCGCTGGCTGGACATGCCAGCCGAATCGGCCCGGCGGGCGTAATGGATGGGGATGCGCCGATAGGCGTTTTCCACCATGACCACAGCCAAAAGGACCACGATCATCGCAGCAATGAGCAGGATGAAGATGCCTGGAGGCGGAACATTCGGAGCGTTCTTCAGGGACTGGGTGATCATGACCGTCAGGGTGGTCATCGCTTGGGGTAGGCCCGCCACAATGCCCGCGAAGATCAGGAGGCTGATGCCGTTACCAATTCCGCGTTCGGTGATCTGCTCACCGATCCACATCACAAAGATGGTCCCGACAGACAGAGTGAAGGCCGCCAGAAGGCGGAACGCCGTCGGGGACAGCGCCGAGGTCACAACTTCCAGGCCGGGGGCGTTCTGGCTCTGGGCCAGGGAGGCAATGCCCATGCCCTGGACAAAGGCCAGGAGCACCGTCAGATAGCGGGTCCATTGGTTGATCTTCTGGCGACCAGCTTCGCCTTCCTTCTTCTGGAGGTTCTCCAGATAGGGCACCACCGCTCCCATCAACTGCAGCACGATACTGGCCGTGATGTAGGGGGCGATCCCGAGGGCGAAGACGGAGAATTTCTTGAAGGCACCGCCGGAAAAGAGGTCGACCACATCGAACAGTCCGCCGGCCCCGTGACGAAGCGCAGCCTGAAGGTTCTCTGCATTCACCCCAGGCACGCTGACATGCACCCCCAGGCGATAAATGGCCAGGAGGATCAGGGTGAAGAGGAGCCGCCTGCGCAGCTCCGGGATGGCGAAGAGGTTCTTGAGGCGATTCATCGACCGTTACTCGGCCGACTTCGCGCTGGGTTCCTGGATAGTGCCGCCCTTGGCCAGGATGGCTTCCCGGGCGCCCTTAGTGATGCGATCAGCCACGACATTCACCTTGGAGGTGAGTTCGCCGCTGGCCAGCACCACGATCTTCTCCACGCGGGAGTTGACGAGCTTCTTGTCGCGCAGCGCTTCGAGGCAGACGGTGTCGCCATCCTTGAAGTGGATGGAGATCAGACCGAGGCCAATCTCCTTTGTTTCTGCGGCAAAAATATTGGTAAATCCGCGCTTGGGCAGGCGACGGACCAGAGGCATCTGGCCGCCTTCGAAGCCGCGCTTGCTGCGGTAGCCGGAACGGGACTTCTGCCCCTTTTCGCCTCGGCCAGAGGTCTTGCCCAGGCCGGAGCCCTTGCCGCGACCCAGTCGCTTGCGAGTCTTGGTGGCGCCCTCAGCGGGGCGGAGTTCGTTGAGCTTCATGGTCTACCCCTTCACCTTGACGTCAATGAGATGAGGGACGAGCTTGACCATCCCGTGGACGTTTGGGGTGTATTCGCATTCTCGGGTGTCGCCCGGACGCTTCAGGCAGAGGGTCTGCATGAAGGCGCGGTGCTTGGGTGTGGTGCAAATGATGGAGCGCTTGAGCGTCAGCACCACCTGCTTGCCAATGAACTGGGACATGTCAAACCTCCGCCTGGTCTAGACCCCGGTTGGTCATGACCGTGTAGGGATCCATGAGTTCCTTCAGACCCTCAAAAGTGGCGCGAACCACGTTGTGGGGGTTGGAGGAGCCCAGGCTCTTCGTCATCACATTATGGACGCCAGCGGCTTCCATGATGGCGCGCACCGCAGCGCCGGCGATGATGCCGGTGCCCTCGGGAGCGGGCTTGAGCAGCACGCTGCCGGAGCCGAAGATGCCCGTCACCGGGTGCGGCAGGCTGCCGTTCGGGGTGAGCGGGACCCTGATCATGTTGCGCTTGGCGCTCTCGATGCCCTTCTTGATGGCAGAAGGCACTTCGAGGGCCTTGCCGAGACCGAACCCGACCTTGCCATTGCCATCGCCGACGACCACCAGCGCGGAGAAGGAGAAGTTCTTGCCCCCCTTCACCACCTTGGTGACGCGGCCAACGTAAATGACCTGGTCTTTGAATTCCCCGG
>SESH01035978.1_pt1 | contig 11615 bp, 12 predicted proteins | sample 3171561 | NCBI WGS metagenome assembly SESH01 (sample SAMN10866947, study PRJNA518727) | freshwater metagenome | biome: subpolar coniferous forest; feature: holomictic lake; material: water; isolation source: holomictic Lake 442 2011 16.5 m and 2014 13 m | place: Canada: near Kenora, Ontario
GTGCCTCCTCGACACGCTGGCCTGCGGCATCATGGCGCTGAAATTTCCCGCGTGCACGAAGCTCCTCGGCCCCGTCGTTTCCGGCACCAGCATCGTCAACGGCGCCCGCGTTCCCGGCACCAGCTATGAACTCGATCCGGTGCAGGCCGCGTTCAACATCGGCACGATCATCCGCTGGCTCGACTTCAACGACACCTGGCTGGCCGCCGAGTGGGGTCATCCGTCGGACAACCTCGGCGCCATCCTCGCCACCGCCGACTGGATCTCGCGCCACGCCGCTGCCGGCACTACGCCGTCAGCGTTTCACACATCACTTGTCACTCGTCACACTCCCTTGACCATCCGCGACGTCCTCGTCGCCATGGTCAAGGCCCATGAAATCCAAGGCATCCTCGCCCTCGAGAATTCCTTCAACCGCGTAGGACTCGACCATGTGTTACTTGTGCGAATTGCGTCTACAGCAGTTGCTGCAGCACTCCTCGGCGGCAGCCGAGACCAAGTCATCAGCGCCCTCTCCCACGCCTGGCTCGACGGCTCCGCGCTGCGCACCTACCGCCACGCCCCCAACACCGGCTCCCGCAAGTCCTGGGCCGCCGGTGACGCCACCAGTCGCGCCGTCCGACTCGCCCTCATCGCGATGACCGGCGAGATGGGCTACCCGTCCGTGCTCACGGCGAAAACCTGGGGCTTCCAGGACGTGGCCTTCAAGGGCAACCCCGTGAAACTCGCGCGCCCACTCGGCAGCTACGTGATGGAGAACGTGCTCTTCAAGATCTCCTTCCCCGCCGAATTCCACGCGCAAACGGCCGTCGAATGCGCGGTCACCCTGCATCCGCGCGTGAAGCACCGGCTCGACGACATCGCGCGCGTCGAACTCACCACGCACGAGTCCGCGATCCGCATCATCGACAAATCCGGCCCGCTGAACAACCCCGCCGACCGCGATCACTGCCTCCAGTACATGACGGCGATCGGCCTCATTTTCGGGCACCTCACTGCCACCGACTACGAGGACCAGGTCGCCGCCGACCCGCGCATCGACGCACTCCGCGCCAAGATGACGGTGACCGAGGACCAGCAATACTCCCGCGACTATCTCGACGCCGACAAACGATCGATCGCCAACGCCGTGCAGGTCTTCTTCAAGGACGGCACGAAGACAGACCGCATCGAAGTTCATTTTCCGATCGGCCACCGCCGCCGTCGCCAAGCGGGCATCCCCATCCTCCAACAAAAAGCCGCCGCGGCGTTTGCCGCGCATTTTGGAAAATCAAATTCCGAAAAGCTCACCGCGCTGTTTGCCGATCGTGCGAAGCTCGAAACGATGCCGGTGGGCAATTTCTGCAGTCAGTTCGTGACGTAGTGCGCCCGCCGCCACCTGCGCCCAATCGCCGCCGTCAGACCAGCGAACGCACGCTTACCGTCCATCGCGGCGGTCCGTCGCCCGACATCGCGTCAACAGCCAGACCCTCCTCAACGAAGTTCGAACGCATCCTTGATCGTTTCGCCGCGTCACGCAGAAACACGCCCCGCATGACTTATCCTCGCTCCCTGATTGCCACGATATTGCTCAGTCTGTTCACCGCGCCAGCGTTCGCACAATTTGCTCCTCCGACCGCCGAGGCCCGCGCAAGATCCGACGCCGCGGCCGACGCCCGCGCGGCCGAGTGGGTCGCCGCGCTCAAACTCAACGACGCGCCGCGGGAGGGCCGCCTGACCGCCGTCGTCGCCACGCATCTCAAGGCTGTGCGCGACTGGTACAACGATCATCCGGCGTCGGCCGTGCCGGCGGGCATCAACCCAACCACGGGCAGGCCGTTGAGCGAGCAGGAGCGCAAGATCATCGCCGACTCCGCGATGCCGCCGGCGGTGCACACGGCATTGATGACCGGCCTCCGCCAGGATCTCACCGAGCCGCAGGTCGAGGCTGTCCTCGACAAGTATACGGTCGGCAAGGTCGCGTTCACCCTGAAGGGCTACCACGCGATCGTGCCTGATCTGACACCAAAGGAGGAGGAGACCATCCTCGGCTTCCTCAGGCAGGCGCGCGAGCAGGCGGTCGACTTCAAGAACATGAAGCAGATCTCGGCGATCTTCGAAATCTACAAGACGAAGTCCGAACAATACCTCAACAGCCAGGGCCGCGACTGGCATGCGCTGTTCAAGGCCTACGTCGACTCAGTCCAGGCCAAGAAGAAGGCGGACGCCGCGGCGAAGAAATAAGCCGGCCCGCGGCGCCCAGCCCCAGTCGCCCTATCGAGTGGCGATCCTAGCCGACATTGATCCGTGAATTGGGGTGTCAAGGTGGTGCCTCCAACCTGCCCCCAAGAACACGAATTGTGGCCTTGAATTGTGCCCAAACGAGCCCTCCCACCCGAAAGGATTCCGCCAAGATTCCGGCCATCGATTCGGTCATCTACCTCCTCCGCGGCGAACGCGTGATCCTCGACGCCGACCTCGCCAAAATCTACGGCGTGGAAACCAAAGCCCTCAATCAAGCGGTGAAGCGGAATCGGGTAAAATTTCCTTCGGATTTTCACTTCCATCTGACCAATGATGAAGCCGATGCGCTGAATCCGTCCCAAGTTGCGATCGCCCATCAAGCGGGAACCCGGACCATGCGGTCACAAATTGTGACCGCATCAAAGCGTAACCTCCGGCACCTCCCGTTCGCCTTCACCGAGCACGACGCGATCATGGCCGCGAACATCCTCACCAGCACCGCAGGCGGTGCAGATGAGTGTCTTCGTGGTGCGCGCCTTCATCAAGATGCGCGTCGCACTCACCGACACCCGTGACCTCGCCCGCAAGTTGGCCGCACTCGAGAGGGAGTTGACCTCCCGACTCGACAGCCACGAATCCGCTATCGGTGATGTTCTCCAACGGATCATGGCGCTCCTCGAACCGCCTTCCGCCTCGCCCGTGCCGCCGCAAAAGGAGATGAGCTTTCACACCGGCATCAAGCCCGCCAAGAAATCGCCGTCCATTGACGCTTTGCTTCGTCGCCCCCGGCCAATCAAAGCAAGGCAAAACCCGCCACCGAGCCGCGCCTACCGCTTAGCGCGAATGCCCCACCCCGTCGGTGAAAGCGCGTGTCGTTCGACCTAGTGCTCCCGCTTCTACCGCCCCAAATATTCTCGTCGCCGCTCGGCCGCCGCGATATCGGTCTTGGCCAACCCCTCCTCACCATGACGATTCCCCAACGCGTGATTCTCTGCATGGGCTGCAACACGATCATCTGGATCTGGGTGCACCCTCCGGTCTACAAGTTGGTTTCCGACGGGCGCCTCGAGCACAATCTCTACTACGCCTGGGAGATCCCGATGGATTGGTCGGTCAATCTGGCCATGGTTGGGCTGCGACTGCTCACCGTCGTGCTCGTGACCACCGGCTTCTTTTTGGCCTTCAGCTCCAGCAAGAAAAAGGAGGTCGCATGAAAGCCCGGTCTAGTCGCCCGCGCGGTTTCACGCTCGTCGAGATCATGACCGTAGTGGTCATCGTTGGCATCCTAAGCTCACTCGCCGTGCCCGCGCTGATGCGCGTGAAGCACAAGTCGGAGGATACGCTGGCGTTGAACACCATTCGCCAACTCTACGACGCAAAAGAGATTTATTTCACTGAGGACGGCGCCGGGAATTCCTGGGTAAACGTTCCCAAACTGGTCAAGGCCGGCTACGTCTCCCACTCGCTGGAAGCCGCCACCCAGCACAACATCGGCGCATGGGACACCTCCGGACTTCCAACTCTTTGGCTTAAGCCAGGAACACCGATCAAGATCTCGGAGGAGTTCCGCGGTGGAGGCCACATTACTTACGGCCGGTCGATGAGCTATCCTGAGACCAAATGATCCACCGTCGCCATGGGCTTATTTGACTTCCTCCGATCGAAGCCCGCGGCGAGCAACGTTCCGGTGACCGCCCGACCATCCGCCCAACCGGTCGAGCAACTCTTCGCCGTGCCGGTGGTCGCGCGGAAAATAACCACCGATGGGACCATCCCGCGGGAGAAATACGTTTTCTATAGTTTTCTCTTTGCCGACTCCGCCGATGCCGCAGTCAGCCACCTGCGGAGGGAACTGCGCGACGAGGGTCTCGAGTTCATCGACCTGACCGGTCCGGTGCTCACTACCAGCATCTCCGAATGGACGGACTTCGTGGCGAAGCGCTTTGACTGGATGAAGGACGCGCTGCCGACCGCGCAGCAAATCGCCGACGGCAGCCACGGCATCGTCTACTACACGCCGAAGATCACGCAGTATTAGCCTGTCGACGGCCGCGATTGCCAACGTAGCCACAAGCGTGAGCGAGTGGAGCCTTGAGTCCACTCGCTCACGCTCGTGGCTACATATTTTCTGAAACCGCTGTAGCTAATCTGCTCAGCTCCTGAAAATCAGCCTTCAATCCTGTTAATCCTGTCCAAAAAAACGAAGGCGCCTGAGCTTCCCCCTCAGTTCAGATCCTTGTCCTTCCAATATTTCGTTCCCTGCAGCGTGGCCTGCAGTGCCAGGCCGTTCTTGGTGATCTGATAGACTTCCACGCCCGGAATGACCGTCTCTGCGCCGGCGAGCGCCGCGCCCTTGTCATCGGACTTCGCGGCGGCATCCGCCTGCCCGCTGAAGTCCCAGCCCTTGTCGACAAACGCCTCGAGCTTCGCCGCGTCCCGAAAAACGAACACTGCGCGAAAATCCTTCACGCCCAGCCCGAATCCAATGCCCGCCGACGCCATCTTCATGAACGTCTCGGTGTCCTTGAACGTGCCGCTCTTCACCACGACGCCGTGGCCGCCGGCAAAGCTCGCGAGCACCAGGTTGATGCCAACATTCGAAAACACGGCATACCCCGCGGCCTTCTTGATCTGCGATTTCGCCTCGGGATGCAGCTTGTAGAGATCGGCCAGCACCGAATCGCGCATCGTGCGGATCTTCGCGCGGGCAGTGTCATCGTCGGAGTTGGCCCGCACGACAGGGACTTGGGCGACGAGGCCGATCAACAATGCAATCAGGACGGGGAGACGGGTGGAGGTTTTCATGGTGACAAGGGCGATGGACCGCCGCGCAAGAAGCTTGTTCAGCATCGGCCATCTGTCCAGCGACCACCCGGCTTTGGCTGGCGAGCGGATTTTCCATTGCGAAGGTCCCGGAGTAACTTCAGTCTCGCCCCATGAGCACGGCGCAAGCGATTGCGACCCCCCGTGTGACCACAAGGATTCTGCAATTGCTTGCGGTCATTTGGCTGGTCTTGGCCGGCCGCATCGCGGCGCAGACCACGGTCTCTGTTTCGGGCCTGGCCAATATCTATGGTTCGGGTTTTGGCAGTACGCCCGGCGGCGGCGTGGTCTCGGTCGAATACCTTCTGCCAGCCGGAACAAGTGTCGTCACGTTCACCAACGTGACCGGCAGCGCGAGCTTCGATACCGGGACCGGCGCCTACTATCCGGCGGATGGAGGGACCGGCTGGGGTGCGCGCACAGAAGTAACCACCCTTAACAGTCTTTCGGGCATCACCCACACAGATCGCACCGTGTTTCTCACCGGCGTCTTTCTCGACGCCGCCACGCCGACCGGATCGGCGCCGGCCACTCTGAGCTACAATATCTCGTCAGCCCAAGCGTCGGTTTTTAGCCCATTACTTCAGCAGGTCTTCTTTGTTGGCGACGGACTAGACGCAGTCTCGGGCACGCAAATCTTTAACGTCCCGACCGGTGCGACACGGCTTTACCTCGGCTTTGCCGACGCATGGAACGGATCGTGGGTCGCGGGATCTCCGGGATACTATGCGGACAATGGTGGCACCCTGAGCGTGACCATTAACGCGATCCCCGAGCCGGCCACCGTTTCCCTGCTGCTCGGTCTCGGCGCCAGTGCGCTTGCTGTGTGGCGCCGCCGGGTTGACCGATCAAGATAGAACGGCGGCGTACCGGGCCAGCCCCCGCCGCCTAAACCGCTGGATTGCAGCGCGGGAGATTTCCGCACTCTCTCGGAGCGCGCCCGCCATGCAACTCCGCTTCCGACCCTACACGCTCGAACTGCGCCACGCGTTCACCACCGCGACGATGTCGCGCACGACCACGCCGGCGATGCTCGTCGAGGTCGAACGCGATGGCGTGATCGGCTACGGCGAGGCGGCGATGCCACCCTACCTCGGTGAATCGCAGTCGACGGCATCCGCCTTCTTCTCCCAGGCCGCACCCCTGATCGCGACGATTGCGGATCCGTTCCAACTCGAAGACATCCTCCCCGCGATCGACGCCCTCGCAACGGGCAACCCCGCCGCGAAGGCCGCGATCGACATCGCGTTGCACGATTGGGTCGGGAAAAACATCGACGCCCCATGGTTTCGCCTCTGGGGGCTCGATCCCGCCAAGACACCAGTCACGTCGTTCACCATCGGCATCGATACCCCCGAGGTCGTCCGCCAGAAGACGCGCGAAGCCGCAATCTACAAGATCATCAAAGTGAAACTCGGTCGCGACAACGACCGCGAGATGATCGAGACCATCCGCAGCGTCACGGACACGCCGATCACCGTCGACGCGAACCAGGGCTGGACAAGGCGCGATGACGCCCTGCGCATGATCGAGTGGCTCGCCACGCGCGGCGTGGTGTTCATCGAACAGCCGATGCCGAAGGCCCAGCTCGACGACACCGCGTGGTTGCGCGAGCGCAGCCCGCTGCCGCTGATCGCCGACGAGAATTGCCAGCGCCTCGCCGACGTTGCCGCCCTGAAGGGCGTGTTCGACGGGATCAACATCAAGCTCATGAAGTGCACGGGGCTCCGCGAGGCGCACAAAATGATCATCCTGGCCCGCGCGCTCGGCCTGAAGGTGATGCTCGGCTGCATGACCGAAACGTCATGCGCGATTTCCGCCGCCGCCCAGCTTTCGCCGCTCGTCGACTGGGCCGACCTCGACGGCGCGGTCCTCATCGGCAACGACTGCTTCGCCGGCGCCACGATCGTCGACGGCAGGATCACCCTGCCCGACCGGCCGGGCATCGGCGTGACGATGCGGGGAACGGGCAGTTGATGGTTGAAAGGTGAAGGTTGAAAGTGACGAAGGATTGCCCGATGCAGCCCGGGATAACCGGTATTTTGCGACCACCAAACTGTGCGGGCATTTTCCATTGCCCATCAGGAACATCGAACCCTCCGTACGAGCTATCAACTTTCACCCTTCAACTTTCAACTAAAGTTTCCGCTCTGGGCGGAAACTTTGCTCAGTCCGCCTTCGCTGCCGGCGCCTTGGGCGTCAGTTCGGTAATCGTCCGAAACACGTAGTAGGTCGCCTCGGTGCCGCCGACATTCTTCATGCCGTGCTCGTCATTCGACCCATAGAAGAAAATCGAGCCAGGTCCGCCGCGCGCGACCACGCCGTTGATTGTCACCTCCATCACGCCTTCCTTCACGACGACAAGTTCTTCGTCGGGATGGTGGTGCGGCGCATGGGGCACCTCGCCGGCCTTCAGCGTGGTGATGTGACCCTCCCAATTCGCCAGCGTGGTCGTGGGGGAGTTGATGATCTCGCGGCGCGCGCCGGTCTTGGTGGGCTTCGCCTCCAACTTGTCCCAGTGAAATACGGTCGAGACCTGCTTGCCGGGCACGGCGGCCTTAGTCGCCCCCTCCTTTGGCACGGAGTGCGTCGCGACCGTCGCGAAGTTGAACACCAGGTAGGTCGCGGGCTTGTCGCCGACGTTCGTTACGTTGTGCCAGTCGTGCGACGCAAAGAACATGATCGAGCCCGTCTCGACCCGCTGCACCTGCCCGTTGATCGAGGCGTCGAGCGTGCCCTCCTTGAGGATGATGAACTCCTCTTGCGGATGGATGTGCGGAGCATGCGACATCTTGCCGACGTTGAGCGTGCTGATGTGGCTTTCGAATCGTTCAAAGGTCGCCGTCGGCTGATCTGCCACGTCGCGGCGCAGGCCCACCGGCGTCGGCTTGGGCGTGAAACTCTCCCACGCGAAAACCTTTGAGCCGAGCTTCGCTGGCGAAGCAGCCGGCGCGGGGGTTTGGGCATGGAGCGCAACGCCAGCGACCAAGGCGCACAGAGCAAGCCAGCGCAGGCGGGAGAGACAGACAGCATTCATCAGCAGAAAGGGTTGAGCAAAAGGACCGCGAGGTTCCGCGCTTCGCCCGCGGTGGCAATGCCCAAACGATTCGAGTCGGCTAAAGCGGTTTCGCTCAACCTGGCGCCGTTGCCACAAACGAGCGAACCCTGCATCCGTTCGTCCCGCTCGCACCGCGGAAGGGACGCGGCGAGGATGCCGTTCAGACCGAATGGACGAAATAAGAACGGACGGTGGGCCAACCGAAATTCTGTTTCATTTGGCTCATTCTGTCTAAAAGCCTTTGCCTCCCGGCGCAGAGGCCGTTTCGTAGCGGACAAAACTCCATGTCACGCACCCTCATCAAAGACGCGCTCAACGCCACGGCGGCGATGGACGCCATTCTCCTCCAGGGCTGGGTCCGCACCCGCCGCGACGCCAAGGCCTTCTCGTTTCTCGAACTCAACGACGGCTCGTGCCTCAAGGGCATCCAAGTCATCGCCGACTCGTCGCTGCCCAACTACACAACCGAGATCGCCAAGGCCCACACCGGCGCGTCCATCGAGGTGCACGGCAAACTCGTTGAATCAAAGGGCCAGGGACAGAAGTGGGAGGTCGTCGCGACTTCCTTCACGATCCTCGGCGAGGCCGACGCCACCTACCCCCTCCAGAAGAAGGGGCATACGATGGAGTTCCTCCGCGAGATCGCCCATCTCCGGCCCCGCTCTAATCTGTTCGGCGCCGTGTTCCGCGTCCGCAGCCGGCTCGCGTACGCCGTCCACCAGTTCTTCCAGCAAAAGCAGTTCGTCTACGTCCACACCCCGATCATCACCGCGAGCGACGCCGAGGGCGCGGGCGACATGTTTCGGGTGACGACGCTCGATGTCGGCAAGCCGCCGCTCACCGAACACGGCGACGTCGACAGCGCCAAGGACTTCTTCGCGAAGAAGACTTTCCTCACCGTCAGCGGCCAGCTGGAGGCCGAGATCTTCGCCCTCGCGCTGTCCAATGTGTACACGTTCGGCCCGACCTTCCGCGCCGAAAATTCCAACACCTCGCGGCATGCCGCCGAGTTCTGGATGATCGAACCGGAGATCGCGTTCTGCGATCTCTTCGGCGACATGGATCTCGCGGAGGAATTCGTGAAGTACCTGATCCGCGACGCCAAGGAGCACTGCGCCGCCGACCTCGAGTTCTTCAGCAAGTTCGTGGACAAGGAACTGATGGCACGGCTCGACTTCGTGCTGGATAAAAAATTCGTCCGTTGCAGCTACACCGAGGCGATCGAGATCCTCGAAAAGAGCGGCAAGACGTGGGAGCATCCCGTTTCGTGGGGCAGCAACCTGCAGGCCGAGCACGAGCGCTACCTCACCGAGGAGCACTTCAAGTGTCCCGTCACCGTCTACAACTATCCCCGCGCGATCAAGGCGTTCTACATGCGCAAGACCGACGGCTGCGCGCCGGACCGCCAGACCGTGGCCGCGATGGACCTGCTCGTGCCCGGCATCGGCGAAATCATCGGCGGCAGCCAGCGCGAGGAGCGGCTCGCCGAGCTGCGCGAAGGCATGGCGCTGCACCACCTCGACGAGAAAACCTACTGGTGGTACCTCGACCTGCGGCGCTACGGCAGCGTGCCGCACGCCGGTTTCGGCCTCGGCTTTGAACGCATGCTCATGTTTGTCACCGGCGTCGGCAACATCCGCGACGTCATTCCCTTCGCCCGCACGCCGGGCACGGCGGAGTTCTGAGCCATGCACGAGGCGGCGAGGCAGCTGATCGACCGCTTCAAGATGGAGCGGATCCCGCAGGAGGGCGCGTGGTTCGCGCCGACCTATCGCAGCACCGAAGAAGTTTCCGTCGCCGGCGCCTCGCGCTACACCGGTAGGCGCGTCGCCTACTCCGCCATCTACTGTGTGCAAACGCGCGACGATTTTTCCGGACTGCACCGGCTCGCGACTGACGAACTCTGGCATTTCTACGACGGCCAGCCCATCGGGTTGCTCTTGCTGCATCCCGACGGCCGTGGCGAACGCGTTGTACTCGGTCTCAATCTCGCGGCGGGCGAACGACCGCAATTCCTCGTCCCGCGGGGCGTATGGCAGGCGTCGCGCCCGGTCGGTGGCGACGATGCGTGGACATTCTTCGGCAACACGCTCGCGCCCGGCTTTGAGTACGCCGATTTCGAGATCGGCTACCGCGAGGAACTGCAGGCGCAGTTTCCGGACTTCGCGAAACCGATCGCCGAACTCACCCGGCCGGAACACATCCGACGCCCGTCGTGATCGCCCGCTTTCTACTCGGTTCTCTCGCGTTGCTTGCGCTCTTTGCTGGCTGCGCCCGACGCACCACGCTCGTGGAGCAGGGCAACCGCGCCGGCATCCTGCACGTCGGCAACGGGGCCGAGGTGCAGTCGCTCGACCCCCACATTGCCGGTGGCACGGTCGACCAGAACGTGCTCTCCGCCCTCTTCGAGGGGCTCGTCACGCTCGACGAGCAAACCTTTCAGCCCCGCCCCGGCGCCGCCGAGCGCTGGGAGCTCTCGCCCAACGGACTCGTCTACACGTTTCACCTGCGCCGCGACGGACACTGGTCCAACGGCGATCCGCTCACCGCGCAGGATTTTCTCTTCTCATTTCGCCGCGTGCTGTCGCCGGCCCTCGCCTCGGAATACAAGGATGTGCTCTATCCCATCAAGAACGCCGCCGCCTACGCCAACGGCCGGCTCACGGACTTCGCCCAAGTCGGCTGCCGCGCCTTGGATGACTTCACGGTTGAAATCACGCTGGAGCATCCCACCGCCTATTTCCTTTCGGTCCTGCGCACCAACGTGGCGTTTCCGGTTCACGCCCCGTCCGTCACGCGCGACGGCACCCGCCCCGATGATCGGACGGCAAAGTGGACGCGCGTTGCGCCGTTCGTGAGCAACGGCCCCTTTCGTCTGCGTGAGTGGAAGGACCACCAGCACGTCGCCGCCGAGAAAAATCCGCACTACTGGGGCGCCGGCCGAGTCCGGCTGAACGGGATAACCTTCTACCCGAGCGAGTCCACCCAAAGTCAGGAACTCGCCTTCCGCGCCGGCCAGTTGCACACGAGCTGGGACGTTCCGCTCAGCAAGATCGACGCCTACAAGTCAGCCCAGCCGCCCGTGCTGCGCGTGGAGCCGTATTTCGAAAGCTATTTTCTCCGCTTCAATGTCACGCGCCCGCCGTTCACCGATGTCCGGGTGCGCCGCGCCCTCGCCCTCGCGATCGACCGCGACGCCATCGTGAAGAACGTGCTGCGCGGCGGCCAGACGCCGGCGACAGCCCTCACCCCGCCCGGCTTTGCCGGCTACGCGCCGCTCAAGCTCGTTGCGCACGATGTGGCGACGGCGAAGCGGTTGCTCGCCGAGGCCGGCTTTCCGGACGGCCGCGGCTTCCCCGCCTTCGAATTGGTGACGCTTGCCTCCGAACTCAACCAGCGTATCGCCGAGGCCGTGCAGCAAATGTGGCATCGGGACCTCGGACTCGACGCGACGATCAGCCAAAAGGAATTCAAGGTGTTACTGCAGGTGGTCGACAACGCCGTGCTCGAC
>SESH01044395.1_pt1 | contig 11611 bp, 16 predicted proteins | sample 3171561 | NCBI WGS metagenome assembly SESH01 (sample SAMN10866947, study PRJNA518727) | freshwater metagenome | biome: subpolar coniferous forest; feature: holomictic lake; material: water; isolation source: holomictic Lake 442 2011 16.5 m and 2014 13 m | place: Canada: near Kenora, Ontario
CGCTGCTTGCGGTCGAGGAGTCCCGACACGAGCGTGTTGCAGACGGCTGACTCCCGCCGCTTGAAGTAGGTGCCGGTCACGATGGCGACGGTCTTGACCTTGCCGGTGTCGTAGAGGTCGAGCAGCTCGGTCACGTTGCCGCGGTTCATCGTCCAGGTCGAGCCGTAGAGGGCCTCCGCCGGCCGGCCGAGGAGGGCGAGGGAGACGGGGGCGAAGTGCCAGTAGTCGAAGCGGCCGTTGGAGACGATGTGGAGCGACTCGCCGGGCTCGGGGAGGCACGTGTAGAACGCGGTCAGCTCTTCGGCTCGGAGGGCCGAGAGGTTGCGGCGGCGGGGGCGACGGGAGAGGACGCGGGGGCCGGCGAGGGTGCGGGTCGTCTCGAGGGAGAACGGTTCGCCGAGAGCCCAGTCGAGGGAGAACGGCTCGTTCATTCGGCTACCGCCTCGAGAGCCTCGAGGACGTCGGCTACCTCGCCGAGTCCGACGTTGAAAGCGCGGTGGGACCGCCACGGGCCACCGGGGGCGCGGATCTCGTGGACGAGGGCGATCCAGCGGTCGCCGTCCCGCTCGCGGAGCTGGGTCGAGAGCCGAGAGCACGGGCCCCGGGCCACTGCTACCTCGAGGCGGACGACGGTGGCGGGGACGAAGTCGGGGCGAGCCTCTCGAGGGGGTGCGCTCATCTCCTCGCGGGACGGCTCGCGGAGGAGGCGGTAGCGGCGGCGGGGGTCGCGGTAGTACGGCAGGACGACGCCGGCCTCCTCGAGGGCCCGGGTTGCCTGCCAGACGAGGCGGGCGTGAGTCGGGAGCCCGAGGGCGTCGCGGAGAGCCTCGCGGGAGAGTCCCTGCTTGGCACCGCGCAGCTCGGCGACGACGTCTCGGGCCAGCCGGCGGAGGTCGGGGCGGGGGAAGAGGGCGCCGGTCATGGGCGGGCCTCCTCGTCGCCGAAGAGGTCGAGGGACGAGGCGCCTGCTTCGATTCCCGGGCTCTGCGGCGTACCGGCGGCCGGTTGAGCGTCCTGGCTGGAGGTCCACCAGTGACCGAGGTGGCAGAGGTAGCGCGGGTTGCCGCCAGGGAGGGCCGGGGAGACCGAGGTCCAGCGGGTTGACCGGCAGGTGGTGCAGGTCTCGCCGGGGGCGGGGCGGGTCGAAACCTCTCGCGCGCGTGTGAAACCACCACCAGTTTTTGAGACTGAGTCCGTCTCGTGACTCATGAGCTTGCCTCCTGGGTGCAGCCGCACCGCTTGACGCCGTCCACGGTCACCCAGCCGGTCGTCTGCTGGCAGGTGGCGCAACGGGGCGTCCGGCCGGCTGCCAGCTCGGCGCACGCCATGCAACGGGCATCCCCTCGAGGGGAGACCTGCCACCAGGACCAGCCACACGCATCGCAGGACCGGCCGGCGAGGTGGAGCTCGGTCCGGCGACGACGGTCAGGGTCGAACGGGAGGAGGCGCCGGGCGAGCCGGGCCTCGAGACAGGTCTCGCAGAGAACCGAGTCGGGGGTCGGGACCGGGTTCCCGCAGGAGGTGCAAGGGGCGTAAGTCGGGGTGTTTTCGGGTGTTTTCCCGGTCAGCCGGCGGAATCTTTCCAGGGAGCCGCGTGTCCCGGAAGTAATGACTTTATTGACAGAATGGGCCTCCGGAGGAGTCTGGCTCATTGGATAGCCTCCTTTCTGTCAATATCGTCATTACTTCGGGGACACACGAGCCGTAGCCGAGGGTTGATTTCGAACCGGAGCCCGGACTTACGCCCCGGGCCGGGTCGCTCGGTCGCTGGAATCCTCCGGACGAAGCCGCGACCCTCGAGGACGTCGAGTCCCGGGAGGAGGTCTTCGGGCTTCCCGACGTGCTGATGGTGGCGGTGGACGTCGCGGAGGGAGAACGAATCGCGGAAGGTGCCTGCCTCGAGGTGGCGGTAGAGCCAGCGGAGGAGACGCTTGGCCAGGGCGACGTCCTCGGCCGTTGACATGAGGGCGAGAGCCGCCAGGGCGTGGTCCTCGAGGTACTCGGCGATGGCCACGGCGGCGGCCGTGGTGTCGGCGTCCACGTTGAGGCACCAGGGAGCGGCCGGCTGGCAGTCGGCGTACCGAACGAGGTGGAGGAGTCCGGCGATGCGCGCTGCTGCACCAGCCGCCTTCGATGCCCAGTCGCGGACGCCGGCGAGCCGCCCCCCCTCGGCTTGGTCCCGCTCGATGCCGTCGTGGTAGGTCTCCCACTCGGCATGTGCCTCTCCTTCGATCAGGAGCGCGTGCTGTCCAACCGAGGCGCGGGGGAGCCGCCAGATGGCCCGGATGGTGTCGCGGTAGGCGGCGGCGGCGGCCGGCGATACGCCGCGCGACTTGTAGAGCCGGGTTCCCACGAGAGATTCAGGGATGACGAAGAGGAACCGGCCGACGAGTCCTCTGCCTCGGAACATCTTGTTCTCGGCGACGTCGGAAAGGACGGACGGCTGGACGCAGAGCCCAATGGTGAGGGCCGGATTCTGGACGATGACGGCGGCCCCCTTCTGGCTCTTCCGTCCCACGCGGACGGGTTCGCCAGCGTGCGCCTTCAGGTAGATTTCGACGCTGGGGCGTTCGCTGTACCGGCCCGCGAGGATGTCGAAGAGCGAGGCGTCCGGGTCGAAGAGGGCGATCCGCCCTCCCTGCTCTGCGAGGACTTCGCCGAGGTGTTCGGGCGTTTCGTCGGCGACGATGAGACGGGGAGCGGCTGGCACGTTCGGGAGGTTCGCTGCTTCGTCCTCGGCGCGCTGCTGGTACAGCTTCGCCTCCTCGTTGTCTGGGTCCGCTGCGATCTTGCGGAGCCGGAGGAGACGCTCTTCCGCGATCTTCCGCCGCTCGGTGGCCCGGGCTATCTCGGGCCCGGCGCGTTCCAGCTCTTCGGCTTCAATCTCCTCGAGGGGAGCGACGATGCGAGAGAACACGGCGGTCTTCCGCTCGCCTGAGCCGGCGACCAGGGCGACGTAGACGCTGCTGGGTTCGCTGTGCGTCTCGCCGATGTCAACGCGGGTCTTCCCTGCCGTTGCGGCGGAGAGAGCCGCCAGCATGAGCCCAGCCGGCGCGTCAACGGGGACTTGTACCGACTCGGCGATCTCTTCGGCGTAGTGGCGAAGGACGGTGGGCAGGACTTCGAGCGGGAAAGGCGGGAGGTTTACCGGCACGTCGAAGGAGACTGGCTCCGTCCACGCAAGGGGCGCGGCGCGCCGGGCTTGCTCGTCGGCGAGGCGTTTCTCCGCGGCTGACATGGTGCTCATTCCGGGTCTCCTCTGCGGCGGAGCTCCAGCTCGGCGACGTCGGACAAGATCCTGTCAACGTCCTGCTGGTCCTGGGGCGGACGACACTTCGTGGCGTTGAATGACTCCACCAGGACGCGGACGACGGGAGGGGCGACGTCTCGCCGGAAGAGGTGGCCAGCCAGGCGGATGAGCGTGCGGTGCCTCCCTCCTTCGCCGATCGGTTCGCCGAGAATCCGGACCCACTCGTCGTGGAGGATCGCGGCCTTGGTCCCGTCCGTTGTCCCTGCGAGGCGCAGTAACCACTGCGGAGCCGGGGCGATCTCGACGTCGAACGGCGAGGCATCCGCCTCCCAGCATCGGCCGATGCCCGGCGGGACGACGACGTAGCCGCCCGTGCTCTTGATGTCTACGCCGGCCAGGACGCCGGTCCTGCTGGCGGTGCGCCCCGCGTAGAAGACGTGGCATCCGCCTCGAGGCGTCAGGGCGCGAGGCGTCTCGTCGGTCAGGTACGGGAGCCCGGCCTCGCGGGCCGAGTCGCGCCCGTCAACGACGGGGGTCAGGTCGAGGTCCAGGACGACGAGCCCGGACCGTCCGCAGTCAACGGCGAGCCCGACGCCGGGGTACGTCGAGAAGAGCCTCTCGAGGGCGTCTGGGTCGTTCGTAGCGTCGTGGAGCCCGTGCGGTGAGGTTGGGTGCTTGTCGGCGCGGACCGGGAGGACGTACCAACCGAGCTTGGCCATGCCTCGGGCGTTCGCCATGAGGTGGTCGGCGACGCTCATGCGGTCCTCCGGTCGTCGTTCCAGAGCCGGGCCTCGGTCGTCTGGTAGCCGTCGGATTCCATGGCCAGGAGGAGGGCCAGCCGCCGGGCACGGCGGGCCCGGGCCTCGTGGAGGCTGGCGACGGAGCGCGGTAGACTCTGCGGCAGGTCGTCTCTTCTGTTTTCGCGCTGGGTCGCCTGTCGGGGCGGCCCTTCGCATTTCTGGACGTCGGTCATGGCGGTGCCTTTCTCGGCCGGTGTCGGCTGGGTTGTGACGAGGAAGGGGGCGCTCAAGCCGCACCTTCGATGGCGTCGTCTACGATCGCGGCGAGGACGGTCTTCCAGAGCTTCTCGGGGGCCTCGTCGAGCCTGGCCTTGACGTACACCGCGAGGTCCTCGGCCGAGTCGGCGACCGGCAGGGCTTCCCGCCGCGCGGCGACCTCCTCCTCGAGGAGCCGGTCGAAGTCGAGCCGCTCGCGAACCGCGTCCTCGGCTTCCTCTTCGATCCGCTTGCCGATGATCTCGGCGTATGCCTCGAGCAGGACGTCGCCGGGCGGGACGAGCTTCTCGGTATCGGAGAAGAGGTCGTCGAGCCACGAGAGGAGCTGCGGCGACGTCATGGCGTTCAACTCGACGCGGTGCTCTTGGAGCCAGGCGGCCCACTCGTCCTCGACGTAGCTCGCGACCGGGTGCGGCTTCCCGTCTTTCCTCGGCCCGACGTCCTCGACCTCGAGTCCCATCGCGAGGGCCTCGGCCGGCTCAAGGCCGAGATTGATCACACGGACCCGGCGGCGCGGGCGGGCGAGTGTCTCCTCGACGAGAGCCTGAAAGATCACGGTCCCGGCCGCGTCGGCATCGTGAAGGCAATAGACAGTCACCGGCTCGGGCGAGTCGCCGAGGAGGTCGAGGAGATCCTTTACGGCGCGGGTCGCGTGTCCCTTCGACGTGACGATCGCGCAGTCGTGGCGCTCGGGCCAGCGGGCCGATTTCAGGATCTCGTTGAAGCCTTCCTTCTCGATGAATAGGATCTTGTTGAAGGTCCACGCGGGACGCCGGTAGTCCTCGACGGCTCTTGTCCCGAGCGGGATCGTCTCTCCCGTGTGCGGGTGGTACAGGGAGCCGCGCGGGTCGCGCGCTATCCCGGGCAGGTCGTGCCCGAGCCGCTTCTCGACCTTACCGATGACCTGCTGGAAGTAGCCCCAGGTCAGGGTCAGCCCGGCGACGATTGCAGCGCGGACGACGTAGAAGAGCTGTCTCGGGGCGAACCGCGTGGCGCCGTTGCCGGTCGCCTTCGCGATCGAAGGGGTGAGGATCGCGATAACCGCTTCCTCGATTGTCGGGTTCTCGTCCTCGTCGTTGGGCCCGTCGTCGTCGAGCCGGTCGAACTTCGGCATCGGCCAGGCGCGGCGCCCCTTGCGGATCGCTGCGTCGAGCGTCTCGCGCAGGACCGGCCCGAATGGGGATAGGTCTGGGTGCTTGCCGTCGCTCGTCTTCGGGTAGTACGGGGTCAGTATGCTGACATCGACCGTCCAGTTCCGCCGGTCCCCGGTGACGATCTCTTCCCTCAGCCGGCAGCCGGAGAGGACCGACCTCGTCTTGTCGGCGCCGTAGGGGTTGCGACCGAGAACGACCTCTCCCGGGAGCTTCGTCCGGTTCACGGTCAGGTTGACGCTCGGCCTCTGCACCGTCTCGTCGCGCGGGGTGACGTTGACCTCGACGACGAAGGGGACGAGTCCCGATGTCTCTCCCCGGACGGGGGCGACGGCGAATTCGCCCAGCTTGCGCGCGAAAGCCTTCCCCTCGGCGAGGACCTTCCCGAGCCGCTTCGCCTCGACCGGCCGGGTTGCTTCCCGGGCGCCGAGGAGGAGCGTCTCGGTCTCGGCCGGGGTCAGGGAGCCGCAGGGGCGCCGCAGGAAGGCGCTCGCGAGCTTGCCTGCCTTGCTGCCCGAGAGTCCCTCGAGCTGCGCCAGGAGCGTCCTCCCCGGCGTCTCTCCGGCCGCGTTGAAGAGGGCGAACCAGGAGTCGGAGTCGTACCAGAATGCCGAGGACCGGCCGAGGTACGGCTCGCCCGAGGGGACGGCGGCGATCCATCGCCCGATCGTGTAGTCGAAGTCGTCGGCAGCTTGGCCTAGGTACAGCTCAACCCGGGTCCCCGTCGTCGGCCCGGTCTCTTCGCGCCGGATGTCGTTTCCGCCATCGTGGAATCGGGGCGTCAGGGTCAGGCGCCGGCCGCGGGTGCGAACGACGATCGAGCCGCCGGTCGAGAGAGCCAGGCCGGCGACGACGCGGAGCCCGTTGCCCAGGGCGCCGCGGGTCGGGAGGCGGAAGAGCTTCGATGACGTCAGGGGGCGCCGGACGGAGAAGAGGCTCGCGACCTCCTCGTCCGTCCCGGGGATTCCCGGCCCATCGTCCTCGACGTAGAAGGCGCCGCGGGCTAGGTTGCGCCAGACCGCGGCCGGCGAGGCGTCGAGGGCGTTGTCCCACAGCTCCTTCAGCGCCAGCTCGGGGAGGTCGTCCGGCGGGACCCCCGCCTTCTGAGCCAGGGTCCCGAGGTCCCGGAAGAGAGTCCAGTCGGCTCTTTCAAAAAGGATGGGGTCGGACGGAGCCAGTGAACATGTCGAGCGGCTTTCTGAATTTTCAAAGTCGGCCTCGACCTTGACGGCGACGGACCGGCTCACTCTGCACCGCCGGGTGTCGTCTCGAGGCGGTCCGCTGCCTGTCGGAGGATCTTCGCCACCTGGCGGCGCGCTGCTGCGTCGGCGACGTCCTGAAACTCGGCGGGAAACTCGGCGGCGATCCCCGTCACGATGCCGAGGGCGATCCGAAGCATCTGGTCGGTGGCGGTGTCGAGCGGCACGGGCGGGACGAGGCGGAGGTCGCCGCTCATCTCGCGCCCCCTGCTGCAAGCGCCAGGACGACGACCAAGAGGGAGAGGAGCGGCCGGTCGCGAAGGACGGAGACGACGGTCCTCACGCTGCCACCTTCGAAAGGCGGCGGAGCTGGTTGGCCCGGTGCTGGGCTTCCCGTGCTTGGCGGAACAGGCCTGCCTCATGGGCCAGCCGGGCTCGCTCCTGGGCCTGCGCGAGGAGAGCCAGGACGCCGGGAAGCTGGCGGGGCGTTCTGGAGGTATCCTCTGGGGAGAGAGTCGGTTTTGGTCCGCGCTGAGCCTCCCTGCCACGGGGGCTCTTCGCATTTTTGGGGTGGTCTCTCATGGGGGCAGTCCTTTCAGGCCGCATTGGCCGGGTCGGTTTCGTTGCGACGTGCCCACTCGTCGAGTGAGCTGAGGCGGTAGAGGACGCTGCGGCCCCCGGGGACCCGGACTCGCTTCGGACCGATCCCGATGTGGTCCCACTTCCTCAAGCAGCTCGGGGAGACCGCGAGGTGTCGCGCGGCCTCCGCCTGCCGGAGGAGACGGTCGGGGAGAGCTGACGCGGGGCTCCGCTCCGCTGAGGTTCTGGCCATCTTCTTTTCCTTTCGGATCGGCGCTTCGCACCGATGACGCTAAGGTGGCGTCAGTGCGCCCCTGCGTCAAGAGAAGACGGTAGTTCCCGGGTGCTCCCGAACGTGACAAGAAAGGGGGGTAATTTATGTCCCGGTCGGGGCGGCCTTCCTCGCACGGGAGAGACGCTTCCGCGCGACGGTCCCGATCGAGCGGAGGTCGTTCCGGCTGACCCGCTTCCCTTGATACCTCTCGAAGAAGTAGCGCAGTTGTTCCCGATCGCGCTCTGCCACGGTGGGGGCCTGGGTAGAGGTGACGGCGGCCAGAAGTCGTCCCGCTCGTCGCCGCGCTGTCCCCGTCCTCCGCCATCCAGTAGGGGTTGGTAGGTAGAGGTCCCGAAGGAGCTTCGCGGGCATCTTCCCTCCAGAACAGAGCAGGGACGCCGTCCAGAGGAGGGCCCTCACGCGCCAATAGGTAGGGTCGTCCTCGATCTCGGAGAGGTCGGGCTCCGCCGTCGGGATCTCCGGGACGGTTCCCGTCAAGATCGCGTCGGTGAGCGTCTCGAGGTTCTTCGCCGTCGTCGAGCGGAGGACCGTCGTTATGGTGGAGAGCGGAGGGCGTCCCCGGAGTCGCTGCGGAGCGAGGAGCGCCACGAAGTAGGTCAGCTTGCGGGCGGCGTCCCGGTCCCCTGCTTTCGCCTCCTGCCACAGCGCGGCCAGGGTGCTGATGGCGTCCGACGATCCGAGGACCGTCCAGGGGTTCGGGGCATCCGCCATCGCGCGGGCCAAGTGCGGCCCATTCCCCGCCTGCTTCGCGTGGGAGCGGTCGTACTTCGTGAGCGGCTTCGCTGGGAATAGCTCGGGGCGCAGGATCGGCCGATGAAGTCCCGCCTCCCGGAGTAGCTGGGTGATGTCGGGCTTCTTCTTCGCCACGTTGCTCCCCTCGCTCCCCCGGGAGAAGAGCCGGACGGGAAGCGCGGGAGCTGCGCTTGTCGGGGCGTTCATGAGGCGCCCCTATCCCGTCCGGCATCGAAGTGTAGAGGTTCAAGCGATCCTGACGACGGAGCCGCGATCCCCGTCCGGGAAGCCCCACGGCGTCGCGGTGTAGCTCGGGTGGTGAACGACGAGGTCGTCCACGAGTAGCTGGCGAAGCTCGGAGAGCGCGCGGACGGCGAGCGCTTGCTCGGGGGCGAGGCGGAGCGCGCTCTTCACTGCAACTCGAGGGCGGCGTACTCCGTGGCGCACGCCGGGTGTCCGTCGTGTTCGTTGCGAACCAGCCAGCGGGCGGCGTCGGCGTCCGTTATCTCGGTCCAGGTCTCCCGGCTCCCCTGCCACTGCGACCATGCGAAGAGGACCCATCGGCCCCGCGCCGTCCGGTACAGCTTCTCGTGGGTGAACTTGTCGCCGGTGGCCAGGGAGACATGGTTGTTGCCGTCGAAGTAGCTCCCCTCCTTCCACGAGGTGGCCTTCTCGCGGTCGAACCAGGTGCCGTTGTCGAGTGCCTGTCGTTTCATGGTCCTCTCCTCTCCCGCCTCGAGCGGGGTAGCCGTTGGCGCCGCGTTGGCGCCCGAATGGTTGGAAGGTGTCGTTTCGTGCGCTCGGGCGTCGGGCCCGGACGAGACGAAGAGCCTTAGAAATCGGTCGCTGCGTTCAGTCGCGCTAGGTGAAAAAAGGTGCCGCATAAGAACGTCTTATGCGCTACCGCGCGCTAAGTCCTTCGGATTGAAGCGGAAAGGACGCGATTCCTGAATCGAGGTGGCGCCCGATTGGCGCCCGAACGGCTTTTTCGACGTTTTCGAGCTTCAGGAGGGCTTCGAGGAGGACCGGGTCGCTCGGGTGAACGTACCTCTGGGTCATCGTCGTCTTGCGGTGGGAGAGGACGACCGCGACGACGGCCTCCGGGACACCTTCGCCGGTCAGCCAGCTCCCGCAGGTGTGCTTCAGGGTGTGAGGTGACGGACCGGCCCGGAGCCCGGAGGCCTTCGCCAGCGACCGGAACGCGGATCGGAGCGTGGTGTTACTCCAGGCGGCGCCCGACCGGGTGAAGACGGGAGCGGCCGGGGTCCCGCGAGGCTGACTCTCGAGGATCGCCCGGACGGTCGGGGCGAGCGGGAGGCTCTTCACCAGGTGGGTCTTCTTGGCAGCGAGCGTCACGCGTCCGGCCTCGAAGTCCACGGCGCTCCAAGTCAGGCTCCATACCTCGGAGACGCGGGAGCCCGTGAGGAGCGCGAACCGGAACGCGGCCGAGGCGGTGCGGAGGTGCCCGCGGTGGACGTCGAGAGGACGGCCGGCGAGCTGGGGAATCCGGACGGCGTAGAACTGCCAGGTCTCCTCGTCCTCTACCGCGTCCCTGAACCGGGCCCATTCCAGCGGGGTCAACGGCGGGACGCTCTTCGCCTCGCCGACGACGCGCTTGATGGTCCCGGACGGGAGCGGGTCCTCTGCGATCCAGCGGGCCCGAACGGCGCGGCGGATCGCGGCGCGGAGCCAGGTGGTCTCCATGTTGATGGTCGCGGCGGCTGCTCCCTGCTCGATCCGCGTCCTCTGGTAGCTCTCGACGTCGGCGCCGCGGAGGTCGGCGAGCCGGCGATCCCCGAGGAGGGGGAGGACGTGGGCTCCGGACTGGACGACGATGCGGACGGTGCTCTCGGAGGCGCCTGAGCCGCGGTAGTACCTCTCGAGGTCGGCCCACGCTTGCCTGACCGTGAAGTGTTGGAGGAACGGCTTGCCTGCAAGCGCCTTCGCCTTCGACTTCTCGGCTGCGAGATAGGCCTCCGCCTCGGCGCGGGTGGTCCCTCGCGGGAGCGTGAAGAGCTTCCTGGGCCCGTCCTTCGAGCCGAACGTGTAGAGCCTGAACCTCCAGCCGCCCCGCTTCAGGGCGTGGAGACCGTCCTTCGTCCTCTTCGGCTTGCGCTTGGGCTTCGCGGCAGGGGCCGGCTCGGTCGTGGCCACGGCTGCTACTTCTCTTCCAGCCTCTCGAACGGCTGGAGGACTCCCAGCTCTCTCCCGTACTTCTCGAGGTCGATGTCCAGGCGTTCTACATAGTTGGAGCCGTTGACGACGTAGAAGTCCCCGAGCTCACCGTGGGCCCGGGTGGACGGTCGGCATGCCTTCAGTTGCTTCCTCTCTTTCGCCAGGTGACGACGGAGGCGTCCGAGGAGGGCGCGGGTCGTGATCGGGTAGGTGGGAGGAGGGGTCTTGGCCATGTCGTGATTATGGCACCATGGTCGTGAGGGTCAAGCGTGCTCATGTCGGCGGAGGACGTGGGTCTCGCCCCCTCTCGGCGACTTCGGCGCGCGCCGATTCGGGCCGAAACCTGTGGATAAGTCGGGTCGGGCGCCACTCGGGCGCCACTTGGATTCCTGAAAGGTGGCTCACAGGCCTGCAAACATTGGTCGGGACGAAGGACCGCACCTATTCAGGATCAATGGATGCGGCTTTTTCAGGCCTCTCGACGGGCCCCGGAGCCATCGTTCCAGCCGGGAGGGTCTGGCCACCATGGACCCGTTTTCGGAGGATTCGATAGCCCGCTTGGAGACTTTGGCCTCTCGAGGGGGTCGAAGTCGGACGCTGGGGATTATCAGAGTCGGGGTAGGACGCTATCTGTCGGGGGTGCCGTGGCAAGGGCCAGCGTCCACGTCTGGACGGTCCAGACGGTCGAGAGCCTCCACGTCGGCCGAGACGATGCGGCGGATGACGACCTCGGCGAGGAAGGCGTCGCGCTCGTCCTGGGAGGCTCTGTCCCAGAGGGCGTGGAGCCTCTGGAGGTTGGACGGCACCTTGACGATGCCGGCGGCGATGCCGGCCGAACGTGCGGACGGGTACTCGCCGCGTGCGAGGGCGTCGGCGATGGCTGGGGCGTCGCGCTTCAGGCGGCGGACGAGGTACTCCGCCCTGTTCCCTGCGGAGGAACGCTTACCTTGTAACGGTTCCTCCTTCGCGCTGTACTGGTTCTTCCCCTTCGGGTTGTGCGGCTCGTCTTGGGCGAGCAGAGCGGTCTTCGTCGGGTCCCCCGCGAGTGCCTGCGCGAGAGACGCGCTACGCGCCGTCAGGCGGCCGCGTTCTCTCCTCGAGTAGTGGCGCCGCGGTCGCGCCTGTCGAGCGCCTTCCCGAGCCTCGTGGCTGCGGCGTTGAGCCTTCTCGTGCCGGGCCCGTCAACGGCGCGGCGGAGAGCCTCGCGGGACGGC
>SESH01054113.1_pt1 | contig 11609 bp, 2 predicted proteins | sample 3171561 | NCBI WGS metagenome assembly SESH01 (sample SAMN10866947, study PRJNA518727) | freshwater metagenome | biome: subpolar coniferous forest; feature: holomictic lake; material: water; isolation source: holomictic Lake 442 2011 16.5 m and 2014 13 m | place: Canada: near Kenora, Ontario
TGAGCCTCCAGTAAGAGCAGTTGTGTCGGCAGCATCCATCACCTTCACATTGGTAAGCTGTGATGTGGCATCGACTGTTCCGCCACTGGTGGAATCAACAATGGAGAGTGAAATGACTGACTCAACCTTGAGATTCGTAAAATCACCACTATATTCCGCTGCCTTTGCAGAATCAAAATTTTCAGCAGTAATCCACCCCAATGTGGCTACAGCGTTTTGATTAGCATCAGCAATACCATCATTGTTCAAGTCGCCATCATTCGTTAAATCACCATCGTTGTTCAGGTCAACCGTAGAATTGATGCCACCAACTGTAGCCGCAAGCGTAGCAAGTCCATTCTCAACCACGTTTGAAATACCATCACGATCCAGCGTATCCTGAGCATCAAAGGTAAACTCTAACGACGACCCCTGTTTTCCATCCGAAGCATAGAGAGTAAAGCGATCGAGGGTAGCCGTATTGACCGGGTTGTAGACATAAGCGCCGGTTTGAACATTCAGCTCAAGTGCAGAACCATTCGCCAGTGTTTTGGTAACGGTTCCTGTCGAGAGTGACGACTGCTTAAAGGTTGATAAGGTATCAAGCGAGAAACGAATCGTTTCACCATCCGAATCAACCCAGTTTGTGCCATCCCAGGAGAGAGGCTGGCGATTTTGATCCAAACCACCAACAACACCTTTCGTAACCGCATCAGTCTCACTCCGCATAACAATTTCACGTTTTCCGGTAATATCATAAAGCCCCGGAGTGCTGTCAATCGTGAAGAGGCCTGAGATCAACCAGAATATGGATGCCATCAGCATGAATACGGCGGGCAAGCGCCAACGGCGGCATTGTAGATACGTCAGTAAAATGGTCGCAACCCGCCTTGACTCGCTCCGTCCACTCATCCTGTTGTGGCAAGAGACTGTAGGCAAAAACCTCAAAGTCCGGTCGCCGATGATACTGAAACAGATCCGCAATCAGGGTGCCGACGGCATGGCAACGAAAATCGGGAGAGAGATAACCAATTTTAAGGCGTGCCGGCGCCGGATTGTCGGGGAAGGTCAACGAGCTGTCAAGCGCTGCAGCAAGCCGGATAAAATGGTGTGCCATCTGTTCGGCGAGGCCCCGAAACGTTGCGGGGGGCAAAGGCAAAACAAGCGCGTTAAGCATTGGCAGAGCTTCAGCTCCGGGTTGTTCAAGAGAGCGGTCAAGCGCTCTCTGAAGCGCGTCAAGTTGCTCTGCATAGTCGTGCCAATCGGCCTGCCGACGCTTCACCATTGCAAGATGCAGGTGCAGTTTGGCGCTGTCGGGGTCGGCTGCGAGCGCACGTTCGTACTCCGTGCGTGCCTGCGCCTGGTCGCCAAGGTTTTCGTACAGTTGTGCCAGATTAAAACGGGGAAGCTCAAAATCGGGCTTGAGCGAGAGTGCCCGCTGGTAGCTGGCACGGGCAAGTGGAAGATTACCCCAATCCTGCAACGCAGCTCCAAGGCTGTTATACGCTTGCGCCGAGGGCAGAAGACGCAAAGCAACTCGATAACAGGAGACCGCTTGCGGAACAAATCCGTACTGATGATACAACTGCCCCAGCTCAAGAAAAAGTTCAGCACTGTCGGGCTTGAGACGCAGCGCCTTTTTATAGGTCTGTTCAGCGTTTGCAAACTGCCCCTGGGCAGCATAAGCTTTGGCAAGATTGGCATAGGCCAGATAAAAATCAGGCTGTAGAGCAAGCGCTTGCTGATAAGCCTCAATGGCCAGTGGATACTCTTTTTTGGCCAGCCACAGACTGCCGAGGTTGCAGTGCAGCACCGGCATCTTTGGCTTGAGGTGCAACGCCTCCTGAAATATTACTGTTGCACTCTCGAAATCACCCTCGCTCTGCAGGGCATTGGCAAGATTGTTGTAAGCGGGAACATAGTCCGGCTGAAGAGCTATGGCTTCACGAAAACAGTCGATGGCCTGCGCCATACTTCCCTGACGACGAGCCTGACGACCGGCGTCAAACTTCTGGCGCGCAGCAGCAGAAGGAGAGGCAATTGGACTATCTCTCTTTTGATCGGTCGTTATTGAGTTCATTGGCAGTTCATGGCAAATTGTTGATGAAATCATTACAGCACCAGCCAGGCAATAACCCCAAGCGCGGCAACTCCTCCAAGCACCACACCTTCGCTACCATCGTGAGAACCAGCAGCAACATAAGGGTCAGCCCCCAAAGAAACTGTCCAGAAATCATAGGCTGATGTTCCAGCATAGCTGTTGCCTGCAACATCAACCACCGAGCCATCATCCAGCGTCACAAAATAGTGGGTATGGGGATCAAGATCAAATACCGGATTGATAACAAGATTCTTTCCTGCCGCTGTCACTGTGGCAGAGACAACCTCACCGGCAACAGAATCACGGTGAAGCACAATAGCGCCGGTAGAGCCTTTCGTGATATCCTCACTGAAGGTCAGGATAACATCCTCTTTGACAGGAGCAGCAGTTGCACCATTATTCGGTGTAAAACTGGCAACCGTCGGGATAACACCATCGAGAGCAGTTGCATTGGCCGAGGCAAACATCGCACCTTTGTCGGTATAACCTTTTGCAAGCAATCCGAGAGCTGCCGCTGCAGACTCCCCCATTATCTGCGTATCGCCATCATGATTGAGATAGAGATGCACATCAAATACACCAGTTCCCTTGGGCAGCACATACCCCAAATCTGCCTGTTGAACATAACAGTCATAAGGGGGAAGCGTCCCTTCTGGCGCATAAAAGTAGTCGCCGGTGATTGGGTTGTACCAAGTGTGCAGCAGAAGTTTGCTGGTGTCGGTAACGCCATAAAAATCAACCTTGCCCGACGCCTGGTCAGCAGTGTAAAGAGGAGTGACCGGATCGGCAGTAACCGTCGTCGTCACCTTCACCATAACACCAGGATCATACACTTTGCCCGAAGCCGGATCACTATCACCAAACGCGTTATCGGTGATAATCAGCTCAATGGCAACAATGTTGTCCCCTTCAAAAATAAAACGGGCACCATCATTAAGGGAATTCTGATCCAGTCGTGTGAAGTCGTACCACCCTTCCGTAGTAATTTCAGTACCATGTAAATCGGTAAACGGCTTCACAAGCTTTGCTGCGTCAATGGCAACTTGCGGTACAAATTTAATGTAGGCGTTTGCATCGGATTTGGTGAGACCGGAGGCACGCACATCAATCAGAACCCGAACTTGCGTCCCGTCTCGCGGCAGAATGTCGGGCAGCAACGTGTTGTCTTTACCGGCAATTTCAAAGCGGATTGGATCCCACGGTGTCGTGACGGTGCTGTTATCGGCGAGTGTTACGGTGTTATTGACCGTTTTCGTCACTGAACCATCGGTATGCGTCGTCTCGACGACCTCCCTTTTCATTGTAGCCCCCCCCTGACTATCGCTGTATGCTTCAGTAACGGTTTTCGTTGTTAACCCATCTTTGTCAATAGAGTCTACTGTTGTGGTGGTGACCTTTGCTGCAGTATCAATATCGCTGTACTTTGTAACAGAGATGTCGAGTAACTGTGCAGTATTTGAAACAGTGTCGCTGCTGCCACTCTCTGTTACATTGATCGAAATAATTGCTTTGCTGTCGGTAAGTGTACCATTGTTTCCTGCTGCAAAATCTTCTGTTGTGCGCCATGCAAGCGTGGCAAGGGCATTTTGCAACGCATCCTGTTCACCATCGCCATTTAAGTCACCAAGTGAGGCACTGCCAATACCTTGCGACGCAGCAAGCGTGGCAAGCGCCTCTTCAGTGGTTGGGGTAATACCATCGAGATCAAAGTCGTCGTCAAGATTTTCAGTTGAAGTGCCCGCATAAGCGCCGGCGCTATCCTTATCAGCACTACCTGTTGCACTGTTCTTGAACAGGTAAATAACGCCGGTACCATCATCATGAATGGAGGCAATACCAACTGATTTCGTGCCGGTGATGGTATCCTTCACTTGCAGAGCAAAATCTTTTGCGGTATCGCGAGCTGGTCCCTGCTCAGTGGAGATATCTACCCGAACATAAAGCGTTGCAAGTTCAGTGGTACTGTTTGGCAGTGCAGCATTTGAGCCATTTGTGTCATCAAAGGTTTTCCATTCCGTTCCATTCCAGAACTGGAGCGATGGCGTATGTGGCGGAATAATGGTTGTGGCATCTTTTGAGGTAGCACTACTATCAGCCTCTATGCTTAGCGCTACCGGAGTGTTTGGCTTGCCAGTTATGGTAAAGAGCGCATAGTGCGAGCCTTCGTTCACTATCGGGCTGTCAACTTGAATGGTGCGATCGTCATCTTTTGTGAGATAGCGATCTTCAGCACCACTCTCGTTGAAAATTGCGCCAGTGCCAAAATCGCCAATAATGCCACGGGCACTTACAGCATCACGGCCACCGGATGGTGTAGCAACGATGCTGAAGGTGTGAGCGCCTTCATAAACATTATCGTTCACTATCTTCACTCGTGCCAGCAACACCGAGCCACCTTTTGGCACATTGACAGGCGCACCGGCCGTATAATCAACCCATTTGGTACCATTATAAATCTGAAGTGCATTAACATAATCAATGGTAGAGGTGCCATCCGAGGTAGCTGTTGCAACAGCATCACCTTCGTAAGCATTACCGTCGGGAGTAACTCCTCCATCCTTCAGCGCAAGCGTAAACGAAAAATTGCTTGTCGCTGAAATACGAAACACGGCATAGCGTGAAGCATCTGCTGGCGAATATTCATTAACAGTAACATCGGGGATAATGAGATAGCCATCGTCATCGCCTTTAACTGTCGGATCAACAACCCCTTGCTCATTATACACCTGACCACTGCCATCGTCAAGAATGGTTGAGCGAGCAATGGCGCTTTGCCCATCGGGAAGCGCAGCCGTAAGCGTAAAGCGTTCCGCGCCTTCATATTTGTTATCGGCAAGGGTAGGAACAGAGATAATAAATTTCATAACACCTGCTGGCAGTTGCAGTTTGTTACTATTGAGGGCAAGCGGAACCCTCTCCGCTTGATTATCGGCTCCTGTAACAAAATAGTAGGCCGAGAAGGTGGTACTATAATCCTTGTCCAAGGTTGCACTGTCGCCGGCAGCGCCTGCCGAAAGCGTTATTTCGGTAGCCGTGGTGGTAGTTCCGCTCAGGGTTGCCGTAAATATGGCATTACTGCCTTCAGAAATATCACCCTTGCCGCTTAATGCAATGGAGAGTTGTTGCGCCGGATCGGTTGTGCCTCCACCACTATTTGTGCCATTAGTTGTTGTACTGCTGCTGCTTGCCTCATTATCTTTAATCGTGGCCGTAGCAAAACTTTTGGTGATTGTTGTACCAAGTGAAGGACTGGAAAGTGCAAGATTGAACATTTCTGAACCTTCAAGAATGGCATCATCAAGTATGGGAACAGCTAATGTTTTGCTGGTTTCACCCGCCGCGAACAAGAGATTGCCGCTGGTTGCGCTATAATCTGCGGCTTTGGCAGTGCCATCACTGGTGGCATAATGCACGGAAGCAGGAACAGCACTATCACCACTACGGGTAATGGTAAAGGTAACGCTGCCTGCAGATTCATTGACAGCAATATCGCTGTCAATGCTCAAAAAGATGTCGTTCCTGCCATTGACGGTAATGGATAGCGTGCCAGCATCGGTAGCTGCCTGATCGTCGGTAACGGTATAATGGGCAACCACAACCTGCCGTTCACCATTATTCAAGTGATGATAAGCGGGATCGGATGAATTGAATTCGTAACTGCCATCCGCATTGAGTGTCAGCCCGGCAACTGATGCCTGAAGCGTATAGTTGGCCGTGTGAGCGGCATCGGCATCGCTTGAACTGAGCATACCTGCGGTTTCAGGAGAGACAACATCTTCAGTAACACTAAAAGCTTTTGAAGCAGCAACCGGAGCATCGTTTGCCCCTGTAATCGCAAACACTGCTGCAACCATTCCTGTTGCGGCTGGCGATGCATTATCCTTCACATAGACCGCAAAGCTATCGTGTACCTGCTGTCCTGCAAGTAACCCTTGTGTTGAAGTTCGGTGATCATCCAGGTGATAACGAACAAGATCAGTCGATGTTGTGAAAGTTGCTGTACCATACAATCCAGCTTTGGTCCAGGTTGCTCCGCTATCGTTTGTACTCCAGCCTGCATTCAAAAGCGCTGTGGGGTTGTAGCTTGCCGTACCATCAACATCTCCCTTCGCTAACTGAATGGTTGCCTCAGTGTTACCGATAGTAGCGTTATTCACCCCGCCAGCCTCAACAACCATGGAGCTTGCTGTTGCAGCCTGTACCGTCGGTGCATCGTTCACCGCAGCAACATGCAGTGTCAGCGAGTACGTTTCTACACTATTATTCTCGCCATCACTGACAAGAAACTTGAAGGTAGTGTAGGGCGAACCCTTTTCGTTATAAGCGGGCACAAAACGGAGCTTGCCTGCATCAAGCTCTGCACGGCTCATCAGTTTACCCTGCTCAACGACGACCCACGCTGGTAAGGCTTCGCTACCCTGGTTGTATTGCAACACACCATGATCCGGCAACGTTGCAATGGTAACGGAGGCAAGCGATGACTGTTCAATATCACTGTAGGCCCCAAAATCATAAACGCTTAAAAGTATTGGGGTGTCCTCTGCCATAACAACACTGTCGTCGGCAGATACTGGAGGATCGTTAACAGGACGAACACCAACGGCAAGCGTGTAAAACTCGCTACTGTAGTCGCTGCCATCGCTTACGTTAAAGCCTATTGTTGTGTATGGTATACCATTTTCGTTGCTGTCGGCAACAAAACGCAGCTTACCTGACGTAATATCTGCTAAGGCAATCTCCTGATTGAGCGTTACTGCTACCCATTCGCTGCCATTGTTGTATTGCAGTGCGCCATTGCTGGCAAGCATGGTGATCTGCACCTTGGCCAGCGGGGTATTTTCGATATCGCTGTAGCTGCCAAAATCACTCAGCGTCAGCACCATCGGCACATCTTCGTCCGTTGTGATACTGTCATTTGTGCTGAGCGGCGCATCGTTGACCGGAATAACATTCACGGTTACGGTGGATGGCGTGCTGTAATCAGTACTATCAAACACCGTAACGCCAATGGTGGTATAAGCATCGCCATTCTCGTTGTGCCCAGGCGCAAAACGGAGCTTCCCTGCCTCAATAGCAGCGCGAACAATGGATTGACCCTCCGTAACGGCAGACCATAACGGTGCGTCGGTGCTGCCATTGTTGTACCGCAACTCGCCGTGACCGGGCAACGCGGTAATCTTCACCGCTGTCAATGCGGCACCTTCAACATCGTTATAGGTGCCAAAATCAGCCAGCGTAAGGCTCTCGGAGGTATCCTCATTGGTTGTGAAGGTATCACCTGTTGTCGTCGGGAGATCGTTAACCGGTGTCACATATACCGTAAGCGTATAAGCATCAAGCGAGTATCCGGTGCCATCGCTTACTTTAAAGCCAACTTCAGCATAGTGCTCTCCATACTCATTGAGGTCGGGCACAAAACGAAGCTTGCCTGTTTCAATATCGGCACGGGTGATGGCTTGATTGAGCATTACAGTAATCCACTGCGGAGCATCGGCTGTGCCACTGTTGTATTGCAGCGTACCATTGGACGCAAGTGAAGTGATTTGCACCACAGCAAATGGCGTATTTTCGACATCACTGTATGTTCCAAAGTCCGTAAGCGAAAGCACTTTGATGGTGTCTTCAGGTGTGCTGACAAGGTCGCCCGTGCTTTGAGGCAGATCGTTTACCGGCGTTACCGCTATCGGCAGCGTGTAAATGGCTGGATTATTTGAGATCCCATCACTGACGGTAAAGCTTGCCGAGGCATAGTTTGCACCATACTCGTTGCTACCGGGCACAAAGCGCAAGTTACCGGCATCAATGGCATCGTTGCTGATAACGTACCCTGCCGCTACTGAGTGCCATGTGGGCGTTGCAAGGGCGGTGTCGAAATACTCCAGCTTACCATTTGCCAATAGCGTTGTGATGGTTACCGAAACAATGGCCATGCTGGCTATACCACTATGCGTACTGAAATCATCAATGGTTACGGTCAGGAACGTATCTTCACTGGTTACCAGGGCAGAATTGTCAAGTGGTGTAACATTGACGGTAAGCCTGTAGGCTGCAGCGCTATTACCCTCTCCATCATTAACCGTAAAACCAATGGAGGTGTAGGGTGAACCATTAACATTTGCAGCAGGCACAAAGCGGAGGTTGCCGGACTCAACATCGGTACGGCTGATGAGCTGATCGGGCGCAACACTCTCCCATTGTGGAACGGTTGACGTACCCCGATTGTATTGCAAAACACCATTGATGGGTAGCTCAGTAATCGTTACACCCGCAAGCGGTGAACGCTCGCAATCAGCGTAACTACCAAAATCAGTAGCATTCAGAATAATAGATTGATTTTCCTCGGTGGTTACCGAGTCATTGCTGCTGGTTGGAAGATCGTTAACGGGCGTAACATTGAGCGTAAGCGAATAGGCATCGAAGCTATAACTTGCGCCATCACTTACTTTAAAGCCAATGGTGGTGTATGGCAGCGAATATTCATCGCTGTCGGGCACAAAACGCAGGTTGCCAGACTCAATCGCTTCCCGGCTCATCTCTTCATCCTGCTGCACAGCAACCCCATGCGAAGCATCAGGGGTGCCATCGTTGTGCTGCAACACACCATTAGTCGGTAATGATGTAATTTTTACAAAAGCAAGAGGCGAACCTTCTACATCACTATAGCCGCCAAAATCAGCAAGCGCAAGCGCCTTGATGCTATCCTCATCGGTCGTAACGGCGCTGTTTGTGGTTACTGGCGCATCATTTACAGGGAGAACATCAACCGAAAGCTTGTAAACGGTATCGCTCCACGCCTCTCCATCCGAAACCTTAAAGCCAACTTCAGCATAATGATCGCCATTGCCATCAGCAGTGGGTACAAAGCGAAGCTTGCCTTCCTCAACATTGCTCCTGGTAATTTCATGACCCAGCGTTACGGCACTCCACCTTGGCTCTATTGCCGTGCCGCTGTTGTATTGCAGCACACCGTTCGTGGCAAGCGAGGAAATCAGCACCTTTGCCAACGGGCTGCCCTCTACATCGCTATAGCGTCCAAAATCAGCAAGCGTGAGAACACTGAAGCTATCTTCATTCGTGCTTATGCGGTCATCTGTTGCCGATGGAGGATCGTTAACGGGCGTGACATGCACCGTCATGCTATAGCTGTCCACACTATAATCAGTGCCATCAAACACTTGATAGCCAAGCGTAGCGTAATTGCTGCCATTTTCGTTGCTGTCGGGCATAAAACGCAGCTTACCCGCATCAATATCCTCTTTACTGACAGAGGTACCTGCCGTAACAGCAACCCAATGCGGCAGAGCAATTGTAGCAATATTGTACTGCACTTCGCCGTTGCTCGCCAAGCTGGTAATTTTTACCGATGAGAATGCACTGCTCTCAACGTCGCGATAGGTACCAAAATCACTGACCGCCAACACTTTGGCACTATCCTCATCGGTGGTGATGGTGCTCCTGGTGGTTGAGGGTAAATCGTTGATGGAGGTGACATCGACGGTGAGCGTGTAGCTGCTGTCGCTCCAGAGTTGACCATCCGAAACTTTAAAGCCAATGGTGGCATAACTCTCTCCATTCTCATTGCTTGCAGGCACAAAGCGCAACAAACCGGCCTCGATGGCCTCCCTGCTCAACTCTTGCGCTACACCAACCGCCACCCACTGTGGCGCACTTGTCGTTCCGCTGTTGTATTGCAGCACACCATTGCTTCCAAGTGTCGTCAACAACACCTTGGCCAACGGCGAACTTTCCACATCGCTATAGCTGCCAAAATTATCAAGAGAGAGCATTACCGATGCATCTTCATTGGTGACTATGCGATCGCTTGTGCTGACTGGCGCATCATTGACCGGCGTTACATGCACCGTAAAGGTTGATGGGGTTGCGCTGAAGGTGGTTCCATCAAAAACCGTAAAGCTCACGGTGGCATAATCATCGCCAGACTCGTTGCTCGCAGGAACAAAACGCAACTTGCCTGCCGTAATATCGGAAGCGCTAATCTTTTGATTCAACGTTACAGCTTCCCAACCAGAAAGGGCGGCATCGAATTCAAGGCGCCCGGCGCTTGCCAATGCTGTAATTTGTACCGCAACAATTTTAGATGCACTGGTATTACTATAACCAATTATATCGCTTATTGTTAACGATAGCGCAACATCCTCATCAGTGCGCAGCGGAGCATCGGTTGCCAGCAACACTTCAACATGCAAGGTATAACTACTGCTCACGGCAGCGCCATCACTGACCGCAAAGCCAATGGTCGCATAATCGGTACCATGCTCGTTGCTGGCTGGCACATAGCGCAGCAATCCCGCATCAAGAGCCGCACGGCTCACGCTCTGTAAAGGCGTTACGGTGCGCCATGCGGGAACCGCAAGGGTTTTATCGAAATATTCTAAAGCGCCATTGTGGGGTAACGAAGTAATCACGACGCTTGAAAGTGCACTTCCTTCAACATCGCTATAACTGCCAAAATCGGTTATCGCCAGAAGCTTTGGTGTATTTTCTTGCGTAGAAATGGCATCGTTGGTCGTGACTGGTACATCATTCACGGCATTAACATGAATCGTAAGCGTAGATGCCGTTGCACTGTAAGCGCTGCCATCGCTCACCTTAAATCCAATGGCGGCGTAATTACTGCCATATTCATTGCTATCGGGCATAAAACGCAGCTTACCGGCATCAATCTTCTCTTTGGAGATCTCCTGGTTGAGCGTTACCGATACCCAGCCAGTGGCTGCATCGTTGTACTGAAGAAGACCATTGGTAGCAAGTGAGGTGATTTTAACTGTGGCTAATGATGTATTTCCTGTATCGCTATAATTACCAAAGTCACTAACAAAGAGAACTGTCGTTATATCTTCATTGATCGTAATGGTGTCGTTGGTCGTGACCGGGCGATCATTTGCGCCTGTTACCGTCACTTTTCAGGTTTGTGTAACCAGCGTTCCATTGCCATCCGTGACCGTAAAGGTGAAAATGTCGGTGCCACTTTCGTTGACTTCAAGCGCCTCTATCACTCCACTGTTCTTTGCATAGCTGTAAGCGCCGGTACTGCTGTCGAGAGTGACGGTGCCGTAGGTGCCAGTTTTGGCGATGGTTGTGCCTGCAACGGTACCGCCACTGATACTGTAAGTCAGCGTCTCGACATCGACATCACGGCCAACCAGCGTTCCGCTTAAACCTGCATCGGTCGTGGTGGTTGACTGGTCAACTTCGGCTATCGTGCCTGCGGTGACGGCTCCAAGTGTCGGCGGATCGTTGAGCCCCGTTACCGTCACCGTCAGCGTGCTGAACGAGCTGCCTCCATTACCGTCGCTTATGGCATAGCTGAATGTGTCGGTTGCCGTAACATTCTTGCCCAGGGCATCAGCCGCCGCTGTATCGGCAACATAGCTGTAGCTGCCATCTGCGGCAAGGGTCAGATGACCATAGGTTCCAACCAGCGAGCCTGCCACGTTCGACGTGCCAACTGCTGCAATAGTGGCGGCTGTACCGGCCTTCACACCAATCACCGTCAACGTGTCGCCAT
>SESH01092886.1_pt1 | contig 11579 bp, 7 predicted proteins | sample 3171561 | NCBI WGS metagenome assembly SESH01 (sample SAMN10866947, study PRJNA518727) | freshwater metagenome | biome: subpolar coniferous forest; feature: holomictic lake; material: water; isolation source: holomictic Lake 442 2011 16.5 m and 2014 13 m | place: Canada: near Kenora, Ontario
CTGATGAGGTACGTCGATGTAATGTCTACGTAGACATGGGGATCCAACTGATGGTAGAAACGTCTTTATCCTCTACCAGCATTGGTATTATGGTGTTTGTGGGTTCCTACTTGGGTATGCGTGAAGTATAGCATATATTCGCGAACATCAATTACGTCTTATGCCGTTTTTTTAGTTAAGGTTTGCTAACTGTTATGTTTGAGCGCGATAAGGGAATAGAAAAATATATAAATCGCCTTGTACAATAGGAACATATTGCTTTAGAGAGATATACCACCAGCTATCTGAACGTTCAATAGTAACAAGTCGATTTGTGCAATAGTGATCTTGTCGGCGGTGCCGATCCCCAGATCCACCGGCAGGCCGCCATCCAGCGGGCTGGGCGCGGCGCATACGGATCCGACTTCAGGGCAGAGCACTTGCCTGCGGGGGCGTGGCCCAAGGCTTGAGCTACACCCTCGCAGGCGCTACGGCCCCACCGTCACCAGCGGGCTGATCTTGGCGAACAGCTTCGCGCCGATCCCGGTGACGTTCTGGAGATCCTCGACCGACTGAAACGGCCCCTGCTGCTCGCGGTAGGCCACGATCCGGTCGGCGATGGCCTGCCCTATCCCCGGAAGGTCAACCAGGTCGGCGGCGCTGGCATGGTTCAGGTCGATCAGCCCACCGGGCGCGGGCTGGTCAGCGGACACGGGCGTCCCGGCTGCGGCCACGGGCGCGGCCTCGCCGATACGCGGGATGTGGACGTGCTGGGCGTCGCTGAGCGGCGCGGCCAAGTTCACGTCCTCGCTGGCCGCATTGTCGCTCAACCCGCCCGCCGCCAGCACCGCATCCTTCACCCGCGCCCCGCCCGGCAGCCGATAGACATCGGGTGCCACCACCGCCCCGCTCACATACACGATCAGATCGACCGACGCGGGCGGGGCCGGCGCGGCGGTGAGCGGCGGGTCGGCGGGCGGGTCGAGGATCGCCGAGCCCAGATCATCGGCGGGCAGCGGCGCGGGCGGCGCCAGCGCCCCGCGCAGGGCCGGGCCGCCGATAATCACGGCCAGGCCGATCAGCACACATGCCACGGCGGCGATCAGGCGCGACCGTCGCCACCAGACTACACCCTCGGGCATTATGCGCCCCCTTTCGCGCCGTACGCGGCACACCTCTGTGTGTATACCGTACAGATGCGGCAAAGGTTCTCTTGTCCGGCGCTGCGGATCGCAGATCACGCCTGGTGCCGCGCCACCAGGGCGGCCCCGATCGCCTGCGAGAGGTCGCCCAAGGTCGCCGGTATAACCTGCAGGCTGCTGCGCTGGGCGGGCCAGAGGTAGGGTTCAGCGGATTCCCAGATGATCCGCAGGTAGCGTGCGCGGAAGGTAGCGGTCGTCGCGCCCGCGTCCATCAGGCCGCCGCCGATCACGACGAACCTTGGGTCGAGGGCCATCGCCAGGCTGGCCACGTGCAGGCCGAGGGCGCGGGCCTGGAAGTCGAAGATCGCGGTGGCCAGCGGGTCGCCGCGCTGCGCGAGGTCGCGCAGGGCTAGGGAACGCTCCTTGGGGCCGAGGGGTGAGACCGCCAGAGGGTGATCGGGGTGACGCTCCAGCTGATCGGCGAGCAGATAGGGCAGCCCGGCGAGCGAGGTGTAGACCTCGATGCAGCCCCAGGCCCGACCGCAGCCGCACGGGTAGGCGTGCGCGCCGAGCAGGTGTAGGGGCGCGGGCATGTGACTGGCCTCCATGCCCGCGAGAGTGTCGCCATCGAGGGGCATACCGTCCTGGCCAATGTAGGCGCAACCGAGGCCGGATCCCGGCGCGAGCAGCAGCACCGAGCCGCCAGCGCTACCTCGCACCCGTGCGGCCTCGGCGACCCCACCCATATTTCCATCGTTGCCTACCGCCAGGGGAATCTCGCGCCCGGCCCGCTCGGAGAGAGCCTGGCGATAGGCGGTATGCACGTCAAACCCGACGAAGCTCTCGGGCAGGTTGGGGCCACGCTCCAGCACACCGTAGCTGCGGCGTGGGCCGGGGATGGCCACCCCAACCCCGCGAACCTGATCCCAGCCCAGCCCGTTCTGTTCCAGGTAAATGCTGATCGCCGCGATCCAGCCGCGCACCACCGAGTCCGGCCCGAACTGGGCGTTGGTCGGCTGCTGGAGCAGGCCGGTTGACACCGGCGAGCCATCGGCCCAAACACCGCCGACCTTGGAGGTCGTGGCCCCACAGTCAGTGCCGATAAAGACAGGCTGCGCTGCGCTCATCACTCGCACCTTTGATCTGCTCGCCCTGGCGGGGCCAGCTCTGGCCTACATATTGGAATATTCGGGAGATGGCGCTAGTATACGCCTGGCAGCCCCGATCCGCCAACCGACGCCGGGGCGCGGGATTGTGCTATACTTTGCTGCCTACGCGCCTGGCTTTCTACATATCTTCGGTGAAAATCAACACCTCATTGCGATCATCAAACCACGTATCAATCAGATCGGCACTCGGTATTCTTGGCATCGTTCTCGTGGCCATCGCCCTGCGCGCCTGGCTGTGGTGGTGGGGCGCGCGCAGCGGGGCGGTGCCGCCGGGCGACCCGGAAGAGTATTACCGGGCGGCGCTACGCATCCTCCAGGGCGGCTACGACGATACCGGCAAGTGGCTGCGGCCCCCCGGCTACCCGGCCCTGCTGGCGCTGCTCCTGCCGCTGGCCGGGATGGATCTGGCGCGGGCGACACTCATCCAGGCGGCGCTGATGGGCGCGGGCGCGCTCGCCTTCTACGCCTTCGGGCGGCAACTCTTCGGGCGGCGGGACGTGGGCATGCTCGCGGCGCTGATCGCCGCGCTGTTCATCCCGCTGGCCGTCTTCGCCAGTGCGCTCTACGCCGAGGCACTCTTCGTCACCCTCATGCTCCTCGGCCTGTCCGCCCTCGACCGGGCCAGCCAGACCGGCGACCGCCGGGTGGCGCTCGCCGCCGGGATGCTCCTGGCCGCCGCGACCCTGACGCGGGCGGTGGGACTGTTCGTTATCCCGATGGCCGCAGTGTTCTTGCTCGTAACAACAACCAACGACCAACGGCCAATGCCCGCCGAGCCGCCAAGCCCCCGGCGTTCGCCGTTCGCCGTTCGCCGCTGGCCCCTGGCCCTGGCCCTGCTCCTCGGCGCGACGATTCTGATCGGGCCGTGGGCGGCGCGCAACTACGTCGTCCACCACCGGCTGATCCTGGTGGATACCAACGGCGGCATCAGCGTCTGGTGGGGCCAGGTGCGCAGCCCGGAGGAGAAGTCCACCCGCGATGCCGAGCTGTTCGCCGTGCCAAACCTCGCTGACCGCCAGGCTCTGGCGAGCCGCTGGACGCTGGAGCGCATCCGCGAGGATCCGGCGGCGTTCATTGGGCGGATGCGCTTCAAGCTGGCCTCGCTGCTGCTGCTCCAGACCAGAAGCTATGCGGTGGGCGACCTGATCTCGATCAGTTCGGACGGTCGGCCGGTGGTGCAGAACGCCGGCGAGTTGCCGCTGGGGCTGTCGCTGCTGGCGGATGCGCAGTATATCTTGATCATGCTGCTCGGGATCGCCGGGGTCTGCTTTGCGCCGAGCTATCGCCGGGCGCTCCCGGCCCTGCTGTGGGCCGGGCTGACGGTGGCGCTGGTCGTGATCAGTATCGGCCACCCGCGCCTGCGGCTGCCGCTCGTGGCGGCGCTGATCCCGTTCTGCGCCTACGCCCTTGTCCGGCTGCCCGACGCCTGGCGAGCCGGGGCGCGGATCCTGCGTAGCCGACGATCCCTCGCCGCCTTGGCAGGGGCCGCCGTCTTCTTGGCCCTGATCGTCAGCACGCGCTACGTCACCTGGCTGCGCGGCGAGCGCTACGCCCTCGCGGCGGGGCAGCAGCTCGCGGCGGGGCACCCCGAGGGCGCGCAGCGGCTGCTGGCGCAGGCGCGGGATGCCGACCCCGCAAATCCGCTGCGGACGATGGATCTGGCGGATCTAGATTTTCAGCAGGGGCGCTACGCCGAGGCAGACTCGCTGTACCGGCGGGCGCTCGAGATCGAGGATCGCAGCCAGTACGCCCACGCGATGCGGATCATGATCGCCGCCCTGCTCCCGCGCCCAGAGCTGGCGCACGCTGAACTGGCCGCGATCAACGCCTACTGGCGGGCCGGGGACGACCTGTACCGCTGGGCCTGGGCGCGACCGGCGACTCCGCCGCCCGCGCACGTTATCCCCGGCGACCCGCTGGCGCTTGGGCACTACGTCGGCTTCGCCCCGGCCACGCCCGACCTGCCGCAGGGGCTGTGGACACTTGGCACGGGCGAGGTGCGGCTGCGCGGCGGCTGCGGCGAGCTGGTACTCCAGCTTCACGGGTGGCCCGGCCAGACGGCGCAGATCAGCGTGGAGGGTGGGCCGACGCCGCCGCCAGTGGCGCTCAACGGATACGCGCAGGAGGTGCGGCTATCGCTGGCCGCCGCGCCGGGGTGCGCGGCGGGGCAGCCGATCATCGTGCATATCCAGAGTCCGACCCGGCTGCTGCCGATCGAGACGGCACCCTGGTACGTTGGCGTGGCGCTGATCGAAGCACGGGTGGAGTGAAGATCTAATTGAAGTTGCCAGCTTCAACCAGACCTATGATTACACGCATCAGCCCGCAATCAGCGAGCGGTAGAGCTCGGCGGTACGCTGGGCGATGGCGTCCCAGCTGAAGTGATCCTCGACGCGGCGGCGTCCGGCGGCACCGAAGCGGGCACGCAACTCGGGGTCGAGGGCCACCCGATTGATCGCAGCGGCCAAGTCAGCCTCGAAGGCCGCCGGGTCGGCCAGGTCGAATCCGCCCTCGTTGAACGCAAGGTTGACCAGCACGCCGGTCTCCTCCGGCACCACCACCTCTTTGATCCCGCCCACCGCCGAGGCGACCACCGCCGTCTCGCAGGCCATCGCCTCCAGGTTAATGATTCCGAACGGCTCGTAGACGCTGGGACAGCAGAAGACGGCGGCGTGCGAATACAGCTGGATCACATCGGGGCGGGCCAGCATCTCGTGGATCCAGATCACACCGGGGCGATCTTTGCTCACGGCGGCCACACCCTCCTGCATCTCGCGGGCGATCTCGGGCGTGTCCGGCGCACCGGCGCAGAGTACCACCTGGAGCGCGGGGTCAATCTGCGCGATGGCGTTCACGAGGTGGATGATGCCCTTCTGGCGGGTGATGCGGCCCACAAAGAGGACGTAGGGCTGGCTCGGATCCACCCCGTAGCGGGTGAGCGCGTCGGTCGCCTCGGTCTTACGATACTCGGCGAGGTCGATCCCATTGTAGATCACGTGTACCTTCGCGGGATCCACCTTGAACAGGCGCAGCACATCCTCGCGGGTCTCCTTGGAGACAGCGATGATCGCGTCGGCCTGCTCCATCGCGGTGCGCTCCATCCACGAACTGAGGATGTAGCCGTTGCCCAGTTGCTCCACCTTCCAGGGCCGCAGAGGTTCCAGCGAATGGATGGTGAGCACGTAAGGCACGCCCCAGAGCTTGCCAGCCAGCAGGCCGCCCATATCGGTGTACCAAGTATGACAGTGGACGATCTGCGCGTCGAGGGTATCCTTGGCCATCAGCAGCGAGCGTGAGAAGGCATCGAGGGCACCGCTGAAGCGCGAGTCGGTGTTACGCTTCACCTCGTCCCACAGCGGGTAGCCGCGCACCATAATGCGCTCACCGTCTGCGTGCTGGGAGCCGAAGCAGCGCACTTCCACATGCATCAGCTTTGCCAGAGCCTTGCTCAGATACTCGACGTGGACACCAGCGCCGCCGTAGACGTTCGGCGGGTATTCGTTGGTAAATAGGGCAACCTTGGTGAGTTCAGCCATTCAACACCTCGCTACAATGGGTAAGGGAGACGGAGGGTAGTATAGTACAGATCCCGCCCGACACCACCGATGAAGGTTGCCCTACCTTGACACTGCCCCGTGTGGATGCTACCCTGTACCCATTGTGATCAGTTGTCTGCCAAGTGGCTCCCGACGCCATACGGGAGTAGAGCTATGTCGAACCAGGAACCGACCATCGCGAGTATTCTGCGCGTGCTTGCCCGTGAATATGATGGGCCAGTCGAGGAGCGCCAAGTCCTCGACCATGTGCTTGAGCATCGGCCAAGCGCGGCGAAGAATCCCTACGCCACGATCCGCGAGCGGCTACGCTGGGACGGGCTGACCCTTGGCTGGCTGCGCCTGGGCCGTGGTAAGCTGGTGCCGCTGCGTGTGGCGCTTCAGGATCTGCGCTTCCGCTGCGTCCCCCGCGCCCGCGATGTCGCGGCCGGGATGCTGCCCCTCGCCCACCTCCAGCCCTTCGCGGGGCTACGGAGTGTCGAGTTGATCGTGCGGGATGTGGCCGGCGTCGCGATGCCCTTTATCGATCACGACCCCGCCGACTCCCGCAGTTCCACCTTCGCCACGCCCGGCTTTGATCTCGCTGCTTGGTATCTGCGCTCCGGTTTTGTCGTCGGCGATAGCATTGTGGCGACGGTCGTCGCCGCCGAACCCATGACCCTGCGGATCGAGCGCGAGGCCGCCGCAGATGTCCGACGCTCGGCGACGGCCACGCAAGATGCCGAACTGATCGACGCGATTGTTGCCCGTGTCGGGCGTGCTCAGGTCGCCCTTATCCCTTGCGATGAGGTGATCCTGCCGATCTTCGCCGTCGCCCCCTGGCGCACCGAGTATCCTGGCAGCCCCTGGCAGCACCTCGTCACCCGCGATGACCGGCTCCAACTGGTTGACGACATCTTCCTGACGAACCAGAGTCACCCCTCGCTGCGCCTCTTCTCGTCCGAAGAGGTCTTTGAGCCGCTGCCGGTGCCCGAGGGCGAGCGCCACGCTGCGGACACGGCCCTGTTCGCAGAGATTGATGCGCTCCAGCGCGATCTGCGCCACACCCGTGAGCAGGACGCTGACTCTGGCCTGTGGAATGGCCAGATCCAGCGCGCATCGGCGGCCTACTCGACCCTCGACTACTACCACGAGGATCCCCACGCCCGTGGGGGGACGCTTCGCCCGGTGGATCGCTACGACGACCTCGACGACGACGATGATGATGGCCTTGGCCTCGGCGACCAGGAGACGGACAGCCTCTTCGCCCACGGTGAGGAGTTTGCCCGGCTTCAGGCGGCCCACGATGAACTGATGTCGGTTTTGCCGCCCGGCGTCGCCGAGCAGATTGAGGCCGCCCGACCTGAGGAGGCTGAGGTGATCATCGCCCAGCACCTCAACTTGCTCCTCACCAAGAAGCCGCATCTCTTCCCCATCCTCGACCTGCGCGCCAGCACCGAAGATATCGGCCTCGACCCGCTGGCCGAGAGCCTCTTCGATCCGGCGGACTGGCAGGAGGCGGTGGATGAGGGCGAATGGGACGACCCCGAGGATGACATGCTCGATGGCGACGACGATCCTGCGAGCGCCTATGCCGAGAGCGGCGACCTGATCGGCCAGTTCCACGACTACCTCGCCGAAGTGGGTAAAAGCAGCGCCACCGCCCGCGTCCGCTCGCGCAGCGTGCTTGTCTACGCCGAGTTTCTGGCCTCGTACTACAACCGCACCCTCGCTGATGGCGACTACGCCACCCTCGACGAGTGCCTGTTCTACTACTACCCGCGCCGCGTCCTGAACACCTCGCCCCGCCAGATACGCGAGATCTGCACCTCGATCAAGCAGTTCTACAGCTTTATGAAGGAGCGCGGCGTGATCGGCGATGACCGCTTCGCCCAGGCACTCTGGCGCCGCCGCGACCAGGCCGCCCGCGTCATCCAGATCTACGACCGCATCGCCAGCGACTCGCCGAACTTCGAGTCGCTCTTCGCCCGGCTGTTTCAGCCCTATACGAATTAAATAGCAGGGGGAAGGGTTTGGTTGACCCTATTCAGCGAAACACGCGCTGCGTCGTGATTGAGTGAAGATCTCCCCAGGGCGGTTGCAACGTCGCCTCCGGCGGGGGTTTGGGGGTGGCAAAGCCACCCCCGAACGATCTTTTTTGGTTAGTTTTTGGCGGTGAAGCCGCCTAAAACTAACCAAAAGCGAGGTCTGGGGCGCAGCCCCAGCGACGTTGCATTAGCCCTGAGGATCTCCCTGTGTATGTTGATGGACACCTGGATATTGCCTACAATGTGATTTCGGCCGGGCGAGATGTGACCCACAGCGTAGCGGAAATTCGCGCCGCCGAGGGTGCGCCCCATCCCACGATGGGATCGTGTACGGTGGCGCTGCCCGACCTGGCTGTCGGCGGGGTCGGTTTAGTCTTTGGGACGCTGTTTACGCTGCCGGTCACGGCGCAGATCACGGATCTGTCGGTCGGGCCAAGCTACCGCAGCGCCGAGGAGGCTCACGCCCAGGCTCTGGCGCAACTGGGTATCTACCGGGGTCTGGCCGCTGCCGGTTGGCTGCGCCTGATCGGCAGCCGGGGCGACCTGGCCGCCCACCGCAGCGCCTGGGGCGGCGGCGACCGCACGCTGGGCATGGTGCTGCTCATGGAAAACGGCGACCCCATCCGCGAGCCGACCGAGGCGTCTTGGTGGCACGCCCAGGGTGTGCGGATCGTCGGCCCGGCCTGGCAGGGCACCCGCTACTGCGGCGGCACGCGCGCGCCCGGCCCGCTGACCGATCTGGGCCGCGCCCTGATGCCCGAGCTGTCGCATGCGGGCCTGACGCTTGACCTCAGCCATATGGCTGAGGCAAGTTTCTGGCAGGCGCTCGACCTATTCGACGGCCCGGTGATCGCCTCGCACAGCAACTGTCGGGCGCTGGTGGCCGAAGATCGGGCCGACCGTCACTTGAGCGATGTGATGATCCGCGCCCTGCTTGACCGGGATGCGGTGATCGGGATGGTGTTCTACAACGCCTTCCTAGCCGCCGAGTATATGAAGGATGATCCCAAAGATCGCTATGGGATCGACCGCGTGCTGGGCCATATTGACCACATCTGCCAGATCGCCGGCGACGCCCGCCATGTGGCGATCGGCAGTGACCTCGACGGCGGGCTGGGCCGCGAGCAGATCCCCCGCGAGCTCGATAGCGTGGCCGACATGCCGCGCGTCGCCGAGGCTCTGTCCGCTGCCGGCTATGCCGATACGGATGTCGCCGCCATCATGGGCGGCAGTTGGCTGCGCTTCCTTGAATCCGCCCTGCCTGCCTAGGCTTTTAGATGTTCGCTTGCGAGCAGGCGAACATCTGCAATGCGACATGATCACCTACACGATCTCCATGCCCGAGCCGCACACCCACCTCTACCATGTCACGGTGGTGATTGACGCCCTCTCCGCGCCCACCCTCGACCTCGTACTGCCCGCGTGGACGCCGGGTTCGTATATGATCCGCGAGTACGCCCGCCATATCCAGGAGTTCTCGGCCCACGGCCCCGACGGCGCAGCCCTGCCCTGGCGCAAGACAGCCAAGGATTCCTGGCAGGTCGATATCGGTCGCGCCGCCCAGGTCACCGTGCGCTACAAGGTGTACGCCAACGAGTTGACGGTGCGTACCAGCCATCTCGACTCGCGCCACGGCTACTTCAACCCGGCCAACGTGTGCGTGTACGTGCCCGGCCGCACCGGCGAGCCGCTGGCGGTCACGGTCGATGTGCCCGCAGGCTGGAGGGTGAGTACGGCGCTTGAACCAGGAACTGGGGGATCGGGTTCATTCATTGCGCAGGACTACGATGAACTGGTGGACAGCCCCTTCGAGTGCGGCACGCAGCGCGTCCTCACCTTCACGGTGGACGAGGTGCCGCACGAGATCGTGATCTGGGGGCGGGGAAACGAAGATGAGTCCCAGCTCGTCGCCGACACCCGGCGGATCGTCGAGGTGCAGCGCGCGATGTTCAACGGGCTGCCCTACCCGCACTACAGCTTCATCCTCCACCTCACCGACGGGCGCGGTGGCGGCCTAGAACACCGCAACAGCGTGACCAACATGGTTGACCGCTGGACGTTCCGGCCCGAGCGATCCTACGAGCGCTACTTGTCGCTTACCAGCCACGAGCTATTCCACGTCTGGAATGTGAAGCGGCTGCGCCCCGCGCCTCTCGGCCCCTTCGACTACCGCAGTGAAAACTACACGCGCCAACTCTGGCTGGTCGAGGGGGTGACAAGCTACTACGACGAACTGCTGCTAGTGCGGGCGGGCCTGATGCAGCCCGAGCGCTACCTGGAGAAGCAGGCCGACAAGATCCTGAGCCTCCAGGCCCAGCCGGGCCGACATGTGCAGAGCCTTGCGCAGAGTAGCTTCGACGCCTGGGTGAAGTTCTACCGGCCCGACGAGAACAGCGCCAATACCAGCATCTCGTACTACCTGAAGGGTTCGCTGGTCTGCCTGCTGCTGGACATGGAGATTCGCCGGGGTACCAATGGCTCACGCAGCCTGGACGACGTGCTGCGCGAGCTATACGCGAGCTACCCGATCAGCGGGCCGGGTATCCCCGAGGATGGCGGGGCGCTGGCGGCGGTGGAGGCGGTCGCGGGCACCCAAGGCGGGCGCTTCCGCGACTTCTTCGCCCGCTATATCGTCGGCACCACCGAACTGGATTACGCCTCGGCCCTGGCCGCTGCCGGCCTTGAGCTACGCTGGGGCTACCGCCAACCGAGGGCCATCGGCTCCGCGCCGGCATGGTTGGGGCTTCAGCTGAAGCGCCAGGGCGAGCGCACCCTGGTGGCCGCAGTGCGCGCCGACAGTCCGGCCTACGCCGCTGGGGTCTACGCCGATGACGAACTGCTGGCCCTGGACGGCTGGCGCATGGACGAGGAGCGGCTGAACGCGCGACTGGCCGAGCGTGCCCCCGGCGACCGCGTGCGCCTGAGCCTCTTCCGCAGCGACGCGCTGATCGAGGTACCGGTTACCCTTGGTACATCCCCCTACGACAGCCTGAGCATCGCCCCCGTGGCCGCGCCCGACGATCTCCAGCGACAAATCTTTCGTGACTGGCTCGGTTAGATATGTTTCAGAATCGGCGATCTGAGATTGATCGTCCTCTGGGGATGCGCTGAGGCGCTGAGGCGATGGGGATGAGAGGGGATACAAGGATGAAGCGGGGGCTAACCGAGGTAACCTTGAGCAGGTTATTGCACCGCTTCGATTGTCATGTTTCAGAATCGGCCATTCCAGCTTGACCGTCCTGCGATGAGGCGAGGATGCGATGACGCGCTCCTATCGCCTCATCGCATCCTCGCTGAACGGTCAAGCTGGGTTGAACCATGCCTTAGGCCAGGTTCAACCCAGCTTGACCGTTTGCCGTGAACGTAGCACCGCCTTCCAGGTGGTCAGGAGTACCACCGCAGGCTGGAAGCCCGCGCTACGAACTGGCGGGCTGACACCTGACACTCACTCATCGAGCGTAAAACCAAGCTTGATCGTGACCTGCCAGTAGGCCACACAGCCCTCATCAACATACCCACGTGTCTCCGTTACCTGGAACCAGCGGATATTGCGAATAGTCTCTCCGGCCTTGGTCAGCGCGTTCTGGACGGCATCCTCAATCGTCGTGCGTGAGGAGCCGACTAACTCAATGATCTTGTACACATGTTCAGCCATCATAATCTCCATGTCGTTCAGTTCATCAATATGCGCAGCGGACGATGGGCAAT
>SESH01092779.1_pt1 | contig 11568 bp, 9 predicted proteins | sample 3171561 | NCBI WGS metagenome assembly SESH01 (sample SAMN10866947, study PRJNA518727) | freshwater metagenome | biome: subpolar coniferous forest; feature: holomictic lake; material: water; isolation source: holomictic Lake 442 2011 16.5 m and 2014 13 m | place: Canada: near Kenora, Ontario
GATTAAATTGCTCACCATGAATCTTTTTCGTAAGGGAAGCATCGGCAGAAAGATCCCTGGTTATTATGACTTTATTCTTGCCACGCTGCTCTTTCTCTCCTTTTTGGCACTTCCAGTTTCGGCTGACGAGTTATTCTGCGGCATTGACCGGCTGGAAGAGTCTGAATGTCGGGAACTCTCCGGCCTGAAAGTTGGTCTTATTACCAATGCGGCTGGTGTCAGTCGGAAAGGGGAGGCAAACTATGCTATCATGCTCCGCAGTGGCGTCAGGCTGAAGTTTCTTATGGCTCCAGAGCACGGTTTTTCGGCTGATCTTGAGGCTGGTAAAAAGGTAGGCAGCGCAGTTGTTGCTGATACACTTCCGGTTTTCTCGCTTTATGGCGCGTCAAAAATACCCGATATCCGGCAGTTGACACAGATTGATTTGCTTGTCTTCGATCTCCAGGACATTGGTACTAGGTGTTATACCTATATATCGACCATGAAGAATGCCATGGAGGCTTGTGAGGAGGCTGGTATAGCGTTTATGGTTCTGGATCGTCCCAATCCGATTGCACCACTGTTGCCTGCCGGTTTCATGCTGGAGCCCGGCCATGAGTCGTTTGTTGGAGCTGTCGATATCCCCTTTATTCACTCTATGACGGTTGGGGAGATTGCCTTGTTGTTGAAAGATCGGTGCTACCACAAGCTTGATCTCAGGGTGATACCGATGCAGGGATATCGGCGTGAGAGGTTTGCCGATGAGTATCCTGGATTCACCTTCAGGGCTCCTTCGCCAAATATCAAAACTGTTGACACTGCGATTATTTATCCAGCCACTGTTTTTCTTGAAGCCACAACTGTCAGTGAAGGGCGGGGAACCGATAACCCTTTCATGCAGTTCGGGGCTCCTTTCATCAAGAGCAGGGAGCTTGCAGATGCTTTCAAGGGATACAATTTGCCAGGGGTTTCGTTTGAACCGGTTGTTTTCAAGCCACGCTCCAACAAATTTGATGGAAAGCTTTGTCATGGCTTGAAACTCTCTTTGACCGACAGAAAAGCGTTTAATCCGTTCATGACTGCAACGGCGCTTCTGCTAGAGCTTCAGCGTCTCTACCCGGACAAAATCGGACTTGACAAGCGTGGTGAATTTTTTGATAAACTTGCAGGGAACTCTCTTTTTCGGGAGATGATTAAAAAACAATTTCCGCTTGAAAAGATTATGGAAGAGAGCCGTCGGCAGGTAGTGCAGTTTAAACGGAGCAATCACTCCCGGCTCACTCTCTATCAATAACTCGTTACCGGGGCAGGCTTACTCTTCCCCGCAGCCCATTTTTAGAGAGCAGTATCTGCCAGAGCTGAATAGAACGAGCCCGAAATGCACCGGAGAAGCTCAGAAGATAGTAGTGCCACATCCGGTGAAACTTTTCACTATACCGCGATTGCAGGACGGGCCACATTTTCTCAAAGTTTTCTTGCCACGCTTTGAGCGTCAGTGAATAGTCATAGGTAAAGACATGCCAGTCTTCGAGCATAAAAAGAGCTTCGTAGTTTTTCGTGATCTGGCTTGAGGAAGGAAGCATGGAGTTCGGAAAAATATATTTGCAACTCCATGGATCGCCATTGACGGAGGGCTGATTGATGCCGATGGTTTGCAGCAGGGTTACCCCATCAGATTTCAGGCATCTGCTGACCATCCTGAAATAGTTCTGGTAATTTTTATATCCTACATGTTCGAACATGCCTATCGAATAAATCCTGTCAAAAGAGCCTTCCATGTTTCGGCAGTCGGTCACGTTGATGGTGACAGGCAGACCTGCGCACTGTTCTCTGGCAATTTTAGCCTGTTCGGTGGAAACGGTTATGGCTGTTACCGAAACGCCATAGTTTTCAGCAGCAAACCGGGCAGCCCCTCCCCAGCCGCAACCGATGTCGAGGATGCTCATTCCTGGTCGAAGCTGGAGTTTGTCGAATACCAGACGGAGTTTCTTTTCCTGCGCTTCGCCAAGGTTATTGGTCTCCTTCCAGTATCCGCAGCTATAAATCATGCGTTTATCGAGCATGACTTCAAACAAGTCGTTGCCAGTATTGTAGTGTTTTTCTCCGACGGCAAAAGCCCTTGAAGGGCGTTGCAAGTTGTATATTTTGCCAATCCATTTCCCGAAAAGCATCGCTGGAGTAACTATCTTTTCATCAGCTTTTGAACTGAGCAGTTTGAAAAAGAACTCCTCAAGGTCATGGCAGTCCCAGCATCCGTCCATATACGACTCTCCAAGGCCAAGGCTCCCTTCGGTGATAGCACGCCGGAAAACAAGCGGCTGGTGGACTTGAAAGTCCCACTGTCGACCGCCCCCTATGCTGATATCGGCCGGTTCAAAGAGGCGTTCAAGCCGTTTTTTGCAAAAATTATCAAACATTTTCTGATATTTTGTTGCGATAAAGACGATGCAAAAAACCTGTTCCCCGGCTATCCTCTGCAGATAATAATCCAACAGTCCCCATTATACGTACTATGCCTGTATTTGTCAAGCTTTTTTTGGACGCCCCCTTTTTTTTAGGCCAGATTCTTTCCCTGCCACAGGAACAGGCATTTCCGATTCATTAGTTATTTCATCTGATTCCACAAGATGTTCAACGTCCAGATCCGGTTCCTCAATAAGATCAAGATCATCGCACAGTAGCTCGTCGATGATTTCATCAGTTGGTACCTGTGATTTACCTCGGGAGTGCCGTTTGTTTTTCATTGCCGGTTCGATGAGGGTCATCACCTCATTGAGGGAAGAAAAAATGTAAAGCTGCTTGTCGAGATTTGTCAATTTCAGAAGATCCTTGATCTGTTTGCAGAGAGAAACGAAAATGGCAAGTCCATGCGATTTATTGGTAACCTGGTGGGCGATGAGCATTGAGCCGATCCCACAGGAATCAATGGCCTTGACCTGGGAAAAATCGATGACCAGGTTTTTGGTATTCTCCTTGTTAACCATCACATCAATTGTCTCTCTGAATGAATCGCTGTGACGAAAATCAAACACCTCTTCCTCGATTTTCAGAATGGTTAACTCTTTGCGCGTTGATACTGAGTTTTTCATGGTACATTCCTGCAATAAAACCTGTAACGCATTACTTTAAATATAGAGCAGATTTTTGATCCAGCGGATTGTGTGGCTTGTTTATAACAAGATTATCGAAATGTCACCGTACAACACCCTTCCGTACCTAAAGTAAAAAAAAAGCTCGTTGATAATATTTTTTTAAGCATGAAAAGTGACCTTTCTCGACTCTTATCAAAAAAAGTTGGCAAAACCGTCTCAATCTGTCGGGTACCTCTGCTTCTCTTTCATAAAAAGGCTGTTTCCGATCAGACGATCGACAATTTTTGCGGTCTCCGGCGCAAGGCCTGGCGGGTTGATGTTGCTGATAACGAGGGCCAGTGTATAGATTTTACCTTCGAGTGGAAGGAATTTGTTAACCATAACGACCATATCCTCTCTTACTCTGCACTCTCCACCAAGAAAGTTGCCTTTTTCGTACCGCAGGAGGTAGCCGTACTCTTTAATTGTGGTTTCCAGGAGGTCCAGTTGTGCCTTTTTTTTCATGAAACTGTATCTGTAACCAGTTAGACGAGTTATCCTCTCATTCTGGGATCAAGTGCATCGCGTACACCATCGCCGACAAGGTTGAAGCAGACGACCGTGGTCAGGATGGCAATACCGGGGAAGGTTGAAATCCACCAGTAATTTAAAAGACTGTCGCGGCCTTCATTGATAATGTTGCCCCAGCTTGGGGTGGGGGGCTGAACGCCAAGACCGAGGAAAGAGAGGCCTGCTTCGGTCAGGATAATGCTGCCGATTCTCAGTGTTGCCGCAATGATAACAGGAGTAAGGGTATTGGGTGCAAGGTGGCGGAAGATAATTCGCATGTTGGAGAGTCCGAGGGACTTTGCCGCAAGAATGAACTCCTGTTCTTTGAGCGAGAGCACCTGGCTTCTTACAATTCGTGCTACACCCATCCATCCGGTAAAGGAGAGCGTAATGACAATGAGATAGATGGAGTTACCGAAGGTAGCTATGATAATAAGAATTAGAAAGAGGGCAGGAAAGGCTATCAGCACATCAACGATTCTCATCATTACAGCATCAATCCAGCCGCCGAAATAGCCCGATGAGACTCCGATAAGAGTGCCGAGGGTTACCGAGATCAGGACAACAAGAAAGCCGATAGAAAGCGATATTTTAGAACCATAGATCACTCTGCTGAGGATGTCCCGTCCGTACTGGTCTGTCCCAAGAATGAAGGTTCGTGTAACAGCGATATCATTTTTTCCTGCTCCGGCAAGTTCTTCAAGAGCAATGGTTTTCGTGCGCATTCCCTGCCGGTAGATGACTGTGTTGCCTTCAATGCGGAATTCATTGACAAACCTGATGGCGTTGGGTTCATTGCGGGTTTTCAGTACCTGGAAATCGCTGATCAGGCTGTTGGCAAGGCGAATGGTTGTTCCGCTGCCACTTTGCAGGGGTATGATCAGGTTTTTCGGTTGTTTGAGCAGCAGTGCATCCAGTCGCGAAAAAGGAGGCTGACAGGCAGTGACCAGAAAATCCTGCTGGTCATAAGGGCTGAAGGGGGCGATGAACGGCGCAAGAAATGCGGCAGAATAGAGGATAAAGATAATGGCTGATGCATAGAGAGCAGTGGTATGTTGCATGAAGGCCCTGAGGCTCATCTTGCCAAGGCTTGACTCTTTGGCTGGTTGGCTCTTTTTTCGGAAAGATTTTCTGACGATGAACGCCAAAATAACCGGTACGGCTACAATGTAGATGGCTCCAATCCAGAATTCGATAATCTCCAGGGTAAAGATCTCCCTGAAAGCTTCCGGCGCCGAGAGAAAAAGCGCCATTGCTGTAAAGATCGAGCGGAAACTGATCAGAACAAGATCCGCCTGGATGAACAGTATGAGCAGAAAGGCTACGATTGAGATCAGAATAAAAAGGGGCACTCCTTTCTTCTCAACTTTGATTGGTACTGTGCCTGACGTGTTGTCCGTCAGGGATGATGGCGGGCCGGTCTCTCTCTCTCTGTTCACGCTATAATGGCTATCGGTGAATATTATTTCATGGAACATAAAAAAAGCTGCCTTTCCCGGAAGAAAAGCAGCTTTGCATGGTAAAGAACCGGGTAGATCAACAGATGTTGAGAGGCTCTCAGCTTGCTGTTGCTGACGCTGCTTCTGCTGTAACTTCTGCCTCTTTTTTCGACGCAAGAATGGTAATAACCGGAGCATCCGGATCATCCATGATCTGCAGGCCACTGTAAGCCTCCATTGGAATCTCGCGGACATGGATTGAATGACCAATCCCAAGCGCAGTAACATCTACGACGATGTGATCAGGCATATCTTCCGGTTTGCCCTTGATAGTGAGCGCATGGAGGATAATCTGTAGTTTTCCACCTTTTTCAACACCAGCACATTCTCCAGAAACCGAGACCGGTACTTCAAGTTCAATGATCTCGTCAGCCGAGAAGAGCTGAAAATCGGTATGGATGATTCTGTCGGTCACCGGGTGAAATTGAACCTCTTTAATAAATGAGCGTTTGATTTTGCCGTCCGGAAACTGAAGGTCAATAATATGCGACTCAGCCGAGTGCACCAGTTTTTTCAGCGCCAGTTCATTGACACTGATCGCAACGGTCTCTTCGCCTTTATGATAGACAACGGCGGGGACAACACCTCTCAGGCGCAATTTCCCCGCCTCATTTTTTTTGATAATGCGGGGCTCTACACCCAATACAATAGTTTCCATGCTCTTCCTTTATCTCTTTTATCGCTTGTGTTTAATGAAGGTTCGTAAGTTTTTCGATGATATTTTTACTGTCGAACAGGCAACTGACAGAATCATCTTCATAAATACGTTTGATCGCCTCACCGATGAGGTTGCTGACCGATACAGTCTCAATTTTCGGTGAATAGGCGTGACTGGTGATAACCGAATCGGTAACAATTAATTTTTCAAGTATTGATGCGTTGATTCTCTCAATGGCTGGCCCGGAAAGAATCGGATGTGTTGCTGCTGCATAGATCTTGAGGCCGCCTGCTTCACGGATAGCTTTGGCTGCATTGACAATGGTGCCTGCAGTATCGATCATGTCGTCAACGAGAAGGACGTTTTTACCCTGAACGTCACCGATTATGTTCATCACTTCGGCCACGTTGGCCGCTGGACGGCGCTTGTCGACAATGACCAGATCGGTGCCAAGTTCCTCAGCAAATTTTCTGGCCAGTTTAACTCCGCCAACGTCAGGAGATGCCACAACAAGGTTGTCGCGAAAATCCCTGTGCCGAATATCGTTGATCAGCACAACGCTGGAGTAGAGGTGATCGAATGGAATATCGAAAAATCCCTGAATCTGCGGAGCATGAAGATCCATGGTCAAAATGCGATTGGCTCCAGCCTCAGTGAGCAGGTTTGCTACCAGTTTAGCGGTGATGGCAACGCGGGGGCGATCTTTTCTGTCTTGCCGCGCATAGCCGTAATAAGGCATAACAGCAGTGATCCTTGCCGCTGACGACCTTTTGGCTGCATCAATCATGATCAGCAGCTCCATCAGGTTATCGGCAGGGGGATTGGTTGACTGGATGATAAAAAGATCAGATCCCCGAATTGATTCGAAAAAGTTGACCGAAATTTCGCCGTCAGAAAAATTCTCAACCTTTGCATTACCAAGTGCCATGTTGAGGTACTCGGCAATCTTTTCGGCAAGGGCGTGATTGCTGCGCCCTGCGAAAATTTTAATTGGTTTTGCCATTGTCTCCTGCATTTTCTAATGAAAGGGGTTATATTGGCGGTTACATTTAACACCCGGAAGTATCTCATATCGGTTCCCGAAGATGACTTACATTTCACGGGGATCTAAATATAATGAAAAAGGGTGAAAAATTAACTAATTTTTTCCTCTTTGTAATATTGGGTTATTTCCCTTAAAAATATGACTATTCAGCAGATCCGGGAGTACCTGGGGCAATTTTTTGCTTTTGTGGAACTGGTTGGTAGTGGCGAAGTGCTTATTTCCGCTCCAGCAAAGATCGAATCCGCACAAAAAGGGGATGTTACTTTTATTGCCAACGAGAAATATGCCCGCTTTCTTGAATCCACAGAAGCCTCACTGGTTATTGTTCACCGATCATTTTGTGTTGATGAGTTTACCGAGACGACCTCTTTTCTGAAAGTTGACGATCCCTATTCTGCTTTTGTTTTTCTCCTCAAGAAATTTGCCACACCTCGTACTATAGCAGCCAAAGGTATTTCTCCAACAGTTGTTATGGGCGAAGGAGTTACGATTGGTGAAGGTGTCTCGATTGGAGAGTATGCCGTCATTGGCACCCGATGTTCGATCGGGCTCAACACGGTGATTGGCGCCCACACCGTTCTCCTGCACGATGTCACTATTGGTGATGATACCGTTCTTTTCCCCAATGTTACCTGCTATGATGGCACTATTATTGGCAAGAGGGTGGTCATTCATTCGGGAAGTGTCATCGGTGCTGATGGTTTTGGTTTTGCCCCGCAGAGTGATGGCTCTTATGTGAAAATTCCCCAGATGGGCATTGTGGAAATCGGCGACGATGTTGAAATAGGGGCCAACTCCACCATTGATCGTGCCACCATGGGCAGCACCGTTATCGGCAGGGGAGTGAAGATTGATAACCTTGTACAGATTGCCCATAACTGCACGATTGGTGACAACACTGTTATCGCCGCACAGGCCGGTATTTCGGGGAGCGTTACGGTTGGCCGTCACTGCCTGATAGGGGGGCAAGCTGGATTTGCAGGTCATCTTGAGCTTGCCGACCACATACAGGTTGCAGCCAAAACCGGTATCTCGAAATCCTTTCTTCAGCCTGGTATTGCCTTGCGGGGAACTCCCGCACAGCCCATGCGCGATCAGTTGAGACTTGAGGCAACGCTCCGCAACCTTGGGACGATGAAGGAGAAGCTTGATCGCCTTGAAACTGAATTGAAAGAGCTCAAGATGAAGTAGAGCACGAAACCAGCTCTTATTGACGCACAATCACCCCTCCCAGTGTTCATACCCGGAAGCCCTCGAAGAATATGGATTTCTCACTTCAACATTAGCACTTTTCATCATTGAATCCCAAGCCGCTGCCCGGATCTCATCCAACGAGCACTGATACCCCTCTTCTCTGATAAATGTTAACAAGCGATCCTTAAACTCTGAATCAGTTTTAAGCCTGTCGACAAATTCAATTGCTTCTTTCTGTGACATGGCAACCCCCTTTTATAAACTTATTATAAACACATTTAATACTTCATGTAACTCTAATGGTCAACAATAAGTTCACGATATATAAATTTTTCGCGCAGGGAATCGCTTTTATTTCCACAGAGTTCACACTACTAATGCCTGACAGGCATCTTTTTACGTATGCAAAGGCTTTTCGTTTCCGGAAAAAATCAGACATATTGCTCCTTTATGCCCCTCTTCCTGATCACAAATTTTCTCAGTTCCTCCATCCCGAAAACAATAAACGGGGCAGGCAGAATCCATGGCCACACTTCGGCGCCAAGCTCCCGGGTGTTGAAAAAGTGATTGAAAGCAGGCAGGTAGATGATTGAAACAATAAAGAGGATTTCGAGCAGGATGCCTGCCACGATCCAGGGATTGAAATGCGCAAGGTGGCCAATCGCACTCTGGCGGTTGCTCCGGCACGCCATTACGTTTCCGATTTGTGAAAAAATAATAGTGGCAAGAAAGGCTGCTGTTGCTTGAGAATAGAGTGGGGAACTGGCTGGCAATACCACCCCCCACGACCAGCCGCCACCGAGAAGTACCCTGAAGAATACGAAAAAGGAGATTGCAGACTCGATCGGTCCGAGAAACGCATAGCTTCTCATGAAAGTCCCCATGCTGACAAGTCGCTCATGCTCTCTTCTTGGGGTCCGGAGCATGGTGTCAGATTCCGGTGGTTCGTTGCCGAGCCCGATGGCTGGCAGCATGTCGGTAAAAAGATCAATGCAGAGAATCTGTACGACAGTAATCGGCAGAGGTATCGGAAAGAGCACGTAAGCGATATAGGGAAGGATTTCAGGCACATTGCTTGTCAGGACATAGACAATGAATTTCCTTATGTTTTCATAAATACCCCGTCCCTCTTCGACAGCCTTGACGATTGTGGCAAAATTATCGTCCAGAAGAATGATGTCGGAGGCATCCTTGGCAACATCAGTTCCGCGCAACCCCATGGCGATGCCAATGTCAGCGCGCTTTAGTGCCGGAGCGTCATTGACGCCATCTCCCGTGACAGCAACCACTTCACCCATTTGCTTCAGCACATTGACGATGGTTAGCTTCTGCGCCGGGGCAATCCTGGCAAAAACAATCTCGTTGCTTTGCAGCTCCCTGATCAGGGCCTCCTCGCTCATTGCAGCAAGTTCATTACCCTCAATGACACGGGGGTTCTTCACAATACCGAGCCTGCGGGCAATGTAGCTTACCGTCCCGGCCTTGTCACCACTCATGACAATAATTCGGATTCCGGCCTCTCTGCATGCTTCCACAGCGGCCGGGACTTCCACTCTTGGCGGGTCGATCAGGGCTACAAGACCAGCAAAGACCAGACGGTCGACTTCTGCTTCTGCCTCGCAATCAGCCCTGAATCCCAGTGCCAAAACCCTGAATCCGTCAACGGCATAACCTTCAGCCTGCTGTATCAACAGTTCCCGTTCTTCTGGCATCATTTTTCTGATCAATCCTTTTGTCAAAATGTCACTGCATTTATCGAGGATGATCTCAGGTGCACCTTTCACGGTCATGTAGAATGTTCCTTCATTTGTCCGCCAGATTGAGGACATGTATCTGGTATCGGGATCAAAGGGTCTGCTTGATACATGTTCAAACGTCGATCGAAGTTGTTCATATCCGGCGCAATGTTCAACGAACTCCGCCATGGCAATTTCGGTGGGATCACCTTTGAAGTTGATTCTCCCTTGCTCATCGCAGGTTACAATGACATCGTTGCAAAGTCCCATTATTTCAGTAAGGTGGTGCGAAGCGGGATTGACACGATATGCAGCAAGATTACTTGAAGATATTTCCCTGAAATCGAAGAAGAATAATTCTGCTTGAAGCTTGTTCTGAGTCAGTGTTCCAGTTTTGTCGGTGCAGATTACCGTTGTGCTGCCGAGGGTTTCAACGGAGAGAATGTCCTTGACCACAGCATTGCGCTGGCTCATTCTCATGGATGACTGTGTCAGGGCAAGGGTAACGGCAGGAAGAAGACCTTCTGGAACATTAGCAACAATGATGCCAATCGCAAAAACCAGATTTGTCCAGAATGGGTTCCCAATAAGAAATCCGATTCCAAAAAAAAAGAGTCCGATTCCCATTGAGATCCAGGTGATTTTTCTGACAAAGTTTTTCAACTCTTTCTGCATTGGTGTCAAGTCGTGCGTCACCCGTTGAGAGAGCATGGAGATCGAACCGATACTGGTCAAACGTCCCGTTCTCACAACCAGAAGCCGACAGCTTCCCTTGAGAACTGTCGAACCTGAAAAAAGCTTGCAGGATTTGACAGCAACATATCCAGGCGTGCTCTTTGTGACGGGCTGTGATTCTCCTGTCAGAATGGATTCATCGACCAGAAGCTGGGCTGTTTCGAGCACAATCCCGTCTGCCGGAATCTTGTCTCCTTCCTGGATGAAGAGAATATCTCCGGGAACAATCTCTTTTGCATCAACCAGTATTTTCCGGCCATTGCGCAGGAGAACAACCATTTTGGGGATATAGTCGAGAAAGGAGAGCATCAGCTTCTCAACCTTGTAATTTTGTAAAAAGGAGACCAGCGCGTTAAGGGTAACAACAGCAAAAAGTGCTATTCCGATCAGGTCGTACCCCCCTCCGGGGCTGAGGGAGTTCGCAAAAAAAGCAAGAATTGAAGCGGTAAGCAATAGCAGGGGAAAGAGTGCCTTAAACTCCTGAAGAAACATCAGAAACGGAGACTTCGGACGATGGAAAACAATCAGGTTTTGACCATAAAAGGCAAGCCTGAGTTTAGCCTCGCTGTCACTCAACCCCTTTTCTGATGAGTTGAGAGCAAGGAAAATATCTTTCCTCGATTTTTCAGCCAATGCCTCAAAATCAATCATAAACTTCACCCCCTTGAAATCAGGATGGGGTCGGTGGAGTTAAAAAGTAAAAACACCCTCTGTTTTGCAGAGGGTGTTCCGGTAAAATGACGCAGTTGTTAGTTGACAGGAATAGACGTCTCCGATTTTTTTGACGGCTCAATCTTGGGGATAACTACCTTGAGCACACCGTTATCGTATTTTGCCTCAATCTTTTCAGTATTCACATTCTCTCCAATGGTAAAATTCCTGCTAAGGCATCCCCATGAACGCTCAACACGGTGAAACCCTTTTTTCTTTTCCTCCTCACTCTGAGTTCTCTCTGCTGTAATGGAAAGAAGGTCACTGTCCATAGACACTTTGATATCCTCTTTTTTAATTCCAGGCATGTCGGCCTCAATAAAAATGGAATGCTCATCCTCACTGATGTCTACTTTAAAGGATGGGGCAA
>SESH01107050.1_pt1 | contig 11567 bp, 8 predicted proteins | sample 3171561 | NCBI WGS metagenome assembly SESH01 (sample SAMN10866947, study PRJNA518727) | freshwater metagenome | biome: subpolar coniferous forest; feature: holomictic lake; material: water; isolation source: holomictic Lake 442 2011 16.5 m and 2014 13 m | place: Canada: near Kenora, Ontario
AGCCCGGCACCTGATGACGGAGCCACGCGGGATGACACGGCTCAGTAGTGCCTCTGTTAGTAGTTCGCGGCCTTGATCAGGATTGCTGCATGTGCATTGAGTGAGGGCGCGGCTCTGCCGGTAGATAACACAGCAATGAAAAGAAGACCGCCAGCGAACGTGACGTCACACATGCCGCACAGGGACTCTCTTGATGTCACAAACAGGAGCTCAAAGTTTGCAATAATCAGATGTTGACACCACACAGCCTTAAGGGTACGTTGATGCCCTTTTACGCCTTGGAGCAGCTAATAATGACAAAGACATTTTTACCAGAACACGGCAAGATTCAACGCGAGTGGATACTCGTAGATGCTGACGGACAAGTCCTCGGTCGGCTGGCTTCCCAGCTTTCCGAGATTCTTCGCGGCAGGCACAAACCAATCTTCACACCGCACATGGACACCGGCGACTTTGTTGTCGTGATCAATGCGGAAAAGATCAAGCTCACCGGCAAGAAGGAAGAGCAGAAGATCTATGACCGCTACACCGGTTACAGGAGTGGACTGAAGCACACTTCGGCAGCGGCCATGCGGGCGCGGCATCCCGAACGGATGATCAAGCTCGCTGTAAAGGGCATGCTTCCCAACAACGCCTTGTGTCGCAAGGCAATCGGCAAGCTGAATGTTTATGCCGGGGACAAGCACCCGCACGCCGCACAGAATCCCAGGAAGTACGAACTGCATCCGCGAAAAGGAGCTAAACGTGGCTGAGAAAACTCCGGAAATCGCTGCGACAGGGAGACGGAAGACAGCCGTTGCAAGAGTAAGGCTTCTGCCCGGCACAGGCAAATGGACAGTGAACAAGAAAGAAGCGAAGGTCTACTTCGCCTCAGACACGGTCAGGTCCTATATTGCTGAGCCATTGACCCTTACGAACACTCTTGAAAAGTTCGACATCGTTGCACGGCTGAACGGCGGCGGGCTATCCGGCCAGGCCGGCGCCTTCCGGCACGGTATTGCTCGTGCGTTGACCCTTTCTGATCCTTCACTCCGCGAAGTTCTGAAGAACAGCGGATGCCTCACGCGCGATCAGCGCATGAAGGAACGAAAGAAATCCGGTCAGCCCGGTGCACGCAAGCGCTTCCAGTTCTCGAAACGCTAGTCGTTGGAACTGGCTTGTCGGTCATCAAACATTTCCCTGCCACGGAGGGGTTCTGCCCTTCTTCTTTCACGTGAACGGATGTCGCATGGCGGTTGCAAAGGGAGCGCTGGACGACCAGAAGGCCGGGTCCGAACGGCGCGCCAGATACTCCGGTCTTCCCGACAGCGCGATTCCATACGACCCGGGCTTGTCTTTATTTGTGTCTCTGGTACTCTCCGAACGACGTGGTGATTTGCTGCCAGTGGGGCGTGCCTTTTCTCGCGGGGCGTAGCGCCATGTCCGCCGTAGTCCGGCGCCGCAGGCGCACGGCGAAGGCGGAAGCCTGGCTTGTCAGGCGTAGCGAGACTGCATCACTAACGGTGCTTGCTGCGATAGACAGGCTGGCGTAGTAACATAGTTTTTTTGCGGGGCGTAGCGCAGCCTGGTAGCGCACCAGCTTTGGGAGCTGGCTGTCGTGGGTTCAAATCCCACCGCCCCGACCAGATATTTTCCGTCTACTCCATTCCCAAGGCAGATAGATTCTCCCCAATGTTTACAGCCATCCAGATAGAATCCTGTCGGAAGTAGATGAAATCCTATCTACCAAGCCATTTTCGGCATCCAGGCAGTTCGCCAGACAGCTCGACACGAGAAGAGGGCGATTACTGTGCCCTGATCGCCCGGTCGACTTCAGTAAGCAATGTCGCCCGCCCCGTCAGCCCCAAGACGATTGTTGATGACTGCTCCTCACCCATGTATAATGCCGTTCGTGAGCTTGATTCGTTATCAAGTGACGTCAAAACACCCGGGCTTGCATCCGGCACAGGGAGACGCTGGCATGAAAAGATTATTCGCGGTGGTTGCGGCGATAGGCTTGCTGTCGTTTACAGGCTGTGGCGGGGATGGCGAAACCCAGACCGACGTGCAGCTAAGCGACCCCGAGGCCGCTCTTGTTGGAACTTGGGTTCAGGAGTGGCTCATGTTCGTGGACGACAATGGAGTGGTGACCCAGACAGTTCCAGCCTCATACTACGGTATAGACTGCAAATGGGTTCTCGCGGCCGACAAAACCTTTGAACGTCGCCGCAGCAGGAATGGTGAGTTCTTCCTCTTGCTAAAGGGCACCTGGTCAGTGGACGGGAAGTTCATCACTTTTGTCTACACCGAGGGCGCAACCGGGGATGCGACAATACAATACTCCCAAACCGACAGTGACCATTGGTATCTCGTCAACAACCAGGAAGCAGGCAGGCACTGGGAAGCGTTCGTCAGACAATAGGCGTGACACTGGGAAGCATTCAGAAAACACTCAGAGATAGACAAAGCATCACAGAGCTCAAGGCCGGCGGCCCCTGCCGATGAACGAACTGTTGCGCTGCAGGATCCGCTACTTCTCCGAGGGACTCGCGATCAGATCACAGGCATTTGTGGACAGCAACTTCGACAGGTATCGGGAACGGTTCGGTCCGAAACGGTGGACCGGCGCCCGTCCAATGCGGTTCGGGGACTGGCCGGGGCTATGCACGCTCCGCGACCTGCGCCTCGAGCCGGTCACCCGGCCGAAGCTATCTGAAGAGCCTGGCACTGACTTTACTCGCCGACAACCCCAAGCCACGGCCGCAGTGTGCCCTGACCTCGCCATTCTGGCGCATCCAGCCATGGAGTCGGACCATCAACCTGCCGCCCGATTCCATTTTGCCAGTTTCAAGCCGCCTTCGGCCCTCAACAATCATCAAGAAGGTAACTCTAAGGCAGGAGCCAGCATCGGATTCCGATAGGTGGTATGTCCCTGGAATTGAGTTTGCCAGTCTCAAACCGCCTTCAGCCCTCGCCCATCACCATAAAAGGCAACTATGAGCGGGAGCCAGCATCGGATTCCGATAGGTGGCCTGTCCCTAGAATTGAGTCTCCTTAGAACCTGCCGCGTCCGCCACCGCCGCCGCCGTAACCGCCACCACCACCGCTCCCACGGCTTTCCTTGGGCTTGGCTTCATTAACCTTGAGTGCACGGCCATTGTTATCTTTGCCGTCCAGCGCCGACATTGCCGCCTTCGCCTCTGCATCAGAACTCATCTCAACAAAACCGAAGCCCTTGCTGCGGCCGGTGTCGCGATCCATAATGACTTGGGCGCTTGACACTGTGCCATGGGCCTTGAACATATCGTTCAGCGCCGCATCGTCCACCTCATAACTCAGATTACCGACATATAGCTTATTACCCATCTCGCCTCCCTCTTTTTGTTTTACTACCCATCTCTTTACTTAATGAGCGACTATTGTAGCCTAAACACGCTGACATGCAAGTGGTAAACGCACTTGTGGGAGTTGAGCGAATTGCGCCACATTAAGTGTTACTGAACGATGGAAGGTGGATGGGCAGGCGCAGATGGCGGTGACTGGCCCTCCGGGGTCGTTTCTATTTCAGAGACGCTTCAGCCTTGCGACTCCAGAATATTACTGGGCCGGCATTACCCGACAACTCATACTTTCTCTTGAGATAATCATAAATTATGGGGTGGCGTATTTCCGTAGGAATTCCATCGATACTGTCAAACGTTCCTGCGTTCTTGAATATCACCAGGGAAGTCTTCTGGCGCTCAAGGTCGCAGACTACCTCCTTCTGCATTTTCGGAAGGCTGGCATAAGACACTTGGAAGTAACGGCTGGCGGGACGCCTGTCGGCAAAGAACAGGAAGCCGGCCTGGTTTGAGAAGTCAAACACCGGCTCATCCGGACGCGAGTGTTCCCGGATATACTTTGAAACACTACGTATCAGTTCTTCCTGTTCTACGCTTATCCCGGATCTCCCAACCCGTGGAAGCTCGCTGGCTTTTGCTTCTGATGGTTTTGAACTTGTCTTCAGATGGTTCAATTTCTCCTTGAGTTCGGGAAGTGGCTTATAGGCGGTATTGCAAAACCATACTAGTCCTGGAAAGATCACAAGTCCTCCCATCAGCCACGGCACGGCAATAAGGCGGCGCCAGATGCAAACGTTCTTTGCAGTCAGGAAATCCCAGAAGGCTGCAAACAAGCGATCTGACAGGAACATTACCAGCAGCAGAGCGAAAAACACTCCACAGTAGACGTGTGCGGAGTCAGAACGGCCAAGTGCAGTCCGGAAATAGCATATCCCCGCCAAGGAGATCAGCAGAAGCACTGGCGCGGTCCTTGAACGCCAGAATCCTTCCCTCATCGTGGAACATGCCAGAAATGCCATTGAAAGAACGAGTGTTACAGGACCGTAATACCATCTCATGTTACCGTCTATCAGCCATTCCGGCCATTTCGTGCCAGGATTTCCGGAGAGGATAGGCTGGAAAAGACTGAAGACGTTCGGAAATTCAAGTCCCCATGCGTCATTCTGACATACGCTCTGGAACCATACATTGCATATCATGTCTCCGAGTGCACCGTGAATGACAAGATAGGTTCCGAACGGAAGGAATGCGACGAATGAGCCTGCCACAAAAAGCAATGCCGGGAGCATTCGCCTCCACGTGCTGATCCCCAGCTGGAATACGGATATTGCACCTAGGAACATCACGATCGAACAAAAGGAATAGAACCCTACTTCTACACTGTGCAGAAATGCCAATGTCGAGAGAACTCCGGATAACAGGAATGGCCAGCCCTGCTGAATTGAAAGCTTCAACAGCTCCCGCCAGTCCGGACACTGGTCCCCTTTTCCTTCTTTTCCGCTGAATATGCGGAATCCCAGAGGAGGCTGCAATACTCCTGCAAGCACTGCCAGGCTCAGGATTCCGAACATCGCCCGTGCCGGCATCCAGGTAATTGATCCGCAACAGAGGAAGATCATGAAAGCAGATGCAAGAAGCTTGTTGCGGCATACAGCGATGACAAGAAAGTAAAACGAAACAAAGCCCAGAGGTTCGACATATGCACTGATTGCACGGACACCTGCAACTGTCGGCTCAAACAGTCTTGCTCCAAGCCAGGGGATACCCGCATTGCGGAGAAATCCGTGCTGAAGGTATATGTCCCGATAAGGAACAGCCCCCTTCATTATCTGATCCATTGGAACGAGAACTTCAGCGTCATGGAAAAGATCAATATCGCCATTTCTATCTACATCCAGCCGGAGCAGATAAAGGAAGATGGGAATCACCGCAAAAAGCAGACTGATTCGCAGATATCCGCCGATAACTTGCAGCATCGGAACCCATTCTAGCTTTGCCACGGGGTCGTCATCGGTCCGCGCTTTTCGCCCAGGCGGTTCTTTCGGCAGTTCGACAGTTTGTTCCTGATGTTCAGTTTTCGGATCAAGAAGTCGCATGAGCAGAATTGATGTTGCCGCGAGGAACAGGCAACTTCCCGCGGCAGGAACAAGAAGTTTCCATGCATCAAGGCGTAGGTGGCATAGACGAGGCCAGATGATGAGAAGAGGCAGATGGATAACTGCAAAGATCCTAAGCGTCCTGACTGCGGACTGTCTTGCAAGCTTTGCAGCGGCAGCAGCTCCAACTACCCAGAGAACCCAGCCCGCTAGCATCACTGCCGGAACACCTATCACCGCAGAAAGATACCAGAACAGTTCTTGTTGTTTCGGATACTTGTTGGTGGCAATCCATCCGACAATTCCGCTGGAGGAATGATACGTGAAATGGACCCGTTCGGAAAGCGCAAGCAGAATGCTGAGGGCTGCAGTAAACCATGCAAATGCGACTGGCAGACGCCATAAGTCCAAAGACTTCGACTTTGCGGCGCCAAATGTGGTTCTTAAGTAAATAATCACTGCCGTCCCATGAACGCGAAATATTACTGCGTATTCCGATAACATCGGCCACCCAGCCCAGCCATTCCGAACACCCTCGCCGACGCCTGCTTTCACGTCTTGATAACTAGCGCAGGCTCCTCTCCGAACTATTGGCGTAGCCGCTCAGAGTGGCCTGGCGATTCTCAGGTAGTTGTTCCTGATAGTCACCTCGCCTCCCGCTTCGCGTGAGCCTCTGTGCTCCCCGCTGTGGCCGGGGCGCCCTCACCTCTGACTGCGAAGCATTGTCATTGTCATTGCCTGTCTATCCTGATCCGGTAGAAGAGTGCCGGGTTGGTCGCGTTCGCATCTACGATGGAATTTGTGACCGGCGTCGGCAGGGTCGCGTTCGTGTAGATGGAGGACCACACCTGTCCGGTTGCCGATACGTCAGCCCGCGACTGAATGTATTGCGTAACCCCCCGACCGCCTCTCCACTCGATCCACATCTGGCCGTCGGCGAGCCTGACGGCTGTTACTGAGAGGGTCGATTCCCTGTTTGTGGGGTCCGTGTCGGCGACGAATTCCTGCCATGCCGGCATGCCGTCTCCGTCTCCATCCAGCAACTCCTCCGTGGCAAAGGTCGCGTTTGTCAGCCTGTGCGCCCACAGCCACCATTCCGGCGTGCCAAGCGGGGCAAGGTTGGCGTCAAACCCGGCCGTGACCCGCCTGGTTCCGGCCATGACTACCGTCATCTGGACATTGTTCGTGTCGCCCTGCGTATCTCCAGTCCATCCGGCAAAGTGGCTGTGCAGGCCGGGGCTCGCCAGCACAGTGACATTGCTTCCGGCCCCCTTCCAGGAGTCTGCTACATCCACCGCGCCATTCCCGTTGGTGCCGGTGTCCAACCAGTAGTTGGTGCTCCACAGCCATGTCAACGTGGCGTTGTTCGTCAGGATAATCGTGACGTTGGTACCGGACCCGGCCGCAGGCGCGTTTCCGGTCATCGTCCAGCCCGAGCAGATGTACTGGGTCAGGACACCTCCGGGCACTGGCGAATTGGTTATGCGCTGGGTCAGGGTGGTGTTCCAGTTTGTCGTCATTGTTCCGGGATACGCCACGCCTGGCGCCGACACCACCGTCATGGTCTTCTGCGGCATGTTCACTGTTGTCTTCTGTGTCGCGATGTTGTCCGCAGGGAGCGGATCAAGGGCCGTGCCGGCAACCGTGGCCACATTGGTGATTAGGCCCGCAATGGTGGGGGAGACCGTGATTATGACGGTGGCTGCGCTGTTGCTGTTAAGGCTGCCAAGGTTGAAGGTGATGATATTGCCGTTGGTTGTGCACGTGCCCTGGCTCGGTGAAGCCACCACATTTGTCACTCCCGCCGGCAGCGTATCAAACACCGTCACATCCGGACATCTTGCCGGCCCTTTGTTTGTGATCAACACCGTGTAGGTGAGGTTGCTTCCTGCATAGACAGGGTCTGGCGAGTCGGCTTTTGTTACCGCAAGGTCCGACATGGCCAGCCGCACCGCGTTGCTCGCATTGATGCGACCATAACCGAAGTACATGTTGGTTCCAGACGAATAGGCAAGGCCGCCGACTTTGTCACAGGAACTGCGCATGAGAGCCCTGACATTCGTTGCGGTGAGGCCAGGATTGACCGACAGCACCAGGGCACCTATACCCGCCGCCAGCGGGGCGGAGGCGGATGTCCCGCCGAAAGACTCGTCGTAGTTGCCCGCAGTGCCGGAGTTTGTGTTGTAGCCATCGGCACCTGTCCGGTCTGTGGTGTGTATGTCAGTCACCCCGCCGCCCCCGGGTGCGACAAAATCCAACCCGGCGCCATATTGGCTGTAGTCCGCACGGTAGTCAAAATCGCTGCTCGCCCCCACCGCAATGGTGTTGGAATGGCTTGCCGGATAGGCGATAGCCGTGATGACTGTGGGGATACCTGAGTCAGCGGCCACTTCATACCAGGCGCCATCGCTGTGGTGCGCCCAGAACGCGATCGTGTCCGCCCCCTTCTCGCTGGACACCCAATAGTAGTAGGAGATTACAGCCGTCGACGCGACGCTGAATGTTGGCGATCGAATGTCGGTAGTCTGGTTGTGGGTTATTGTACCAGCCCTCGCCTGATACCGGCCCGTGCCATACGCCCTGGCTGGCCTGTCTTCGATCACCCAGGGCGTGCTCCCATAGGGCGAAAGACTCCATCCGGATGGTGTGCCCGGACTGTCAAACCTCTGACTGGTGCCATCGGGGAGTTGCACATAGGCAAGCCAGCACGTATCTTCACCAGCGCTGAGTGATGCATTCTTCCCGTAGGTCCACTCGAAAAACCAGTTGCCTGCATACACCTGAACTCCTTCAAACACATAACCACTGGCATCGTTGCCGGTACTGCAGAAGACCGGACATCCCTTCCCGTTGCGTCCATTGGTCGTGGCGTCAACAAGGGCGCTGTCAATGACCGCCCCCTGCGCGAATGACAGGCTGATGCTGATGATGTCGGCGCCACGCCAGGCCTGTGGACTTGTCAGGCCGGCGGCATAGCGGATGGCCGTGGCCTTCACGCTGTCACTGGCGACCGCCGGGCCCTTCCAGATTTTCAACGGCATGATCTTGCACTGGTGAGCGACTCCCGCCATTCCGAGCGCGTTGTTGCCGACTGCAGCGATTATGCCGGCGATCGCCGTCCCGTGGCTGTCCTCAGGCGAGTCCGGGCTCGGCCCATTGTCTTTGTCCATGAAATCCCAACCCTGTACGTCATCCACATAGCCATTATTGTCATCATCCAGGCCGTTGAGTGTTTCTGTTGCGTTCGAGAATATGCTGCCAGTGAGGTCAGGGTGGGCAATCTGCCCGCCGTCGTCGATTATGGCAATGACGATAGAATTGGTCCCCCGTGTCGTGTTCCACGCCTCGGGGGCATCCACATCGGCATCGTTCACTCCGCCACCTTGCCCCGTGTTGTTCAGGTGCCATTGGTCGGGGTAGTACGTATCATTTGGTGTGTAGTCCTTGACCATTTCCGACAGAAAGTCGGGTTGCGCCCATGCCACACGCGGGTCGGCGGCATGTTTGTTCACCACTGCCAGGAGTTCCTCCGCTGTGGCAACGGCCGCGGTTACAACGAACTGATCTTTCGTTCCGGGCAGTTGTCGCGCGGCCGGCAATCCTGCTCCAAAATAGGCTTCGGGCTCAATTCCGGCCTTCAACTTCACAATCAGGTCCCGGGTTGGGATCATCCGGAGGCCCGTCGCAGGGTCGATAAAGACCGGGTCAGCTTGTGCGACATCGGCGTTGCTCCGTACCCCGGCGAGCAGTTCGGCAATCGCGCCTTTGTCCTGGCGTTGGCGTGCCACTTCCGGCTCAGCACCCCTGAGCACCATCATCCCCGGCCCGGGCTCATACTCAACGAGGTAGCCGTCGAGTTGTCCGCGTAAACCGGTCATGGCGGCCATGGCTGGTTTGCCACTGCCGTCCTTGAGGCGCACTACCATGGCTCCAGCGAGTCGATGGAGGGGGCGTCTCCCCCTGTCGGACATATACCAATCGCCAGCGTCGACGCTGTCGCGGAGTTGCTCGAACGTCTTACGCCCTCCAGCCAGCTTCTTCCGTTCGACTCGCAGCACCCTGCCGTCGGCTTTCTGCCCCGTTCGCTCGATCTTACGCCCATAACCGGCACCGGGCTTTTCCTCTGCCGCATTGCTGAATCCGGCTGACGGCAGATAGAATGCGAGCACGCAAACTGCGAACGCGAGGGATGCGTGGATGCCGGGCGCTGCGACAAGCCTGTAATGGCCCGGTATGCAACTCGCCGACGCGAGCCGTTCCGACACCACTGCGATTCTTGTCCTCATGCACCCCCGCAATACTGACGCAAGACGCTCCAACGCCGGCCGCGCCGCCCGTCGGCGCCTGATTGCCTGCCGCTCAAAGCAGCAGCACAACCTCCGTCGTATGCTGGATGCAAACACAGTCCCAATCCCGAGACAAGGGCAAATACGACTCGGGAGAGACTTGTCTTCCATGAGGATGGGCCGGACAACACGGAGTTGGCGGAGTCACGGCACGAGGGGCAACCAGTGGGTGGATGGGGGCCAGGCAATGACTGCGCCACGTTATGATTATCCCGCCGGACCGGTCATCCACATGATTCTACTCCGGCGAGCACGGTCATGAGGACGACCACGCACCTCTCCAGCCACGGAACCGGCTTGCGCCCAGCGGCGCTTTGCCGCTGAGAAAACGTTTGCCGTTCATGTCGTCATGTAGGATATTCTCCACCTGCAAGGCACGTGAATTTGAAACCTCTGCAAGGAAAGGGAACATGAAACAAGACACACCCAGGACTGACGCCCCGGATCGCCGGCTGCTTTCCAGCAAGCCCATTCCGCCCCGCGAACGCCTCATCTTCGCCCTGGATGTTCCCTCTGCCCAGGAAGCGAGAGAGATAGTTGAGAAGCTTGGTGATTCCGTCCTCTTCTACAAGATCGGCTTGCAGCTTTTCATGGCGGGAGGCTATTTCGAGTTGCTGGAATGGTTGAAGGCACGCGGGAAGAAAGTCTTCGCCGACCTGAAGTTCTACGATGTCCCCCAAACGGTGAAATCGGCCGTCCTGGCGCTCAAAGGCCGGGATATCGAGTTCGTGACCGTGCACGGAAACGACAAGATCCTCAAGGCAGCCGCCGAGAACAAGAACAACCTCAAGATCCTGGCTGTGACGGTACTCACAAGCCTCGACGCAAACGACCTGCGGCAAATGGGATACCAGGGTACCGTCGAGGATCTGGTCCTCTCCCGGGCGAAACAGGCAATGGAGCTAGGTTGTGATGGAATAATAGCCTCGGGGCTTGAGGTTGCACGAATCAGGGAAGAGCTTGGTGAAAAGCTGATAGTTGTGTGTCCAGGCATCCGCCCGGTGGCCACCGTTGACGACCAGAAGCGAACCGTGGATGTCCGGCAGGCGTTCCTCGGCGGCGCGGACTACATCGTCGTGGGCCGCCCCATCAAGGATGCACCAAACCCGCGCGAGGCGGCTGAAGGTATCCAGCGCACAATTGCGGAAGTGTTCGGACGGGCGCCATTGTCGCATTGACGATGCCGGGGATCCGGCGGAGGCCCTGGCATCAGGCCGGCTACCGGATGTGCCGGAGGATGCTGCTCAGATCGGGGAGCACCTCGCAGCCGCAGCTAGCCAGACGGTCGGCAGCCTGGTGTCCGCCGCGAACAAGCACGCAACGACACCCGAGCTCCCTTGCCACCTCGTTGTCGTGGACTGTGTCACCCACCAGCAGGAGCTCATCAGGATCAACCTTGATCGAGGCAAGCAGACGCCTGCCGGCCCCCACCTTGGAGTGCGCAAAGAGGTCCGACAGTCCGTAAAGGCCACCGAAGCAACCCCGGATCCCACGCTGCGCGACCATTTTCTCGAGCATGGAGGTCTCCGATGCCGACAGTATCGACATGGCCATGCCGCTCCCGTGAAGCGACCGCAGAGTCTCCCTCGCCCCCTTGCGCAGGCGCACCTTCCGCGAGTGGATCCTGTAGTGCTCATGGAACTCAACGGCAACCTTGTTCCAGTCGTCCCGGTTGAAGTCGAAGCCAAGCTTGACGTAGTAGTCCCGGACCGGAAACCCGAAACGCCTGCGGTACTGCGCACAGGTCACAGGCTTTCTGCCGTGCCGCAGCAGCATGTCGTTGAGGCTCCTCACGCAGGCAGGCA
>SESH01037706.1_pt1 | contig 11565 bp, 13 predicted proteins | sample 3171561 | NCBI WGS metagenome assembly SESH01 (sample SAMN10866947, study PRJNA518727) | freshwater metagenome | biome: subpolar coniferous forest; feature: holomictic lake; material: water; isolation source: holomictic Lake 442 2011 16.5 m and 2014 13 m | place: Canada: near Kenora, Ontario
GTCCGGGCTGACATTTGAGGCGTCCGGTATGACACGATCGGGTTCACAAGGTGCTCATGAATTGCCAGCGCCGATTGCTTGCCGTGCGCGACGGCTTCCACCGTCAGTTCCAGTCCGCCAGCGCGGCAGTCGCCGCCCGCCCAGACACCCTGCAAGTTGGTCTGACCGACGCCATCGGTCGCGATGCGGTCGCCCAGCATTTGCAGACCCGACTGAGCCAGCACAGGGTTCCCCAGGCGCTGGCCAATGGCTTTGAACACCATGTCACAGGCCAGTGTCTGCACCTCGCGTGTGGCGCCGAGTTTGCCGTCAATGAGCGCCTGGCGAGCGAACTTGACGTCACTCGCATGCCCATTGGATTCGACAACTTCCAACGGTGAGAGCCAATGGTGAATCGTCACACCGTGCGTTTGTGCCCATTCCTGCTCTGCTTTGGAGGCCGACATCTGCTCGGGTCCGCGCCGGTACACCATGTGGACTTCTTCTGCGCCCAGCAGTTTTGATTGCACCGCCGCATCCACCGCGGTCATGCCGCCGCCAATCACGATGACGCGCCTGCCGACCGGCAAAGTCGCCAGGTCCGCCGTCTGGCGCAAGGTGGCGATGAAATCCACCGCATCCTGCACACCGTTCAGATCTTCGCCCGGCACGCCAAGTTGATGCGTGGCGGCCAACCCGATGCCCAGAAACAGGGCATCGAAGTCAGCTCGCAGTGCGTCCAACTGCGCTGCGGTCTCCAACTTCCAGCTGGTGCGCAACTCGATTCCGCCAATGCCCAACAGCCATTGCAACTCTGTTTGCGCAAAGTTGTCCGTCGTCTTGTAGCTTGCCAGACCATATTCGTTGAGGCCACCCGCCTTCGCACGGGCATCGAAAACCACCACCTCGTGCCCCAAGCGCGCCAGTGTGTGGGCGCAGGCCAGACCCGCTGGTCCCGCGCCAAGCACTGCAATCTTCTTGCCGCTGCTGGCGGCGCGTGTGAAGATCTGCGGCTGCGCGCTTTCCATCAATGCGTCAGTGGCGTAGCGCTGCAGACGGCCAATCGCAATGGGCTGGGCGCTTTGCGTGTTGCGCACACAGACCTGCTCGCACAGGTTCTCGGTTGGGCAGACCCGTGCGCACATGCCACCCAGCGGGTTGGCCTCCAGAATCGCGGTCGCGGCGCCGCGCAGGTTGTCCTCGGCAATGCGCCGGATAAAGGACGGCACGTCAATGTGCGTCGGGCACGCTGTCGCGCAAGGCGCGTCAAAACAGTAGAGGCAGCGTTCTGCTTCCAGCAGTGCCTGCCCCTCGCTCAGAGGCGGACTGGCGTCGGCAAAGCGCAAGGCGTACTCGTCGGCGCCCAGACGATTCGCGCGCAAGTCAGGATGATCAGAGGTGGACACGCTGGCAACTCCTGTGCAGTTTGGGCAGATGGCAATCAAAAACTGACCATTCAGTCAGCTTCTGCAGTAGATACTAGCAATGCATGTGCCACGGTGTAACTAGGGTTATCCCTTTATGCTGCGGTAGGGACAGCGCCACAGCATTTCCTGTTCGTAATCGGGGATGATATGGGAACCATGTTCTCCAAAATAAAACCCTTCTCCCACGCTGCGCTCAAACCCTACTCCGAGAAGGTCACGACAGCGGGCCTGGCCGTGACTCACATCCGCAACGGTGACCACGTGTTCCTGGGAACCGGCTGCGCCACACCTTGCGCCCTCTTGCATGAACTGGAGACCATGCTGGCCCCTCCTGTTGACTTGGAGTTGCTGCATTTCCTTGTGGTCAAGGCGTTTGCGACTGACGCGCATGGGCAGAGTCTGACGCGCTTTCGTCACCGCACTTTTTTTGTCGGTGCCGACCTGCGTCTGGCCGTTGGCGAAGGGCGGGTGGAATACGTTCCCATGTCGATTGCGCGTGTACCAGAAATGATGGCCCGAGGTCGTATTCCGGTGGATGTGGCGTTGATCCAGGTGTCGCTGCCCGACGCCTTTGGCTATGTCAGCCTGGGCGTGTCGGTCGATATCATTCCAGCGGCTCTCGCAGCAGCGCGGCTAGTGATTGCCGAAGTCAACCCTCGCATGCCACGCACGATGGGCGACACCACGGTGCACATCAGCCGCATCCACCACCTGGTGCCGGTTGACAATGCCATCACCGAACTCGACCGCGAACCGGCGCAGGAAGAAAACGTGCAACGCATCGCGCGTTACATCGCGCGCATCATCGACGACGGTTCTACCCTGCAAGTGGGTCTGGGCTATGTTCCCCACGAAGCGTTGCAGTACCTGACCGACCGCAAAGACCTGGGTCTGCACTGCGATGTCATTACTGACGCCATACTACCTCTGCTGGCGCACGGTTGCATTACTGGCGCCTGCAAAACCACTCATCCGTTCAAGATTGTGACCAGCATGGCGCTGGGCTCGCAGCGCCTTTATGACCTGATCAACCTCAATCCGCTGTTCGATTTTCAGCCGATGGATGCCGTTTGCGATCCGGTGACTATTGCCGCCCAGCACAAGATGGTGTCGATCGCGCAAGCCTATTCGATTGACCTCACCGGACAGGTGTGTGTGGACCAGTTCGACGGCAAGTTTTACAGCGGAATGGGCGCACAGGGCGAGTTTTTGCACGGTGCCTCGCGCTCCCCGGGCGGCAAACCGATCATCTGCTTGACATCGACCTCGGCCGACGGGAAAACCTCGCGCATCCGCGCCAGTCTGGTAGCGGGGGAAGTCTCCACCATTGCGCGCACCGATGTGCACTACGTAGTCACCGAACACGGCATTGCCTATCTGTTTGGCAAATCCATCCGTGAGCGCGCCACAGCCCTGATCGAATTGGCACACCCGCAATTTCGCCCGGAGTTGTTTGCCCAGGCGCAAGCGATGGGTTACCTGCCAGCAGCGCAAACGCTACAAAATATGCATGCCTACCCGGTGGAGGATGAACTGACGGTCACACTCAAGGACGGTCGCCAGGTGATGCTGCGCCCGGCCCTCTCGAGTGATGCGCAAGGCATACGCGACCTGTTCCACCACCTCAGCGAAGCTGATGTGTACACCCGCTTTTTCCACCATGTGCGGGGTCTGTCGGATGCTGAGGTGCAGCGCTTGTGCAACGTGAACTACGAAAACGAGGTCGCCTTTGTGGCGATCGATGGCCCTCGCGAAGACGCGCAGATCGTTGGGCAAGCCTGCTATTTCGTCAACCCGTCGGACAACCTGGCCGACACCGCCTATATGGTGCACCCCGATTGGCAGGGGCAAGGTCTGGGCTCGGCGCTGCAAAAGTGCATTGCCGAGCATGCTGCCAAGCGCGGGGTGCGTGGCTTTGTGGCTGACGTGCTGCCAGGCAACACGCGCATGCTGCGCCTGGCCCAAAAAAGCCCGCACGCGGTTCGCGCTGAGCGCAACAGCGACTGCGTGCACGTGACCCAACTGTTCTGATTTCAGGTTACGATTTTGGAGACCGGTTAAACAACTATCGAAGTCGCGGCACCATCCATTGTCAAGATGGCACCCGTGATATAGCTTGCACAGGGAGACGCCAGGAACAGGACGGCATTCGCAATTTCTTCCGGTTGTGCCAACCTTCCGAGCGGCACCTTGCGTGTCATCTGCTCCAAAGCCTCCTGGACACTGATTTGACCAAGGTTTGCTGCCGCTTCCAACCCTGTCTGAAGTCGGTCAGTGACTGTGCCTCCCGGATTGACTGCATTGACACGAACCCCCCGAGGCCCGTAAGCGCCGGCAAGCCCAGCGCTGATAAGCATCAGCGCCGCATTGGCCGCCCCTCCTGGCAAATGTATCGGGCTTGCCACTTTTCCCCCGGCCCCCACCACGTTGACAATGGAGCCAACACCACGATGTCCCATCTTCTTGATCACCAGATCAATCATGTGCACGTAGGTAAAGAACTTTGCATTCATCGCGTCGTGCCAAGCTTGAGCATTGAGTTCGTCGGGCGGAGTACGGCGGGCCGCGCCAGCACAATTGACCAGCACGTCGACCTCACCATGAAGCCGCTCAGCCTGTTCAAGTGCCGCACCGGCTTGCTGCGCCACCTCGAGGTCGGCAGCAAATATTCCGACTCGTGCGTGGACATCCGGAAACTCCTGTGCCAGTTGCTGCAATGCGCTCTCCAATGAGACCTGGCTTCGCGCGACAAGGCTGACCCGCGCCCCCTCTCTCAGGAAGCCTTTGGCGCTGGCCAGACCGATGCCTTTGCTTCCTCCCGTGATAAGGACATGTTGCTGAGCTAGTTGCAAGTCCATGCGCCACCTTTTCTTTGTGCCATTGATTACTCGACGCTGATGCCAGCGGATTTAACGACTTGTCCGTACCGGGCCAGATCCCGTTTGATTTCGTTACTGAATTGATCGACCGTTCCAGGAGTCGCATCGATTCCCATCAAGCGCAATTTTTCGCGGACCACCGGATCACTGAGCACAGCATTGAGCTCAGTATTGAGGCGTGTCACTATCGCGGTTGGCGTGGCGATCGGCGCCAAAATGCCGACCCAGGAGTTGACAACAAAGTCGGGGACCCCGCTTTCGATGAAAGTGGGCACATCGGGTAACGCAGATGTGCGCTGGGCGCTTGATACGGCTATGGCTTGAAGCTTGCCTGATTTGACATGACCATAGGCGCCAGCAACAGCCGTGTAGACCAGGGGAATGGTGCCGCCAAGAACATCAGTCATCGCTTGCCCGCCGCCTTTGTAGGGGATGTGCATAAGGTTCGCATTGGTTCTCAGTTTGAGCAATTCCCCAGCAATATGCGGTGTGCCACCGGTTCCGGAGGTCCCAAAGGAAAGTCCGCCTTGTTGCGTCTTCGACAATGCGATGACCTCGGTCAAAGTCTTGGCTGGCAGGGCAGGGTTGGCTACCAGTATCAGGGTCGCGTCCCCGATCTTTCCTACAGCTACAAAGTCTTTAACGGTGTCGAATGGCGTCTTTGCAAAGACGTGCGGGTTGATGACCATCGTGCCATCGAAGCCTAGAACGAGTGTGTACCCGTCGGCCGCTGCTGTCTTGACCAAACTTGTCCCAATGTTGCCGGAAGCACCGGGCTTATTGTCAACAATAATCTGCTGACCCAGTCTTCTTCCAAGATACTCGGCTATCAAGCGGCCACTGGTGTCGGTCACTCCTCCAGGGGTAAATGGAACGACCAGGCGAATTGTCTTGTTGGGCCATGCGTCCTGAGCCTGCGCCATGCCAAAACTCCCTCCCAGCAAGACAGCGAGTCCAAGTGTGGAGATGGAAAGCAGTACCCTGCGCCTTGGCGCACAAGCGGAGGTGTTTCTGTTCATTTTGTTCTCTTTCAGGTAGTGGGCTAATGGTCGCTCAATCGGGATTGCTGTAACGCTTCTCGAATTCCCAGATCTCCTCGAAACCCATGAGCTTGGTGAGTTCCGTGAACGGCATCAGAGGCGTGGCCTGACCGGCGGAGGATCCGGTTTGCTTGAAGGACTCGTACACGGTCTTCATGGCCTGCGTGGCCGCAAGCATTGCCGTTACCGGAAAAATCGCGATCTTGTATCCAAGGGTTTCCAGTTCCTGCTGGGTCATGACGGGCGTGCGTCCTCCCTCCACCATGTTGGCGAGCAGCGGCAAGTCAAAACTGCTCCCGATTTGCATCATCTCCTGTGGTGTCTCGGGCGATTCGATGAACAGAATATCTGCGCCTGCACGGGCATAAGCCTCCGCACGTCGCATCGCCTCGTCCAGCCCCAATGCGCTGCGCGCATCGGTTCGGGCGATGATGAGGAAATCCCTGGAACTGCGCGCATCCGATGCCACCTGAACTTTGCGCACCATGTCAGCCATTGGTATAACCCGGCGCCCCGGCGTGTGTCCGCATTTCTTGGGAAACTCCTGATCTTCCAGTTGAATCGCACAAGCACCCGCACTCTCATAGCCGCGCACGGCATGCGCTACATTGAGTAAGCCGCCATAGCCCGTATCGCCATCCGCAATCAGCGGAGTTCGCGCCATGGAGGCCATCAATTTGACGCGCCCCACCATATCCGAGTACGTAGCCAAGCCCGCGTCCGGCAGGCCGAGGTGGGAGGCAACGGTGCCAAAGCCGGTCATGTAAAGCGCGTCAAAGCCAAAGGTATCCGCCAGGCGTAGCGACACCATGTCAAATATCCCGGGAGCACTGAGCAGTCCAGGTTGATTTAGTCTGTCGCGAAATTGTTTCTTTTTATCGTTCATATTGCCAACTGCGCCGCGCAGGCGCTGGATAGACCCAGTAAGTGAAGATCTTGTCGTGGTTCAGCGCCTTGGCCTTTTTGAGGCGCTCCCTTTCGTGCACCGTTTGCAGTTCATTCAATGCCACTCTTGGGCTGCCACCCGACGTAAGCCGGGTAGTGACGTTGGACCACCGATCCATTGACATCCCAAGCCAGGCATTGGCCAACGAAGTGCGGTGGCGCGCCGTCGATAGCGTCAGGAAGCGGACCTTCGGGCAGCGTCTGGAAGGCGATCGTGGCCATGTTGAAAAGTAGCTCCCGCAGATGCGTGCAACCCCGCGCGCCACCAAGGTTTGTCTGGATGGCATGACGCCAGCCTGGCCCCATGGTGCATCCAATCATCTTCTGCATCGGAGCTTGAGCGACCGGGCACTCCGGGTGCGGCACGTTGTCCATCGCCACAGCAATCTCGCGCACAACAAATCCGTCGTCGATCGTTACCCTTATCGAAAAGTTGTGAATCGGCTCTCCGGGCTGCCAGGTCCCTTCCCCAGGGATGTGCATGGCGTGTGTCTTCGTGTCGCGCATCTCGGCTTCAATGTCCCACAACCGGTCTTCTCTCTGAAAACCACGGTAAACGACATGTCGCGTATGGGCATGAGTTCGGCTTTGAGGTGGTGGCAATGGCAAATCAGGACCTCTTGGGAGTATCAACGGGAGTCATGCTGAAGTGTAGGTCGTCTTTTCGGCAGTCCGCTACCGGTCAACTCGGCATCTATTTTTCATTCGACCGCTGCCATCTCGCCACCGAGAGCCTCCACCAAATCAGGAAGAAGCTTGCGCAACTCGCCGGTCGCAATCGCAGTGTCAGCATGGAAACCGTCATCCTTGCCTGTCGATGCGTTGTCGAACACGACCTCCAGAAATGCCAGCTTCTTGATCTGCAGGTTTTCAGTCAGGACGAATGAGACACGGTTGTTCCAGGTAAGTGCCAGGCGGGTTGGCAGTTTTCCGGCCTGAACGTGTTTGCGCACCTCCTCGGTGTCCAATGGATGCCGGGCATAACGCACCACCGCCTTGGTTTCGTCGGCAGCTTTGAGCTCGCATTCACGATCAACGCTGAAACCTGCAGGGACTTCCTGGCTGATCAGCCACTCCGACATGGCGGCGGTGGGCGACACCTTGGTATGGAATAGCGTTACTGCCAGACCAGGCATTGACTTGACCAGCATCGTCACCACATCATCGGTACGCGCCTGACTCGCGGCATCAATCACCAGCAACCTGGCCTTGGGGTTAATCCAGATCCCGACAGGCACTTGCTTGGTAAACGCCATCGGCAGCAACTCGAATCGAACGTCATCCTTGATTTCACGGATCTCCTTCTTGCCGGGTTTTCGACCTGTAGTGGCCTCAATATGCGCCACGCGCTCCTGCGCTTTACGGGTGACGACAGAACCTGGCAGCGCGCGATTCTCGATCATCAGCTTGAAAATGAGCTGTCCATCCGCGGATTCCACCAGCGGGCCATGGGCTTCACCCCTGGGTTCGCACCAGCCGACGGACTTTTCCTGGGTAGAGCCACATTCGACAAAGCGACCGCAATCGAGACTCTCCTCGATCTGCGCCACGGTTGCAGACCACTCCGGCCCAACTCTGTAAACGATCATGTTCTTGAACACTTGCACCCTTTTCAACGATTGATTCAAAACTTCAACCGTCGATCATCCCATCAATCTGATGTCACTCTTCCTGTCTGATTTGTGGTACTCACTTGCAGTCTGAGATGCTGGAGCAGGCCATTTATGGCATCTTCGATCAGCCAGACCTTCTGCCCGAACCTTGTGCCGAAACACGCCATGCGCCGTAGGGCTGCGGCAGATATTGCCCATGCAGACGAAGAGAACTGAGCAGCTGGCCATTGATCAGACAGTGGATTGGCGCCTTGCGATACCAAATCGCGAGTCATCGCTGAACCGATTGCGCCTTTGTCTTTAGACATGCAATTTACATGCCTGAAGCAGGGCCCATCAAAGCACTTGATCATGATGTCTAATCAATGTCGCAATACTCTTAACTTATGATCACAGTGATGAGCGTGCCAACAAAATACTGGTTTCCGGCAAAGTCCTACGGATGGGGTTGGGGCATGCCGAGTACCTGGCAGGGCTGGGTGGTCCTTGGAGCATTTTCGGCTCTGATTTTTGGAGCCAGTATCCTGTTCCCACCACATAGCGCACCGCTGGCCTTCGGCGCAACCGTCTTTGTTTTGGGCGCTGCGCTGGTGGGCATTTGCTATGCCAAGGGTGAACCACCTGGTATGCGCTGGGGCTCCAAGTAGCACAGGGGGCTGAAGCAAGTGGTGCCAGAGGTCAACCAAATGAAGAAACTAATTTTGAGCATCATCACAGCCGTCACTGCTGTCGGCACTGCCTGCGCCGGCCAAGCCAAAGTCACATGGCAGGAGCCGGACAATTACACCGACATCCGAGAAGGCAGTGACCTGCGGGATTCGTTTCGCCAAGGGCTGTTCAGTGATTTTGAACTGCTCTTCGCCGATCTGGCCAAGCAGTTACCCGACGGCTGTATCTTGGATGTCACCGTGACCGATGTTGATCTGGCTGGCGAAGTCAACGGGATGCACTTTGGCCTGTGGCGAGACATCCGCGTCATTAAGGCCTTGTACTGGCCAAGGATGTCCTTCGATTACAAGCTGACAGATGGCACTGGGCAGTTGCTCGTGTCAGGTCATGAAGACATCAAGGACATGGCATTTTTTGACCGTGGCGTTCAGCTTCGACTGACCCGCTTGAGCTTTGAGGAAAGAATGCTCAGAGACTGGTTCAAGAAGATGCAACGCGAAGGAAAGTTTCCCATCAGAAGTGGTTGATCCAAAGCGTTTGCCGATGACGCTGCAGATTCCGTGGCAACTGCGGCGCTGAAGTCCAGCCTGGGCGATACCCCGATTGATGTTCTTCTGGCCAATGCCGGTACCGTCACCGTTGATTGCACGACAGTAGGCACACGGCCATCCGTCTGATAGATGAGGCTGCCGCCGTGAACGGTCGAGTTCAACCTTCACGATTCAGTTTGTAGGGTTCTGCGCTTGCGCCGGCGTGCGGCGACGGTAATGCTGCCGACCCGTCATAGTGCATACGACCTCGTTCTTCTGGTTTAGCACGTCCCAGCGGAATTTCACTGTGCCGCGGGTCGGATCCTTTTGCGATGGAGTTTGCTCGATCACTGTCGAATGCAGCCGCAGTGCGTCGCCTGGTCTCACAGGCTTAAACCAGCGCAACTCATCGAGTCCTGGCGAACCGATGCAAGAGGTTTGGAGCAGGTAGCCATCGCACATGAGTCGCATCGCCACACCGCAAGTTTGCCAGCCGCTGGCGATCAGACCGCCAAAGGGCGAGGATTTCGCCGCCTCCTCGTCAATGTGGTAGGTCTGCGGATCGTACTCACGCGCAAATGCCATGATCTCGCTCGATGTGAGAATTCTCGGCTCCGACTCAAATTGCCAGTTGGGAGTGAAATCTTCCCAGTAGTACTTAATCGATGTCATCTTTGTGGGCCCTGCTGTTTGTGTTTCTTGACCTGTTCCTGGGCGACAACGAAGAAAAGGAATTTCCCCCGTGCCGAATCGAGCCCGGCAAAGCTGCGGTTGTTGGCGACCAAGCACCATGATCGAAAGGGGGGCTTTTCATCAACGCACTTGCGGCAGGAAACCTTCATCCCAGTGATTAGCGCCAGTCAGCAATCCGCGCACACTGCACGCCACAGGCGCTTGTTTGCTCCAGCATCGCGTCGGTCATCGATTCAAATCCCGCAACAGGGCTCATGCAGTCAATCAACAGCACCGTTTGCATCAGGCGTTCGCGCGGCAAGTGTAGCGCCATGTCCTGCATGGACGCAGCCACACAGTGGCTCGACGCTTCACCCGTCACCAGTAAGGTGCCGCGCCCGTTCGCCAGTCGCTGAAGCAGCGCCTGATTGAGCAATGTACGGCGATCGTCCGCGCGCGGCACCTCGGCGCGAAAAGCGCTGTACTGCTCCGTCGTCGGGTTTTGGCCCTTGAGCACCTTTTCGCAGACGCACCCCGTAACCATTTCCCAGTGCGCAATTGCCTTCGCCAATGCCCCATGAATGTTGTGGCCCCAGGTTCCCAGCACACAGTGCACCGGCCAGGCGAGCAGTTGGTGCTTCCCCGTTGCCTCCAATGCCTGAAGGTAGGTGATGACCCCTGCCTTAAGTGCGGCGTGACGCGGCGCATAACGGCCGGCTTGTACGTCTTCGACCAAGATCGGTGTGAATGCTTGAATCGGCTCCCCGTTATGCTGCAACCAAAACGTTGTGCGCTCGATGCCAACACTGGCGTGCGAGTCCAGAGTCACAGTGATGGATTCAACATCCGCCGCATGCTGCGTCAGCCAGTAAGCCAGCCGATCCATGTCGGCGTCAGCGCCTGCCACAGGCAGCGCCGCACCTTCGATGTCCAAGAAGTCGTTTTGAGGATCGATGATGAGCAAGTCAAATGAAGCCATGCCGGCATTTTCCTCCGTCTTTCATCCTTTGCTGGCGTGAATGGCATCGCGAACTCGGAGCTCGTTGTCCTGCAGCAACGTACGAATCGTCTTGCGCAATCGCGTTGCAATGCGGGTTCTGAGCGTGATTGATGCTTGATAAATCAGGCAGCCAGATGCGCCAGCGCCTGGGCGCCTTCAATTTTGGACGCTCGGTCGTCAAAGGTCAGGAGCGTCCCCTGGCCTGTCTGGCTTACCAGAGCGATGTGCAGGCAGTCCGCGAAGTCTCGTGACCTCGTTTGCTTGAACAACCATAGGGCTTGTTCCAAAGCTGGCTCTGTCTGGAACTCCAGTTCTGTCACATCCAACAAGGCATTCAGCGCAGCCGTCACCATTTGCCTGTCAAAGTGATACCTGGTCCGCAGCACCCACTCCACCTCGAGTATGACGGTGACGGTGACAAACAGGCGCTCACCCCTGTTGATGGCCGCATCAAACAGCCGCAGAACGATTGCGCATTGCTTCGCGTCATCGTTGGTCAGCCAGCGAACCAGTATGTTGGTGTCCAGCGCTGCCATTAATCCCCACTCAGTCGCATGTCGGAAATGGAGACATGCACACCATGCGGTGGCTTTAGCATGCCCTTCAAGTCTTTGATGGACTTCGTTTTGGCCCGCATCACCACCGTCCCATCGGGCATGGGGGTGAAAGTGAGCCTGTCTTTCGGGCTGATTGACATCGACTTTCTGATATTGGCAGGGATGGTGATTTGACCCTTGCTGGTCAATGTGGCTTCGGACATGTGGGACTCCTTACATTTATGTGAATTGTAAGGCTAGGTGCCAGCGTGGCA
>SESH01023533.1_pt1 | contig 11548 bp, 11 predicted proteins | sample 3171561 | NCBI WGS metagenome assembly SESH01 (sample SAMN10866947, study PRJNA518727) | freshwater metagenome | biome: subpolar coniferous forest; feature: holomictic lake; material: water; isolation source: holomictic Lake 442 2011 16.5 m and 2014 13 m | place: Canada: near Kenora, Ontario
GGGCTGCGCCAAGGCTGCTCTTGCTCAGGTCGAGGGCGCCGCTCGCGAGCTTCACATCGGAGATCAGCGTGAAGTTGAGGCCAGCGCCGATATAGGGATTCACCGTCTGGCCCGGGAGGAAGTGCCACTGGGCGGTGAGGGTCGGTGGCAGGTGCTTGAAGGTGCCGATCTTCGCGCCGGAGAGCGTGACGTCGTGCTGCTGGGGCACCGTGAGGATCAGCTCGGCGGCCAGGTTCGCGCTGAAGAAGTAGCTGAAGTCCACTTCGGGAATGGTCTTGTTGCTGACGTGGATGGCGTCGGCGGGAATGCCGGAGGCCGCGTCCGACTTGTTGGCGGGCTGGATCGCAACTGCGCGGAGGCGGACCATCCAGGGGCCGTCTTCGGCACGGAGGGAGGGGGCTGCGAGTGCAGCAGCCAGCAGGGTGAGGGAGGCGAGCGTCTTCATGGAGGGCATCCAGAAAAGGCCCCCGGGTTGTTCCGGGAGCGGGTGAGAAGGCAGAGGAAGACCTTCTGGCTCGGCCAGATGGCGTGGGTGATGGACGATCCCGGCAGAACCGGATCAGTGGGTAGCGGACTTTCGAGAGGCGGGCTTGTGGACTTCCGCCGCGCGTTGGATGTGGGCGACTTCGTGTTCGGGAGAGGTGCTCACCAGGGTGTCAAAGGTGACGGCAGCCAAGTGTCGCTGGAGCATGCTTGTGGCATTGCCCCAGGCGAGCTGGACCACACAACCCTGGGAAAAGACGCAGGGTTTGCCACCCTCAAGGCAAGCATTCAGCACCACCCCACCCTCGACCGCATCCAGGATGTCCAGGAGAGAGATCTCGGAGGAGGGTCTTGCGAGGCTGATGCCCCCGCCGGTGCCTCGCCGGGTCATGAGGATCCCCGCCTTCACAAGATCGCCCACGATCCGGCGTGTGAAGGGTGCCGGCAGGAGGCGGCTCTTGGAGATCTCGGGGATGGAAACCTGCACTCCCGGTTCCAGACAGGCCAGATGCAGCACCAAACGGGCCGCGTAGTCTGACTGTCGGGAGATGCCGATCATGGGGCTCCGGGGGTTCCAGCAACTCAACATTACCTAATCTGTAACCTTGGTCAAGACCCAAAGATCAAGAATATAAATAACCCATGGGTTGATAGCAACTCGGGCCCGCGAAATCCGGGATAACCCGCTTTGCCTTCAGCTGCCATGGGTTATTTCGACGCCCTTCAGGCGGGTAGGGATTTGGATCCCACGCAGCGGCTTGCGCCGCGCACGCGGCCGATGGCCTGGACCCGCTGGTGGGCGGGGAGATGGCCGGCGTTGCGGCGGGCCAGGGCATCAAAGCGCACCGAGCCCAGGTAGTCGTCCAGCACCTGCGTGGCTTCCACCCAGATGGACTGCACCGGGCAGCTGTCCGCCATGGGGCAGACCCTGCGATCGCTCACGCAGTGGTTGAGGGCGATGCCACCCTCGGTGGCGCGGACCACCTCGCCCAGAGAGATGTCCGCCGCGGGCCGGGCCAGGCTCACGCCGCCACCGGAGCCCCTCGTGGTGGCCAGGATGCCCGCCTTGACCAGATCCCCCACGATGCGCCGCACGAAGTCCAGGGGCAGCATCCGGTGCTTGGCGATGTCGGCGATGGGCACCCGGGCCTCCGGGGCCAGGCAGGCCAGGTGCAACACCACGCGGGCTGCGTAATCGGTCTGTCGCGAGATGCCGAGCATGGGTCCGCCTGCTGAAGCACCAAATATGAGCGGTTGAGTCCTGTTGGTCAAGACCGTCGGGTCAGCTATGGCCTCGTCCACCGGAACAGCAGGGCATCCTCCCCATCGGGGTAGTACTCGGGCCGCAGCCCACACTGCCGCCAGCCACAGTCCCGATAGAGGCGGATGGCCGGGGCATTGGAGGCTCGCACCTCCAGAAACAACTGCGCCATGCCAGCCGCTACCAAATCCCCCTGGCAGGCCTCCAGCAGCCGGCGGCCCAGGCCCTGGCTCCGATGTGCCGGGTCCACGGCGATGCGCAGCAGCTCGGCCTCCCCTGCGGCGGGAATACAGGCCCAGCGGGCGAAAGCCAGGCGGGGCAGCAGCCACAGGGCTTCGTGCGCCGCAGGGGCCTTCCAGGCCGCGCCGAAGGCCGTCTGATCCAGCCGGACCACCCAGTCCGGCAGAGCCTCACCCTGCCGTAACCGCAGGAGCTCCGCTCCGCCCCCATCGTTCATCGGGCCACGCCCTTCCGGAGGGCGTCCGACAGGTGGGCGGCGGCCAGGGGGAAGTTCACTTCCGCATCCGTCTCCCGCAGGTAGAAGGGCACCAGGGGCGACTCCGGTGGCCCCGCAGCCACCCGCCGTGCCAAGGTCACCAGACCCGCCAGGGTGGCCTCCCCTTCATCGGCCAGAGGAATCCGCTGGGCGGGCCCCAGCAGGGCCTCGACCCGGGGCACAAAGGCCTCCGGCGCCCACCAGGACTCCTCCCCCAGCTTAGTGACCAGGGCGGCTAGGGACTGCTTGCCGGCGGCTTCCGCAGGGCCCGCCTCCCAGCGCTGATGGAAGGCCTCGCCTCGCTGGCCGTCCAGCAGAACCCAGAGGGGGCCTGTGACCCCGCTCTGGCGCAGGGCTTCCGCCCGCAGGGCGAAGGCGGAGAACCCCCAGGTGGGCAGCCCAGTCAGGCCCAAGCCCTCGGCGGTGGCCACGCCGATGCGGAGGCTGGTGAAGCCCCCCGGCCCCAGGCAGACCGCCACGCCCGCAAGGTCCTTCGCGGCGGCGCCCGCTTCCGCCATGAGGGCCTCCAGGGTGGGCAGCAGGCGCTCGCTGTGGCCCCGCCCGATGCCCGAAAGCACCCGCCGGGCCCAGACCTGCTCCCCCCGGAGGAGCGCCAGGTGGAGGATCTCGGTGGTGGTGTCGAGGGCGAGGAGCATGCGGTCAGTGTGGCAGGGGGCCATCGGCTCTCAGTCTCCCGAAACGCAGCGCGGCGGCCTGAAGGCCGCCGCGCTGCGTTTCGGGAGCACCTAGCAGGCCTTGAGGACCTTGCCGGCCTGGATGCAGGAGGTGCAGACCCGGAGGCGCTTGGGGGCGCCGCCCACCAGGGCACGCACACGCTGGATGTTCGGGTTCCACCGGCGCTTAGTGACATTGTTGGAGTGGGACACGTTGTTCCCGAACTGGGGCTTCTTGCCACAGATTTCGCACTGACGGGACATGGGAACCTCTCGATCCGAAGTTAAAAACAGCCAAGGCAATTAGTTTAGCCATCCAGGCCCAGGGCGCAAGGGAAAAGACCTTGCACCACCCCACTGCCCCTGGCCAGGATGGGGCATCCCACCTGGAATTCCCATGGATCTTCGCACCTGGGCTTTGGCCTTCACCGTGTTGCCGTGGACCGAACGGCAGAAGGCCGAGGCCTGGACCGCCCTCCAGGCTGGGGCCGAGCCAGCCCTGGCCACCACCCAGGCGGAGGCCCTCACCCGCCTGGGTGCCGAGGTGCCCCGCTACCAGCAGGCCGCCCAGGACCGGGGGGCCTGCCTGCTGCTGCCGGGGGACCCCGGAGCGGACGCCCTGCTGGCGAACCTGCCCTACCCCGTGGCCCTCTGGGTGCGGGGCACCCTGCCACCTGAGGGCCCCCGCCTCGCCATCGTGGGTAGCCGCCAGGCCAGCAGTCGGGGCAAGGCCCGCACCCGGGCCTGGGCCAAAGCCTTAACCGAGGCCGGGGTGGCGGTGCTGTCGGGCCTGGCCCGGGGCATCGATGGGGCCGCCCATGCCGGTGCCCTGGAAGCGGGGGCCACCTGGGGTGTGCTGGGTTCGGGCCTGGATCATCCCTACCCGGCGGAGCATGCCCCCCTCATGGAGCGGATGGTGGCTGCGGGAGGCGGCATCATCACCCCCTTCCCGCCGGAAGCCCTGCCCCTGAAGTGGCACTTCCCGCGCCGGAACTGGCTGCTGGCGGCCTGGACCGATGGGGTGCTGGTCATGGAGGCCCGCATCCGGTCCGGATCCCTGGTCACCGCCCGCCTGGCCCTGGACCTGGGCAAGGAGGTCTGGGTGTGCCCGGGATCACCGGAGGATCCTTCGGCGGAGGGGCCTAATTTCATGCTAAGAGAAGGTTCTGCAAGAATTTGTCTGGCCCCGACTGACCTCTTGGAAGATCTCGGCTTTGCACGGGCGACTTGACAAACCGCCAGCCATAGGTTCCATCCTTAGCCCTCTGGAGGCAGTTCGTGACCAAGCTCGTGATCGTCGAAAGCCCATCGAAGGCGAAGACCATCACCAAGTACCTCGGCAAGGGGTACAAGGTCATGGCTTCCGTTGGCCACATCCGGGATCTGCCCCGGAAACTGGGCGTGGACATCGAGAACGGCTTCCAGGAGGAATACGAAATCAGCCCGGCCAAGGAGAAGGTAGTCCGGGAGCTGCGGGCCGCCGCCAAGTCCGCTTCTGAGATCGTGCTAGCCACTGACCCCGACCGGGAAGGAGAGGCCATCAGCTGGCACCTGCTGGAGGCCATCAAGCCCCCCAAAGGCCTGCCCGTGAGCAGGGTCCTGTTTAACGAGATCACACCCACGGGCATCCAGAAGGCCATGGCCGCCCCCACCGTCATCAATAAAAAGCTGGTGGATGCCCAGCGAGCCCGCCGCGTGCTGGACCGCCTGGTGGGCTACAAGGTCAGCCAAGTGCTCTGGGAGAAGGTGCGCCGGGGCCTCAGTGCCGGGCGGGTCCAGAGCGTCGCCGTGCGCATCATCGTGGATCGGGAGCGGGAGATTCTCGCCTTCAATCCCGTCGAATACTGGGTGCTCAAGGGCCGCTTCGGCGCCAAGCTGCCGCCTTCCTTCTGGATGAAGCTGGTGAAGCTGGGTGGCCAAGCCCTTCAGCTCGGCAACAAGGAGACCAAGCGCAGGATCTCGGAAGCCAAGCAGGCCAAAGATCTGAAGGCCAAGCTGGAAAAGGCCGACTACAAGGTCACGGGCCTGGAGACCAAGGAAAAGAAGCGCAACCCCGCCGCGCCCTTCACCACCGCCAAGCTGCAGCAGGAAGCCGCCCAGAAGCTCAAGATGAGCGTGAGCCGCACCATGCAGAACGCCCAGCGGCTCTATGAGGGCGCCGACTTCGGCGAGGGCCCCGTGGGCCTCATCACCTACATGCGCACGGATTCGCCCCGCATGGCGCCCGAGGCCGTGGAGGCCACCCGGGAGTTCATCGCCACCAAGTACGGCAAGGAGTTCCTGCCCGCCAAGGCCCGGGTCTATGTGGGCAAGGCCGGCGCCCAGGATGCTCACGAAGCCATCCGGCCCACGGATATCACGCGTACGCCGGAGAGCCTGCGGGGGCACCTGGAGCCCGATCAGTTCCGCCTCTATGCCCTCATCTGGCGGCGCACCATGGCCTCGCAGATGGAAGCCGCCCGCTTCGATGAAACCATCGTGCAGACGGCAGCGGATCTCGGCAAAGAACAGGCCGTCTTCGAGGCCAAGGGCGAGATCGAGCGCTTCGCCGGCTGGCTGGCGGTGTATCGCGCCGACAAGACCGAAGTGGACGCCGAAGCCATCGCCGATGCCACCAAGGGCCCAGACGAGGAAGAAGAGGACGATACGCAGCTGCCGGCCCTCAAGCTGGGTGAGCCCTTGAAGCTGGAACAGCTCGACGCGGACCAGCAGTTCACCAAGCCCCCGGCGCGGTTCAATGAAGCCACCCTGGTGAAGGAACTCGAAGAGGACGGCATCGGCCGACCCTCCACCTATGCCAGCATCATTGCCACCATTCAGGACCGGGACTACGTCAAGAAGCACGAGGCCCGGTTCAAGCCCACGGAGCTGGGCATGGTGGTCACCGATCTCCTCTTGCAGGGTTTCCAGGACCTGCTGGATCCCAAGTACACCTCGGGCATGGAAGCCAACCTGGACCGCATCGAAGAGGGCAAGCTCTCCTTCAAGAAGGCCATGACCGATTTCTACGGGCCCTTCGAAAAGGCCCTGGCCGCCGCCGGCACGGATATGCAGAACCTCAAGGCCGGGGTGACCACCGATCAGGTCTGCCCGAAATGCAGTGCCGGCCTGCTCAAGCGCATCGGCAAGAACGGGCTGTTCTTCGGCTGCTCGAAGTATCCAGAGTGCTCCCACACCGCCGAAGTCGAACAGCTGGAGGAACCGGAGGATGCACCGGAATGCCCCCTCTGCGGGACCACCCCCATGGCCCTGCGCAAGGGTCAGTGGGGCCCCTTCTGGGCCTGCCCCAACTATCCGAAGTGCAAGGGCATCGTGAAGGCTGATCCCAAGGGCATTCCCGTGCCCCCGGACGAACCCACCGGAGAAAACTGTCCAAACTGCGGCAAGGGCTTCGTGAAGCGGCATGGCCGCTACGGTGAGTTCGTCTGCTGCATCGACTACCCCGGTTGCAAGACAGTCAAGAAGGACATCCTGGCTGTGCCCTGTCCCAAGTGCGGTGGCGGGCTCAGCCCCCGCAAGACCCGCTTCGGCAAGGTCTTCTACGGCTGCACCAACTACCCCAAGTGCGATCACACCGCCTGGGATAAGCCCGTGCCCGTCACCTGCCCCCAGTGCAAGAACCCCAGCATGGGTGAGAAGACGAAGAAACCCCGCGGCAAGGACCCCATCCAGGTGCTCATCTGCCCCAAGTGCCAGCACGAAGAGCCCATGGGCTGAGGCGTTCAGGAACTTCAGCAATGCGTTCTCTGCGGTTGGCGGTTCGTCTTCCCCGGAAGCCCCGGATGGCCCGCCGCGGATTTCAGCAAGGTAGCGCCGGCCTCGACTCAAGCGCCCTGGGACGCATCCATTAAGAGGCCTGGCAGGTCCAGCAGGCGGTCGAGGACGGCCTCGGGCTGGGCTTCGCGGATGTTGCGGCCATGGTTGTAGCCGTAGCTCATGCAGACGATGCCGAAGCCCGCGGCCCGGGCCGAAAGCGCTGCCTCAGGGCATCTGCTGCGCCGCTTCCCACGCCAGTCGCAGGCCCTCGCGAGTGCGCTCGACGGCGCCCGGGTACCAAAGCTTGTCACCGTAGAGGTGGTACTCACTCGCCGGAGTGGGCGCCAGATCGCGAAGCCGGGCTCCGTACTTTTTTCGGAGCAGGGCCACGATCTCGTCGAAGCGCCAGACCGCCTCATAGCGCACGGGCTCCCGCCAGACCTCCCGGTCCCCCAGGCGGAGTACAACCTCGTCGCCCTCCTGGTCCCAGAGCAGGTCCAGTACGGGATCCGGCAAGTCGGGAAGGTCGCCTGCCAAGTTCAGCTTCCGGCGCGCGAACTCGTCCTGCGAGGCCTCGATGGCCTCCACGTGCCTCCGTTCGTGTTCAGGGAGGCTGGCCCAGTTCTGCCTGGAGTCCTCCAGGGTGGGAAAGGGCAGGATCGCCAGCATGGGCCGGTCCAGGGAACCATGTTCTCCAGGGCACTCGCAGTCCTCCAGCGCGTCGTAGCTCTCAGTCAAGCCTTCGCGGAAGGTGCCCGTCCAGCCGCAGACAGGGCAGGTCAGCAGCCGGGTCTTCCAGTCGCCGAAGTAGTTCAGGATGAGCGCGGCCATGACGCCTCCGAAAGAAGGGATGCGGGGCCCATGCCCCATGAAGGGTGCGTCCCCATCGGCCTTGCATCCCGGAGGTCGAGGGGAGGCTTTCAGTGTGATCCCATCGGTGCGTCAGAGCCTGTCCAATCCTCATTAATCCTGGGATACTCCCCCAGTGCCTGCCGCCCCGCTTCCCCTCCTGGTCCTGCTCCCCGGCATGGATGGCACGGGACTGATGTTCCGACCCTTCCTGCAAGCGCTGACGGGCTTCGAGGCGCGAGTGGTGCGCTATCCCGCGGCGCTGACCTCCTATGCAGACTGTGTGGCCTTCGCCCGGGCGCAGCTACCGGCGGACCGGCCCTTTCTGCTCCTGGGGGAATCCTTTTCAGGTCCGGTGGCCATCGCCCTGGCAGCGGAACGACCCACGAGCCTGTTGGGCCTAATTCTCTGTGTCACCTTCGCCAAGAACCCGCTCCCCAACCTGGCCTGGGCAACCCCGCTGCTCCGTGCCCTGCCGCCCGTGCAGCTGCCAGTGCCGCTACTGCGCCGACTGCTGCTCGGCAAGCGCCCCTCGGCGGAACTCGCCGCCCTCGCCACCGGCATGCTCCAGCAGCTCTCGGCCACCACCATCAAGGGCCGGACCCTGGCAGCGGCGGCCATCGACCATACGCCTCTGCTGCAACAGATCCAGGTGCCCATCCTCGCACTGCGAGGCAGCCGGGACCGTCTGATCCCTAGGGCCACCACGGACTGGATCCGTGCCCACCGGCCCGACCTGGATATCGTCACCCTGAAGGGCCCGCACTGGCTCCTACAGACCCGCCCGGAGGCCTGCGTCCAGGCCATCCAGGACTTTGTGGCCCGCAATCAGCCCCCTCAGCAGGGCGCCTAGGCCAGGCATGCCGCCTACCGCCGGGAACGCTCGGGAATGCTGATCGCACTCCCGAGTCGTTTCCTTCCCGCTGAATAAAGGTCAGGTCCTACTTCGCGGCCTTGGCCGGCTTTGGCGCCCAGAAGGATGGGTCACTGGCGATGGTGCTGGGGCCGGGGAAGCTCAGTTTGGGACTGAACGCGAAGAGTTGGTTCTCCACGAAGTTGACCGCATCCCCAAAGACTTTCTGCATGCTCTTGCGGCCCTCTTCGCCCAGGGCTTCCTGGAAGGCCTTGTCATCAGCAGCAGAGGCATCCAGTTCCGCCAGGGACTTCATGGGGCGGAGCACAAGGAAGGTGGGCGAACCGGTCCCAGCCGCCACTTCATAGAAGGCGAAGGAGGCTCGATACTGGCTCTTTTCATAGGCCGCGAGAGCCGCCTTCACGCCTTCCTCGAAGGCCTTGGTCTGCCCCTGCTTGATGCGGAAGGTGCGGATGCGGAAGTAGCGCATCTTGCCGATTTCGACGCCGGAGCCATAGCTCAGATCCTTGCGGTAGGCTCCGAGGAAAGTGCGGGTGCCGGTGAGGTGGTCGCCATCCTGCTGGGAGATCTTGTCGATCTCGGCTTTGAGCGTCGGGTTCTTATCGAACTCGTTCTGCTTGGCTTCCCAGTCCCCGTAGCTGGCGTAGCCCATGATGAACCAAGCTTCCGCGGGCCCCGTTAGGGCGGTCATGCCGATGTAATGGTCCGTGGACTTTCCTTTGACCAGGGCCCGGGTCCAGGCGGACTCCGTGGCCGCATGGGCGGCCCCATGACCGGGCTTGACCTCCTCGCGGACAAACAACATCAGCGGTGGCGGCGGCATGGGGCCGCTCTGGGCAAGCAGAGCGGGCGTCAGCAGGAACGCCAACTTGGCCAATAGGGACGCAAAAGATGAATGGCTCATGACGGCCCACCTCCAGAGGGCGGTCCCGATGCTAATCCTCTCCTGCTGCCACTACTAGTATTATATTGTTGTAACACTTTTCATTGCTCGTTTTTTTCTATTCTATCTTCAGTCCGTAATGGCTCTTCACCTTTGCCCCAGGCCTCCGAGTATTGTCTGGAGCTCCTTGACGCCGAAGGGCTTGGGCACCAGCGTCACTCCCGGGTGGGCAGCAACGAGGGACTGGGCCGTCTGATCGGCGCGGCCGGTGGCTAGCAGCACCGGAACCTTGGGGCGCAGGCTCCGCAGCAGAGGGAGGCTGCCCGTGCCACCCAGGCCTGGCATGTTCAGGTCCAGAATGATCAGATCCGGTTCCAGTCCAGCTTCCAGCATCAGTAGGGCCTCTTCCCCGCTGGTGGCGGCAACGCTCCCATGCCCCAGAACCTCCAGAATCGACTGCGTGGAGCTCTGGATTAGTTCGTCATCATCCACCACGAGTACGCTCAGCGCCCCGGCGGTCGGAGTGGGCTTCCCGGTAGTCGCAGGGATGGCATGGTGGGCCGCAGCTTCACAGGCGGGGAAGCGCATGGTGACCCGGGTGCCCCGCCCAGGTTCGCTCCAGATATCCAGTTGCCCCTGATGGGCCTTCACAGTGCTGTAGACAATAGCCAGCCCCAGCCCGGTGCCCTTGCCAACCCCCTTGGTGGTGAAGAAGGGCTCCATGGCCTTGTCCAGGATCTCCTTCGGCATGCCGATCCCCGAGTCTTCCACCAGGATCTCGGCCCACTTGTCGTCGATGTTCCGGGTGCGCAGGGTGAGCGTACCCGTGTCAGGCATGGCATCCACGGCATTGACACAGAGGTTCATGATGGCATGGGTGAGGGCACTGGAATCACCACGGATGGGCAGCAGGTCTGGCGCCAGCTCCATCGCCAGCCGGACCTGCGACAGGGTCGTCCGCTCCAGCAGTCGGACCTCTTCTCGCAGCAGGGTATTCAGGTCCAGCTCCAGCTCTTCCATCCGGCTTTGGCGCGCAAATCGGAGCAGGCTCTGGACCATCTTGCCGCCTCGAACGGCGGCCTTCGAAATGGTGTCCAGGGCACGGTAGGTGGAGCTGCCTTCCCGCTGGGTCTCAAGATTGGCCGAGGCCAAGCCGAGGATGGCCCCCAGCACATTGTTCATATCGTGGGCCACGCCGCCAGCCAGGCTGCCGAGGCTTTCCATCTCCTGGGCCTGCTGCAACTGGAGTTGGAGTCGGCGCCGCTCGGCGTCGGCCTGCTTGCGCCCGGTGATGTCGCGATGGAAGCAGAGGACGAAGGGGGTTCCGCTCGAGGACACCAGGCTGGCTGAAACCTCCATGGGGAAGCGATGGCCGTCCTTGTGAAGGTGTTCCACCTCGAAGGTCAGAGCCTCCCCGGCCAGGAGCCGCAGCATCCGCTCGGGCGACTGTGCCAAGGATTCGGGCGTGTCCAGATCCCGCAGGTTCAGGGTGAGCATCTCCTCCCGGGTGTAGCCGTGCATCCGGGCAAAGGCCTCATTTACCTCGATGAGCTCTCCCGTTTGAGAAATGGAGAAGATCCCCTCGCTGGCGCGATCGAACTGAGTCCGATAGCGCTCCTCACTGACCCGCAGGGCCTCCTCCATCATTCTTCGGTCCGTGATGTCATGCAGGCAGAGCAGCAGAAACTTGTGCCCGGCGGCCCAGAAAAGGGCCGTGGAACCAAGGAGTGTGACTTCCCGCATCCTTTCGCCATTGACCAGCGTTGTGCGGTACTCGACATTGTGGTGTCCCCGGCCATTTCTCAGGGTGTCCACCAGAGCCAGCTTCAAGGCGCAAGTCTGGCAATCGATGCCAAACCCGCACCCACCTGGGTCATCGAGGGCGTGAATGCAACCAAAGATCCCGCAGGCTCGGCCACCCTGCAGGTGCTCCTCGGAAGTTTCTGTGAATTCCGTCATGGCCGGATTCACGTAGAGAATGCGTCGTTCCTCGTCGACCACGCACATCATTACCGGCGCATGCGCATAGATGGCCTGGAGCTCCGCCTGACTCCGGGAGAGGGCCGCCTCCGCCCGCTTGCGTTCGGAGATGTCATGGAGGATTGAATGCAGCAGCACCCGCTCGCCGACGCGGATACGGCTGGAGGAGGCTTCCACATCCCGGACTGATCCGTCCGCCAGCCGGTGCCGGAATTCGAAGTGCGACCCTTGACGCTCCCCGATCGAGCCGATGGCCCCCTCAAGTTCTGCGGAAGGGAGGGTGTTGATGTCC
>SESH01024518.1_pt1 | contig 11545 bp, 8 predicted proteins | sample 3171561 | NCBI WGS metagenome assembly SESH01 (sample SAMN10866947, study PRJNA518727) | freshwater metagenome | biome: subpolar coniferous forest; feature: holomictic lake; material: water; isolation source: holomictic Lake 442 2011 16.5 m and 2014 13 m | place: Canada: near Kenora, Ontario
CCAGATCGCCGCACCTGCCACACGCCTAAACATTCTTCCGCGCAAATCCGCGCCATCCGTAGCTAAAAATCTCCTACCGTCCACCGCCCACTGACTACTGACCACTGACCACTGACCACTGACCACTGACCTCTGATCTCTGATCTCTGTCCTCAGGCTTCACCCTGGGCGCCTTCGCTCCGGTGCGCCTTTCTGTCCGACGCGCCGCCCGGCGGCAGGCATGGGTGGAAGACCCCATGGCAACAGTCGCAGCGGCGGGTTATCCTAGCTGCATGAATGCATTATTAATCATCGTTGTCCTTCTTTTCTTGTTCGGCGGCGGCGGGTTCTACTATGGCGGTCCCGTCATCGGTGGCAGCGGTCTTGGCCTGCTACTATTGGTATGCCTTGTCATGTTTCTCATGGGCGGATTCCGCGCCAAGAAAAATGGATAGGCTACGGCAGCGCCGTCCTGGCGCCCTCTTCAACGACCGGTTCGCGGCGTACCTGTGCTCCCGCTAGCAGCCTGTCGGCAGACGGTTTGTGCTTCCAGAAGGCTAAGTCCGACAGGCTGCTAGTTTCCGGAAAACCGCCGACATGCGCCCGATCGACGCGCAAGTGTCCGCAAAAGACCAGGCAAAACAGCCGTGTTTGCGGGTGTCTTCCTGCTTCTCCTGCCGGCATTTGACGCCGCGACCGGGTCATTTGCTCGCCAGGGCCTGGTTGTTACTGACCTTGATTCCCGCCTCCCGAAACGGTACTCTCGACTGAATGACACATGCGCGTGCGTGCGCTCGTGCGGGCGTCAGTTGTGTCAGCGCATCATCGGGACCTTCGCGGATGCAAAGGCAATTAAAAAATGAATACAAGACGCTTCTTTTGGATCATGTGTGTCGGCTTGGCCGCTGTTGCATCGCGGGCGGATGTTACGCCACATGCGATCTGCAGCGATGGCATGGTGCTGCAACAGCAGACCTATGCCCGGCTTTGGGGCACGGCTGAGACGGGCGAAGTCGTGACGGTCACGTTTCGCGGCACGAAGGGGTCCGCAACCGCCGGTGAGGATGGCAGCTGGGTAGTGCCTGTCGCGGCTGGCGAGGCGGGCGGGCCGTTCCCATTGACGATTGCAGGTGCCAATACCATCGCTTTCTCTAACGTGATGGTCGGCGAGGTCTGGCTCTGCGCCGGACAGGCCAACATGCAGTGGACCATCGAGCAGACGGGCGGGAGCGACAAGGAGTTTGCTCTGGCCGAACCATCCCGGCCGAGGCTGCGGATGTTCCTGGCGCCAGCCGGAACGTGGGTTGAGGCGAAGCCGGAGACCGTGGAAAAGTTCTCGGCCGTGGCCTATTACTTCGGGCGCAACCTGCAGGAAAGCCGCAAGGTTCCGGTCGGGCTGATCCAGGCGAGCGTGGGGCTCTCGCCCATCGAAACCTGGGTCAAGCCGGCGATTCTCCCCGCCAAGAAGCCGAGGCGGACTTCACTTTCGCAGCCGGCTGCGCCCTCTTCGACGGCCTATCTGGACTTGATCTATCCGTTGCTTGAATATCGGATTAAGGGGGTGGCCTGGTACCATGGCGAGAGTAACGCCCTGGGTGGCGGGCGTTATGCCGACGCCACACAATACCGGTCGATCCTGCCGGCGCTGATGGCCGGCTGGCGAAAAGACTTCGACCTTCCCGACCTTGCGTTCCATATCGTGCAACTGCAGCCATATCAGGCTTCCACCACGGTCAGTAGCGGTTGGGCTGGCGTTCGGGATGCGCAGACGCTGGCGGCGCTGTGGAACAAGCATAGCGGGCTCATTGTGACCACGGATTGCGGTGACGAAAAGGAAATCCGTCCAAGTCCGAAGCGCCCGGTTGGCGAACGGCTGGCCCTGGCGGCGCGCGGGATCACATATGGCGAAAAGATCGTCTACGCCGGGCCGATGTGCCGGAGCGTGACGTTCGACGGTCAGCGGGCGATTCTCAGTTATCTTCATGCGGGCGGCGGCCTCGTGAGTCGGGAGCTGGCGGCGACTGCCAATCGCGCGGGCAACATGACCGCCTGGCGCGTCAAGGAAGGGGCAATCAACACGGCGCCGCTAACGGGTTTTACAATGTGCGGCACAAACGGGGTCTTTCTGCCGGCCCAGGCGGAGATCGTTGGCGATACGGTAATTCTTTCGAATCGCAACGTGGGCGTCCCGGTTGCGGTGTACTATGGAGCGGCTGATCATCCGGTCTGCAACCTCTACAATCGCGAGGGGCTGCCGGCCTCGCCGTTCCGGACGGACGTGCATGCTGCGGCGGTAACGCTACGCGCAGGAGAGGGCGGCACGGTCTCGCCCGGTAATGCATTGCTGGCCATGAAAAACCAGGCGGTCCCGATCGTGGCCGCGCCTGCGCGCAACTACGCGTTCAAGGAGTGGACCCTTCTGGAGGGCACGGCGACGATCGCGGATCGTCGTGCGGCGAGCACGACCGTGGCGGTTTCAAACAATGCCGTGATCCAGGCGAATTTCGCCAATGTGCTATCCTGTGCGGTCACGGTGCCTACGAACCCCCTGATCGTCAAGGCCGGATCGAAAGTAAAGCTTGCCGCGACGACGGCCATCGCCCACGGGAATAGCACGGTGCAGAAGGTTGAGTACTACGCTGGCGACGTCAAGATAGGTGAAGCCCTGGCCAAGCCATACGCCTTTACGTGGGCGCGCATACCCGCAGGGAGCTGCAGGCTGACTGCGCGGGCCACGGATAGCGGCGGCGCGGCTGCCGTTTCGGCGCCGGTTTTCGTTGTGGCCACGGTCAGTGGCAAATTGGAAGGGCTGCATGCCAGTGGCGGGGAAATGGCATATTATGTGGAAGGCGGCACAAACTGGACGGCGCATATATTTTCCAGCAATGGTTCGCTGGACGTAAAAGGTTCCGGGGTGGCCGAATTTCTGGTGGTTGGCGGCGGCGGGGTTGGCGTGGGCACTCCGGAGGGCAATGGTGGCTGCGGGGGCGGGTTCGTGAAGGCGCAGGGGAAGCTGTCCGAAAACGTGTATTCGATCATCGTGGGCGAGGGCGGTGGCAGGAAGGGGCTGAAATACGGCATGGACTCGGTCATCGCGTGTGCCGGCAAGGATGTGGTCCGGGCTGCCGGCGGCGAGGCTGCAGGAGCTGGCCAGAACGCCGGTGGAACGGGGTGTGTGTCCACGATGCGTGACGGCGTCACGGCGATTTCATATGCGCTGGACGGATTGAGCCGGAACCGCGTGCGAAATGTGCCTCTCGGGGCGCGTGAACCGTCGAAGGAGAACTCGGGTTACGGCGGCGATGGCGGGTCCGGCAATGCTCAGGTCAGAGGCAGCGCGGGCATCGTGATTGTGCGATATGTAACCGGTGGAAAATAGCGGGGCATAGGATAGGTTATGACTGCGATACGCCTGTTGGCTTTATGTGTAAGCGCGCTGGCCGCGGGATCCGGTGCGGCGCAGGAGTCCGGCCGTCAGGCGATGCTGCCGGGCAATGTTGACGGACTGAGCACAGTCATCACAAATGTGGTGAATAACAGCGTCAGGGGCAACGAACGCGACCAGTTTGAATATATCGGGAAGTGGACGTACAGCGGCTATCCGGCTCAGGCCGGCTGCTACGGGGGCGATTGCTCCTTTTCGGCGGCGACCAATGACTTTGTGCAGCTGAAGTTCTTCGGATCCAGACTGCGACTGTATGGAAAACGAGCGGCGCAGCTTGGCGCCGGCACGGTTTCAATCGATGACGGCGCAGCAGGCCAGGCCGACTTCCGCGCGCCGACTAATCAGAATCAGGTGCTGGTGTACGAAAGTCCTGAGCTGACCGATTTCACGCACACCTTGCTGTTGCGGGCAAACACCGGAATCTGTGCGCTGGACTATGCCGAGATTGAAACGGCCCGCGGCACGCCGGACAAGCTCCAGATTACTGGCAGCGACAGCCTGTCTATTCCGCCGGAAGGAAGCACGCGTGCGTGGTATGGCGCACGGGTGCTCAACATGTCCGGCGTGGTCATGACAGACGAGCCGGTGACGTGGAGCCTGGAAGCCCAGGTTAAGGGCGTATCGCTGGATACCAATCTGGGTTACATCACGGTGCACAACATGGCCGATGCCGGAAGCGCCGTCACGCTGATGGCCTCAGCCGGAGGGGCGCTGGCCAAAAAGAAGGTTATGTTCCCGGCGGTCAGGGCGGTCGACGTGTTCGCGCAGGTGGACTTGCGCACGGTCAAGGTTGGCGGCGAGATCGGGCGGCGCATGGAACTTTCGTTGACCAACAATCTGCTCATGCCCGATATCGACCGGACTTTTCTGGTGCCGTTCAGCGTCCGGAAGGCCGGCGGCAATGAAGACTTTATCGGGTTGGGAAGGACGTTGGAGGGGATCATCCGGGTGGCCGCCAACACGGATAACGAAGCTCTCACAGCGCGAAAGAAGCACGTCGTGAGTTCGCTGTGCAAGTTCCAGTTGCAGGACGGGTACATCGGCATCATGCTTCCCGAGGCGCGCACCTGGGGGTTGTGGGATGTGCGGGAGCAGGGGGATATGCTCGCGGCGCTGGTCGCGGATTTCCAGCTGTTCGGGAACCGCGAGGCGCTTGGGGCCGCGCAGAAGCTGGCCGATTTTATTATCACGCGCTATGCCGGAAAGCCGGCGGACAAGGTGCGGGAGTGGCCCTGCCAGGAGTACATCGGCATGGCGGGACTGAATAACGGCCTTTTGGCCCTGTATGCCGCGACGCAGGACCGGCGCTACCTTGCTTTTTCAACCAATCAACTGGGCACGGCGAGCTGGAATCCCAAGATCGTGATTGGCCGCACCAGCAAGGCGGATGGACATACGGTCGCGTACATGAGCCAGTGCCTGGCGCAACTGGAACTTCATCGCCTGCAACCGGATCCTGCCTTGCTGACGCCCACGCGTCGGGCGGTGAGCTTCATGATGCGCAAGGATGGAATGGCGATCACCGGCGGCGTCGGACAGGACCAGTGCTGGGCGAACGACCAGTACGGTCGCGACTTGCTGGGCGAGACGTGCTCCACAGTCCACCAGATCCTGCTCTTCGACAGCCTGATGCGAATGGAAGGCGACCTGGCATTGGGTGATTATATGGAACGACAGGTCTACAACGCCCTGCTCGGTGCGCAGGCTCCGGACGGACGACGGATCCGCTTCGTTACGCCCTTCTCCGGCAAGCGGGAGTATGCAGCCGACACGGAGTGCTGCCCCGGCAGTTTCCGGCGCATGCTCGGCTATCTGCCCCAGTTGATATATTATCGCGTCGACACGGGCGTGGCGGTCAATCTGTATACGACCTCCGAGACAACGCTGGAAGGCGTAGGCGGTACGACCGTCAAGATCAGTCAGGAGACGGACTTCCCGACAACGGGCCGGGTGACCCTGCAGATTGACCCGCAGAAGCCGACGCGCTTTCCGGTGCATTTGCGTATGCCGCGCTGGTGCCAGAAGGCGGAGTTGGCCATCAACGATACGCCGAAGCAAAGCCTGTCGAAGCCAGGCGAAATATTGCGCATCGACTGGAAATGGCAAAAGGGTGATCGGATCACGCTCGACATGGCCATGCCGTGGCGGTTTGTCGCCGGACGCCTGGTGCAGGCCAACCGGGCTGCCGTGATGCGCGGCCCGCTCGTGTATGCGCTCGCGCCGTCCCGTGCCGGTGCAGAGGCCAAGGATCTGAAACGGCTGGTTGTGTTGCCGGAGACTGCCGAACTTGTGCCCGACGAAACGGTTCGTCCCGGCGGAACCGCCTGCCGGATCAAGGCTGATCTCGACAAGGCGGACAAAGGCGCCTTGACGCTGACGCTCACCGAGTTCCCGGACCCGGACGGGCAGTGGATCTACTTCCAGGTTCCGGACCCGGGTGTGATGGCAGGCGATGAACTCTTTACAAGCGGTGCGCCGCAAGGCACAGGGTCAGCCCCCACGGGTATTCGTTGACCTCCTCAGATTGCGGATCGTGAGCATTGTTTGTGTTACGACCGTAGGGACGGCTTTACGCCGTCCATAATCAGACCCCTTGCGAGTAGACGGCATAAAGCCGTCTCCGCCCAAGGCAAGTCAACGAAACGTGGCTGCGCCCCAGCAAACGACCATGGCTGAAATATGTTGTTGAAATATAGTTGTTGGCAGACGCTCAGGAATAGTGCATGGTGTGGGTTGCGGCCGGGATCGGCCTGACCAGCTCCGAACTTCTTCCTGTGTCACTTGGGCGAGGAATCGGGATATCGAAAGTAATGTGACACGTGATGAAGGGTTCAGTTATGGATATCTATGTTGGCAACCTCCCGTATGAGGTGACAGACGCGGAACTTCAAGAGCATTTCGAGAAGTTCGGCAAGGTGACGTCGGCTCGCGTGGTGATGGACAAGGCCACGGGTCGCGCCAAGGGGTTCGGCTTCGTCGAGATGAACGACCGCGCGGAGGCTGAGAAGGCCATCGCGGGCACCAACGGCGCTGACTTCAAGGGACGTCCTCTGCGCGTCAATGAGTCGCAGCCCAAGCCTCGCGACGACCGTCGCGGCGGTGGCGGTGGCGGTGGCGGCTACGGTGGTGGCGGCTACGGCGGTGGCGGTGGTGGCGGCGGCGGCGGCGGCAAGCGCTGGTAAGCCAGTCGCAGCTAGCGATTCAAATCGGGCATCGGCGCCTTCGGGCGACGGTGCCCTTTTTATTTCGAGGAATCATAAATCATGAAGTGAAGATTATTTGCTGGCCTCTTGCCGACAGGCTGCTAGCCCGCATTAGCCGAGTCCTCCGGGGTGAGGGCGTCGGTGCCGGGACCTGAAAACCATGTGTTTCTTGTCTCAGTATCACACCTGCGCAGGTGTGATACTAGACTTCGTGCTCTTCGGGTCCTTCGTGGTGAGAATTCGCGACCGCTTCAGGAAAAGACCATGGCCATGCCCTGACGCGGTGAATTTGAGCCTTGGCAACGCGCGGTTGGCGGGTGTACCGTCTTGCTGATGCCATGCTTGGCATGGATCTGCGGCTTTGCGAACCATGAACGTCTCCTGTGCGGCTCAACCGAGGACAGCCCCTATGAAGTATAACCGTAGCCCTGCCACCGCCGCCCGGATCCTTGTGCTGGTTTCTGCGGCGTGCGGCCTGTTGTTAACCGGTTGTGCATCCGCACCCGCGCAGCGCGCCAGCAGCGAGGAGCAGACCCCCTGGAGAGCCAAATACGCGCGGTGCCGGGAGATGGTGCTTTCCGGTCCAGCGGAAATGGCGGAGATCGCGTGGGCGGACCTCGACTATACGGGCTCGCCAAAGTTGGACAAGGAAGACTTGAAGCTGTGGCTTGATTTTCAGGTCGAGATTCTGGAGAAGACGCAGCGCGATCCGACGAAACAAGGGGTGCATCTTCAGGCAGTTCAGGAGATCAGCTATTATCCCCAGTTTAATGCCAGACACATGGCCTGGCTGGAAAAAGCCGTGAAGGCCAATTTCTTCTCGGATAAGAGGGTGATCCAAAAGGCAAAGGATGTGCTCGAAAATAAAGGCGGACTCAATGGCGCAAAGGGCACCTCGATCGAGCCGGGAATTACCGGCGCGGAAGGAGCAGCCCCATGAAGAATCCGCATTCCGGCGAAGCCGTTTTTGGGATGATTCGGGGGTTTCAGGCGTCCGCGGTCGTGATTGCCGGCGCTGAACTGGACGTCTTTTCGATGCTGCATGCCCGGCCGATGGATGCCGCGCAGCTGGCCCGTCGGATCAAGGGGGATTTGCGGGGGACAGTAATTTTGCTGGATGCGCTGGCTGCCATCGGGTTGCTGGCTAAAGACACCGGGCGCAAGCCGGTCTACCGGGTTCCCGGGGACGTGGCGAAGGTGTTGACCGAAACCGGCCCCCAGAGCATGCTGGGCATGGCTCGTCACATGGGCAACTGCTTTCGCCGCTGGGGGCAGTTGGCGCAGGTCGTGCAGCGTGGTCAGCCGGCGCGGGCGCAACCGAGCGTGCGCGGGGCAGGGGACGACCTGGTCTCGTTCATCCGGGCGATGCACGAGATCTCGACGCCCATGGCCATGCCGCTGATCAGCAGCCTGGGGGCGTTGAAGTTCACGCACCTGCTGGACCTGGGGGGCGCTTCCGGCACCTGGGTGATTCCGTGGCTGCGGCTCAATCCGCAGGCCCGGGCAACGATCTTTGACCAGCCGGACGTGGTCCCCATGGCCAGGCGTCTGATGAAGAAAGTGGGATTGTCGCAGCGGGTGCGCCTGGTTGGCGGCAGTTTCTACCAGGATGCCCTGCCGACCGGGGCTGACCTGGCCTGGGTGAGTGCCATTGTGCACCAGAACTCACGCGCGCAAAACCGGGCAATGTTTGCCAAGGTGCATGCGGCCCTTGTGCCTGGCGGGCGGATCCTGATTCGCGACATTGTGATGGATCCGACGCGCACGCGCCCGGCCGGCGGCGCCCTGTTTGCCGTGAACATGCTGGTGGCCACGCCCAAGGGCGGAACCTTTACGTTTGACGAACTGCGTGAAGACTTGGTCGCGGCCGGTTTCCGGAAGGTTAAGTTCCTGCGCCGCGGCGTCTGGATGGACTCGGTCGTGTGCGCGACGGTTTAGCCGTTTGATTGCTTGTTGATGTTAAAATGCAGAAGGACGCTAGCCATGTGCGATCGCATAAGAATAGCGGGCTTGTGTTTGCTTGTGTGCGGTAGCGTCGCATATGGTGAAGCGCCGACAGTCACAGTAAACTCGAATGTGGCGCGCGTGTTAGCGTTTCCGAAGGGTTATTGTTTTCCAGGTGATGGATCATTAAATGAAATGCATGGATTTTTGTCGCAGAGCAATCTCTTGTATGAACTTTGCGCGAATTGGGATGTTGGAAAAACGCCAGAAACGAAATTTTCGCTGCTGAAGTACTCTTTGGACGTATACAAATATCGTAGAAGTTGCTTGAAGGGACATCCCCGCGATATGCAGGCTGAGGAAATTATTGGCCGTGCTTTTGTTGTTGCACTGAATGATGATGACCGAGGTGTGCGTTCGCTTGCGGCCAGGTCACTACGAGAATGTCACGCGGATACGATTCGAAAGTTTGGGGATCAAATCGTGGACGCGGTTCGAAAGAACACAAACACGGATGCGATCGGAGTCTTGGGCAATACAGGTCTCGAGAGTGCAGCGTCACTTTTACTGTCGGAGCCAGCATTTCGAAATTGTAGTAAGCGACGCACAGAACTTGCCTTGGCAAAACTTGGCCATAAAGAAAGCGAGGGCAACGTCATTCGTGAGTTTCAGGCTGAAACGGAAGTTGACAAAAAATACTCAACGCAAGTTTGCTGGGATCTTGCATATGTAGGGACTGATTCTGCCGTCAAGGCGCTTGCGGAAGAGCTTAGGACTTCTGTGATTTTTACAGGCAGAGGCTCGCGCGTATCTGCCCGTGTCAGGATTATTGATGCAATCCACACGGTATACCCGAAAGAGGATATATTTATCCATGATAGTTATCTCCGAGGTGCGCCAAAGGATGATAGCTATTACCAGAAGATTGAAGAGTGGGCCGAAAGAAAGTTTAATATTTCGTGGAAAACGAACCGCCCGCCTTTTTTTGTCGAGACCTATTGGCCGGTTCCCTTTGGAAGCGTTGCAAATGTTCCGGATTAATGGGTCTTGATCGTTGAAGCTGGTTCGGAGGAAACAATAGCAGTCGTATTGCTTGGGCAGAGATGTGATGCACTGTACTTTCCTGCCCCTTCACGCAAAAAAGCCGTCCCTGTGGTAGGGACGGCATTACGCCGACCACGAGGGGCGGCGAGAGGACTCGATACGGCTATTCCGTGATGTAATCCGGGTAGCGGAAGGTCTTGCCCTCGTAATTGTGCAGGAGGATGTCCTGTCCTTCCCGGCCGGTGACGAAGTCCGGGGTGACGGGGATCTTGCCGCCGCCGCCCGGTGCGTCGATCACATAGGTCGGGACCGCATAGCCGGTGGTGTGGCCACGCAGGGCGCGGATGATCTCCACCCCGGTGGAGACCGGTGTGCGGAAGTGCCCGGAGCCGTTGATGGGATCGCACTGGTAGACGTAATACGGGCGAACCCGCATCTTGACCAGTCCGTGCATCAGCGTCTTCATGGTTGGCACGTTGTCGTTGATCCCCTTAAGCAGGACCGTCTGCGACCCCAGCGGGATGCCGGCATCGGCCAGCATGTTGCAGGCCCGCTCGGTCTCGTAGCAGCACTCATCCGGGTGGGTGAAGTGCAGGCTCATCCAGACCGGGTGGTACTTGCGCAGCATGCGTGCGAGTTGCGGCGTCACGCGCTGCGGCAGGACCGCGGGGATCTTGGTGCCCATGCGGATCATCTCGACGTGCGGGATGGCGCGCAGGCTGGAGAGGATCCATTCCAGCTTTTCGTCGCTCAGCGTGAGCGGGCCGCCGCCGGAGATCAGGACGTCGCGGACCTGGGGGGCGCGGCGGATGTACTCGAAGGCGGCTTCCAGGCGCTCGCGGGAGGGTGACAGGTCTCCCTGGCCGACCAGGCGCGAACGGGTGCAGTAGCGGCAGTAGGTCGAGCAGAAGTCGGTTGCCAGCAGCAGCACGCGGTCCGGGTAGCGATGCACCAGCCCGTGCACGGGACTCTGGTGCTCCTCGCCCAGCGGATCTTCCGACTCGCCGGGGCACTTGACCATCTCGTAGATCGTCGGGATGACGGACCGGCGGATGGGTTGCTCGGGGTCGTGCGGCGACACCAGCCCCATGTAGTGCGGGGTGATGGAGGCCGGGAGCAGCTCGCCATGCTGTTCCATGGCTTTCTCCTCTTCCGGAGAGAGCACGAGCATGTGGCGGAGCTGTTCGAGCGTGCGGATGCGGTTGCGCAGTTGCCACTGCCAATCGCCCCAGTTCTGGTCTGTCGCCTCGGGGAAGAAGACCTTCCGGAAGGCACGCGACTTGGGGTTCATCCGCATGACGCGTGGTCGTGCGGCATCAACCGGCAGCGAGGAAAACAGCGAGGGCGTGGTAAAGCCCGTGGCTGTGGTATGTGCCGTGAAGAATTTTGCGATTGTACTCGGAGGTTCGTCTTCCTGGTCACCCAGGCAGACGAACGACTCCACGGGTTGGAGCTGCGAGGCAGCGTTCACGTCCTACTCCCTTGTTCGTGTGACGCGTTTGCAGGCTGGGCGCCGCGTCTGAATACGCCAACGGCCAAGCGCACGACAAAGCGCCTGGCCGCGTCCGTTTCGACCGAACGTCGAACGCATCTGGACCTATACTTATCTGAGTTCATGCAACGTCGTGAGCGTCCCCCAGGGACGCCTTCTCCCGTGCTGCGGCCTGCCTGACAGACACGCAAACAGGAGAATCGACAAGAAGCCCTTTCGTTACGTACGGCTATTAAACCTATGGCGTGCGGATGTCAAGCGGGTTTCTTTTGAAAGCCGGAAAAATCTGTCGGAAGGGGGGCGGGAGGCAGCGGTGTGACGCTAGCAGCCTGATCGGACTTAGATCTCTGGAGTCACAAGCCATCTGCCGATCAGGCTGCTAGTTGGCAACCCGCGGATCGCGGGTTGCGATACCTCTCAAAACAGGCAGAATGACTG
>SESH01010270.1_pt1 | contig 11534 bp, 12 predicted proteins | sample 3171561 | NCBI WGS metagenome assembly SESH01 (sample SAMN10866947, study PRJNA518727) | freshwater metagenome | biome: subpolar coniferous forest; feature: holomictic lake; material: water; isolation source: holomictic Lake 442 2011 16.5 m and 2014 13 m | place: Canada: near Kenora, Ontario
GCTGCCCGCGCCTCGACCGAGCAATTCCAGAATATGCGTGGACAAATTCGAAGGTACCTTTGGCATTACGTGCCCCGATTGGCGCACGGATTGTCGAAGCGTTGTCACTGAACTTATTCGCGGAGCAACTACATGAGTGGCATTATAAATCGCAAGGGCATTATTCTGGCTGGCGGAACAGGTTCGAGGTTGCATCCAGCAACACTCGCTATGTCCAAACAATTGCTACCCGTGTTCGACAAGCCCATGATTTATTATCCACTCAGCACGCTCATGCTAGCGGGTATTCGCGACATACTGATTATTTCCACGCCGCAAGACACCCCGCGCTTTGAGCAACTGCTTGGCAACGGGACGCAATGGGGATTGAATATTTCATACGCTGTTCAGCCATCACCAGATGGACTTGCGCAGGCATTTATTATTGGAGAGAAGTTCATCAATGGTTGTCCGTCGGCTCTGGTGCTTGGCGACAACATTTTCTACGGCCACGACTTTCCAAAACTTCTCGAGAATGCGATTCATCGCAATGCTGGTGCAACGGTGTTTGCATATCACGTGCAAGACCCCGAGCGCTACGGCGTGGTGGAATTTGACAGTGCAGGCAAGGCCATAAGCCTGGAAGAAAAACCAGTGCAACCAAAGTCAAATTACGCCGTCACTGGCCTGTATTTTTATGACGAGCATGTTGTCAGTTTGGCAAAGTCACTCAAGCCTTCAAAGCGCGGCGAGCTAGAAATCACTGATCTAAACCGCCTGTATCTAGAACGCAACGCGCTTGGCGTAGAAATAATGGGCCGCGGCTTTGCGTGGCTTGATACGGGCACGCACGAATCACTACTAGAGGCCAGCCACTTCATTGCCACACTAGAGCACCGCCAAGGTTTAAAGATTGCCTGCCCCGAAGAAATTGCGTTTACAAAGAAATGGATTGATCGCGCGCAACTAGAAAAACTTGCCGTGCCCATGTTGAAGAACGGGTACGGTCGTTACTTAATGCAGGTCTTGAAGGATGCAAAAGTATAATGTTTGCAAACGATAACGCTGGGATATTTAAACTGTCGACAAAACAAGCACTCACAATTGCGATGCGGGTTCAACAATAATGCAAGCTCAGCGCCTAGCTATTCCAGATGTAATTTGCTTCGCGCCCAAAGTATTCGGTGACGACCGCGGTTTCTTCTACGAAAGTTTTAACCAGCGTGTGTTTGAACAGGCACTATTTCACCCAGTGGGCGACGCCCCAAAAAATTTAAACCAAAACCCGCCTGCAAATGCCATCTCTCATTTAAATGATCGCGCTCCCTACTTCGTGCAAGACAATCACTCACGATCCGCCAAGGGCGTGTTACGCGGCTTGCACTACCAAATTCAGCAACCGCAAGGCAAGTTAGTACGCGTAACGCACGGCGAAGTATTTGACGTTGCGGTGGACATCCGCAAGTCATCCCCCACATTCGGCAAGTGGGTGGGCGAAATACTTTCCGCGCAAAACAACAAACAAATCTGGGTGCCGCCGGGCTTTGCGCATGGCTTCTTGGTGCTCAGCGAAACAGCGGAATTCCTTTACAAGACCACAGATTTCTGGGCGCCACAGTTCGAGCGTTGCATCGCTTGGAACGACCCTGCCATTGGAATTCAGTGGCCGCTGCATAGCATCACTCCTGCGCTTTCTGGCAAAGACGCGCAAGGCAAATCGCTGGCGCATGCAGTGTGCTTTGAATAACATCCACATAGTGAACTAGAAATCTTCATATTTTGCGTCCACTCAAAGTGGGGAAATCCAGAAATCTATCTTGGGTCACGCTCAGACTGAATTTGTATGAAACGGTTAAAGTCAAAATTCAAATCCATCGAACGGTCGCGTTTGCGCCGTTTAGCAAGTGAAGGAAGTTGGATTCTGATTGGGCAAATCGCGACCGTATTGGGCTCTTTAGCGCTTGTGCGTGTTTTGACTGAGCATCTTGACCCCGTGCAATACGGCAAATTAACTCTAGGACTAACTATTGTGGGACTAGTTAATCAGATAATTACTGGCGGACTATCCGTGGGTATTGGGCGGTTTTATAGCGTAGCTGTCGAGCGCGATGATTTGACTGGCTACATAAGTGGCAGTCGGAGCGTCCTAAAGAATGGCACAACTGCGGTTACCTGTCTTGGCTTCTGTCTTCTTGTTGGACTCTATTGCTTTGGCTATTCGCAGTGGATGGGACTTGTAGCAGCAGCATTAGTACTGTCCCTGCTCAGTGGTTACAACAACGCACTAAATAGTATCCAAAGCGCTGCGCGCCAACGCGCGATTGTTGCGTTTCATTGTGGCGCGGATGCTTGGCTCAAAATTGCATTTGCCGTTGTAGTAATGCTATGGCTAGGCAAGTCAAGTACAGCAGTGGTAATCGGTTTCGCCTGCTCCTCCTTCTTAATCGCTCTTTCTCAGTTTCTATTTTTACGAAAAATGATTGCGCTAAATAAATCAATTGCACACGATAGTCATTACTGGCAGTGGCAGATTTGGAAATACTCTTTGCCATTCTGCACATTCGGATTATTCACGTGGATGCAGCAGGCATCAGATCGCTGGGCACTAAGTTTTTTCTCAACCGACGTAGAAGTCGGCCAATATGCTGTGCTATTTCAACTGGGCTACGCGCCGATCACCGTAGCCACCGGAGCCCTTGCCAGCTTCTTACTGCCAATTTTTTATCGTCGTGCGGGGGACGCTACAGACCAGTCCCGCAATATGAATGTTCATCGACTAGCTTGGAGGAGCATACAATTGTCACTTGTTGCCACAGTGCTTGCAGTGTTATTTGCTTTCGCGCTACACAAGTCACTGTTTGCTATTCTAGTTTCTCCAAAATATCAAAGTGTGTCATATTTGTTTCCTTGGATGCTACTGGCAGGCGGCCTCTTTGCTGCAGGGCAAATGCTCTCTTTAAAGTTAATGAGTGAGATGAAGTTATCAAAGTTAACTACTATTAAAATATCCACAGCACTTCTTGGTGTACTTTGTAATGCAGTCGGAGCAGCCTACATGGGGATATCTGGCGTAGTTACGGGCTTGGTAGTATTTTGCGTAATTTACTTTGTCTGGATGGCTATATTGGGACGCCGACCACTAAGTCACAATACTGGGGTATTAGTCAAATTATGAAACAAACTACAAAAACTCAGTTATCTAAGCTAGGCATTCATCCTCACTTGGATACCTTCAGAAATTTTACGAAGACGAATCGCTGGATTTCCTCAGGCTGCATCGAAATTACCCCCCCAATAAAGCGCAAAATTCTAATGGATTATCTCGATTCACATAGGTAAACGCATGTTCATCAAATACATCAACGAAGATAATCGACAAGCTTGGCTCAAGCACGCTTTGGGCACCTTGCCCAAAGGTGCCAGATTGTTGGATGCTGGCGCTGGAGAACTGAAAAACAAAAAGCACTGCATACATCTGAAGTATGTGTCGCAAGATTTTTGTCAGTATGAAGGCGGAAGAGATTTGAAAGAAGGTCTACAGACCGGTATATGGGACAATAGTAAAATTGACTTAGTAAGCGACATAACAAGAATTCCGGCACCAGATGCAAGTTTTGATGCAATATTGTGTAGCGAAGTGCTTGAGCACGTTCCCGAACCTACCCATGCCCTGACCGAGTTTGCGCGGCTACTCAAGCCCAATGGAATTTTGATTCTGACCGCCCCGTTTAGTTCGAATGTGCACTTCGCTCCCTACCACTTCTGCACCGGATTCTCAAAGTACTGGTATGAATATAACTTAAAGACACGGGGATTTTTGATAGAAGAACTTGTACCCAATGGTGACTGGTACGATCTTTTGCGACAGGAAATCATTCGCCTTGGAGGTTTGGAGCGCCGGCGTGGCAATTGGGCGTGGCCCCTTGCTTATGCCTACGCACTGCTAGGGCTAGGCTATTTTAAAATCCGCAGCGATAAGAGGGCCGAAGATTTGGCGTGCTTTGGCTGGCATTGTGTTGCGGTTAAGAAATAGTTAAAAGAACAACACACCTTAAAACAGGATATATGAATGAAAAAAACCATCAAATCTGTCATATACTATTTTCCCGCATTGGCACTTATTTATCGCAATGCCCGCGATTCACTAAAGCAATGCCATCTATCGCGCAAAACACCATGGGGATTTAACTTTGCTGGGCATAAAGCCATGGCTAATGGCAGTTTTGAACCAGATGAAACCAAGGTGGTGCGAAGGCTTTTAACCGAGGTAGATGTGTTAGTGAATGCGGGGGCTAATGTGGGCTATTACTGCTGCCACGCGCTTAGCATGGGCAAGCCCGTTATTGCGGTGGAACCCAATACCCGCAATTTGCATTACTTACTGAAAAATATCCAAAATAATGGTTGGGCAAAGCTAGCTGAAGTGTTTCCTGTTGCGTTGGGTAATTGCACTAACATTTTACAAATGTGGGGGGGGGGGACAGCCGCATCCTTGGTTAAAGGCTGGGCATCTATCCCCGAGAGCTATGTGACGCAAGTGCCGATACTAAGTTTAGATCGTCTATTAAGTGATGCTATTCGAGGCAAGAGAGCATTGATATTAGTGGATATTGAAGGTGCGGAATATATGATGATGCAAGGTGCAAAACAAACACTAATGAGCAAACCACCGCCAATTTGGATGATGGAAATATCTAGCACCGAGCACCAACCAGCAGGCATAGCGATCAACCCAAATTTTTCCAAAACTTTTTCATTATTTTTTGAGCAAGGGTATAAAGCCTTTACCGCAGATGAAAAAGCGCAAGAAATTACCGCGCAAACCGTGCAACTAGTGATGGAAGAAAAATTGAAATTAGGCACACATAATTTTGTGTTTTCTGCGGTTCGCCTGAACACGGGTTCTCTCCACGCATTTAAGTGAAATCGATGTGACAGTCGGTTAAGATATCGCTACTGGTGTGCATTATAAATGGCTCGAAGACACGCGGGAGAATCTGGAAATATCGGTCTATCACAAGCCGAAGTCGTGCTATGGCATAGTTAGTTTGTCGAGTTGATAGCGATACACGGCGCGCCGTGGCAGAACGTTATCGTTGGAATTTTGAAAAAAAATATGCCCGAGACGTTGCCGAGGAAGATTTTTAGGACACTTGCGAAGGCGCGATTGCTTTGCGTAAGTTGGCGTGCGAATTACAACCATCGACGACCACAGCTCGCGCTGGGCAAGAAAGCACCAACAAAATACGCGGCGGAGTGTGAACAATCGGCGATGCAAAGATTGGTGGAACAAATGAAAAGGACAAAAAATACAAGAAAGTCGTCATCGATTATGATCTTTGGAATCTCATAAAGGGTACTTCTGCGGTCGGGTATCGGTCATAGCATAAACTATAAATTATGCTTAAAAAAACTACGGTATAATTTTTATGCTTTTAACTGTTGCCCTAATCGCAATGATTCCTGCTTTAGTCTTCTGGAAACTATTCAGAACTATTTTTAATCCCGTGACCTTATTTTGTGCGAGTATTTCTGTTACCGTGGGAATAGCCTGCTTAGTTGACAGTTATTCGGAGTTCAACCTTGTTTATGGTAAATTTCGCGTCGGTTCTGATCCGGTAGCTTTTGTATACGTCTTAGGACTAACTATATTCCTAATACCGTGGTTGCCGTATGGCAAACAAATAGTGTTGTTTGGCAGCAATTATAAAAGTGTCACAGACATCTCTGGCTTTAAGGCATGGACGTTTTTCTGGGCTAGCGTTACATTTCTAGGCATAATTTATATAATTTATGTTCTAGGTGGCATCCCGATTGTCCGCATGATTTTTGATGGCTATACGATCGTCGATCATATCGAAGCGCTTCCAAACCTACCCTTGGGATTGATGACCGCTTATCTTGCTCCTGCTACTATTCTTTGTCTCCACCTTGCTAGTATTGCAATTTTGAAGAAGCAATATAAATTTTATTTCAAGGAAACTGCATTTCTTGTGATATTAATTATCTTTGCTGCAACTTTTCAGGGCAATCGGCAGTTAATTTTGATTGCCTTATTCTTTGTCGTGGCTCGCGTACAACTCTCGAAGGTTGGTTATTCCCGTAAATCGCTGCGCGCATTTATTCGAGATACAGTTAAGTACACCATTTTAATTACTCTTTTCGTTGCGTCATTTATAACTATAAGTATAGTAAGGCATCCCGAAATTGTTGATATTCAGTGGTTTGAAATATTTGGTTACTTTTCCTGGCCAGTTTTCAATGTTGCAGCCATTATTGAATCTGGATACTTCAATATCAGCGACACACCAGATTTCATCTTATCGGAAATTATTCCGAAACGCTTACTTAATGCAGAACATGGGTTAGAACTAAAGTCTGTGCTGTTTGAGCCGACTTCTCCCTCTGGCTATTTAGCATACTGGTTCATAGATTTTGGATATGTAGGAGTTTCAATCGGAGTTTTCTTGTTAAGTGGTGTTTGTCGGTTGGCACACCAATGGCGTAATTGTGGCGAGTTTAATATGCGGGTCTATATTCTTTGTCTTTGGTGCTGTGCAACAGCAGGTATTTATAGTCACTTTATAACAATTAATTACTTTTGGATTCCTTTGTCGCTTTTGTATTTTGAAAAATGTTTTTCTCGACGCCAGCAATATGCGTGCCGTGACACGGAGCCTCAAAAAGGAACCATCAGCCATTAGACGCTCTTAGCCATATCAAGGCAGCCTCCAATATGTTGGGAATCAAGAGGTAGCTTCCAAACTGCCGCTCAATAATATCACCTAGTTGACCATTGGCTAGGACGCCGTGACCCACCGCGGTCCAGATGATGCTTGGCGGATAGTGGTCGTCGGACGGGCGTGCAATGCGCCGAGCACGGCGTGATGCAAATCGACGCGCCGTGGGCTGATCGCGGTTCGCAATTCACGGCGCTCTTCGAGTGCGTCGTGATTGATTGGCTGCGAGACGCCAACCAATCAGCGGTTGGCCGCCATCTTCAACTGAGCTGGCACGAAGTGGACGGCATCATGTCGCGCGCCGTTGCCCGCGGACTCGCGCGCCGCGAAAAGATTTCGCCGACACGTATTGGAGTTGACGAAACATCTTTTCAGAAGCGCCACGAGTATGTGACGGTGCTGACAAACATTGACAATTCCTGCGTGATTGCAGTGATCGACGTACGAACAGAGGAAAGTCTTTCTGGCTATTTCGGATTGCTCGACCAAGCGCAACGGTCGGCGATCGCTGTCGCCGCGATAGACATGTGACCTGCGTACATCAACGCGGTGAAGCAACACTTGCCCAACGTGAAGATTGCGTTTGATCAATTACATATTGCCAAACATCTTGGCAACGCGGTGAATGCCGTACGCAAAGATGAGCACCGCGAACTTCTTTCCCAGGGCGATGCAACACTTGCGAAGACGAAGTTTGTGTGGTTGCAGAAACCCAACAGAATGAAGCGCGCGGCGGATGGTGCTGTCGCAATTGATTTATTCAACGCTACGCACCCCGCGCGCGTGGGCGTTGAAAGAGACGGCGTCGAAGTTGTGGCACTACATCAGCGAAGCCTGGGCGCGTCGCGCGTAGAACGAGTGGATCGGTTGGGCGATGAGTTGCAAACCTGCGCCAATGATCCGCGCGGCGGCGATGGTGCAAAAACATTTAGACGAAATCATCAACGCGATCGTGTTAAAATCAACAAATGCGCTGGGCGAATCGATGAACGCGAAGATCCAGAAGATCAAGGCGCAGGCCTGCGGTTACCGCAATCACAAAAGCTTCCGCGATGCGATTATGTTCCACCTAAGCGAACTTGATATGTACCACAAAAACTCACTTACCCACAAAAGATGTGAAGCGCCTCTATAATTAGTAGTATATGGATTGCTGGGCGGGCAAGTTCGCAGGAGGTCTAATAGCGAGAGCCTGTTTGCTTTGGTGATGTTTGAGTTGTGGCGCAAGAAGTACTCTGTTTCAATATAAACAGCTTATGGAATCTTTAATTACACATTTGATTGGCGGTCTCGGGAACCAAATGTTCCAATACGCTGCTGGATATGCGCTGTCTAAGCGCTTGGGCGTAGCCCTTAAATTTGATATTTCTGATTTCAAAAAATATAAGTTACACAATGGCTTAGAAATCCTCAGAATTTTCGACTGCCCGTTTGAGTATGCTTCAAAATATGAAATCGAAGCGATCCTAGGACGTCGAACAAATTTCAGATTGCCAGACAGAGCTAAATTAATTGTATATAATTTTTTATTTCCTCGACATATACTAATAGACCGCTATCGAATTGGAGAGCATTTCAAAAATGCGCTGGCCCCAGCATATATGCGTGGTTATTGGCAAGACGAACGATACTTTAGGGATTACGCTCGGGACATTAGGAATATATTTTCTTTCTCTTTGGCTTTGAGCGATCAAAGCAATTTGGTTGTACAAAAAATTTTACAAAGCAATTCGATAAGCGTGCATGTGCGCCGAGGAGACTACGTTACCAACCCCAAAAATGTAGCTTATTTAGGAGTAACCCCAATCAGCTTTTACTGCTCCGCAATTGAATATATTGCAAAGAAAGTATATGCCCCCCGCTTTTTTGTTTTCTCTGATGACCCTGAATGGGCAAAATCGAACATCCGAACTCACTACCCAACGGAATATGTTGACCACAACCATGGCTCTTGCAGTTTTGCTGACATGCAACTTATGAGCCGATGCAGTCACCACATTATTGCTAATAGCTCCTTCAGTTGGTGGGGAGCTTGGCTAAATCCAGATCCGCGAAAATTGGTAATTGGACCACGAACTTGGTTCGCAAACCCCCGTCGCCTCGATAACCCTTGTCCGCCTGAGTGGACTTTGCTGTAAAATATATGAGTATTTTTTAAGCAAGAGTAACAGTTTAAATTTTCATTGTTAAATTAGTCATGCATATAATAATTAATGAGATGGCTATAATTTGAAATCACAAACTCCAAGAGTTTCATGGCTTTTCTGCGCGCATGTCGTGAATGATCAACTTCGACAAGCCATTGGTTCTTGTCTTGACCAAACCTTCAAGGACTTCGAATTGATTGTCGTTGCAAATGGAGAGCATGCTGCGAAAATACAAATCGCAATCGAACTGTGGTTCCCAAATGAATCACGCATGCGTATATTCCAAACCGAAATACGCCATTTGAGTTTTAGCCTATCCCTTGGCCTGCATTATGCCCGTGCAGGATTGATAGCTCGCATGGATAGCGACGATCTTTCTTATTCACATCGACTAGCGATGCAAGTAGAATTTATGGAAAATAATCCATCCGTGGGGGTTCTTGGGACTGCTTATGAATTAATTGACCATCTTGGTAATAGATTGCAGTCGGTGACGCCACCCATATCGGATCTTGAAATTCGAAAAGTGCTTCCCTATCGAAATCCAATGTGTCATCCAACAATCATGTTTCGACGTTTTGCAGTGGAGTCAGCTGGAGGATACATCGGCATGATATTTGCCGAAGATTACGACCTCTGGCTTCGACTTGCTGCTAACCCTTCAATTCAGTTTTCGAACTTAGCTCAAGTCTGCCTGGGCTATCGTGCAGTCTCTGGAGGGCAAGCGAGAAAAGCACGCAGCGCATATGCGGGTATGGCGGCATCGCAGATTTTTATTTTTTTAATTAGTGGTAAGCCAAGTTGGTTTTTAGGCATACTCATCAGCGCCGCAAAGGCATTGTCTCGCCCATTTCCGCTTAAAAGTGAAGGTAAGCGAAAGACATGAAGACACATAAAGCTAAAGTCAAAATTTGCTTCGTTACGACCGTGCCATTTCAAGTCAATGTATTTCTTGTGAAACATATTTTAAAGTTGGTTGAATATGCTGATATTGTGATTATTACAAATGGAAATGATCATAAGATTTGCGAACTATCGCCAGAATTGAACGGTCAAATCAGAGTCTGCTTCGTTCCATTCCAAAGGCCAATTCGTCCACTTCGTGACATTTGGTCATTACTTAAATTGATACACGTGCTTTATCGTGAACGACCCAGCATAGTTCAAAGTATGAGCCCAAAGGCCGGTTTAATGTGCGCGTTGGCAGGGTGGTTGCTCATTCTTCCAATTCGCGTGCACTGGTTTACCGGTCAAGTTTGGGTGAATCGCCAAGGAATAGCGCGTAATGTTTTGAAGATACTTGATGCCCTTATCGCAAAGCTAAACACGCATTTATTAGCGGATAGTCCTTCTCAAAGAGACTTCCTAATTCAAAATAGTGTTGCGCATATCTCAAAAATAGAAGTTCTCGGTTCAGGCTCTGTTTGTGGAGTTGATGTTGATCGATTCCAGCCAAATTCAACATTGAAATCGGCGGTTCGTAAGTCATATGGTATACCTGATGATGGGGTGCTTGCATTATTCGTTGGCCGCGTTACGCCCGACAAAGGCGTAATTGAACTTGCACAAGCACTTCGCATCTTGTCGGAACAAGGTATCGAGTTGCATTGTCTGTTTGTTGGTCCTGACGAAGGCAACATGGCTATTCCTATAAAAATAGCCGCTGGAAACGCCGCTAAACGAATCGTCATGACGGGTTACTCTGGTATCCCAGAAACATTTATGTCTGCAGCTGACTTTATGGTGTTGCCGAGTTATAGAGAAGGATTTGGATCCACTATTATTGAGGCGGCTGCCTGCGGCGTCACAACAATCGGAACACGAATTTACGGAATAATTGATGCTATCCAAGAAGGTGAAACTGGCTTTCTAGTTGAACCTCGGAATCCTGAGCAACTCGCAGAGGCTATGCGGAAACTAGTTATCGATAGGCAGTATGGATCCAAACTTGGAAGTGCAGCAAGGATGCGGGTCTTGGCAAACTTTCGAAGTGAACATTTAACTGAAGCTCTGATTAATTATTATGATCGGTTATTGCGAGTGGCGAATCGAACTACGCTTTTAAACAACACTCTGAAATCTTAAGTTTGTCGTGGTTTATGAAAATTGTCTTAACGAGCGTTACTGGCCAGGTAACTTCAGAAAACTCACATGCTTGGTAAACGCGCCATGGCGCAGCGACTCTGCGGCTCACTACAAGTCGATATCTCGAAAGCGCGCACACTGCTTGGATGGAATCCCCCCGTGTCCGTAGACGAAGGACTTCGGCGAGCGGTAAAGTAGAAACATCTTGAAGCGATGCGTTGATTTTCTATTCGCCCTTGCGCTGCTCGCGCTATTTGCCGTGCCGTGGTTGTGCATCGGCCTCGCTGTGAAGATCACATCGCCCGGCCCCGCGCTTTATTGGTCTGATCGCGTCGGCCGCGGCAACAGAATCTTTCGCATGCCAAAGTTTCGCACCATGCGTGTAGGGACGCCAGCACAGCCAACGCATTTACTTGCCGAACCCGCATCGCACGTAACGCCTATCGGCGCGCTGTTGCGAAAATCCAGCCTTGATGAGATTCCGCAACTTTGGAGCATTCTCAAAGGCGACATGAGTTTTGTTGGCCCTCGACCCGCCCTGTTTAATCAAGCAGACCTTATTCAGTTGCGCACGCAAAACGGT
>SESH01022167.1_pt1 | contig 11533 bp, 8 predicted proteins | sample 3171561 | NCBI WGS metagenome assembly SESH01 (sample SAMN10866947, study PRJNA518727) | freshwater metagenome | biome: subpolar coniferous forest; feature: holomictic lake; material: water; isolation source: holomictic Lake 442 2011 16.5 m and 2014 13 m | place: Canada: near Kenora, Ontario
GCGACGTGACCTGGCGGGTGGCGTTTGTAAACCATCCGGCCGAAGTCAAAGGGCGGCGCACGATCGAGTTCTCGCTGCTGACCCATCCGACGAAACCCAAGCCGGAGAATGCCCGCCTCCACGCCTGGCAATACAACGCCGGTGAGGAATACCAGCAGGGCAGTGTGAAGTTCTTCCGGGGGCACAACCCGAAAACGGCGGGTAATAATGTTGGCATCGATGCGCCCTACGCTCCCAGCGACAAAGAACTGGAGGAGGCCTGGTATACCTCGGCCAGCGTGCCGACGACGAACATCCCCTACGAAAAGTGCGCGGAGTGGCGCAAGGACAAACCACCCTACTTTCGCTACATGTTTCACGGTGATTTGGACCTGCCCGAGCAGAATCGGCTTTTGGAAGACAAGGCCCTCTTCTATTTTGAACGCCTTATTCGTCTCGGGCGTATCGTCGGCTGGTATACGCATCCGTTCACACCGGCGCCGGCGTCGCAGAACCCGGCCATGGATGACGCTTGGCTGCGTCCGCTGGCCACCGTCCGCACGAACGAACTCCCCTGGCATCCCGGCTTCCTGGGCCAGTACCAGCGCAATATGTCCAAGCGCCTGGCCCGTGTACATGCCGAGAACAACGTGCCGCTGCGACACCAGACCCGCAGCGGCAAGGCCGCGTGCCTGCTCGAGTCGTTCATGTGGAACAGCCTCATCTGGGGCGAAGAAGGCGCCCTTATGCGCGCTTACGAAATTGACCTGATCACGTCCTTCCCCAACTCGTACTATCGCTTCGCGGCGATGAACTACACCGGCCTGTCCACCACGATGGTGCCGGCCATCAACCCCGTTGGGTCCGGTGATGATCCGCGCTTGGACCGGCAGATGCTTGGCGTGGCGTTGCTGCACGATTTTGGGGTCACGCGCGGCGGCGCGGTTCTCTTGGGTGCCGGTATCAGCTACGTGCAGATGGAACACGCGGAGCAGGCTGTGCGGCTGCTCGGGCGGCTGGGCAAATTTGGATTTTTCAAGGACGCCGACATCGAAAAGTTGCCGTTCTGGCGCAACGATGCCCAGGTGCGCATGGGCGACAAGCCCGGCGACGAATCCCGGGTGCGTGTCACCGTCTATCGCCGGCCGCTGGATAACGGCAAGGGGTACAAGGCGATCTTCGTGATCCTCAACGAGTCCGATGGCGACGTGAAACTGCCGCTCGACCTCCGCGATGCGAAGCGCATTCTGGGCGGAGCGAACACACTGCGGCGCCGCGACGTGCTGGGCCGCGCGGCCGTTCCCGCGGCGCTGCAGCAGGCGTGGCTGGCCGCCGACGGCCAGGCGGCGGACGAGCCGGCGCTAATGGATCTCGAGACCGGTAAACTCATCGCCAAAGCCGGCGACAAAGCCGGCGAGCGGTATGGGCCGGTGTACGTGCCGTATCACGATTACCGGATATTGTACGGAGAGTGTGAGAAGTAGATGAAGGAAAGAGACAAAGTAGAAAGATTAGGTAGAAAGACAAAGTAGAAGCGCGGCTGCCATACTTCGTCTTGCCTCTTCATCTTTCTACTTCGTCTCATCGGAGAAGGGCAGTGTGCGCAGTGAATGATGGAAAAGGCACAAGGAAAAGAGACTTTATGAGCATGTTACGGCGTATTCTCGCAGCCCTGCTGGCGGGGTTTTGCACTGGCGCGCTCTGCCGCGCTGGTGACCCTGCTCCGGCCATTGGCGGAACGCCGGAGGAGGCGATTCCCGCGTACCAGACTCCGCCGATCAAGGTGGACGGAGCGTTGGACGAGCCGGTTTGGCAGACGGCCAGACGGATTCCGGTCAAGTATGTGAACGGACAGAAGGACCGGGTCGCCAAGGATGCGTCGGGCGAGTTCATGCTGGCGTGGGACGAGCACTATCTATACGTGGCGTACCGATACGCATCGTCGATTCCTCCCATATCCTACAAGACGGAACGTCAGGTTGGTCCCCCGGGCAATCAGCGGCCGCAGTTGGCCATCGGTGGCGACATGCTCGCAGGGCAGCCGCGCCCCCACATCTTCGAATTGAACGTGGACCTGGGCTCCGACGGCTTCTACGTGTGGGAACTGCATCATAGCGCCCAGGATTACTGGCTGCCCAAGCTCTGCATTCGCCCACGCGACGCCAAAGATCCCCTGTGGAACCTGATCGGCAGTCGTGGTTGCCCCGTGCTGTTCATGGAGGCGATCTCTCCCAAGGACGACGGAGCGCACAAGCTGAAGACGGCGGTGCGTGAGATGCGTGACGAGGCGGGCGGAACGAATCGCTACGCAGGGTATACGACCGAATGGGCCCTGCCCCTGGCCGGCCTGGGTGCGCCCCTCGATCGACGGGGATCTGACGGCGCCTACCGGCTGGACGGGCACCGATTCCGCGCCTTCGGGGGTGAGTGGCGGATGGACGGCTCGGAAGCGGCCTTCTATCACAGCGTGCCCGGCTCGGACAAACAGTGGTTCGTTGACACCCTCTTGTGTGGCCACGTCTTCGAGTTCAAGCCCGCTGCCAGGTCCGCGGTTGCTGATGCCGACCTGCCGACCTGGTCGCAGTGGCGCGGGCCGGAGGGAAGCGGAATTTCCTCAGAAACCGGGTGGAATCCCGCCACCCTCGCGGATGGGGCGAAAGTGGTATGGCGTACGAACGTGGGCAGCGGCTACTCCTCGGTGGTCATCCGGAAAGGACTTCTGTATACGATGGGATCGCAGACTAACCAGGAGATTGTGCGCTGTTTGAAGGCGAGGACAGGCGAAGAGGTGTGGAAATACACCTATGATTGCAAGAGTGTGCCAACCCCGGGCGCCAGGGTGACCCCCACAGTGGATGGCGATAGCCTCTACACCATGAGCGGCCGGGGTTTGGTCCTCTGCCTGGACGCGCGAAACGGCACTGTGAAATGGCAACGGGATGTCGTCGCGGAAAAGCAGTCCCAAATGCCATTTTACGGATTCAGCGGGTCGCCGGTGGTGGATGGTGACCTTCTTCTGGTGAATGCTGGGCGATGCGGGATCGCCCTGAACAAGCAGACGGGAAAAACGGTGTGGGCGAGCGAGCCGGAACTCGGCGGTTATGCCACTCCCGTTGTCCGTGTCATGGCGGGCCGGAGGGTCGCCGTGATCTTCGGCCAGAAAGCGCTCTATGCCGTGGACGTACAAAACGGCGAAAGGCAATGGGCTTATCCTTGGGACACCGGGTTTGACAGCAATGCCGCAGATCCGATCATTGCGGGGCAGAAGGTCTTTGTGTCCTCCTGCTACGCGAAAGGCAACGTGAATGGCGACAAAGGTTGCGCGCTCTTGGACGTCACGACCGGTGAACCGAAACCTGTTTGGACGAATCTGAGCATGCGAAGTCATTTCTCCAGCGCTGTGGTTCTCGCCGGACACGTTTACGGGTTCGACGGTCGCGCCGGAAATAGCAAGACCGCCCTGAAATGCATCGATCTGGAGACCGGCGAGGAAAGATGGAGTCATGTCCTTGGCTTCGGCTCGCTGATGGCCGTGGGTGGCAAATTGATCGTGCTCACGGAGCAAGGTTGTCTTCTCATTGTGGAGGCCACGCCTGCAGGTTACAGGGAACTTTCCAAAGCCGACAATCTCCTCTCCAAGAAATGCTGGACAGTGCCCGTCCTGTGCGGCGGTCGGATCTACTGCAGGAACGAGCAGGGCGATTTGGTCTGTGTCGACGTGAGCCGGTAAGAGGAGGAAAAGAAGATGCGCGGCCGGATCCCCGGTAGGGACGCGCCTCCGGGGCGTCCGTTTTCTTTTAAGCGTGCTTGAACTTCGGATCACGACCCAGTATTCTGAAAGCATAAGTGCGACATGGGAAACGGTTCGTGCGGGCATCCGCGAATTGCCGGACAACGAGAAGACGCGTCTGGTGGACGAACTTCTGGTTGAGTTGGACCAGCCTGATCCGGTTTTGGACGCGCTATGGCTGGCGGAAGTGCGCGAACGGCGCGAAGCCTATCGTATCAGACAAACCAAAACGGTCGCGTACGCCGCATGCGCGTGAACTGTTTTCCATACGGCGTCTGGTATGCAGTCGAGGGGGATACCATTGTCGTGTATGCCTTTGCCCACCTTCATCGAAAGCCCCGTCGCTACCGGTGAACGGCTTGTTCCGCGCAGTCGAGTATATGAAAATGGGAAGATCTTTTTCGGCGTTTTTTTCCGAATACAGCCATTTGCGCTGAAAGGAGGTCCGAGTTGAGCAGGAGAAACGGATGGGGATGTGCGGCAACGCTCCTATTTATTGGTATAACTGGCACCTCGCTGGCCCAGTCCAACATGGTGCCATATGGTGCGCCCAGAACGTTAGAGGACTTTTCTAAATACATTCCGGCGATTGAAGCGGCAGCCAAAACGCATGCGCAGGATATTGTCCCGCTTTTATACTTGGCGTCCTGTTACCCGGTCCCACGTTCATCTGATCCTGGCAGTTTTTCCGAATACGATTGGGCGTTGTTGCGGGGTATGGTTGAGGTGGGCGGTGACCAGGGCAGATTATATTTGAGGAGAATTGCCGAGCGATACATTGAAGGATGTAAGAAAAAAGGCGGGGGGGGGCTTCGACTCAGAGCAAACCATGTCCTTTCCCTGCTTGGTGCAATAGCCGACAAGGATACAGGCGAATGGGCGCTTCAAGTTTTCAAAGATAAGACCGTTACGGAACTTGAGGTCCGACAAGGCGCATATGACTGCTATCTGGGGTCCGTTCTTCGAGCAATGACGAATGTGGAGGATCGGGCGGCTATGCTGCTTAAGGAGTATCGTACGCCGGGTCCAGATGCGTGGGCAGTGAGAATACTGCGAGCGCGCTACTACGACATGAACCTTGATGATACTATTATTCAGGACGGAGCTCGTAGTTTGCATCTCGTAAGAATAGGAGAACTGGCAATTCCTCAATTGATGGAGGCATGGAAAACTTTGATGGCTAGAACGACAAAGAATGAGAGCGACTACCTGTATCAGTATGCACTTGCTCAGTGCATCAACGACATTCTTGCAGGAATGCGGACAAAGTCTTTCGAACCGCTTCCGTTTGGACCGGCGAAACTGTCAGTGAAGGACTATAACCGTTCTCTGGATGAATGGGATGCTGAGTTAAAGAAGCAGTAAGGTGCGAACCGTCTGGAAAAGTCCAGTCGTCGTAGTCGTCCACCGGGTTCTGCCGTCGCGAGACGTGTCCTGTGTAGTTGCCTTTGTCTTGTCATTGTCGACAATGATTGGGACAACGATTGCGACAAAGATGGAGAATGAGAAAGATTGAACCGCGGGCCGGCGATCCCAACGGTCCCGCAGGTCCCGTTGTACTTGGAAACGCCAGGTTCCTGGCCGCTCCCGCCTTCGATAAGAATTCGGCGGATTAGCTGCGGGCAGGGGACGGTGTAAGATATAGTGCGCGGTGTGCATAACCGCCAGCCCCATATCTTCCCCTCTTCAACTTTCGTAACTGCGCAGGTGTACGGGTCGGTTGACGACTACGGCGACGACTACGGTGGACGAATTTGGAATTCCACTCGCTTGCGCGCAGGAATAACCGCTCGCGATGTGGCAGGTGTGTCTTTTTTTGCGGCCACCGGAACGTCCAACCAGCGACTTTGGCGCGTTCGGGGCATACCCCGTCCTCCCAAAACCGCTGGTTGGTGGTGATCTTGACGTTGCTCACCGCTTCTGCCATGCTTCCCCCCATGACATCGTTGCGCCAGACCGGTTTCGGCATGTTTTCGGCCCGTGAGGGGCGATCCCGACCAGGGGTGACGGAAAGCGATTTCTTGTCAATCGGATCTAACCATGAGTTTTCCAATATTGCCAAGTTATGCCCTGACGGGACGCGCGCTTAGTTGGATTGTGACCAGCTATTTCATTGGCTGTTTCACGGCGGGCTATTATTGGACGCGCTGGCGCACGGGCCGAGATATTCGCGAAATGGGCAGTGGCAACGTCGGCGCGCGAAATGTTGGTCGCACGCTGGGCAAGGGCGGTTTCACCATCACTCTATTGATCGATGCCGCTAAAGGTGGCCTCGTTGTCGCGGGTGCGGTTTGGCTGGGATTGGGGCCGGAAGCTGTGGTCGCATCCATCGTTGCTGTCGTTATCGGCCACAACTGGCCACTGCAACTCCGCTTCCATGGCGGCAAAGGCATCGCCGTCTCCACCGGCGCGCTGCTGGTCTACGATCCGTTCATCATCCTCTGCCTGATCGCAATCTTCCTGCCCCTGATTGCGATATCGAGAAACTTCACCCTGATCGGCATGATCACCGTTGCTCTCGGGCCGCTGGCCGTCTTCCTCTGCGGACTGGACAAGATTGAGGTTGCGACCCTGTCGCTGCTGGCGATCCTCGTGCTCGTCAGCCACCGCCGCAACATCCGCGAAGAGTTTGCTCGAATCGGCGGGCCCCGTCCGATAAAAGAATCGCCAGTTCCAATGCACAAAGGATCCAACGATGAAGTCTGATCCAACATTGAAGTTCAAGATTGCGAGCGAAGACTGGGAGTTCAAGGCCATCCACCACCTTAACTACAAGACCTTCGTCGAGGAAATCCCCCAGCACGCGCACAATCCAGAGCAACGTCTCGTGGACAAGCTGCATGCGGAAAACACCTACGCCATTTGCCTCCACGGCGATCGCCTCGTCGGCATGGTCGCCGGGCGGGGGAACCGGCCTTTCTCGCTCGATCATAAAGTCCTGGACCTCGATTCTCATCTGCCGCCCGGCCACAAGGTGCTCGAAGTCCGACTGCTCTCCGTCGAGAAGGATTTCCGCAACGGCTTCGTCTTCTCGAAGCTCGTCGGCCTGCTCGCGCAGCACTTCAAAGACATGGGCTACGACATGGCCATCATCTCCGGCACCACGCGCCAGGCCCGGCTCTACAAGCATCTCGGCTTCGTGGCGTTCGGTTCGCTTGTCGGCAGCGGCGCCGCGCTGTTTCAGCCCATGTATCTCACGCTCGAGAAATTTCTCCAGATGGCCAAGGCCCTCAAGCCACCATCCGGTGCCTTTGAAAAGATTTTCGCCTGCTTCCTGCCCGGCCCCGTCGATGTGAATCAGGAAGTCTGCAAAGCCTTCGCGCGCGCCCCCGTCTCGCATCGCTCGGACGGCTTCATGGCCGACTTCCGCGCCACGCGCCGGATGCTCTGTGAACTGACCAGGGCGAAGAACGTCGAGCTCCTCCTCGGCTCCGGCAGCCTCGCGAACGACGCCATCTGCGCCCAACTCTCGCTGCTTCAGCAGTCCGGACTCATTATCAGCAATGGCGAGTTCGGCGACCGCCTCATCGACCACGCCACGCGTCAGGGACTCGATTTTGATGTCGATCAAATCGGCTGGGGCGACCCGCTCGATTACGCCGAGATTCGCCGACGCCTGGAACAGAATCCCAGGCTTTGTTGGATCTGGACGCCGCACTGCGAGACCTCCACCGGCATCCTCAACGAACTTCCGACGCTCAAGCAAATCTGCGCCGAGCGCGGCGTGAAGCTCTGCCTCGACTGCATCAGTTCCATCGGCACGGTGCCCGTGGATCTCACCGGTGTTTACCTCGCATCCTGCGTCAGCGGCAAGGCGCTCGCGTCGTTTCCAGGCCTTTCGATGGTCTTCTACAGCCACGAGCTCGCGTCCGCGCCGAAGGCGTTGCCACGCTACATCGACCTCGGCTACTACGCCGCGCAGGCCGGGGTGCCCTTCACGCAATCATCGAACCTCGTCTATGCGCTCCAGGCCGCGCTCACGCGTATCGACTGGCCGGAGAAGTATAGCCTGATCGCCGAGGGCGGCGCGTGGCTGCGCAATCGCCTGCGTGAAGTCGGCTTGCAAGTCGTCGCGCCCGATGCCCATGCCGCGCCCGCCGTCGTCACCATCGCGCTGCCAAGCGACATCTCCTCGAAGTCCGTTGGCGAAAGGCTCAAGAAGGCCGGCACGCTGCTCAACTACAACAGCGTCGCTCTGCTGCAGCGGAACTGGATTCAGATCTGTCTGATGGGCGAATGGCCGCATGAACATCTGAAGACCTTGCCGGACATGATTGCCGAACTCGTCGCCCGCCGCCGCGCCAACGTCTTATCCTCATCGTGATTCTTTTTGACGCGCTTCCCAAGATGTCCGATCGCGTCCAGTGATTGAAGGTGGCCCGGCCGCTTCCGCCTTCGATGAGACTTCGGCGGACAAGCCGCGGGCGGGCAGGGCGTGGGACGGCGTAAGATTTTGGGCGTTATGCATGCGGGTGGTGAGCAGCAGTTCTCATTATGGCGACACGAATGCCCTTACGGGCACACTACAAACGGCTTTTTGCCGATTCTAGGCCGTTTGTAGTGACGCCGTAAGGCGTTTTGGCACCATAATGAGAACTGCTGGGTGGTGAGCGGGTGAGCTTGACGATCATCGCAGCTTCTGCCATGTGCCCCATCGCTTTGAAGAATGGGTGTAAGTGTGGAAGTAAGTGTTGTCATCGCCGTGGCCTCTGGAGCACTTACCCGCACTCTTTCTCGCCACCCTTACTTGGTTACACTTACTCCACTCGCTTAAGCGATGGCCAAATAAAAGCTGATAGCAGCACTGTAGCCGAAGCATCTACGCGGTGTCGGTATCGGGGTTGGATTTGTGGATGTCTTTGTTATTACGGCGTGGTAAGATGCCGCTTCATCCGGAAGAAAGTAGAGGTTTCAATGGTTCAGGACGGATATGAACTGTATCGCAATTTGTATGAATCATTCGCCATTCTTGCCAGACTGGATTACCTTCTATCCTTTGCTGTATTGTTTGTCTGTCTTCTCGGATGGTACATCCTTTACCAAATGTACCGTTTACGCTTTCTCCGCCTTATGATCGCTGGAGACCTGCTTTACATTGCGTCTTTTCTGTTTGAGAATCGTCATATCTTCCTGGGGGCCTCGGAGGAAGCACGTTCGCTGGAAACCGATCTTCTCATCAAGATTGTTAGTGTCACCATCAGCCTGGCTGGAACAATCTTCACAACCATGGGCGCTTGTATGGGCGTTCGCCTCCTCCAGAAGATGTGGGCGGAGAAGGAGAAGAACATGGCGACGTCAGGAAGAGACAACGCTGTGGCCGCATCCAAACCGGAGAAGCCTGGGGAATGAAGTCTGACGCTCCCCAATTAAACGTGATTGCAGTCGGTTGCGTGTTGAAAAATATGGAGCCGCGAGCCGGCGATCTCAACGGTCCCGCAGGTCCCGTTGTACTTGGAAGCGCCAGGCGTCGAGCGTGGAGGCGTTGAGTATGCAGATCATTCGCCGATTGCGGAAGACGTGTTGGCTGCCGTGCATGTGTGCCCTGGCGGGACTGGGGATGTGCATGACGGCACTGGCCGAGCCAGCCGCGACCAACCAGTCGCTACGGCTGATTCTGACGTTGGCGGATGGTTCACGGGTGGTTGGCGTGCCGAAATTTCAGTCCGTGCCGCTACAGACGGAATATGCCCGCCTGGATATTCCGTTGTTGCGGATCCGGAAGATTACGCACGAGGGGACCAATGAAGCTGTCCGCATCAACCTGGCCAATGGGGATCGCTTGCAGGGCGGTTTTTCGATGCCTTCGGTCGAGATCAGTGCTTTGTTCGGCCGGGCAGTCATTGCGCTTGGGCAAATTGCGGTGATTGAGGTGGTGGACTACGGCACCGGCGGGCTGACAAGCCGGCATGCGCTTTGGGACGAGTCGTTGCTGGGATTCTGGCCGCTCATCGGGAACGTCCGTGACGCCAAGGGCGACAATCACGGCATCTGGATGGGTACGGAGCAGTACGAGACGGAGACTCCCGCGGGTGGCAAGGCGGCGAGTTTTTCCGGTAATGGCAAGGCTGTGATGCTGGGCAAGAAGTTCGCTTTCTCCAGCGACAAGCCGCTGACCTATTCCGCATGGGTTTCGATCGCCGAGTCCAATCCGCGCAACAAGTATGGCAATGTGTTAGGCATGCAGACAGCCGCCAATCGATTCTCAGCCTATCTGTGTTCAAGCGGTGACGAGGAAGGAAAGGTGGGGTTCTATGTTGGCAAAAGCTGCGTGGGTGACTCGCATGTACTCGCATTGAATCGCCCGGAACCCGGGACCTGGCGCCACTACGTTGGGGTTTACGATGGACGCGAAGTTGTCTTCTATGTGGATGGTGTGAAACAAGGTTCGGTCGAGTACACGTATGGACAACTCGACGCCCCGCTCTGCGCGCTGATTGTTGGCCCCAATGTCGTCGCAGATTGGTGGCTGTTCAAAGGGGCCGTGGCGAACGTGGCGGTCTGGAGCCGTGCCCTGGCTGCCGCGGAAGTGACCGCGCTATACTCGCTGGGCCTGTCCGATCCGTGAGCTAGGTGTGCCAATGCAAGAGAACCTGTAGCCCGGCTATTGCCAGCACCGGCGTTTTTGAAGCGGCAACGGAAGGTGGCAAACGCTCATGCCTTTCGGTGCGCCGAAGGATGTGTGTGACGTGGTGCTCAGGTGGTACGGGTCGGTTGACGACTACGGCGACGACTACGGTGGACGAATTTGGAATTCCCATCGTTATCCGTTGTCGTCGCCGTAGTCGTCAACCGGGTTCTGCCGTCGCATGGTCTTTTACAGAAGCAGGCGAGATTTTTCACCACGAAGGAATCGAAGAGCACGAAGTTCAAAGATCCGACAGTTTCGTTCATTTCCAGCGTCTGATTACGTGAATCTCATGTATTCAGAATTAAGGCGTCAGAATTCAGTATGAACGCCCGGAAAACAGGTGATAAACGCTCTGTTTGACGACAGACAAGGCGATCGGTATGGGCCGAACACTGGGCGTGGCGGCCATGATGGCCGTATGGCTGGCCGCTTCCGCGGCCCACGCTATGATCAATCCCCGTTTTACGCCAGTTCAACTTGTGACACAGGATGTTTTGGTGGCCCATGCGAATTCGAGCCCCGTTACTTATTTCAACCGGGGATTCCTCAGTTTATGCAATAGCCATTCAATGGATATCAGTCAGGGGCACCTTTATCCGGAAGCAAATCAGGCCGTGGGCGGCCAGCAGTCGGGATGTCTTGCCGATCTCGACGGCGACGGCGCGCAGGATCTGACATTGGCCCTGAACAACGGCGAGATCTGGGTGTTCTTCCGGGACAACAAAGATCACAATGCGTTCATGGCGGTTGCCGACTTGCCCATTGCCGACGCGTCGGCGGCGACAAACAGTGCGTTCGTTGTAAACTTTTGGCGACAACAGATTACGACAAAAGCTTGCGACTGCCTTACGAAGGCCAAGTAAGCCGACAATTTCGTTTAAGGCCTACGGCGTCTATTTGAATCTTCGTGTTCTTCGAATCTTCGTGGTGGAAACCGCAAAGTGGTGTTTCAGGAAAAGACCATGGGGTGAGCCCCATCCGCCACCGCAAAGAAGGCTGCGCAACAGGCGCGGGTTTTCTCGTTGTCATGATCGTTGTTGTTATCTTTGTCTTGATCTTTGTCGACAAGGATCGGGACAACGATGGAGACCGACAATGATCGCGACAAAGATGGAGAACGACAAAGATGGAGCCGC
>SESH01020321.1_pt1 | contig 11531 bp, 10 predicted proteins | sample 3171561 | NCBI WGS metagenome assembly SESH01 (sample SAMN10866947, study PRJNA518727) | freshwater metagenome | biome: subpolar coniferous forest; feature: holomictic lake; material: water; isolation source: holomictic Lake 442 2011 16.5 m and 2014 13 m | place: Canada: near Kenora, Ontario
AGCATGCGATCAGTAATATTGTCTGAGAACAATACGCGATAATCACCTTGTGGTTGTAGATAGAGCAAAGAGTAAAAACTCGCAACGCCTTCAATCATGGATCGTGGCGATTGCAATTGCTGCGCTAGATAATCAATAGCTTCAGAATGGATATAGCCATAATGTTCTTGCGCTTCACGGAGCATCTGAAGCAAATTATGGGTATTGTGTTGGTGGCGACTGAGTATCGAATCTAGATAATCAGAATGAGTGTTATCTTGACTCAACATATAAACTTTTTGTTTAAATAACTATTGCAGGCATCAAAAAACATAGGTAACGTCTCTTATAAATTTAATTACAATTTTAATTTATTATGTAAATGGAATGTGACAAATTTATGATGAATCATCAATTGATGTTTAAAGCGACGCCTTCACTATTAACCTTGGCACTGTTAATCCTGAGCCTATTGCCAAATGTAGCTTTCGCTCATGTCGGCATAGGTGAGTCAATCGGTTGGGCGCATGGCATGCTGCACCCTTTTCTTGGCTTAGATCACCTTTGTGCTATGCTTGCCGTGGGTTTATGGGCAAAGCAAATGGGTGGTCGCGCTGTGTGGTGTGTACCCTTAACCTTTGTGAGTGTGATGGCGCTGGGCGGATTATTTGGCATTGCTGCAATTCCGCTGCCTTTTATTGAGGGCGGCATCCTCTTATCATTACTGCTACTTGGGCTTTTAGTCGCGACCGCGATTCAACTGCCTTTGTTTATGTGCGCTGTCATCGTTGCTATTTTCGCGTTATTTCACGGTTATGCGCACGGTGCTGAAATGCCGCAAAGCACATCTGGCTTGACTTATGCGCTAGGCTTCATGCTATCTACTGCAGCGTTACACGCAACAGGCATTACGATGGCGACAGGCTTAGCTAAGATAGGCCGTCCGCAATGGCTACGACTGATAGGCGCTTTAATTGTAATGTTGAGCGGTACGCTTTATTTAGTGAGCTAATAATGCACGAAATGTCACTGGCTGAGAATGTCATGCAAATTATCAAGGAATCAGCACGCACACAAAACTTTCAGCGTGTTCGTATCGTGGTTTTGGAAATAGGCAAGTTAGCCGCTGTTGAGCCAGATGCCATGCGTTTTTGTTTTGATGCGGTGACGCGCGGCACACTGGCCCAAGGCGCGCAATTGCAAATTATCGAAAGTCCTGGAACAGGCGCTTGTCTAGCGTGTGGTGCGGAGGTGGAGATGCAGGAACAATATGGGTTATGCTCAAGCTGCGGCAGCCCACGCTTGAAAATTACGGCAGGCAATCAAATGCGGGTAAAAGATCTTGCTGTTGAATAATATTATAATAAATACTTGGAGTAATTATGTGTGCCACTTGCGGTTGCGGTAGTCTGGATGTGCTGGTTGGGGGTAAGCGTCCTCCACGCACACAAAATCGCGGGCCGATTTCTTTTCGTATCCCGCAGAATAATGTTGACACCAGCGTCGCTGAGCGTCACTACCATCACTCGCCACAGTTTGAACAATCGCCAGACACTGAGCAATCCCGCGTTATTCAGGTTGAACGTGATCTTTTTGCTAAAAATAATGCTTTGGCTACCAAAAATCGCAACTTTTTTGCCGCACACAATATGCTCGCATTTAATCTGGTTTCTAGTCCAGGTTCGGGCAAGACCACGTTGTTGGTGCGTACCCTGAATGCGCTAAAAGAAGCGCAGGCGATGGCAGTGATTGAAGGCGATCAGCAGACCGACAATGACGCCGAACGCATACGCGCCACTGGCGTACCCGCCATCCAAATCAATACTGGCAAAGGCTGCCACCTCGACGCGAGTATGGTCGGTCACGCGCTGGAGCAACTGGAAATTCCACAGAACGGATTGCTGTTTATTGAGAACGTCGGCAATCTGGTATGTCCTGCTGCATTTGATCTTGGCGAGGTAGCTAAGGTCGTCGTGCTCTCGGTTACCGAAGGCGAGGACAAGCCGCTTAAATATCCTGATATGTTCCGCGCCGCGCGTCTGATGTTGCTTAATAAGTGCGATCTGCTACCTTATTTAAATTTCGATGTTGCGCAAGTAATCGCCAACGCTCAGAGGGTTAACCCAGACATCGAGATTATTCTATTATCGGCGATCAGTGGCGAAGGTATGGATGCTTGGCTGGCTTGGATCGCCTCGGCCGCCAATGCACAGCGGCCAATTGCTTTGCAGTGAGCCAAGCCACCAGCTCTCTTAGGGAAAAGTAACCGTTCCATGCTAGTGGATTGTATAGCACAGGTTATTCGCCTGCCCCGTAATGCACCGCCGATACTGGCGATGGGAGCATGGTTCAATAATACACTTTGCATCACTTTGCAAGGTGATGCATACATCGGCCGTGCAGTGGGGCATCTTGACACTCCTGACGCCTGCCGTGAGCATGAAAAAATTGCGCGGCAATTGCTGGCTAAGCTACCTGAAAAGCCGCATGCCATTGCACATGATCTGCATCCTGATTTTTATTCCAGTCGGTTTGCGGCTCAGCTTGCCGCTGAACTCGATGTGCCGTTAGTTGCTGTGCAACATCATCATGCACACATTGCCGCAATATGTGCAGAGCACCAACTTGATGAACCTGTATTGGGTTTGGCTTTAGATGGAATAGGTCTTGGCGCTGACGGCACTGCATGGGGTGGTGAGTTGCTTAGTGTGCATGGCGCAGAATATCAACGCATTGGCTATCTGCGGCCATTGCCACTGGCTGGCGGTGACCGCGCAGCGCAGGAGCCATGGCGCATAGCAGCAGCGGTGTTGCACGAAACAGGGCGTAACGGCGCTATCTCGCAACGTTTTTCCGTCCAACCAGCAGCCACTACCGTTGCGTCAATGTTGCAGCAAGATTTTAACTGCCCGCGTACTTCAAGCATGGGACGCGTGTTTGATGCCGCAGCGGGCTTACTTGGTCTGTGCCAAATCATGGAGTTTGATGCTCAGGCTGCTATTGCCTTGGAGCAAGCCGCGACACGCTACATCAGTACCTATGACTGGCCGCCTGCTCTGCAAAATGGCTGGGAAATCACACAAGATGGCGTGTTAAATCTGCTGCCTACGCTGGTATACTTGGCCGAAGAGCATAATGCGGAACTCGGCGCGGCAATTTTTCATGCCACGTTGGTAGCGGCACTGCTAGATTGGCTGCGGCAAGCGTCGCAGCGATCTGGCCTCAGTACGATCGCTTGCGGCGGTGGCTGTTTTCTCAACAAATTGTTATCGACAGAGCTGCGTGCACAGTGCCATGCGGCGGGCTTGACCATGTTTACCGCTCAAGCCATTGCGCCAGGCGATAGCGCAATTGCGCTAGGACAGGCGTGGATTGCCGCGCAACTGATTTATAAAATTTGAATTATTAAAGGTATCTAATATGTGTCTAGCCATTCCTGCATGCATCGTCGAGTTGTTGCCTGATGACATGGCACGCATTGAGCTTGACGGTGTGCGTAAAGAAATTTCACTTTCACTCGTCGAAGGAGCAAGCGTGGGGGATTACGTCATTGTGCATGTCGGTTATGCGCTGCAATTACTTGATCCAGAAGAAGCAGCTCACACCTTGGCTTTGTTCGCAGAACTGGCAAGCCAAGCATGAAATATGTCGATGAATTTCGGGACGGCGCGCTCGCGCAAAACCTGACGGAGAGCATCGCACTGGAAGCCAAGTCAAGCCGGACTTATCGACTGATGGAATTTTGCGGTGGGCATACGCATGCATTGTCACGTTATGGTCTGCTCGGTATGTTGCCCGCCAATGTACAGATGATTCATGGCCCAGGCTGCCCTGTGTGCGTGTTACCTATTGGCCGCATTGATCTGGCTATACGATTGGCACTGGAACATGACGTGATTTTATGTAGTTACGGTGACTGTCTGCGAGTACCTGCTTCCAATCAAATGTCATTGCTTAAAGCCAAAGCGCGTGGCGGCGATGTGCGCATGGTTTATTCCGCGCTGGATGCACTCAAAATTGCAACTAATAACCCAACGCGACAAGTAGTTTTTTTTGCGATTGGTTTTGAGACAACCACACCACCAACAGCCAGTATTATTCGTCAAGCACGGGTTGCTAGGTTGACGAATTTTTCTGTGTTGTGTAACCATGTGCTGACGCTGCCCGCTATGGAAGCCATTTTGACCCAACCAGGCGAAGTGCCATTACAAGGTTTAGTTGGTCCGGCGCATGTTTCTACGGTCATTGGCAGCCAGTCTTATCAGTCCATTACAAACCGCTTTAATAAGCCCATCGTCATTTCTGGTTTCGAACCGCTGGATTTGCTGCAAGGTATTCTCATGTTGCTGCGGCAAGTCAATGAAGGGCGCGCCGAAGTGGAGAATGAATTTACACGAGCGGTCACCCTGGCAGGAAACCGCAAGGCACAAGCACTGGTGCATGAAGTGTTCGAAGTGCGCGACTCATTTGAGTGGCGCGGGTTGGGTTCACTACCTTTTTCTGGCTTGAAAATACGCGTTGCCTTTGCCGAGTTTGATGCCGAGCTACGCTACCCAGATTTAATTTACACCAATGTTCCCGACCATAAAGCATGCGAATGTGGCGCCATTTTACGTGGCGAAAAGCGACCTCAGGATTGTAAGATTTTCGGCACGGTTTGTACGCCAGATAATCCAATAGGCTCTTGCATGGTTTCTTCAGAAGGGGCTTGTGCTGCGCATTATACTTATGGTCGTTTCTCAGAAGTTAAGTGGGCGTCATGAGTAAAGGTAAATCAGTCTATGTCCGTCCACTCGATCTAAAACATGGTCGTGTGGACATGAGTCACGGTAGCGGAGGGAGGGCTTCAGCACAGTTAATTGAGACTGTGTTTGCCGCATTGCTCGATAATGAATATCTGCGGCAAGGTAACGATGGCGCGGTGTTGCCGCTACCACCAGCAAACAGCCGTTTAGTGATGTCTACAGATGCACATGTAGTCTCACCGCTATTTTTCCCTGGTGGTGACATCGGCAGCTTGTCAGTACATGGCACAGTTAACGATCTTGCCATGATGGGAGCGCATCCACTTTGGCTTTCGGCAAGCTTTATTCTGGAGGAAGGTTTTGCTTTATGTGATTTGCAACGCATCGTCAGTTCTATGGCGCAAGCAGCTAAAGCCGCAGGCGTCGCTATTGTGACAGGTGACACTAAAGTGGTTGAGCGTGGCAAAGGTGACGGCGTTTATATATCGACCACTGGCGTGGGTTATGTGCAAGGGGTCACTTCACCTTCTGGCGACCGTGCGCGGGCAGGCGATGCTATTTTGCTTTCTGGCACCATCGGTGACCACGGTATGGCAATTATGTCGCAACGCGAAGGGCTGCAATTCGAATCAGACATTGAATCAGACAGTGCCGCACTGCACGAATTGGTTGCGGTGATGTTGGCGACAGGCGCTGACATTCACGTCTTACGCGACCCCACGCGTGGTGGATTAGCGACTACGCTTAACGAAATTGCACGGCAATCAGGTGTCGGAATGGTGCTCGATGAGGGTAGCATCCCTGTACATAGGCAAGTTGTGGCAGCCTGTGAATTCCTTGGGCTAGACCCGCTCTATATCGCTAACGAAGGCAAACTAATAGCTGTTTGTGCAGAGGCAGATGCGGAACAATTAATCAATGCAATGCACGCACATCCTCTAGCACCCTTAGCCGCCGTAATTGGCACTGTGATTGCGGATGACGCTTGTTTTGTGCAAATGAAAACCAAGCTCGGCGGCAAGCGTATGGTGGATTGGCTAAATGGAGACCAATTGCCAAGAATTTGTTGAAGCTATAAGGAGGTTTTTATCGTCACAAAACCGTCGCATTACTTTGGTAATGTGTTCAAGCACTGTAACTGATGATGTAGCTAGAGAATAGGTAGATGTTAATGCTTAGCAAACAATTCCCCCTACCATCAACTAGCAATAGTTTAGGCACACGGCTTAACTAAATCATTAAAATCCAACATTTGTAAAACAGAAAGTTAAATATCATGACGACCCAAGCTATGCCCTTGTTGCCAGAGGAAGTGGAACGAATTCATGCCTATTGGCGTGCCTGCAATTATCTTGCGGCAGGAATGATTTATTTGCGCGAAAACCCTTTACTCAAAGAACCTCTCAAACGCGAGCACATTAAAAACCGTTTACTTGGTCATTGGGGCTCAAGTCCAGGCTTGTCATTCACTTATATTCACATGAATCGTCTTATCAATAAATATGATTTAGATGCGATTTTTATGGCGGGTCCAGGCCATGGTGCACCAGGTGTTTTGGGGCCGGTTTATTTGGAAGGTACTTACAGCGAGGTGTACCCTAACAAGAGTGAAACTGTAGCAGGTATGCGTCAGTTTTTTAAAGAGTTTTCTTTCCCAGGCGGTATCGGTAGTCACTGCACCCCAGAAACCCCAGGCTCTATACATGAAGGCGGCGAGCTTGGCTACAGCGTGTCGCATGCTTTTGGAGTTGCATATGATAATCCTGATTTAATCGTCACCGTGATGGTAGGCGATGGTGAATCTGAAACCGGCCCACTGGCAACTTCATGGCATTCCAACAAATTCCTGAATCCTATTCGCGATGGTGCGGTATTGCCTGTATTGCATCTTAATGGCTACAAAATAAATAATCCGACTATCCTGTCACGCATTTCACATGATGAATTAGAAAATTTGTTTAAAGGCTATGGCTGGACACCCTATTTTGTTGAAGGAAGTGATCCAGAATCTATGCATCAAACGATGGCTAAAGTGATGGAGCAATGTGTTCTGGAAATCCGTCGTTTCCAGCAAGAGGCCCGTAGCAGCGGCAAACCAACACGCCCACGTTGGCCGATGATTATATTGCGCTCACCCAAGGGCTGGACTGGCCCGAAAGAAGTGGATGGTAAGCGAGTAGAAGGTTTTTGGCGTGCGCATCAAGTGCCAATAGGTGATGTGAAAACACCTGAACATTTGGCTAAGTTAGAGGAGTGGCTACAAAGCTACAAACCGTCTGAATTGTTCGATGAGCAGGGTGCATTGCTATCAGAGTTGAAAGCATTAGCGCCAAAAGGCATCCGTCGTATGAGCGCTAATCCACATGCAAATGGAGGCCTACTGCGCAAAGCACTACACATGCCAAACTGGCAGAATTATGCAATTACCGTGACCAAGCCTAGCACAATTTTAGCTGAAAATACCCGTCCGTTAGGTAAGTTTTTGCGCGATGTGATGCGTGACAATAGAGACAACTTCCGCGTATTTGGCCCTGATGAAAACAGTTCTAACAAACTGGATAATGTGTATGAGGTGAGCAAAAAAACATGGCTGGCAGATTACTTGCCAGAAGATGCCGAGGGCGGAGAATTGTCACCAGATGGCCGAGTGATGGAGATGCTGTCTGAGCATACGCTAGAAGGTTGGTTGGAAGGTTACTTGCTTTCCGGTCGCCACGGCTTCTTCTCTACATATGAAGCGTTTGTGCACGTAATTGATTCAATGATTAACCAGCATGCCAAGTGGTTAGCAATGTCGCAAGCTGTCCCTTGGAGGGCTCCAGTGTCATCGCTAAACTTACTTATTACTTCCACAGTGTGGCGTCAAGATCATAATGGTTTTACGCATCAAGACCCTGGCTTTCTTGATTTAGTGGTCAATAAGAGTCCAACCGTTACCCGTATTTATATGCCGCCAGATGTGAATTGTTTGCTGTCAGTGGCCGATCATTGTTTGAAAAGCACAGATTACATAAACGTCATTGTGTGCGATAAACAACAACATTTGCAATTTTTAGATGTGGATGCTGCCATTAAGCATTGCACCAAAGGTATTGGCATTTGGGACTGGGCAAGTAACGATCAAGGATCAGAACCTGACGTAGTAATGGCCTGTGCTGGAGACATTCCAACTAAAGAGGCTCTGGCTGCGGTAGTTTTGCTGCGCGAGAACTTCCCTGATTTGAAAATTCGCTTTATCAATGTGGTTGATTTATACAAGCTCTCACCGTCTAAAGAACATCCGCACGGCTTGTCGAATCGTGATTTTGACAGTATGTTTACGCTGGATAAACCAGTTATATTTAACTTCCACGGTTATCCATTATTGATTCACCGTCTTGCTTATCGCCGCAATAATCATAAGAATTTTCATGTACGTGGCTACAAAGAGAAAGGCAGCATTGATACACCTTTAGAGTTGGCGATTCAGAACGAGATTGACCGCTACAGCTTGGTGATTGACGTGATTGATCGCATACCTGCTTTACAAGTGTCTGGTGCACATGTCAAACAAAAGATGCGAGACAATCAAATCGACTGCTGTAATTATGCTTATGAACATGGCATTGATTCACCTGAGATTGATGGCTGGACTTGGCCGTATTAATCGACTATGGTTGCTACTCATTCAACTGTATATTCACACTTAAATTGACTAATGTACTCACCATTAATAGTGGCTCCTCGTCTCTAAAAGCAAGTTGGTTTGCAGCAGATGGCTCACGGCGAGATTTTCGCTTTGAGCATCTATGTAATCATCAAGAGGCGTTTGATCAACTGATGCAATCATTACCATGCGACATACCCGATATTGTCGGTCATCGTTTTGTGCATGGCGGCGAGGTCATCGACGCAGCACGATTGGTGGATGCCACTGAACGTACACGACTCGATAGCATTGTTAATATGGCTCCATTACACTTACCTGGTAATTTAATGGGTCTGGATTTGTGTCTGCAACGTTTTGATGTGCCGCAAATTGCATGCTTTGATACGGCCTTCCACGCGACATTACCAGATTTAGCCAAGCGCTTGCCTATTCCGCAAACGCTTGGTTTGCGTCGCTTTGGGTTTCACGGTATCAATTATGCCTATGTTGCATCACGGCTTGCAGATGAATTGGGTGATGTTGCAAAAGGTAAGGTTGTTGTTGCGCATCTTGGTAGTGGCGCCAGTTTATGCTTGCTAGAGGATCTAAAATCAGCTGATACCACCATGGGCTATACCCCAGCAGGAGGTATTCCCATGGGCACTCGGAGCGGCGACCTTGATCCTGGCGTAATGCTAGAGTTGGCTAATCGCTTCGACATGGCACAATTATGCAACATGGTGTACCATCAGATGGGTTTGCTTGCGCTGTCGGATGGTGAAAGCAGTGAAATGAGTTTGCTGCTTGCTAGTGACAGCGCACCAGCAAAATTTGCAGTAAGTTATTTCTGTCGTCAAGTGCGTGCTGCCATTGCTAGCCTTGCAGCAAAAGCTGGCGGAATTAATGCACTTGTTTTTACTGGCGGTATTGGTGAACATTCTGCTAAAATTCGCGCAGAAATTTGTGAGCCACTTGATTTTATTGGCATATCCCTCAACCATGAAGCCAACGCAGCAAGTGCTACTAGAATTGAGCGGCAAGGCGCTAAGCCTATTTTAGTTATTCCTGCTGATGAAGAAATAATGATCTATCGCCTATGTCTTACATTTAATTAATTTACTAAAGTCTCTCTTTAAACGCCAAACCATTTATTTTCGGTAATACCCACGTAGGTTTTCTGATTAATCAAAGTTCTCAGAATAGATTGTAAGAGTAATCTGTATGCACAGTTTTTGAATGAACGCCTGTTGCTTTGAGTGATTTAAGTTCAAAGCAAAGATATTCCTTGGCTATTTCATCCCATTTAAAATCAATACGTGATTAAGGTAATTATATAGTTATGGCCAAGAATTTTAAGGCTAAATTTACATTTAGTTGAATATCTCTAGGTTTCAAAAATCCACTTCTGCGAATTCATCAATTGTCATATTTCCTTAATCAAAATATTTAATAATCATTTTTTAATATAATTTAAATCATAAAAATAGCGTTATGAAAAAACTTGACCACAGCATGCTTAAGCGTGCAATCGTAGATGAAGAAACAGCAAACTATGCTCTCTTGCATGATGAATTGACCGCTTTGCGGGATGATCTCGCGAAATCCGAAAATGGATTTTCAGATAGTCTAAAAAATGTAAATTCACAACACCTAACTGGTGCTACCAATCTAATCCATTATCTCGGTCTACGGCGTAAAGATGTGCGCCCATTACAAATAAAATTAGCAAGGGCTGGGCTGTCATCACTCGGACGCGCAGAATCGCATGTATTGCCAAACCTACAAGCCATCATTACATTATTGCAGCATGCCCTGCAACTAAAATCCCATAATGACATCTCGAATAGTATCGAAGATGCAGCATCAGGTTCACTGCTATTGCAATCCAATGCCAGAAACCTTCTTGGCAAGCTCCCAGTGCACCGGAAAGTACGCATCATGGTTACTTTGCCAAAAGAGGCGGCAGACGATTACACACTGATTAAGGACATGCTGTTGAAAGGTATGAATTGTGCCCGTATCAACTGCGCTCATGACGACCCTGCAGTTTGGTTGCGTATTATTGATCAAATAAAACAATCGCGGCGTGAGACAGGACGCCACTGCCATATATTGATGGATTTGGCTGGACCAAAATTACGAACAGGTGACATTGCTCTTGGTCCACCAGTGATTAAATGGCAACCAAGTCGTGATGATCATGGCCGTGTAATCGCCCCCGCAAGGATTTGGCTACATGATGAGAAAGATCATCTTTCCTGCCCAACATCAGCAGACGCTTGCATTCCTATTCAGGGAAATTGGCTGTCTCATGCAAAAAAACATGATCAAATAGAATTTACAGATGCCAGAGGGGCACGGCGCAAATTACTATTGGCTGAGCAAGTGGGATCTGGATTCTGGGCTGAATCCAGCCAGACTTCATATCTGACTTCAGACATGAAGTTGCACTTGACCAGAATGTTGAAAACTAAAAAGTTTAGTCATATCGGCAACACTGGTGCCGTTGGCGCTTTACCACAATCACCTGAGACGATCCGCTTGTATCGTGGGGATAAACTCATTCTAACTAGATACCCTATCCTTGGAATTCCTGAACAATATGATGAAAGTGGCAATTTATTGCGCGCTGCTAGTATCGCTTGTTCCTTGCCAGAGGTTTTTGCAATGGTCAAATCTGGAGAGCGCATTCTATTTGATGATGGTCGCATCGGCGGCATTATTCGTAGCGTCAAGGCAGATGAACTTATGGTTGAAATCACTCAGGCGCGCGATGGTGGAGAAAAGCTGCTCTCCGATAAAGGTATAAACCTACCAGATAGCAAAATTGATTTAAATGGCCTAACAGAGACTGACATCAATAATCTAGAATTTGTTGTGCATCATGCGGATATTATTGGACTTTCTTTTGCCCACCGAGCAGCAGATGTCGAATTGCTACAGCAACACCTAAAGCGACTCAATGCTGATCAATTAGGCATTGTCCTAAAAGTTGAAACACGGGCCGCCTTCGAGAATTTGCCTGAGTTGCTTTTCACCTTGTTACGCTCAGCTAACGCAGGGGTAATGATAGCGCGGGGTGATTTGGCAGTGGAATGTGGCTATGAACGTCTGGCAGAGCTACAAGAAGAGATTATTAGACTGACCGAAGGTGCTCATCTGCAATTAATCTAGGCAAC
>SESH01093341.1_pt1 | contig 11531 bp, 9 predicted proteins | sample 3171561 | NCBI WGS metagenome assembly SESH01 (sample SAMN10866947, study PRJNA518727) | freshwater metagenome | biome: subpolar coniferous forest; feature: holomictic lake; material: water; isolation source: holomictic Lake 442 2011 16.5 m and 2014 13 m | place: Canada: near Kenora, Ontario
GGAGAGCAACCGCTAAAGCAGGACTAAGTGAAACCGGATTGTTGGTGCTTGCCTCTATTGTTGAAGCTGAAACCCCTCTTGACTCCGAAAAACCGGTCGTCGCAAGTGTCTATCTCAACCGTCTGAAAAAAAAGATGCGCCTGCAGGCCGATCCAACCGTACAATATGCCCTTGGTGGCGCTGCCCGCCGGCTTTACTATAAAGACCTTGCAGCAGACTCACCTTACAACACCTATAGTCATGCAGGCCTCCCTCCGGGACCAATCTGCAGCCCCGGAGCTGCGGCAATTCTTGCCGTACTTAACCCTGCAAATACAGGATTTCTCTACTTTGTCGCAACCGGAAAAGGGGGCCACTACTTCTCGGAATCTCTCGCAGAACATGCAAAAAACATACAAAAGTACAAACGCGCCCAGCGAGACAGAGTGCGGTAACCGAAGCAAATGAGCAATACCAGGCATCGTCCTGTACAGTGCATTGATTATATCGCTTATTATGTAAATTGAGCAGACTGATACTTTTTTAACCAATCATCAAAAGCAATGCAGAAGAAGAGCTTGTCTGACATATCCACCCAGGGCAAACGGGTCTTGATGCGCGTTGATTTCAATGTACCCCTTGACGATAACAAAAAAATTACCGACGACAAGAGAATCGTTGAATCCCTTCCTTCCATAAGAAAGGTTCTCGAAGATGGTGGGCGGCTTATTCTGATGTCACATCTTGGAAGACCGAAAGGAAAAGCCGATTTGGAATATTCACTTGCTCCTGTGGCATCAAGACTTTCAGAACTGATCGATTGCCCAGTCACCATGGCAAAAGATTGTGTTGGTACCGAGGTGATGCAGCAGGTTCTTGCCTTACAAGACGGTGAGGTTCTCCTGCTTGAAAATTTAAGATTTCATCCAGAGGAAGAGGCGAATGATCCGGATTTTTCAAGAGAGCTTGCTTCACTTGGTGAGGTGTATGTTAATGACGCTTTCGGAACTGCGCACAGGGCTCATGCTTCTACGGAAGGGATTACGCACTACATGGAGACTGCTGTCGCTGGCTTTCTTATAGAGCGAGAGCTTCTCTACCTCGGAAAGGCCCTGCAGGAACCAGAGCGACCGTTTGTGGCCATTCTCGGAGGCTCAAAAATATCCGGAAAAATTGATGTCCTGGAAAATTTGTTCAAGAAGGTCGATACGGTACTGATCGGTGGAGCCATGGTCTTCACCTTCTTCAAGGCACAGGGTTATGAGGTGGGCAACTCTCTTGTCGAAGAGAGCAAGATTCAGCTTGCCCTCCACATTCTGGAAGAGGCAAAAAACAGGGGAATCAAGCTGCTGCTGCCCACAGATGTTATTCTTGCAGCCAAAATTTCAGCAGATGCACCCTCTTATGCGGCAAAGATATCCGCCATCCCTGAGGAGATGATTGGCGTCGATATTGGCCCTGAAACTGCCGAAATATTCCGAAACGAAATTCTTTCGGCGCGAACCGTTCTCTGGAATGGTCCTATGGGAGTCTTCGAAATCGACAATTTTGCAGCAGGCACCATGGCTGTCGCTCAGGCACTGGCTGATGCAACGGCAAAAGGGGCGACAACCATTATTGGCGGCGGCGATTCCGCAGCAGCAATAGCGAAAGCGGGACTGGCGAATCAGATTACCCATATCTCAACAGGGGGAGGCGCAAGCCTTGAGTTCCTTGAAGGGAAGGATCTTCCGGGAATCTCAGCCCTGAACGACTAAAGACCAACCAATACCTGATAATGAACTATTCCCAGCCATACTCGCCCGGGGGCTTTCAGTTTATGCCCCCGGCTATCAAAACCATTATTCTTCTCAATGTTGCCGTTTTTCTGCTGCAGATGACGCCCTATGGCGACTCAATTTCTGCCCTCGGCGCACTTTGGCCTGTCGGTTCAGGCAATTTCAGAATCTGGCAACCGGTGACCTACATGTTTCTGCACGGGGGAGGCACCCACCTTTTCTTCAATATGTTCGCCCTCTGGATGTTCGGTGCAGAAATAGAGACCCACTGGGGCACCCGTCAATTCAACATCTACTATTTTGTCTGCGGTATTGGGGCTGCAATAATCAATTTGCTCGCCACCATGGGCAACCCCTATCCTACCGTCGGCGCTTCTGGAGCAATTTACGGTGTACTGCTTGCATTCGGCATGATGTTCCCCAACCGCTACATTTTTCTCTATTTTCTCTTTCCGGTCAAGGCAAAATATTTTATTGCTGGCTATGCATTGATAGAGTTTGTCTCCGGCTTCGGCAGCAGGGCCATGGGAAGCGGCAGCAATATTGCCCATTTTGCACATCTCGGAGGAATGCTGATCGGCTTTCTCTTCATTACCATCAAAAGAACCGATTGGTCATGGTCCGAATTGCTCAGCAAGAAACAGGAATGGATCGAAAAAATAAGCTTTTACAGCAAGAAGAAAGAGGGCCCACGCCTCCATCAGCAAAACAGGGTCACGCCACCAGTTTCCGAGTCAGAAATTAATATCATACTCGACAAGATTTCTGAACATGGATATGCATCATTAAGCCAGGAAGAGCGCCGCAAATTGCTCAAGGCCAGCGGAAAACGGTAGCACATGGTTCAGCACTGAGCCAGCTTTTCAAAACAGGCAACGCTTTCGATATGGCTGGTGTGCGGGAACATGTCAACCGGCTGAACGGACAAAAGCCCGTAGCCTTGGAGGGCAATCTCTTTTCCGTCCCGGGCAAGGCTGGCTGGATTACAACTGACATAGATGATTCTGTTTGGACTGAGCTGGAGCATGGTGGAGAGTGCCTTCGGGTGCATACCTGCCCGGGGCGGGTCAGTGATGATCACCTTCGGAGTATCATAATCTTTTAGAGTCTCAAGCATTGCGTTAAAATCCTTGAGATCGGCCTTAAAAAATTTGGCGTTGGAAACACCATTCAGTATCGCATTGCTCCGCGCATCATTGACTGAACTCTCAACCACCTCAAGCCCGACAACCTGGCGGCAGTGCTTTGCCATAAAGAGGGTGATGGTTCCTGTCCCGCAGTAGAGGTCATAGACCGTATCCTCTGAACTGATCCCGGCAACATCAAGGATACTGCTGTAGAGCAGCTCAGCCTGTGACGAGTTTGTTTGAAAAAAGGAGTTCGCCGATATTCTGAAATCAAGGGTTCCAAGGCGCTCGGTAATATATCCCGTACCGGTGAGGATGAACTCCTCCTCACCGGTAGCGACACTATTCATTCTTTGAGTCACATTGTTAACCACGGTCATCTTTTGCTTAGCCATTCCAGCCTCAAGATGGTTTCTGTAACGCTGCATAAGCCCTTCATCATGCCACGAGGTGACAAGGTTAACCATAACCTCTTCACGGTTTTCACTGAAACGAACCACCAGATTCCGCAAAAATCCGGTATGCGCCTTGGCTGCATAAGGCGCAAGGGCATTAGCTATCGCAAACTCACGAGTCAGCTTGAGCACCCGGTTCATCTCCTCCTTGGCAAGATAGCAGTAGTCTATGTCGATCACCTTCTCAAAGTTGCCGGGAGTATGAAAGCCAAGCGCAAACTCCTTCGGGCGAGAAAGCTCAGCAAGCGAGAGCTCTTCAGGCAAAAGATAGCGCATGCTTGAAAACGAAAATTCGATCTTGTTTCGATAATGAAATGGAGTCAGTGCGGCAATAACGGGGTGGACAGGAGGCTCTTCAAAATTTCCAATGTGCCGAAGGGCATCCGTTACCTTTTTCTGCTTGTAGAGGAGCTGCACTTCATAGCGAATGTGCATCAGCTTGCACCCCCCGCAAACGCCAAACCAGGAACACAGCGGGGTAGTTCTATCAGACGATGGCTCAAGAATCTCAACAGCAACCGCCTCAATGTAACGCTGACGCACCTTTTTTATTTTTGCTGAAACCCTGTCACCGACGGCAAGCATACCACTAACCATAACTGCCATACCATTGTCAAGTCGCCCGAAACATTGATCTTTCTCTGCCAGATCGGTAACCGTCACTGCTATACTATCCCCTTTTCTGAATATCTCTTCCGCCATAGTAAACCAGATTAAAATGTATTGATGTACATGCGCCGTTAACGTTCAATCGAGAGCTGTATGGCGCATGATACGAGGTTGAATAAAATTCTTGAACCCCCAGGAAAACAAAAGATACATAAAAAGGGAGCTGCTGATTCCAACAAGCATCCCCGCAAGAACATCACCGGGGTAGTGAACCCCGACATAAACGCGCGAGAAGGAGATCGCCAACGCATAAAGAAGGGTAGTGATGGTAAAAATTTTTTCAACCAATTCCCCGCGATGAAAATAAATCCACATAACGGTGGCTACCGCCGCAGAATTAGCTGCATGGGACGACGCAAATGAATAACTGTGCGACTGACTGACGAGCAGACGAACATGGTTGAGAGCAAAACAGGGCCGGATACGCTGAACAATCGGCTTAAGCAGGCCAGATGCAATAAAATCAGCCAACCCAAGCGCCAGTACAGCAAGGAGAATAACCAATAAGCCTGATTTTCCGCGTCGGATTACTATGAAACAAGCCAAAAGGAACACAATAGGAGCTGAAAGAGTGCCGTTTGTCAGAAAAACCATCAGGTCATCGGCTGCAGGGTGAACCATTGACAGGTTAACCAACCGGAACAGCCATTCGTCAGCCTGCTCAATCAGCACCATAATGTTATCTCTACCTTTTAGCTCCCCCTTTTTTCTGTTTCCTCTGCGAACCCGAGGAGTGGCTCACAAGGTTCACGTTCGGCATATCAGCGGCCGTCGTTGTCTTATTGATGTAAAACTGCTGTGCAACACTAAAGATATTGAACATAAGGTAATAGAGGCCAAGACCAGCAGGCATATTATTGAAAAACAGCAGCATCATGGCAGGAAACATATACATCATCACCTTCATCTGCTCATTCGACTGTGTCGTTGGGGTGATTTTCTGCTGAAGAAAAACTGTCACCGCCATAAGAATCGGGAAGACTGCAATATGGCTACCGTACATTGGAATGGCAAAACCAAAATCAAAAATCGAATCAGGAACCGACAAATCCTTCGCCCAGAGAAAGCTGTGCTGACGAAGCTGTATCGACGAGCGGAAAACATAGAACATGGCAAAGAGCAGCGGCATCTGAAGCACTACAGGCAAGCAGCCACCAATCGGATTCACGCCAGCTTCCTTGTAAATCCTGCCCAGCTCACTCTGCAACTTTGCGGGATTATCTTTATACTTCTCCTGAAGTTCCTTAAGTAGAGGCTGCAAGGCTGACATTTTTTTCATTGACTTCGTAGAAGCCATTGAAAGAGGATAGGTCACCAGCTTTATGAGAAAGGCGAAAATGATGATAATAAGACCATAATTACCAACATAACGGTTCATCCAGTTGAAAACCGGCAGAATGATGTACTCAGCAAAAGGCCTTGTCAGCCAATCCCAACCAAAATCCATTATTTTTTCTAGACCAACCTTCTCAGCCTTGACAATGTCGTAATCGAGCGGACCAAGAAAGAGGCTAAACTTGTCGTCCACCACTCCAGCCGATGACGGGACTCCCATTTTCAGGGCAACGACATAATTTTCAAACTCATTGCCTGCCACTCTTTTTCCATCAAGATAAATACCTGCTGTGTGCCCCTGGGGAATAAGCGCTGCAACAAAATACTTGTTGCGGACCGCTACCCACTTCGCCTCTCCTGACTGCTCTTCACGATAAGGTTGGCTTTCCTTGCTTGCATCAAGCTTTACCACGCTTCCACCAAGAAAAGCACTCGCCAAGGCGCTCTGCGCTTCATCCTGCCGATTTTTTTCAGAATACGCCACTCCTCCATCCCACTGCAACTGGTACTCATTACCTGCAAGCTCACTGGCAAAGCCTGTCAGCTTCACATCATAACCAACGTTATAACTATCTCCCCCAAAAAGATAGCTGATATCGACAGCTTGCCGGGGAGCAACATCCAGGTGATATCTCACAGCATAGCTCTCTTTCCCGCTGATAGTATGGAGAGTATCGAGCGAAACTGTGCTGAAATAAAGGTCACGGGTATCTATTTTCTTGCCTTCGCGGGTAAGAAAAAGCAGTGAAAGAGCTCCATTTTTCTGGTTGCTGACAACATCAAAGGGTTTACGATTGCCATCAAGATGCTTTTTCAGTACAAGAGACTTCAGTGTCCCTCCCTTTGAAGAGAGAGTTGCCAGAAAAAGATCGTTTTCAACTTTCAGCAATTTTTCTTTCCCACCGGTTGCAGAGGCAAAAACACCAAAATCGTTCTCGACCGGCACTAAGGAGAGGGGAGGAGAAAGCGTAGCCTGCTGATCGACCTGCTCAGTTTTAATAGCCTTTGCCGGTTGCTGTGGTTTTTTTTCCGGCGACATAAACTGAAGCCAAACCATCATGATCACTGCTATAATTGCAAGGCCGGTCACCGAATTTTTATCCATTACCACTCACTTTAATTTACCAGAAAACTATTTTTTATTTACAGATACAGGAGGCACCGGGTCAAAACCACCCTTTGAAAAGGGATTGCATCGAAGAACACGCCACACCATAAGCCAGGAAGCATAAAAAAAATTATGCCCCTGAAACGCTTCGAGCGCATAACTTGAACAGGTAGGAAAATATTTGCAGGAAGGGGCAAGCAAAGGCGAGAGAAATGCCTTATAAAATTTTATCAACGCTATTGGTGCCTGATTAATAAATTTATAGTTGCTCATGCTCTCACGGCTCCTTAATGCTGCGTCGAAACTCTTTCAGGAACATATCATGTTCTCCATCAATCCCCTGATCTCTTCCCTGAATGCGGGAAGATCCGGAAGAGTCTCTCTTCTGCCCAGATAAAGTAATGCAATACATGGCATTTGAACTGGCACGACATTCTGCTGGCACTCTGTTTCGATTTTTTGCAATGGTTTCTCAAGGCGATAAGCCTCTCTCATCATTCTTTTGACCCTGTTGCGACTGACTGCAGAAGAAAGTGTCTTTTTGCTGACAGCAAACAGAATGGCTGGAACTTCCTGAAAAAAACGATTTTCAGGCCTGAATGAGGCATAAACTATTCTTAAGAAATCACCTTTTACACTTTTTCCACTCTTGAACAGCAGTGAAATCAGTTGCTTACTTCTCAATATCTCATGCTTGCGCAGAGAGTGAACATGTGCTTTGATCAAAATCTGAAAGAGCATTTATTTTAATTCATCATCTCCGGCCAATACCGACAACCGTTCGAACGAACTACTGTCCAGCGGTGCCCATCTCACTACTGACGGTGAGCGAATGACGTCCCTTGGCTCTTCTCGCTGAGAGAACTTTGCGACCATTTTTAGTCGACATTCTCTGCCTGAAGCCATGCTTGTTCCTTCTTTTTCTATTCCGCGGCTGATAGGTTCTTTTCATCGCTTAAAGCTCCACACTATTAAAATATGTTCAAAATTACAGGGCGCGTAAGTTAACACAATGAACGAACAATAACAAATGCTTCAGTTGCCTGACAGAACTGACAACAACCGCAGCACCCTCTAATAAAGAAAAATCATGGGTAACACGGTAAAAAATAATCACCCCGCAACAACTTGTCAACAACGTGGACAAGTTGTTGACAAAATATTTCAACAACCATAAACCCCAGATAATCCGGCATCCCCAGAGAGTTGGGGGATGTTGACTACTTCCATCTATATTTTTATTAAAATAATTATAAATAAGCAGTTACTATGTTGAGAACATCTTCTATCACTATCTGTTCACGCAAGTTATTTTTCATAAAGGAAATTGTTTTTTGTCCACTTAAAAAACTAACTTGTGAACATCAAATGTTGATGACGCTAACAAAGTCAATATTTATCTCTTTTCAAATCTCCTTTTTATGATCGAAGTTACGTCTGAAACGTTTACGGAATACTCGCAAACTCAACCCCGGAAAAACAGCTCAATGGAACAACAGGTCTGGGAAGCCTGTCTAGGCACTATCAGGGAAAAAATTAACCCTCTCGCCTTTAAAACCTGGTTTTTTCCAATAAAGCCTTTAAGCTTTTCTGGAAGTGAATTAACTATTGAGGTACCAAGCCAGTTCTTTTATGAGTGGATAGAAGAGAATTACTCCTCTTATTTAAAGCAGGCGCTTAAAGAGGTAATTGGGCCAGATGCACGGCTAATGTACTCAATAGTGATGGATAAATCCCAGGGGCAGCCAGTCACTATTGAGTTGCCTCACCAAAACGCTATGAACGGTGATTTTATCACCGCAAGTCGTGCTACAGAAACACGTCCGAAAAACACAGAGGAGTTTGAACGAAACCTTGCTCGTTTTGAAACGCATTTGAACTCAAAATACACTTTTGAGACCCTTATCAGGGGAGACTGCAACTCTCTGTCTTTTGCTGCCGCAAAAGCTGTTGCCCAAAGCCCTGGCCAAAACGCCTTTAATCCATTGGTTATCTATGGCGGCGTAGGGCTCGGTAAAACCCATATCATGCAGGCAGTAGGAAACAGTGTCCGTGAGAACAGGCTTTCTGATAGAGTGCTGTATGTTTCGAGCGAAAAATTTGCCATCGATTTTGTGAACGCGATTCAGAATGGAAAAATTCAGGAATTTTCCTCATTTTATCGATCCATTGATGTGCTTATTATTGACGATATTCAATTCTTTTCGGGCAAAGAAAAAACACAGGAAGAGATTTTTCACATTTTTAACACACTACATCAATCAAACAAGCAGATTATCCTCTCGGCAGATCGACCGATAAAAGACATCAAAGGGATTGAAGATCGCCTTATATCACGTTTTAACTGGGGACTCTCTGCCGATATTCAACCACCGGACTATGAGACACGCAAAGCAATTATTCTCAGTAAACTGCATCAAAGTGGTGTCAATCTTGATGATGTTGTTGTTGAATTCATTGCGACCAATGTCACAGAGAACGTGAGGGAACTTGAAGGATGTATAGTGAAACTGCTTGCAGCCCAGTCGCTTGAGAACCGTGAAATTGACCTGCAGTTTACAAAATCAACCCTGAAAGACATTATCAGGCATACAACAAAACAATTGACACTTGACACTATAGAGAAAGCTGTCTGTTCTTACTTTTCTATTACTCCAAATGATTTGAAAGGAAAATCAAAGAAAAAAGAGATCGCCATTGGACGCCAGATTTCGATGTATCTCTCAAAACTTCTGACCAATTCGTCACTAAAAACAATCGGACTTCACTTCGGCGGAAGAGATCATTCAACAGTAATTCATGCTGTGAACACTGTGACCAGAAAAGTTGACACAATAGCAGAAGAGAGAAAAAAAATTGAGGAGATCAAGAAAAGAATTGAGATTCTTTCCATGTAAGAGTGATGTGTATATGATGTTGAAATTGTGTGAAGAGAATCTTGATAAACCCTCACTTGTCAACATAAATTAAGGATTCAATAAAACACTAACAAACCATCCACAATAAGTAAAGAGTAAAACACACACATTATCAACATTTATATAATTAGAGATAGATGAGGTAAGTTATAATTTTAAATAGAGATAGAAATAAATAGATTGAGTTTGTCCAGATATTAACACCACCTACAACAACAACAAATTTTAATAAAAATACTAAATAGTTAAAGTTGGAGCAGATGAAATTAACTTCCTCAATCCGTCAACTTCAGGATCCGGTCAGTAAGGTTGCACAGGCGATACCTGCAAAGTCCATGGATCCGCGCTTTGAAAATATTCACCTCTCTCTTGAGCCAGGTTATCTGACTTTGTTTGGTACTGATGGTGAGCTTTCAATAACCGCAAAGAGTGATGTCGAGACATCCGATACAGTAAACATCGGTATCAATGCTAAGTTGCTTCAGGATTTCTTGAAAAGCATGTATGATACCTCAGTTACCTTTGTCATTGAGCGTCAGGAGATTAGTGATCATGGTATGATGCATATCAGTACAGATAAAGGCAAATACAAGATAGCTTGTCTTTTTGAGAGTAAACAGGAAAAATATGAGAAAAATTACGATATCTCTCTTGAATTTGAAACCTCTGAATTCCTTGATTTAATTCAGAAAACCACATTCGCCTGTAGTATTGATGGCATGAGGCCGGCGATGATGGGAGTGCTTTTTGAACTTGTTGGCAACACTATTACTGCTGTTTCAACTGACGGGCATCGCCTGGTTCGATGCAGAAAGAGTTCATCGCTTGATATCTTAGAAAAACAAAAGATTGTGGTACCTGCCAAGGTTCTTTCTATTCTTCAAAAACTCACTCAGCATGAATCAATTACCATGTGCATTGATGCTGACCGCCGATTCGTCCGTTTTATCATAGGGAATATTATTCTTGATGCTGCGCTGATTGTTGAGCCTTATCCAAATTATGATGCAGTTATTCCAGTTGAACACGATAAGCATGTCATTATTAATCGTTCTACAATCTATGATTCAGTACGGCGTGTTGGTCGTTTTTCGAGTATTGGTGACATCAAGATGGTTATAGAAGGTGAACTCCTTAAGGTTATGGCTGAAAATACCAATGACGGAGAGGCTGCTCAGGAAGAGTTGCCTTGTGTCTACATTGGTGAAAATATTACCATTGGTTTTAATTCAAAATTTATCGAGGCGGCGTTGGCGCATCTTGATGATAATGAAATTCGTATTGAGCTTAAAAGTCCAACAACAGCTGTTATTTTTAAACCACATAAAGAAATTGATGATGATAAACTGATTATTCTTGTTATGCCTGTCCGTATCAATAACTGATTAGTCAGGAGGATATTTTTGAGACTCGAATGTATACATTATGAAAACTTTCGTAACCATCGTTTATTAAATTTTAAACCAAGTGATGGTATTAATGTTATTTACGGATTGAATGGATCGGGAAAAACATCACTTTTGGATGGAATTCACTACTGTGCGCTGACGAGGGGATTTGTCAGTGCTGCAGATAGTGAGTATCTCTCATTTCTATCAGATTTTTTTTTGCTTGATAGTAATTTTGTCACTGAAGCAGAAAGTTCAATATCTGTAAAGGTCACTTATACCAAAGAAAGAGAAAAGCAGATTATTGTCAATAATTGCGATATAAAATCTTATTCAGCTCATATCGGACGTATACCCTGTATTACTTTTTCTCCTCCTGAAATCAATATTGTTAATGGTGCCCCATCGGAACGAAGACGCTTTATTGATAGTGCGATATGCCAAATTAACAACAGGTATCTTGATGACTTGATTGCCTATAGGAGGGTTCTTCATCAACGTAATGCTCTCCTTTTACAATTACGCGACAATCGTTCTCCTCATCCGGAGATACTTTCTCTCTGGACAGAAAATATATCAAGACTTGCTGCATCAATAGTGCATACAAGAGTACTATTTATTGTTGCGTTTTTGGTTCGCTTCAGGGAATTGTTTCGGCAATTATCCATCAATGAGTATCCCTCCATAAATTATCGTTCCTCAATTGGTAAAATCCGGAGCGATACCTCTCGTGAGGCTCTTTATGCTCTTTTTCTTTTAAAATATGAGGAGACG